>Ga0209677_100138_pt1 | contig 67992 bp, 53 predicted proteins | sample AraplaCvi_mCL_r2_2_FD_184285 | JGI IMG/M metagenome (GOLD analysis project Ga0209677, IMG submission 184285) | Arabidopsis root microbial communities from North Carolina, USA - plate scrape CL_Cvi_mCL_r2 (SPAdes) (version 2) | ecosystem: Host-associated > Plants > Roots > Endosphere | place: USA... | reverse complement strand
ACCCGTTCCTCCGGCTCGAAATCGACGTTACGGACGGTCCATGACTTCGCAACCCGGCGCGGGGACATTCCGATCGGAGAGATCCAGCGCGCATATTCCTCGAAGGCCTGCATCCATGAAATCTCCCCCGCCATGAGCAGTCTCAGCTGATCCGGATGCGTGAGGAGCGCCCAGACGGTCCCGGCAATCGCATCGCGCGGTTCGTTCTGCCCGCCGCTGATGGCGAGCTTGATGTTGGCGCGAATGCTCTCCATCGGCATGTCGCAATCGAGCATGACCCCGAGCAGGCTCCGATCGGCTTTGTTGCGAAGAGCAGGCGCCATGTCGTCGATGGCATCGTCGATGCCGGCAGTCGCCGCACGGCAGCGCGCCTCGACCGCGGGATCGCCGACATAGTTGGCGATGCCGTCGATCATGCCTTGGGACCAGGCGTTCATGTCCTCGAAGCGCATGTTGGTCAGGCCGGTGATCGACTTCAGGCATTCCGCCGAGAACGGCAGCGCAAAGTCGCGCACGAAGTCGCAGGCGCCGGTCGGCGCAAGCGTGCTGATGATCCGGTCGGCATGCGCCTGGAATTGGCTGCTCCAATGCGCCTTGACGGTCTTGGGAGAGACAGCGGGAAAGATCGCCTTGCGTTCGGCGAGGTGGGCCTCGCCGTCCTTCCGCATCATGTTGTGCCCCATCAGCCTGTTCATCAAGCCCTCTGGTTGATGCGAGCTGAAAACGTCGATCTGCTTTTCGCAGACGTAGATGTCGTCCCGGCTGCACAGCAGCGTGCTGCCGAGCTGGGGCACGAAGGCGATCGGCGCCTCGCGACGCAATCGCGCCAGGGTCGGGTAAGGATCGTGCCAAAAGGCAGCGACATCGATGTCGATACGGGGGGCTGTGCTCAAGATCGGTCCTCCGAGCGTGAGCGTATCGCAGCAGTGGTTGGCATGTCTGTCCCGGTAATCTGGGACAAGAGGTGAGAGCTCCGCCCGCTCCGCTAATGCGCGGAGCGGGGACGCGCCATCAGTCGGAGCGCGATGGCGAACAGCTCGTTTTGCGACGATATTGCGAGCTTCTCGTAGGCCCGCTTGCGATAGGTGAACGCCGAATGCAGGCTGATGCCGAGTTCGGATGCGATCGCCTCGGTGCCATAACCCGACAGGATGCGCCGGCAGACATCCTTCTCGCGCGGGGTCAGTGTCACGAAAGGCTCGTGCGTCTCGAACAATCTTTCGAGCTGCTTGCGCACGTCGGGAACATCCTGCTCCTGGCAATGTCGGGCCACGATTGCCGCCAGCGCCGGTGCAAGCTCGGCAAGTCGGGACGTCTCGGCAAGCGTGAACCGTCCTTGATCGACGGTGCGGTAGAAATTCAGGTAGAAGCAGGTGTCGTCCACCCAGATCGCCGTCGCGCTCTTGTCGACGATCTCGCCATCTTCGAAAAACAGCTTCCGATAGGTATCGCTGTACATCCGCGGAGAGAATTTGGGCAGAACGATCGGCCGGCGCTCAGACTGGTGGCGCAGCAGCGTGTCGTGGTTCGGGTCCGCCATATAGAAATGCTCGGAATAGGCCACGCCGAGGTCCGAGCCGATGCCGATATTTCCGATCCCCAGGGAACAGTGCGCAGCCGGACCTTCAAACGCGAACACCATGCAGTGGCCGACATTGGCCGCGGCTCGAACGGTATCGAGCAGCACCTTCGGGAACGAAGCTTGGCCGATCGCCAGCACCATTGGCGCGAGGGCAGATGCAACATCTCCGTGGCGTCGATCTGCCGCCATCGCTTCCTCCTGGTTTTTCTGAAATCTATCAGCGGCATCGCAGCTTTTGAAGGGCGGATGCCGTTGCGCAACCGCTCACTGTCCCCAATCATAGGGACAGACGTCGGCCGCGAAGGGGCCGATAATGTGAGCTCGGATGCGCGGCGATGCCTGGGCCGGGCCGCATGGCAAGAACATGACTCGGGGAGGATCGACGATGAAGCTGGCTGCTGCCGGACTCTGGGCCGTTGCGAGCATGATGCTGTTGGTCTCGCATGCGCAGGCAGACATCAAGGTCGGAATCGTCGTGTCGGCCACCGGGCCGGGCTCTGCGCTCGGCCAGCCACAAATGAAAACGATCGCCGCGCTGCCGACCGAGATCGGAGGCGAAAAGGTCGTCTACGTCGCGCTCGACGATGAGTCGGATCCGACCAAGGGAACTCAGAATGCGCGGCGGCTGGTCATCCAGGACGGCGTCGACGTCCTGATCGGCTCCTCATTGACTCCTGTCACCATGCCAATGATCGACGTGGCCATGGAAGCCAAGACGCCGATCATCTCGCTTGCCGCAGCCACATCGATCGTGAAGCCGATCGATGACCGCCGCAGATGGGCATTCAAGGTCGTGCCGAACGACGATCTCATGGCGGCCGCAATCCTCAAGCACATCGCGACATCCGGGATCAAGACGCTCGGCTATATCGGCGTGTCCGACGGCTATGGCGAGGGCTATTACAGCGAAGTGTCGCGGCTCGCGCCGACCTTGGGCCTGACCGTCACGACCCATGAAGTCTATGCGCGCGCCGACACCAGCGTGACCGGTCAGGCGCTGAAGGTGATCGCCACCAATCCGGAGGCCGTGTTCATTGCCTCGGCAGGAACTCCGGCCGTGCTGCCCCAGGAAGCACTTCGCGCGCGCGGCTATGCGGGAAAGATTTTCCAGACCCATGGTGTCGCCACCGAGGACTTCATCAAGCTCGGCGGCGCGAACGTCGAAGGCGCGGTCTTTTCCGGAGAGGCCTTCACCATCGCCGATGATCTCGCATCCGACGATCCGTTCCGCCGCGCGCGAGACGAGTTTGTGGCGGCCTATGAACGGGCGAATGGCAACAAGCCGAACATGTTCGCCGCCCATCTCTGGGATGCGGTGACGCTGATCAAGCGGGCCGCACCGAATGCCCTGAAGACCGCGAAAGCCGGTACGCCGGAATTTCGCGCCGCGCTGCGCGATGAGCTGGAGCGAGTGAAGGACGTCTATCTGAACAACGGCCTGTCGACGATGACGCCGGACAACCATAACGGCTACGACGCGCGATCCGCTTTCCTCATCAAGGTCGAAGGAGGGAAGTTCCGGCTGGCGCGGTAATCGTTGTACGAGCTGCGCGACGCCGCGTCGAACCGGGAAGGGCGCCAATCCTCAGCAAGTGGGGATTATTTGGCTTGTTCGACCGACTTGACATTCAACAGAAGCAGGAAGATCAGCACGTGGCTGACAAGCAGCAGAGGGACATAGAGCGCGGGCACATATATCCCTGCGGCCATGAGACCGGGATCTCTGAGCTGCGTAGCTCCCATGTAGTACGCGTTTAGAAGATCAAGCGTGCCCCATATGTTGAATATCCAGACGATCGGAATGGCGATAGACCAACGCCCAGAGAGCGCCGCCATCGAGAGAAGCGCCAAAACCGCTGCAACGAAATCGCCCCAGCCAACCTTGCTTGCAAAATCCGAGCTCAATTCCGGCGACACGAATCCAGCGACAAGGAAGTTCATTCCAAAAAATCTGAATGCATGAAACGCAGCGAGTAATCTCAACGCGTCAAACCGGGGCAGGGCGCGCACCGCTGGCCAGACATAGATGTACGCGACTGCTGAACTTGCGACGAAGGCGCCGACGACGCTCAGAACGAATGGCATGTTGAAGACGGGCATTCTTTGATTTCCTCTGTTTCGCTCGGATCGGATTCGATCTGCCGTCAAGAGCGCAGCGGACGGCTACCGCGGCGCAGCTTCTGTCCGGCCGCGCCGAAGCAGTTGTCGAATCGACAGCACGTGAAGCAGAACAGAACTCGGCACGACGAACGCGGGCGTCAGCACATTTGGAAAGGTATCCACGCCGACGCCGGACACATCCGGTGCGATGAACTGGAATTGACCGGACGACACGATCATTCCCATGGTGATTGCGATGGCGAAGTCGGCAAGGCCGAAGATGTTCCAGTAAATTACGGCCCTCCGGCCTCGTGCCGTACCTGCCGCCACGGCAATCGCAGCTTGCAAGGCAAAGAGGCCGGTCAGCACGTCACCAGTTCCGGCCGGCAAGGCAAAGACCGTGGGCAGCAATCCACGCATCCAATACGCCAGCCATTGCACGCCCAATACGCGGTAGACCTGCAGAGCGACAAGCCAGGTGTCAGGCACCGCGTCGAGCACCTGTCCAACTCGCTTCGACAACACAATCAGCGGTACGCCGCCGATGACGGGCAGAAAGATGGCCGCAGGCAGCAAGGGCAAAGGCGAGAAACCCGTGCGGAAGACGCCGTTGATGGCCGCCGTCCAGGCGATAGCGGCCCAAAGCGTGACGGGCACCACGACTGCCAGCCAAGTCGTGCGGCGCTGTCGCGGCGTCAGGTCGGCGGCCTCGAGGCCGAGCCACAACCCGAGCGCAACGAGCCCATAGGACATGAGCCGGGCGGCGATGGTTGGAAAGCCGCTTTCCACCAGCGCCGGCATTTGGTAGATCAGCCAACCCCACGCTACGGTGAATAGAAGGGGCCAAAGCAACCCGCGCCAGACGAACCGCGGCGGGAGGATTGCAGCTGAAACAGCTTCGGTTGTCATTGGCGGTCCTGCCTGTACGTCTCGTGTTATTGCGGGCGTTCGGGATCGGCCAAGAGCAGCCGAAGCGGCAACAGCGGACCGATCGCGATGTACTCGTGATCCATAAGGTTTTGCTTGGCCAATGGCAGGCCTTCCATGATCGCGTGCGCTTCCGCGACATCCTTGGTCTCGAGCAGGAAGACGGCACCGCGGCCATCGGCGCGCGAGAACCATTCACGAATTTTCCCACCGACATAGAGCTGCACGGTCTGCCGGACTTCAGTCGGCATGACGGCCATGACCTGGTCCCGTGTGACATTGGCCTTGGCCGTCAGGATGACCAGCACCCCAGTGGTTGCGGACGAAGCACTTTGCGTTTGAGCAATGGATGGTTCGGTCATGGCAGGGGCACCTATGAGGGTTAGAGTGAGTGCGACGGCGGCGTTCCGGACCAACTTCGTCATCTCGATCTCCGATCGCGGCAGGCTGCTTAGTCGACGCAATGATTACGGCAGGGATCGGCGCTGAGGCCTGCCACCGGGGTCGGTCCCGGTCTGCAGCCTGACGTAAGACAGCTTTCCGCGGGCGACTATCCGCGATAATCTTGACGAGCCATGAAGCAGAGCTTCACAGTCAGACAGGGTGCGTTGGACGGCGTCGAGGCGTTTCTCAGTGTCGCGCGGCACCGCAGTTTCCGCAGAGCCGCCGACGAACTCGGCGTAACAACCTCAGCGGTGAGCCAGGCCGTTCGGGCCCTTGAAGCACGTGTCGGCGTGGCACTTTTCATCCGAACGACGCGAAGCGTTGGACTAACCGAGGCAGGCGAACGCTTTCATGCTCGAGCAAGGCCGGCGTTCGAGGAGCTCGTGTCTGCACGCGACGCGGCGCGCCAACTCGCCGACAGGCCAAGCGGTCTGTTGCGGCTCACCGTGCCCCGTAGCGTGGTATCGATCGTGCTGGAGCCGATCGTCGCCTCGTTCTGCCGCGCCTACCCCGAGGTTCAGGTGGAGGTCGTTGCCAGCGAGACGCTTGTCGACCTCGCAGCGGAGGGCTTCGACGCCGGTGTCCGAATGGGCCAGTTCATTGCGCCCGATATGGTCACGGTACGGCTCTCTCCGCCTTTCCGGCTCGTTGTCGTCTGCAGTCCCTCGTATCTCGCAAGCCGCGTGGCTCCCGAATCTCCGGCTCAACTGATCGACCACGCGTGCCTTCGTTGGCGCCGCTCAGGAGGATCAATCGCGCCGTGGACATTCGACGACAATGGCCGTGCGATCGAGGTCGCCGTCAAAGGACCCTATATTGCGAACGATTTTCCGACGCTGATCAGCGCTGCGATCGCAGGCGTAGGCTTGGCGCAAGTGCCAGAGCCGGTAGCCGCACGATCATTGGCCGAAGGCAAGTTGCAGCACGTGCTCGACCCCTTTGCGCCGCTGACTCCGGGCCTCTTCCTCTATCATCCAGGCCGGCACCAGGTCATGCCGAAGCTGCGAGCCTTCATCGAGCACGTCAAAGCCAACGCGGGTGGACGCAGGTCAAGGCATAACTAGCAAGAATGACGGCAAGAGATTAGGTCCACTGTCCTAAGCCGCTCGCGCCTCGACCTGGTTGGGCCGCCAATTGCAGTTCACTTGGTCGGCTCTTAAAACAAGACCCCTCTACGTCAGCACACGTCGGGAAGCGGCGCTCCGGGTTAAAGGCCGCCCTTTGGTCCCTTGATGATCATTACCGGTCGCGCCCGGTAAGCGGACATCAATGGTGATGGCCGTAAGGTCCGAGATGGGGCCAACAAGCGACGTTGACCGAACGGGTAGTTGAGTCACCGATCATTTAGTGAGATCGCGATTATCACTCCAGGGAAAAACCAAACCATCGCCGCAAGTTCGAGCCTGATAGTCCAGAGGCGGTAAAATTGACCGATCCGGGTGAAGCTATCTGGGTCGGTTAAAATGGTAAATCCACGCCTCCACCCAACGCGAGGCAGTGGCCCACCTGGAATGTGGCATTTGAGCATTTTAGATTGCAGGACGCTGGCGGCTATCAGCAGTGAGAACCATACCCCAAGCCAGCTGTGAAAGATCAATTGAACACACGCTCCCGACCACCAGCGTCATAAATACCTTAAGCTATTTCTGCGGGCGCATCGAGTCCGCTTTGGGGCCGATTGTGTTGAAAAAGTCCTCTCTTGCGTTGGGACCAATTTTCCAAGAACTGCTGATGCGCTTGAGGTCTTCAGACGCGGGGGATCGCCTCGATCTGAGCAGAGTCGTTCAGTCGCCTTCCCAGATACTCTAAGAGGGCATCGCCAGCCGAAGTCGGAGATCTACTCGCTTTGTCTCCAATTTTACTGACGCAATATTTTCGACTTTTTCAACACAATCGGGCCAACAGAAGACTTCCGGATTGAAATATGCTAATCTCACACCACGGCGTTCGTTGAACGGCTAGGCTCGCTAGTTTATGGCGTTTTTCCCCGACCTATCACCCTATGCCTATGGGCATTGTGACCATCCAGGAGTGGTTCACGTAGGTTGGCTGGATGGCATCCATCCTTTTCAAAAAGGCACTGTCGATAGTCGATTAGTTGAACGGATAAAATTGCTGGCTAGGAAACCTGTTGAACTCTATCGGGGAAAGCATCTCTGCGAACTGTGCGTAGCTCCCCTCGGTATCGAAAAAACGTTTATGCCTCACAGTCACGGGCTCATTGATCCGAACTGCGCATGGGCTCGATGGGCCGATCAACGCCGGAGTAACGGCGAGATCAGAGTGAGTCTTGGAAACGTTACTTTTGCTGCGCCAGTTCTCATCGCCCACTACATAGAAGAACACGGGTATCTGCCACCTCCCGATTTTCTGACTGCAATCGAAGCAGCAGCTTGCTAAGGCTGCTCAATTCGGAGTTCTACCGACTTCCGCAACGGGTCAAAATGCGAAGAACTCAGGGTGAGCAAATCTCGCCCGCAGCGCCCGACAAAGCGGACCCCGATGAGGCATATCGCCACTTCCCTGATGGGTCACGAGCGGAAGCGGGACCCCGGGGGGCAGGATGGTTCGCTAAGGTACCAAAGCCGGCAATCCGACCGCGAGGCGAGTCTGGTCGGCTCTGCTCCGAGACCCGCCTTCGCGGCCGCTCCAACAAGGCTAGCCAACGTGCGACCGATGGGCGGGGCGCGCTTGAAGCTCAGAGCTTGAGGCGCACGGGCTGTCTTGGCGTGCTCGCAAAAATCTAATTTCCAAGTCGCTTCATGTCAGTAGCCAGTGTGGGGTCCTGCTGGACGAAACTGCACGAAAATTTCGCTTTCGTTTTTTCAGAATTTGTGCTTATCTTGCCTCGTCCGCTCTCGACACGGAGGGGCGTATCGCGATCGTCACGACACGCGAGGGCGGATGCGGTGGGTGTGGCTGAGCGCAGCATGATCGGATCATGCGGACGAACGCTTTGCCACGCACAGCGAAATCGTGTGGTCCTGGCCTCCCGGTGCTGAGGCCAAGCCGGCGCGGACGTTGCGCCTGCGACGGGGGCAAGACAGCCGGTCCCCGGGGAGATCACGTATAAGCCGTCAAGCCATCGTGCAGGGAATGCCGGTTGATCCGGCACCACCTGTGGTGACTGCCGCCTGCTTTTCTTTCTGCAGGCGGGCCATGGGTGAGGCCTTCACCCGGCATTCCCTGCGCCCTCCCTCTTTCTGGGAAGGCCGTTCAATGGACAAGACTCGGGCGTCGAGCGCCGCGAGCGCGATGGCGCTCGCTTGGACGATGTCGGCGTCGTCACGTGAATGTCACATGACCTTTTTGAAGCGTGCTCACGCGAAAGCGTGCCGCGTTGACTGGGCTCAAATCCCGGTCGGCAGATCTCTGCAACAGTGCGTTCAGCGTCATCAGAGCTGCGGAGCATGGCCATGTTCGATGCGGTTGTGATCGGGTCGGGGTTGGGCGGCTTGACGGCCGCGGCCCTGCTGTCGAAAGCCGGCAAGAAGGTCTGCGTCCTCGAACGCAATCATTCGATCGGCGGTGCGGCGTCGGCGTTCAAGTCGGGCGCTTTGCGGATCGAACCCTCCCTGCATCAAACCGGCAATCCGGACGACCCTCTCGAGCCCAAGCACGACGTGCTGATGCAGCTCGGCCTGCTCGATCAGATCGAATGGGTCCCGGTCTCCCCCTTCATGTCGGTGCGGGGACGGCAGGTCGGCGGCGTGTTCGATCTTCCGGTCGGGTTCGAGCCGGCGCGCGCGGCGCTAACAGCGCATTTTCCGCAAAGCCGCCGCGGCATCGAGGATTTGTTCTCTGCGCTCGTGACCACCTATGCAGGTGTCAGCGATTTGACCGCGGCGCGTGCCAAGCGGTCCCTGCTGAAGCTCCTGCGCGGCGGCTTCGAGATGCGCGAGCTGGTTCGTCACTGGCGCCTCTCGGTCGACGAGATGCTGCAGCGCTATCTCGGCGACGACGAGGGCGCGAAATTCGCGCTGGCCAGCAATCTGCTGTACTATTCCGACGATCCTCGCCGGCTGTCCTGGCCGTTTTTCGTGATGGCCCAGGGCGGCTTTCTGAGGTCCGGCGGCGTCTATGTGAAGGGCGGTTCGCATGTGCTCAGCATGAAGCTTGCCAAGCTGGTGCGGAGCGCCGGGGGCACGGTCCTGACCGGCCGCGAAGCGGTGGCGATCGAGCTCGTTGGCGGCGGGACGCCGGCAGCGGTCAGTCATGTCGATGTCCGCGACCGGAGCGCGGAAGCCCGCGTTCCATGCCGGCAGGTCCTGGCCAATTGCGCGCCGCATGTTTTGGCGGCCATGCTGCCCGAGCCGGCGCGTTCGGCCTGCGGGCGCGCCTATGGCTTGGTGCCGCTGTCGACGTCGCTGTTCTCAGCGCATTTCGGCGTCACGCGGCCGCCGGCAACGTTTGGCCTCACCCGCTATGGCGAGGTCAGACTGCCGGATTGGATGCGCTCGCTGCGCGATATCGCCAGCTCGGCGACGATATTGGCGGCCGATCCGACCGACCGCATGCCGCTCTATGGCATTGCCAATTATGCGGCCATCGACAGTGGCCTCGCCGATGGCGGCCCAAGCCTGGTGACGGTGGTCGGAGCGGATCGGCTCGACAACTGGGCCGGGTTGACGCTGCAGCAGGAGAAGGATCGCCGCGCTCGCTGGCTCGACGCCTTTCAGGCGGCGCTCGACCGCGACTATCCCGGCCTCGGCAGTGCGATCACCGAACGCCAATTCATCAGCGCGCGCGCAATGGGCGACTTTCTCAATACGCCGGCAGGCGCGGTGTATGGATTTGCGCCGTTGCCGATGAAACGCGGCATCTGGGCTGGCCTGCCACGTTCGCCGCGCACTCCGGTGCCGGGAATCTATCTCGCCTCGTCCTTTGCCGGCGCCGGCGGCTTCACCGGCGCGATGGGCTCCGGTGCGGCTGCCGCACGGATGGCGATGGCAGGCTGATGGCGGCGCCTTGCAAAGGTGAAACAGATCCTGCGCGGCAGGCGTTCGAGGCGCATAGCGGCAGACCATGGAACCAAACCCGGCAGCCACTGTTAGCGTATGGCAGGAGGAGCCCACATGCATCGTCCCAAAATTCAGCCCATCCGCAACAAGCTCGATCTCAACGACCGAGTTCAGGTTCGTGTCGTCACCAGGCGTCTCGGTCTCTCGCAGGCCGAACTGACCGATCTCGTCGGTCGTGTCGGCAATTCGATCGCCGTGCTCGCCAAGGAGGTCCATCTGCAGAAGGCCCGCAAGCTGTCGCCGCAGGTCCAGGTGCCGCCCGCCGCTGTGATCGCATCGGTGGCCGCCAGTGATACCGCCGTGACCGAGCGGAGCACCCCGAGCGAGACGCCGGGCTAGGTCGTCAGAGCAGGGGGAAGGACGTCATGGATCAGACGACCGACCACCGCGACGCACTGGTGGAGGCGGCAGCGACCTTGCGCAAATCCAAGATCACCGAGGGCAGGCCGTTTCCGCTCGGTGCGACCTGGGACGGGCTCGGCGTCAACTTCGCGATCTTTTCGGCGCACGCCACCAAGGTCGAGCTGTGCCTGTTCGACGATGCCGGCGAGACCGAGCTCGAGCGGATCGAGCTTCCCGAATACACCGACGAGGTCTGGCACGGCTACCTGCCGACCGCACGGCCCGGCACGGTGTATGGCTATCGCGTGCACGGACCTTATGAGCCCGATGCCGGGCACAGGTTCAATCCGAACAAGCTCCTGATCGATCCCTATGCCAAGCAGCTGGTGGGCAGCTTGCGTTGGGGCCCGGAGCTGTTCGGCTATCAGCTCGACCATGCGGACAAGGATCTGTCTTTTGACGAGCGCGACAGCGCCCCCTTGATGTTGAAGTGCCGGGTGATCGATCCCGCCTTCACCTGGGGAACGGCGCGCAAGCCGGAGATCCCGTGGGAGCGCACCATCTTCTACGAGATGCACGTGAAAGGCTTCACGAAGTTGCACCCGCTGGTGCCGGAGGCCGAGCGCGGCACCTTCTCCGGCCTGGCTCACCCGGAGATTCCGGCCTATTTGCGCTCCCTCGGCATCACCTCCGCCGAGCTGCTGCCGATCCATGCTTTCGTCGACGACAGCTATCTCGTCGACAAGGGCCTGCGCAACTATTGGGGCTACAACTCGATCGGCTTCTTCGCGCCTGAGCCGCGCTACATGCACACGCCCTTTGCGACCGAGTTCAAGGCCATGGTCAACCAGTTTCACGCCCATGGCATCGAAGTGATTCTCGACGTGGTCTACAACCACACCGCCGAAGGCAACGAGCTCGGGCCGACGCTGTCGTTCAAGGGCATCGACAATGCGAGCTATTATCGGCTGCTGCCCGACCAGGAACGCTACTACATCAACGACACCGGCACCGGCAACACGGTGAACCTGTCGCATCAGCGCGTGCTGCAGCTGGTCGCCGATTCCCTGCGCTACTGGGCGACGGAGATGCGGGTCGACGGCTTCCGCTTCGATCTTGCCACCATCCTGGCGCGCGAGCCCTACGGTTTCGACGAGGGCGGGGGCTTCCTCGATACCTGCCGCCAGGACCCGATCCTCTCCAGCGTCAAGCTGATCGCCGAGCCCTGGGACATCGGCCCCGGCGGCTACCAGGTCGGGCAGTTTCCGCCGGGCTGGGCCGAATGGAACGACAAGTTCCGCGATACCACGCGCGCCTTCTGGAAGGGCGACGCCGGCGCGATCGCCGATCTCGCCAAGCGCGTCTCCGGCTCCGGCGACCTCTTCAATAAGCGCGGCCGCAGGCCGTGGGCGAGCGTGAACTTCATCACGGCGCATGACGGCTTCACGCTCAACGACCTCGTCTCCTACAACGACAAGCACAACGAGGCCAACGGCGAGGACAATCGCGACGGCCACGGCAACAACCATTCCTGGAATTGCGGTGTCGAAGGCCCGACCGAGGATCCGGAGATCATCGCGTTGCGCGAGCGGCAGAAGCGCAATCTGCTTGCCACCACGCTGCTCTCGCACGGCACGCCGATGCTGCTGGCCGGCGACGAGTTCGGCCACTCGCAGAACGGCAACAACAACGCCTATGCGCAGGACAACGAGACCACCTGGCTCGACTGGATGGGGATCACGGCGCAGGGGCGGAATCTGCGCGAATTCACCCGCAAGCTGATCGCGATGCGCAAGGCGTTCCCGATTCTGTATCGCAGTCGCTTCCTGATCGGCTCCCATAACGAGGAGCTCGACGTCAAGGACGTCACCTGGCTGGCGCCTTCGGGCGAGGAGATGACGACCGAGCAATGGAACGATGGCAATGCCCGCTGCTTCGGCCTCTTGCTCGACGGCCGTGCCCAGGAGACCGGCATCAAGCGGCGCGGCTCGGACGCAACCTTGCTCCTGGTCTACAATGCCCATTTCGACATCGTGAAGTTCACGCTGCCGGCGGTGCCGGAGGGACGCAACTGGCTGTTCCTGCTCGACACCAACCAGCCCGACGCGCAGCTGCCGTCGTTTCCGTTCGGTCACGTCTATGAGGCGACCGGGCGCTCGCTGCTCGCTTTCGGGCTCTCCTCGGAGCAGGCGCCGATGCGCGGCCTGCGCCATGGGCTGGGCGCGCTGCTCGACGTCGCGGAAGCGCCGCTGCCGGGATGAGGGCAGACGTCAGGCGCCGCGCGCGTAGCTCTTCAGCCGCGCGTCGAGAACGGAGAGGATGGCATCGCGCACCGGATCGCCCGAGCCGCGCAGCCAGGCCGCCGCCAGCGGCAGTCGTCCGGTGCTGCTGCCGCGCTTCAGCCTGAGCGGCACGAAGCGGACGCCGGCAATTGCGAGCCGCGAGGTCCAGCGCGGCACGATCGCGACGCCGAGCCGCGCCGCGACCAGATTGACGATGGTTTGCTTCTCATCCGCGACCTGCGCCACATCAGGCGCAAGCCCGGCCTCTTCGTACAGCTTCATGGTCAGGTCATGGCTGTGCGGCCGCGAGCGGCGGTCCGGCACGATCAGTGGCTGGCCCGCGATCTCCGAAAGCGAGATCGAGCTGCGCTTCGCCAGCCTATGGCGCTGCGGCAGAGCCACCACCGCCGTTTCCATCAGCAGCGGACGGAATTCAAGGCGCTTGTCCGTGCGCTCCGGCGGACGCACGAAGGCGAGGTCGAGCGCGCCGGACAACAGCTTCGGCAGCAGGCGGATGGTCTTCTCTTCCAGAAGCTGCACCGCGATCTCGGGGAATTGCGCACGGAAGTCGTGCAGCAGTGGCGGCAGGAGGCCGGCGGCGGCGCTGTCGATCGCGCCGAGGCGCAGGCGGCGCGAGGGGCGCGCGCGCGAGCGGTTGCGGAAATTGGCCTCGATCGCCTCGACCCGCGCCAGGATGACGCGGGCGTCGCGCAGCAGTGCCGCGCCGTGCTCGGTCAGCGACACCGCGCGGGTGGTGCGCATGAAGAGGGGCGTCGCCAGATCCTCTTCCAGGAGCTTGATGTGGCGGCCGAGAGCAGAGGGCAGCATCTGCAGCCGCTGCGCCGCCTTGCCGAAATGCAGCTCCTCGGCGGCAGCGACGAAGCAGCGAAGCTGGTGCAATTCCATCCTGTCGTGGCCTCCCGGCGCCAGGATTATATCAAATTTTTGTATAAACCAACGCCGATTGAACCGGCGGCACAACCGTCTAGGCTTTCCAACCGTAACAAGAAAATGGTGGCTGGGAGGTCAAGTGACGACAGGAGAGCTCGAGACGCGCGTGCTGCGCAAGGTGACCTTGCGCATCGTTCCCTTCATCATGCTCTTGTACTTCGTGGCCTTCATCGACCGCGTCAATATCGGCTTCGCGGCGCTGACCATGAACAAGGATATCGGCCTGTCGTCCTCGGTATTCGGCTTCGGCGCCGGCATCTTCTTCTGGGGCTATTTCCTGTTCGAGGTGCCGTCCAATCTCGCGCTCGACCGGTTCGGCGCGCGGCTGTGGATTGCACGCGTCATGATTTCCTGGGGCCTCGTCTCCGGCGCGATGGCCTTCGTGCAGGGGCCGATCAGCTTCTACAGCCTGCGCTTCCTGCTCGGCGTTGCCGAGGCCGGCTTTTTCCCCGGCATCATCCTCTATCTGACCTACTGGTTTCCGGCGCGGCAGCGCGCCGCCGTCACTGGGCTGTTCATGGCGGCGGCGCCATTATCCACCGTGCTGGGCTCGCCGATCTCGGGCGCGCTGCTGGAGATGGACGGGCTGCTCGGCCTGAAGGGCTGGCAGTGGCTGTTCCTGCTCGAAGCGCTCCCGGCCATATTGCTCGGTTTCGTCGTGCTGGCCTACATGACCGATCGTCCGGAGCAGGCGAGATGGCTGGTCGATGATGAGCGCGCCTGGCTGGTGCGAACCATGAATGCGGAGGTGACGAGCAAGGCCGCCGTCGCGACCCACGGCATCTGGCGGGGTCTCGCCGACATTCGCGTGCTCGCCCTGGCGCTGGTCTATTTCGGCACCTCTGCAGGCCTCTATACGCTCGGCGTGTGGGCGCCGCAGATCATCAAGCAGTTCGGTTTGTCCTCGCTCGAGGTCGGCTTCCTCAACGCGGTGCCGCCGACGATCGCGGTCGTCGTGATGATCCTGTGGGCGCGCCATTCCGACCACACCGGGGAGCGCACCTGGCATGTCGTGATCCCTATCCTGTTGGCAGCGTTGGGCCTCGCGCTGGCCGCGCCAGCGACAGGCGTCGCGTCGGTGGTGGCCGCGCTGACCCTGGTCAACATCGGCATCAGCTCCTGCAAGCCGCCGCTGTGGAGCGTGCCGACCATGTTTCTGTCTGGTTCGGCGGCGGCTACCGGCATTGCCACCATCAATTCGATCGGCAATCTCGGCGGCTTCGCCGGTCCGGCCATGATCGGCTGGATCAAGGAGCAGACCGGAAGCTTTGCCGGCGGGCTCTATTTCGTCGCCGCTCTGCTCGTCCTTTCGGCCGTGCTGACGCTGTTGCTCTCCCGTTCACAACCTGCGAAGGCCGAGCCGGTCGCGCAGACACAAACACGCTAACCATCGTTCCGGAGCCTTCACATGCGCAACTACTCCATCGCCGCCATTCCCGCCGACGGCATCGGTCCCGAGGTGATCTCGGCCGGCGTTCGCGTGCTCGAGGCGCTGGCCACGCGCGCCGGCGACATCGGCTTCACGGTCGAGACCTTCGACTGGGGCTCGGACTACTACAAGAAGCACGGCGTGATGATGCCGGCCGATGGCCTGACTGAGCTGAAGAAGTTCGACGCCATCTATTTCGGCGCGGTCGGCGCACCCGACGTGCCCGATCACATCACGCTCTGGGGCCTTCGGCTGCCGATCTGCCAGGGCTTCGACCAATACGCCAATGTGCGGCCGACCAAGATCCTGCCGGGCGTTGCCTCGCCGTTGCGCAATGTCGGCGTCGGCGATCTCGACTGGGTGATCGTGCGCGAGAATTCGGAAGGTGAATATGCCGGCATGGGTGGCCGCGCCCACAAGGGCCTGCCTGAGGAGGTCGGCACCGAGGTCGCCGTGTTTACCCGTGTCGGCGTCACCCGCATCATGCGCTACGCGTTCCAACTCGCGCAATCACGGCCGCGCAAGTTTCTGACCGTCGTCACCAAGTCGAACGCGCAGCGCCACGGCATGGTGATGTGGGACGAGATTGCCGCCGAGGTGGCGGCCGAATTCCCCGACGTGACCTGGGACAAGATGCTGGTCGACGCCATGACGGTGCGGATGACGCTGCATCCGAAGAGCCTCGACACCATCGTCGCCACCAATCTGCATGCCGACATCCTGTCCGACCTCGCCGGTGCGCTGGCCGGCAGCCTTGGCGTGGCGCCAACCGGCAATATCGATCCGCAGCGACGCTTCCCCTCGATGTTCGAGCCGATCCATGGCTCGGCTTTCGACATCACCGGCAAGGGCATCGCCAACCCGGTCGCAACCTTCTGGACAGGCGCGCAGATGCTGGAGCATCTCGGCGAGAAGGACGCGGCAGGCCGGCTGATGGCGGCGGTCGAGAAGGTCTGCGCGGCAGGCGTGCTGACGCCCGATGTCGGCGGCAAGGCGACGACAAAGGAGGTCACCGATGCCGTGATCGACGCCATCCACGGCTCCAACATCTGACGGGTGTGCCCGGATACGCCTGCAACCGAATGTACGGCTTTTCCACAGCCGTCCGCCGGAACCAGGCGGTGCCTCATCTGTTCCCGCTGTGCGGAAAGGTTCCACATGCGGGCTTGCCTTGCCGCGCATGTGGACTATTCGTGTTACAGCCGAGTCGGCGCCAGCGGTCACACGTCTGACGCCGACCAAAGATATCAGGGCCGTCCTGATCGGGCAGGGGAGAAAGGGCAACATCATCATGCGTCGTCATCGTCGGGCCAAGATCGTTGCAACCGTTGGTCCCGCCAGCAACACGCCGGAGATGCTCAAAGCGCTGTTCATGGCAGGTGTGGACACATTCCGTCTCAATTTCAGCCACGGCACGCAAGGCGATCACGCCAAGGTCCATGCTGCGATCCGTGCCCTCGAAAAGGAGGTGCAGCGTCCGATCGGCATCCTGATGGACCTGCAGGGACCGAAGATCCGCGTCGGCACCCTGCGCGACAAGAAAATCAATGTGGAAGCAGGCGAGGCGATCCGCTTTGTGCTGGAGGGCACCGAGGGCGACAAGATGTCGATCCCGCTGCACCATCCGGAGATCTTCGCGGCCGTTGCGCCCGGTCACGATCTTCTGATCGATGACGGTCGCGTCCGCGTTCGGGTGACGGGCCTCACCGATGATCACATCGATGCCAAGGTGGTCGTCGGCGGTGCGATCTCCAACAACAAGGGCGTCAACCTGCCGGGCACGATCCTCGACCTGTCGCCGCTGACGGCCAAGGATCGCTCCGATCTCGAATACGGCCTCAACCTCGGCGTCGACTGGGTGGCGCTGTCCTTCGTGCAGAAGCCGTCCGACGTGATTGAGGCGCGCGGCCTGATCGGCAACCGCGCCGGCGTGATGGCCAAGATCGAGAAGCCGGCGGCGCTGGAAAAGATCGATGACATCATCCAGCTTTGCGACGCCATCATGGTGGCGCGCGGCGATCTCGGTGTCGAGATTCCGCATGAGGATGTGCCGGGCAAGCAGAAGGAACTGGTGCGTGCCTGTCGTCTCGCCGTGAAGCCAGTGATCGTGGCGACGCAGATGCTGGACTCGATGGTGGCGGCGCCGACGCCGACCCGAGCCGAGGTCTCCGACGTCGCGACCGCGATCTATGATGGCGCCGATGCAGTGATGCTCTCGGCGGAATCGGCCTCAGGACAATATCCGCGCGAGGCGGTGGCGATGATGGACAGCATCATCAAGGCCACCGAAGGCCATAAGATGTATCGTTCGATCATCGAGGCCACGCAGCCGGGCGAGGAGCAGACGCCGCCGCACGCGGTGGCGACCGCCGCGGCCGATCTAGCGTCCGCGATCCACGCCAAGACGATCGTGGCTTATACGTCGAGCGGCACCTCAGCCTCGCGCGTCGCCCGCAAGCGGCCGAGCCTGCCGATCCTGGCGATCACGCCGAACGAGGACGTCTCCCGCCGCATGTGCCTGCTGTGGGGCGCGCACAGCGTGCTGTCAGAGGACATCAACAGCTACGAGGAGATGGTGGAGCGCGCCACCCACTTTGCGGTCGAGCAGGATTTTGCCAAGCCGACCGATCTTCTGGTCGTCGTCGCCGGCATTCCGTTCGCACAGGCCGGCACCACCAACAATCTGCGCGTGGTGACGGTGCCGCGATAACAGGGCGGCGTCCACCCGGCCGTATTAGAGCATCGAGTCGGCTGCCAGCGGTTGAGCAGGCAGGACACATGGCCGCGCAGTTCTGAACAAGGGGCGGGGTCGTGGCCGGCACCGTCCCGCAGGACTCGATCACATAACCGATGTCGTGCCGTCTGGCACAGGTCAGCCGCTGATCGAACGACTTCAGCGAAGCCAGCTCTGCCGAGCGCGTCCGCCAAATATGGTCGTAGGGCAGCGACTACATGGCGGCGGCGCCTCGCTTGTAGTCGATCCAGATCCGGCGATGAGCGGCCGAAAACCGCGGCGCGCGATGGAGCAATGACCTCCGCCAACGTCTCCGCTGGACTGTCTCGGTCGGGACGGGGCGGCCGCAGGAACATCACCGTTTCCGGAGTGTCGCTCAGCGCCCAGTCGCCGATTGCGGTCCATTCCACAGTGCTACGGATCAGCAGGCGATTGGCATTGAAATTCCGCCGGGCCGAACCCGAGCGGCAATCAGTGCCGCGAAATCGATTGCCGAATGCGCGCATGGGAGCGGCCTCGGGCTGGCGATCGTGCAGTGGTCCCAGGGGCAGAGTTGCGATCGCCTCCAACCGCGCCACTTTTCCAGCGGGCCAGAGCGGCGCACCGGAGGAGCGCCATCCATCCTGACAATTCGCTGACACCGGGCGTCAGCCACGTGACACGGGTACTGCGCTAATGCGGGTCAACGGGGCCGCGCACCGCCGCACCTCATCGAGGTCAATCGACGGTATCCGGCATCCGGCTCATGTGAGACAAGGAAACTCTGCCATGCGCATCCGAAACTCCTCCAGGAACTATGGCGCCGTTGCGATCGCCACGCATTGGATTGTCGTCGTGCTGGTTCTGGCGGGCTGGGCGACCGGGCAGCTTGGCGATGCATTGCCCCGTGCGGCGCATGAGAGCGGGTTGTTCGTCCATATCTCGCTCGGCCTTGCTGTGTTCGGTTTCGCGCTCGCGCGGCTGAGTTGGCGCCTCGCCGATCCACCGCCTGCGCCCGAACCGACGGCGCTCGGACCCTGGGCCGGACGGATGGGGGAGCTGGTCCACCTGTCGATCTATGCGTTGTTGTTCACGATCCCCTTGTTCGGCATTCTGACGCAGTTCGCGCGCGGCTATGGCCTGCCGGTGTTCGGCCTGTTCGAGATTCCGTCACCATGGATCGGCGACCGCGCCTTCACGCGAGAGATGAAGGAGATGCATGAAGTGCTTGCCAATGGGCTGATGCTGCTGATCGGCCTGCACGCGGCGGCAGCTCTGGTTCACCACTACGTGCTGCATGACCGCACCTTGCTGCGAATGCTGCCCAGCGCGCGATCCTGACGTCCGCGTTGCCGGCGAGGCAAAGACTCGGGTCAGTGGCTCAGGTCGAAGGCTCGCCGGCATCATTGCGGAAACGACGGCTGTAGAGCCGAATCTTTGTGCATGGGCCATGCCGGTATTTCCCCGAGAAAGAACCGCTTCTGTCGCCTGACTGTCGCAACGCGCTGTTATCGCGGGCTTAAGACTTGGGGGGCCTTGAGTCGCCTTGAGTGAGCGGCGGAGCAGCGTGCGGCCGGTGAGCCGCCGCGGAGGACATGCTGCTCGTCATTGCACTGTCACGAGAAGCTGTTAGGTGGGCGCGCATGGGAATTGAAACTGCTGGTGACGAGAGCCCGGACCGGCGCTTTCGCACGTTGTTCATCTCCGATGTTCATCTCGGAGCCCGGGGCTCGCAGGCCAATCTCCTCGTCGACTTTCTGCGCCATCATGACGCCGACACGATCTACCTGGTCGGAGATATCGTCGATGGCTGGGCGCTGAGGTCGAGCTGGCACTGGCCGCAATCCCACAACGATCTGGTGCAGAAGATGCTGCGCAAGGCGCGCAAGGGTGCCAAGGTCATCTATGTGCCGGGCAATCACGACGAGTTCCTGCGCGGCTATTATGGTACGCATTTCGGCGGCATCGACGTGGTGGAAAACATCGTGCACACCGGTGCCGACGGCAAGCGCTACCTGGTGATCCACGGGGACATCTTCGATCTCGTCGTGCAGAATGCGCGCTGGCTCGCTCATCTCGGCGACAAGGCCTATGACTTCGCCATCCAGATGAACCGACTGGTCAACTTCTTCCGGCGCATGTTCGGCGTGCGCTACTGGTCGCTGTCGCAATGGGCCAAGCAGAAGGTCAAGAACGCCGTCAACTATATCGGCGCGTTCGAGACTGCGCTGGCGGCGGAAGCGCGTCGCCACGGCGCCGATGGCGTGATCTGCGGCCATATCCATTACGCCACGATCCGTGACGAGCAGGGCATTCGCTACATGAATTGCGGCGACTGGGTCGAGAGCTGTACCGCGCTCGCTGAGAACGAGGACGGCAGCTTCGAGATCATTACCTGGGCTGACCCGATGCGCTTGCAGGCGCCGGAGCCGCAGGTGGCGGCGCGGGCCGCCGCCTGATCGATGCGCATCCTGGTCGCGACGGACGCATGGCATCCCCAGGTCAACGGGGTGGTCCGGACGCTGACCATGATGGCGCAGGCCGCCGAAGCGCTCGGCCATGAGATCGTGTTCCTGACGCCGGAATCGTTCCGCACCTTCGCCATGCCGAGCTATCGCGACCTGCGCCTCGCTCTGCCGCGTCCGGCCAAGGTCGCCAAGCTGATCGCCAAGTGCCGGCCCGACAGCATCCATATCGCCACCGAAGGACCGATCGGCCTCTTGGTGCGGCGGCACTGCCGCAAACGTGATCTGCCGTTCACGACGAGCTTCCATACCCGCTTTCCCGACTACGTCGCGGCGCGCGCGCCGGTACCAGAGGCGTGGGTGTGGGCGAGCTTGCGCTGGTTTCACGGGCCGAGCCAGGCGGTGATGGCAGCGACACCGGCGCTGGCTGGCGAACTGAAGCAGCGCGGCTTCGCCAATGTCGTGTTGTGGCCGCGCGGCGTCGATACCGCCCTGTTCCGGCCGCGCGAGGTCGATCTCTGCCTGCCGGAGCCGGTGTTCCTGTGCGTCGGCCGGGTCGCCGTGGAAAAGAATCTCGCGGCCTTCCTCGCGCTCGATCTGCCAGGCACCAAAGTGATCGTCGGCGACGGGCCGGCGCGCGCCGAACTGGAACGCGATCACCCGGACGCCGTGTTCCTCGGCGCATTGCAGGGCGAGGCGCTGGCAAAGGTGTACGCGGCTGCTGACGTGTTCGTGTTTCCGAGCCGGACCGATACGTTCGGCCTGGTGCTGCTCGAAGCGCTGGCCTCGGGCTTGCCGGTCGCGGCATTTCCGGTGGCGGGTCCGCGCGACGTGATCGGCACGGCCGAGGTTGGCGTGCTCGACGAGGATCTGGGTTCGGCTTGTCTCGCCGCGCTCACGATTTCGCGACAGGATTGCGTGGCGTTTGCCGCCAATCACACCTGGGATGCTTCGACCCGCGTCTTCATCGACCATATGGCGATCCTGCCCACGCCGCCGGCGGAACCCGAGCCGGTCGACATTCTGGCCGGACAGCCAAGCTGCGTGGCCTGAAGCGCGATCAGGTGGGCTCGCGCTCGAGATCTCCGATCAGGCACGGCGGTTTGCAAAGCCGTTTCGCGCTTGGCCGGACTCCAGCTTGCGCCGCCGCGGCGGTGCGCGATACAACCGGCTCATGACAGTCCAATCGCCAATCCCTTCCGTCACCGCCGCCGATATCGACGCGGCGGCACACGTGCTTGCCGGCGTCGCCGTGCGCACGCCGCTATTGTCGCCACCGGTGCTGAGCGAGGTGCTCGGGGCCAGGGTGTTCGTGAAGCCCGAGGTGTTGCAGCGGACCGGATCGTTCAAATTCCGCGGCGCCTACAACAAGCTGTCGTCGATTCCCGATGACGCTCGCGGCAACGGCGTTGTCGCGTTCTCGTCCGGCAACCACGCTCAGGGCGTGGCGCATGCGGCACAACTCCTCGGCATGCACGCCACCATCGTGATGCCGTCGGATGCACCGGCTGCAAAGCGCGAGCGCACCAAGGCCTATGGGGCCGAGGTCGTGCTCTATGATCGCGACAAGGAAGACCGCGAGGCGATCGCCCGCGAGATCGCCGGCAAGCGCGGCGCCACGGTTGTGCCGCCTTACGATGACCCGCTTGTCATCGCCGGGCAAGGCACCGCAGGCCGCGAGATTGCCGAGGATCTGCAGTTGCTCGGGGTTTCACCCGACGTGGTGGTGGTGCCGGCCTCCGGCGGCGGGCTGCTCGCGGGCGTGTCGATCGCGATCAAGGCGCGCTTTCCGCAGGCGCAGATGGTTGTCGCCGAGCCGGCGGGCTTCGACGATCATGCGCGCTCGCTGCGAGCAGGCCATCGCGAAGCCCATGATGCCAAGGGCCGCACCATCTGCGATGCGCTGATGGCGGCGATTCCCGGTGAGATCACCTTTGCGGTCAATAGCCGGCTGCTGTCGGGCGCGGTTGCCGCCTCGGATGCAGAGGTCGGCCGCGCCGTGGGCTTTGCATTCCGCGAATTGAAGCTCGTGGTCGAGCCGGGCGGAGCGGTCGGGCTGGCGGCGCTGCTGGCCGGTCGCCTCGACATTGCCGGCAAGACCATCGTGATCCTGCTTTCCGGCGGCAATGTCGATGCCGATCTTTATGCAAAGCTGATTGCGTAGCGCGCCGGGGCCCGGCGCGCGCCTGACAGCTGCGCGCCTACGAGAAGAACGCGATCTTTTCCGGCTGGGTCATGCGTCGGATCGGCGTCAGCGGATCATTTGCCGCGACCGGCCGCTGCAACATGCCGCTGGCGAGCAGCGTCGAGCCTAGCGACGGCTGCGGAAGCGGCTTCGGCAACGGGTGAACCCTGGGGGCTGGCCGCGGCTGCTCGGGGGGAACTGGCTGGACGACCGGCGCAGGCCGGACCGGCTCCTGCATCATCTGCATTACGGGCTGTGGCGGCACGACGGGCGCTTGCGGCATCGGCGCGACCGCGAGCCGAGGCGCCGGGGCAGGGCTCGGCGAAACGGGTGCCGCGATGGATGGCGCGGCGGCTGGTGGCGGCGCCATGACCGCGGCCCGTGCAGGTTCTGGTGCCGGCGGCGCAGCGGCAATCACCGTTGTCGGCGCCGGCGCAGGTTTGGACACCGGAGCTATCGGTTCGGCGAAGGTCGCGACGATGTCGTCGTCGACCGACACCGGTTCCTCGATGTCGTAATGAATCGTGCTGGTCGGGCTGAATGCCTTGTCATCGGTGGCGGAATCGGGCGCGGCCATTTCCGCGGCGACGAGGTCCAGGATCGCCTCGTCATGCGCATCCGCCTCGGCCTTGGTCACGACGACGATATCAAGATCGTCATCCGCCGCCGTTGACGCCGCAACTTCATCCACGACCTCAGCGCGTTCACCCGTCGCTTGAGGCGGCGCAGCCGCGGGCGCCATGGCCGGAATCGCCGGGATTTCGGTCGGAGCTTGCGCCGGCGCTGCTTGCGGCATCAACACTGCCTGCGGCGTCGGCTCGGGCCGCCGAACGGCCGATTCGGGCACGGTCTCCTGGACGCGGGGAGGCTGCACGGCGGCGGTCGCGGCAGCCGGTTTGACCGGCGCCGCCGCCACAACGCTCTCTGCAGCGGGAACTAGAGCTTGAAGCACCGGCGCCGCCGCGGCAGCACTGGCTTCGGCCGGCATCGTCGGCGCAGTCGATGCTGCGACATCAGCGGCTGCGCTTGCAGCCGCTTCGCTCGGTTCGGGGGCAGACGCCTGCGGTTGCGCGGCCATCTCGGCCGCCGGGGCGACGCTCTCGTCAGCGGACGGGGGCGTGGTCGTCTCGGCCTGTTCGAAATCGTCGAGCTGCGCCTTGATCACGTCGAATGAAGCGATCATCGCGGCGCGCGGATCGGCACCGGTGAGCTGGTTGCAGGCGGCGTCGATCGCCACGACCTGCGAATCGATCAGGTCGCAGATCCGCGAATCGGCGCCGATCTCGCGCCAGCGCCAGGAGATTTCCTTGATGATCCGGAGGCCCTTGCGGACCGGCGCCAGGTTTTGCTCGAGCGCAAGGCCGTCGAGGGCGGCAGTGGCGGCCCCTTCGGCGCTGGCGACCGCGTGCCTGATGGCAGCGAGCACCTCCGGAAGCACGCTGGCTTCGGCCTCCTGGGCCGCCTGCATCTCCTGCTGCTGTTGCAGGCGCTGCTGTGCGGCGAGGGCCTGCTCGATCCGCGCCACGGCATCGAGCACCATGCTGGTGTCGGCGTTGCGGTTGCGCTTGGCATATTCGCCGAGAAACCAGCGGCCGCGCGAGGTCTCCATGAACGCGTCGCGGATCGCCTCATAGTCGGCCTCGCTCGGCTGGGCCGGGCGGGCGGAGATCGGCGAGAGGGCGAAGACGTCATCGGCCATGGCAAACTCGGTCGCGCAAATCGCTGCGCGTTGGCATAACGATCACCATGATATTGACCGAATCGCAATTGAATTGATGCCACAAGGCCGACAAATCCCCATTGCATCAGGTGCAACGTCCAGGCGATTCGCGCGCCGGCTGGGGTTCTTCTATGGCGCGGTGTTCGTGTTGTCGGGCACCCATCTGCCGTTCTTCCCCGTATGGTTGCGGGCCATCGGCCTCGATGCGTCCTGGATCGGGGTCATCATCGCAGTTCCCGCCGTCACGCGCTTCACCGTGCTGCCTCTCATCACCGCGATGGCGGAACATCGCCAAGCGTTGCGCGGCGCGATGCGACTGTCGACCTTCGCCACGGGAGCAGGCTTCGCTCTGCTCGGCGTTCAGCACTGGCCTGTGCTCGTCTTCCTGATCTATGCCGCGATCTGTTGCCTTTGGACGCCTCTGGTGCCGCTGACCGATGCCTATGCGCTGCGCGGCGTGCTGCATTACGGGCTCGATTACGGACGTCTGCGGTTGTGGGGATCGGCCGCCTTCATCGTCGGCACGCTGCTGTGCGGAGGGCTGGTCGATCTGATCGCGCCCGACAAGCTCATCTGGGTCATCGTCTCGGTCGGCCTGCTCGGCGCGGTTGCGAGCCTTGGTCTGCAGCCGCTCGAGGCATCGCCTCGCACGGCTGCGACCGCGAAGGGTGGTCGCGGCCTGCTGCGCGATCCGAGCTTTGTCTGCATCATCCTGTCGGCGGCGCTGATCCAGGGCAGCCATGCGGCTTTCTACACATTCTCGGCGATCGACTGGCGGGCGCAGGGCCTTACCGGTCTGACCGTTGCCGGGCTGTGGACTTTGGGGGTGCTGGCCGAGATCGTGGTGTTCGCGCTGTCGCCGCGTTTCACGCTGGCGCCGGCCAGCCTGGTCATGATCGGTGCGGTGGCGGCGGTGCTGCGCTGGCTGTTGACGGCGCAGGAGCCGCATGCCGTGGGCCTGGCCGCAGTCCAGATCAGCCACGGCTTCACTTTCGGCGTGACCCTGGTCGGCACCATGGGGCTGCTGGTCCGCTACGTGCCGGCGCACATGACCGCGCGTGGCCAGGGCTACTATGCGGCCTCGACCGGCATCGTCGGCTCGGCGGCCTCGATGCTGTCAGGACCGGTGTATGCGCATTACGGGCAGGGCGTCTATTACCTGATGGCGCTGATGGCCGTGCTCGGCGGTGCGCTGATGTGGCTGGTGCGCACGAGAGTGGCGCTTCAACCCCAGAGCGCGGCATCGGGCGGATAGATGAGGCTGTCGTCGTAGAGCAGGCCGTTGTCGCGATCTTCGGCCAGCAGCAATGGCCCGTCGAGATCGACGAAGCGCGCCAGCGGCGTCAGTAGCATGGCGGGCGCCATCGACAGCGAGGTTGCGACCATGCAGCCGACCATGATGTCGAAGCCGAGCGCCTGCGCGGCATCGGCCATCGCCAGCGCTTCGGTCAGCCCGCCGGTCTTGTCGAGCTTGATGTTCACTGCATCATAGCGGTCGCGCAGCCCCTCGAGCGAGGCGCGATCATGCACACTCTCATCGGCGCAAATGGCGACTGGACGATCGATGCGCGCGAGCGCCTCATCCTGCCCCGCGGGCAGCGGCTGCTCGACCAGGGTGACGCCGGCCGCGGCGCAGGCTGCGAGATTGGCTTCGAGATCGGCCTCGGTCCAGGCCTCATTGGCATCGGCGATCAGCTGCGATTGCGGAACTGCATCGCGGACCGCTGCGATCCGCGCGGGATCGCCGGCGCCGCCGAGCTTGACCTTCAGCAGCGGCCGGTGCGCCGCCTTGGCGGCGGCCGCCGCCATCGATTGAGGTGTGCCGAGCGAGATGGTGTAGGCGGTGACGCAAGGCTGCGGCGCGCGCCGGCCGAGCAGCTCCCAGATGCGCTTGCCGCTGAGCTTGGCTTCGATATCCAGCATGGCACAGTCGAGCGCGTTGCGCGCCGCGCCCGGCGGCATCGTCTCCTGAATGCCTTGGCGGTCGAGGCCATCGGCGATGGGGATCTGCATCGCCAGCACGGCCTCCAGCGTGGCATCCGGCGTCTCGCCATAGCGCGGATAGGGCACGCATTCGCCGCGGCCGACCACAAATCCCTGCCGCACTTCCGCCACGACCGTGACCGCCTCGGTCTTGGCACCGCGGCTGATTGTGAAGTGGCCTTTGATCGGCCAGCGCTCGATCTTTCCGATCAGCATTGGAGAATTGAGTGAAGTCATTTAAAAGTCAGACGATTTCTGCACTCTGGGCGGACGGGACAGGACCACCTATCACGGACTCGTGTTCCCGCACCAACATTGGCACTTGTGCGGACGCCACTTCAGGCAATGTTGGCGGCAGGAACACTGGTTAACTAATTCTTGCTAGAGCAAGGTGTGGATTCGGCGTCGGTATAACAATCTTCTTCCGGCGAAGGGGATGCAAACGTCAAATCGCTGCACGGCCGGGATTTGACAAGGTGTAATGGCGCGGTGGAACTTTCTGGTTTGAGAGGCGACGATCCATCGGCCTGGGGGCGGGATTCGTGAGCGCTGGCCCGACGTTGGAACGGAATGCGCAGGGCAATGCATTGTCGCTGCGGGCGGCTGGCGCCTGGACCGCGCCGTTTGCGCCGATGCTGGAAAAGCTGGTCGCGGAGGCCGAGAAGCTCGCCGGCGGCAAAGCCGAGGTCTCGATCGATGTCTCCGAGGTCGCCAAGCTCGACACCTTTGGGGCCTGGTTGATCGAGCGGCTGCGCCGCAGCTTCTCGCAAGGCCCGATCGAAGCCACCATCAACGGGCTCTCAGCCAATTATTCCTCGCTCGTCGACGAGGTCCGCCGGGTGTCGGCGGCGCCGGCGGCTGAGACGACGACGATTACCATCACCGGCATGCTGGAGCAGATCGGCCGCACCGTGGCCGGCATCTTCGGCACCGTCGCATCGCTGATCGACATGCTGGGCGCGGTGCTGGTCGCGGGTGCCAGGGTCTTCATCCGTCCGCGAAGCTTCCGCCTGACCTCGACGGTTCACCATCTCGAGCAGGTCTGCTGGCGCGCGGTGCCGATCATCGTGCTCATCACCTTCCTGATCGGCTGCATCATCTCGCAACAGGGTATCTTCCATTTCCGCAGGTTCGGAGCCGACATCTTCGTGGTCGACATGCTCGGCGTGCTGGTGCTGCGCGAGATCGGCGTGCTCCTGGTCGCGATCATGATCGCCGGCCGCTCGGGTAGCGCCTATACCGCCGAGCTCGGCTCGATGAAGATGCGCGAGGAGATCGACGCGCTGCGCACCATGGGCTTCGATCCGACAGAGGTCTTGATCCTGCCGCGCCTGCTGGCGCTGGTGATCGCGCTGCCGATCCTGGCGTTTCTCGGCGACATCGCAGCCCTCTATGGCGGTGGGCTGGTCGCCTGGCTCTATGGCGGGGTCGATCCTGAGGCGTTTCTGCTGCGGCTGCGCGACTCGATCTCGATCAATCATTTCACCGTGGGCCTGATCAAGGCGCCTGTCATGGCCGCGGTGATCGGCATCGTCGCCTGCGTCGAGGGACTGGCGGTGCAGGGCAGCGCCGAGTCGCTCGGCCGCCACACCACATCCTCGGTGGTGAAGGGCATCTTCTTTGTCATCGTGATGGACGGCGTGTTTGCGATCTTCTTCGCGGCGGTCGGGATGTGACCATGACGCCGCAGCAGTTTCCCGACGCCATCATCCGCGTGCGCGACGTCTCCGTGCAGTTCGGCTCTACCCGTGTGCTCGACGGCCTCGATCTCGACGTCAGGCGCGGCGAGATCCTCGGCTTTGTCGGGCCCTCAGGCGCCGGCAAATCGGTCCTGACCCGCACCATCATCGGCTTGGTGCCCAAGGTGTCTGGCCACATCGAGGTGTTCGATGTCGATCTCGACGCCGCCGATTCCGCCGCGCGCCGGTCGGTCGAGCGGCGCTGGGGCATCCTGTTTCAGCAGGGCGCGCTGTTCTCCTCGCTGACGGTTCGGCAGAACATTCAGTTTCCGGTGCGTGAATATCTCAAGGTGTCGCAGCGGCTGCTCGACGAGATCATGGTGGCCAAGCTGGTGATGGTCGGGTTGCAGCCCGAGGTCGCCGACCGCTTTCCGAGCGAGCTGTCGGGCGGCATGATCAAGCGGGTGGCGCTGGCGCGGGCGCTCGCGCTCGATCCGGAACTGGTATTCCTGGACGAGCCGACCTCCGGCCTCGATCCGATCGGCGCCGGCGATTTCGACGAGCTGGTGCGGACCTTGCAGCGCACTTTGGGCCTGACGGTTTTCATGGTAACCCACGACCTCGACAGCCTGTACACGGCTTGTGACCGCATCGCCGTCTTGGGGAACGGCAAGATCATTGCGGCCGGATCGATGGCCGACATGCAGGCCTCCGAGCACCCCTGGCTGCGGCAATATTTCCACGGCAAGCGCGCACGCGCTGTGATGGGATAGGCGAATGCGTGGGCGCCAATACCGGAGTTTGTGATGGAAACGCGGGCGAACTACGTCCTGATCGGGTCGTTCACGCTGGCGGTGATTGCGGCAGCCATCGGATTCGTCCTCTGGTTCCAGAGCCTGCACACCACCAAGCAGCGCGGCCCCTTGCGCGTGATCTTCGAAGGTCCTGCGGCGGGCCTGCGCAACGGCGGCAGCGTGAACTTCAATGGTATAAGGGTCGGCGAGGTCATCTCGGTGAAGCTCGACAATCCGCGCCGCGTGGTGGCGCTCGCCATGGTCGAGAACAGCGCCCCGATCCGCAAGGATACGTTGGTCGGCCTCGAGTTCCAGGGCCTGACCGGCGTCGCCGCGATCTCGCTCAAGGGCGGTGAGGAGGCTGCGCCGCCGGTGCCGCTCGATCAGGACGGCGTGCCGGTGCTCACCGCCGATCCCGCGCGGCTGCAGGACGTCACCGAAGCGATCCGCGGCACCCTGCAGAACATCAACCGGGTGGTCGCCGACAACCAGGAGGCGGTGCGAAATTCGCTCAAGAATCTCGAGGTCTTCACCCAGTCGCTGGCGCGCAACTCCGAGCGCATCGACAATGTCATGGCCCGGGTCGATGGCGTGATGGGCAAGGCGGACAGCCTGATGCTGGGTCTCAATTCGCTGGCCGGCGGCAAGGATGGCGGCGAGCTGATGCTGACGGTGAAGTCGATCCGCGAGCTGGCGGATGATTTCGACAAGCGTTCGGGCGCGCTGATGACCGACGGTCGCCGCACGCTCGGCGACATCAGCCGCGCCGTGAACAATTTCGACCGCAATCCGACCCGGGTGCTGTTCGGCGCGAGCTCGAGCTCCTCGAGCCCCAGCAACGCGCAGGCGTCGCAACCCGCACCCGCCAATGACAAGAGGCGGTAGCGGCGGTTCGTCTGATCTAGTTGGCCTTGTCCACGCCGCCGGAGAGTAGCCTCTGCGCTGCCGCCATGGCGTCATCGATGAATGGACGGCGCTGATCGCCGAGCGGTCCGGATTGTGGTGGCACGATGCGCATTGTGGCGTTGGCTTCGAACACCAGGACCTCGCCGTCGGCGCCGATTGCAAAATCGACGCCCGCGTAATCGAGGTCGAGCGCCCCGCCGATGCGGCCCAGCGCTGCCATGGCCCGCTCGCCGATTGCCGCTGCCGGATCCGACAAATAGCGCAGTTCCTCCGTCCGATAGACTTCGCTGTCGGCCATGTCGGAGGAGAAATAGTGGACCTTCCAATTGTGCGAGATCGCCAGATGCAGCGGATAGATGGCTCCGCCGATCAGCATCATCCGGTACTTGCGAAAGATGGCGTCGGCATCGCTGCTGTCGAGCCACTCGATGGCGAGGAGATGGTCGCCCGGTAGCGTCGCCCCCATCGCGTTCACCCCGTCGAACGTCTCGACTCGCAGGAAGTGACGGCCGGTATGATGGCCGCGGGCGCGGAGCAGGAGCGGGCAACGCCAGCCCTCCTCGACGAGGATCGCTGCTGCTTGTCCTTGCTGGAATAGCGTGCGGGGGAGGGTGCGGACGCGTGGAGTTCGCACGCCCTCGAGGCCGCCAAGGCGGTCAGCGAGGCTTTGCCTGCCGGTCGGCCACACCCGTTCCGGCGGATTGAGTACTCGGACCGACGTCCCCCGAAGCAGAGCAGCGGCGGCATTCAAGCCTCGTTCACAGCGGTCGGCGTCGCCGATGGCATTGATGACCACATCGTAGTCGTCGAGCGGGGGAAGCCGGTCGGCGAATTCGACGATCAACTCGGTGACCTCGAAAAGGAAGGGCGTCAGCACCCGGTCCAGCGGAATGTTGCCGCCTGCCGCCGACACCAGCTTGAGGACGCGCGACGGATGGTCGTTGCGCAGCGCTGACACCGTCCGCAGGACATGGTCGGCATGTCCGAGGCGGCGCTGCTCCCAGGCCTCGTCTTCATATCCCAGATCGGCCAGCACGGCGCCGAGGCCGAGACGTGCATCGGGATAGTCGGGTCTCAGTCGCAGAGCCGTCTCGTAGAAACTGCGGGCCTCGTTGAGGAACACCTGATGCTCGAGCAGGCTTGCGATGTGGTAGTTGATGTCAGCCGAGTCCGGAGCGAGCTTGAGGGCGACATGCAGCTCTTCGAGCGCCCGACGGGCCTGGCCCGTGGCCTCGAGGGCGCGACCGAGATTGGTGCGGATGTCGACATTGTCCGGATGAATGTCTCGTGCCCGGCAATAGCACGACACCGCTTCGGTGAAGCGTCCCAACTTCTGATAGGCGTTGCCCATGTTGTTGGCGGCAACGGCATGGCCGGGATTGCTATCGAGGACCTTGCGGTAAAGCTCGATCGCCTCATGATAGCCGCCCGTGGACGACTGATGGTCGGCGAGGCGGCACAGCGCAGCCTCGTCCAGCGTTTCCGGAGCCGACAGTGCCATGATGCTTCCAGCGGTTTCGCGTGAGGCCGGTTGGTGGGGTCATTCCGGACGTGTCCGGATAATCCCTTTCAACGGCCGAACAGCAAAAACCGGTCGCACGCAATCGGCGCGAAGCGCCGGCGGCAAAACGAAGGCCGCGAGGCCTCCGTCTTAATTCGCGATGAGCTAATCCTCTACTCGCTGCTCGCCATTCCCCATTCGCCCTCTCTCACGCCAGCCGTCCGGCGGCGTGTGCGAGCAGGGTGTAGACGAGGCCGGTCTCCGAGGTGAGCTGGTTGCGCAGCGCCTGGGGATTTCGGTCGTCGCGGGCCACCTCGTCGAGCAGCCGCTCGAACTCGGTGATGTAGCGGTCGACCGTCTGCTTGAAGGTGCGGTCGCCGCGGTACTTGCGGGCCACCTCGTCGAACGCCTTCTGTCCGGCGGGCGTGTAGAGCCGCTTGGTGAAAGCCTTGGTCTCGCCGCGCTGGTAGCGATCCCACATCTCGCCAGCCAGACCGCGGTCCATCAGCCGAGCGATGTCGAGCGACAGCGATTCTAGCGGATTGCCGGATTGCGGCACCGGCCCACGGTTGCGCGGCGCCTCGCGTCCCGCACCGCCACTATTGTCGGCGCGGCTCAACAGATCGGACAGCCAATTGTCCCGTCCCTGATCGGCGGTGGGGCCCATCTGCGGCGCGTCCGCGCGGCGGGGGGGCGGCTGTTGCATGCCGAGATCCGGCGGCGGCAGGTTGCTGGCGCTGCCGCTGGGCTCGCGCATGCGGGTGTCATTGCGCCCGCCAGCCGCAGCCGCGATCGGCTCCTCCTGGCGCACGTCTTGGCGTACTTCCTGGCGCACGGTCGCCGTCGTCGTGCGGCTGGTGCTGGCAGCGACGACGTCGAGCCCGCGGCCATGCTGCGCCACGATGCGATTGAGCTCGGCCAATGCCTCGATCTGGTCGACGATCACCTTGCGCATCTGCGCGGTGCTCTCGGCGGCCTCCTGCGGCATCTCCAGCACGCCGCGCCTGAGCTCGTTGCGGGTTGCCTCGAGCTCGCGCTGCATCTCGCCGGCCATCTGCTTCATGCTTCCCACCAGGGCGGCGAACTTCTCGGCGGACTGCTTGAACATCTCGTCCGATTGCTGCGTGCCTTGCTGGTAGATCTCGTGCAGGGACGCGGCCGTGAGCTTGCGCTCTTCCTCGGCATTAGCGCGGATCGCCTCGAACTGCCGGGTGATCGCGGTCGCGCCAGTGCCGGCCGTCTCCGCGACCACGCGGGCGATGTCGCGCGCGCGCTCCTCGGCCGCTGCCAGCGACTCGTCGAGCAGCGTGGTGAAGCGCGACAGGCGCTGGTCGAGATCGGTCGTGCGCAGATCGATGGTCGTGATCAGGGATTCCATCATCGTCTTGCGTTCGCCGATCGACGAAGCCGCCTCACGGTTGCTCTGGTCGATCACCGAGGCCGCCTCGACCAGCGCCCTGCCATGCGCATCGAACTGGCCGGATAGCGCGTTGAGGTTCTCCAGCGCCTTCGTGGTCTTCGTGTTGAAGACGCTGAGCTGGTCCTGCAGCGCCTCAGTGGCGGCGCCGTTGCGCGAGGTGACGTCGTTCATCGCGGACACGAAGTCGGCGACGCGGGTCACCAGCGCACGCTCGAGCGAGTTCAGGTTGTCGTGGGCGCCGGTCAGCACCTCCTGCAGCAGGATGTTGCCCTCGCGCAGCCGCTCGAACAACGCCACCGTATCGGTGCGTAGGATCTTGCTGGTCTCCTGCATCTCGGTCACCGCCGCGACCGACACCTGGCGTGACTGCTCGATCGCGGCCCGCGAGGCCGTCTCCAGCTCCTTCAACGACTTGCTGATGGCGCCGGTCGCGATCTCGCCCGCCGAGGTAATGGTGCGTGCAACGTCGGAGCCGTTGCCCAGCATCGCCTGAGAGAAGGCCTGACCGCGGGTCTCGATCGTTTTGAGCGCATCCGATGTGGCGCGGTCGATCTCGACCGAGAGCTGCTGGGTCCTGGAGCCGAGCGCCTCGACCAGGGTGCCGCGCTTGCCGTCGATGAGCTGCGACAGCCGCTCGGCCTGCTGCGCCACATAGGTGACGATCTCGTCGGTCTTGCCGGTCATGGCCGAGCCGAACGAATTGCCCGCGGCAAGCACCGAGCGTTCGATTTCGGTCGAGCTCGACTTCACCCGCGTCGAGACCTCGTTCGAGGCCGCAACAAGTGCGTTGTGGGCGTTCAAGGCGCTGGTCTGGATGTTGTCTGTGGTGCTCGCGGCGACCTGGTTGATCGAGCGCTCGATCTCCACGGAAATTGCCTTGAGCTGGCCGGCCGTATCGCTGGAGGTCGTCGTCAGCACGATCTGGGCTTCGCGCGCGCTGCTCATGATCACGTCCGCAGTCTCGCTCGACGCACTCGCCAGAATGCCCTGCGCCTCGCGGGCCCGGCCGATGAGCGCCGACGCCGTCTCGTTCGATGTCACGCTCAGCACGGTCTGCGCCTCGCGGGCGCTGCCGGCAATCGCCGCCGCGGTTTCGGTGGACGCGGTGGTGAGCGACGTCTGGGCCTGGCGCGCGCTGTTGAGGATGGCTGCTGCGGCATCGGCGCCGACGGCCGACAGCGCGCGCTCGACATCGCCCGCGAGCGACTTGACGTGGTTGGCGGTCTCGGACGACGCCGCAATCAGCGTGTTCTGCACATCGCGCGCGCTGCCGACGATCGAGGTCGCCGCATTGGCGCTGACCGCGGAGAGGGCACGCTCGACGTCCGATGCCAGCGACTTCACGTGTTCGGCCGCTTCCGAGGAGGCCGCCGTCAAGGTGCTGTGGGCTTCGCGGGCACCGTTCACGATCGAGGCCGCGGTGTTGGTGCCCGCTGCCGACAGGGTGCGCTCGATATCGGCCGCCAGCGACTTCACGTGGCTGGCCGCTTCCGACGACGAACTGATCAACGTGGCCTGCGCTTCGCGGGCGCCGACAGTGATCGCCTCGGCGGTCGCGGTGCTGGCAATCGAGAGCGAGCGCTGCACGTCGGCGGCGAGCGCCTTGACCTGGGTGGCAGCTTCATTCGATGCGGCCAGCAACGCGCCTTGTGCCTCGCGGGCGCCTGCGGTGATGGTCTCTGCGGTCGTGGTGCCGGCGAGCGACAGCGACTGTTGCACGTCGCCGGCGAGCGCCTTGACGTGGTTGGTGGCATCGGAAGAGGCGGAGACGAGCGTGGTCTGCACCTCTCGCGCGCCGGCCAGGATTGCTGCCGCCGTCGTCGAGCCTGCCGCTGTCAGCGTGCGCTCGATGTCGACCGTGAGCGACTTGATCTGGTTGGCCGTGTCGCCCGACGAGGTGACCAGCGTAGTCTGGGCCTCGCGTGCGCTGCTCAGGATGGAGCTGGCCGCGTTGTCGCCAGCGGTGGTGAGCGCACGCTCCACTTCGGCGGATGTCGATTTGAGCTGCGTGCTGACGTCGGTCGTGACCGTGGTGAGCTGGGCGCCGACATCGCTCGATACCGTCAGCAGGGCCTGCTGCGCGGAACGCGCGCCGGTCTGAATGGTCTCGCTGGTGTTGACCACGAGATTGGTGAGCGCGCGCTCGGCATCCTCGACATGCGAGCGGATGCTAGCGGATAGCAGCTCCGCGCGGCTCATCAGGTCTTCGCTGGCCTGGCGTCCGCTGCTTTCGATGTGACCGGCCACCGCCTCGACACGCGAGCCGAGCAGGTCCTCGAATTGCGAGACGCGGCGGTCGATGTCGGTGGCAATCGAGCCGACCTTGGTGTCGATGCTCTGATGGATCTCCTGGAAGCGGGCGGTCACGGCATCCGTGAGCTGCACGCTGGAGCCGTTGATCGTCTCCGAAACGGTGGCGATGCGCTGATCGATCGCCTCCAGCGCCTCGGCGGTGCCGTCATGGAGCGAGGAGGTGAGGACGGTGAGGCGCGAGTCGATCGAATGGATCGCCTGTGCGGCGCCGTCGGTCAGCGAGGAGGTGAGCACGGTCAGGCGGGAATCGATCGAATGGATCACCTGTGCCGCGCCGTCGGTCATCGACGTCGTCAGCGCGCCGAGCCGCCCCTCGATCGTGGCGCTCACCGATTGGGCGCGCGTGTCGAAAGTGTCGCCGAGCGTCTTCAGCCGGCCGTCGACGGATTCGTCGAATGACCGCATCTTGTTGTCGAGCGCCGCATCGAGATTGGTGATGCGTGCCTCGATCGTGGTCTCGAATTGCGAGAGCCGCTGATCCATCGTGGCGGTGATCGATCCGCCATTGACGCTCAGCTTGTCGTCGAAATTGTCGACATAGATCTTCAGGCTGTCGGCGATCTCCTGCGTGCGCTGGCCCATGCGCTCCACGATCTCGCCGCCGAACGTTTTCACGGTTCGATCGAATTCGGTGATGTGGCGGGTGATCAGCGCGCCGAGCGTCGAAGAGTCGCGCGCGAACCTCTCCACGAGGTCGGTGCCCTGGTTCCTCACCAGCTCGTCGAATGCGCTCATCTGCAGCGACAGCGTGTCGTGCACGGTTTCAGTCTGGCCCACCACCTTGGAGACAAGGGAGTTGACGGTGGCGTCGAGCGATTCGCTCGCCTTCTCGCCGCTGCTGACGATGTGGCCGGACAGCCGTTGGCCGGCTTCGTCGATCTTGCTGACGAGGTCGCCGCCGCGCAGCTCGAGTTCCAGCAGCAGCGACTCGCCGGAGGCCTTCAGCGAATCGTGCACGTGCTCGGTGCGCACCGAGATGCCATCGACGATAGTGGCTGCGCGCTGCTCGAACTCGGCGGTGATGCGGTCGATGCGGTCGCTCAGCAGCTCGTGGACGCGATCGGAGAGGTCGGCAAACTCGTCGTGGACGTGGCCGGTCTTGAAGTTCAGGCTGGTGGTCAGCCGCTCGGAGGCGTCGAGTACGGCGCGCGTCGTCTCCGCGCTCGCTTCCTCGAGCCGGTCGAGCAGGTCGCCGCCGCGCTCGCCGAGCGCGAGGATCATGTTGTCGCCGGCATTGCTGAGCGCGGTCGTGATGTGAGCGCCGCGCTCCTCGAGCGCTCCGGTGATGCTTTTCGCGACCTCGTCGACGCGCGAGGCGATCGCGTCCGAGATCAGCGCGATGTCGTGGCGCAGGTCGATCTGCACGCCGGAGATGGCGCTGCGGACCTGCTCGGCCTGGCCGACCAGATTGTCGCGCTGATGGGCGATGTCCTGGAGCAGGGCGCGGATGCGCACTTCGTTGTCGCTATAGGCACGTTCCAGCGCCGCGACCTCGTTGGCGACGAGCGTTTCGAGCTCGCCCGCGCGCGCGATCGCACGCTCGACACCGTCGCCCATGGCTGCGACCTCGCGGCGAATTGCCTGGCCGACGGTGACCATCGAATCGGAGGCGGCGCCTTCCGGCTCGGAAAAACGGATCGCGACCTGCGCCATCGATTGCGCGATCATCCGCAGTTCCTGGCCGCGCCAGGCGAGGCTCGCCAGCACGTAGAACAGCAGCACGGGGGCGATGAATACGGCAGCGAGGCCGGCAAGAATCAGCACGCCACCGCTCTGGCCGATCGCGCTCTGCAACGAGGGCAGGAAGCCGATCGTGAGCAGGCCACAACCGACGATCCATACGGCGGCAAATAGCGTGGCCAGCGTGTAGACGCTGCGCGACGGACGACCCTTCTGAATGGCCTGGAGGAGTTGACCGATGGTCTCGCGGTCGTCATTGGCCGGCCGGCGGGCGATGAGCGGCGGCGGGTCGTTCGCGTCGAACGCCGGCCGCTCGGACGCAGACCCCGGACGCAGGTCGAAATTGTCGCCAAAGGCCGGCGTGCCGGTCGGCATGCTCGGCGGCGCCCCATCGCTACGCACCGGTCCCTGCGGTCCTTCCGCCCCCGACGCGTCGCTGATGTTCAAAGCCTCCTGAATGGCCGACAATGCGACTTCAGTCGGGTCTTTGACCTTCTTGGGGGTGTTCGCCATGATGTGTCTGAGCCCTCGTCTTTAATCCGGTGAGCCGCGCGCGAGTGCCCCCTCGAAGGCTCGGAACCGAATTCATCCTCCACAGGCCTAAAGGCCCGGCAATCGCCGGCCAGCCCGCTCCATCCGGGCATCATCCTATTGACTGCGCGAAGCGAAAGAAATGGTCGCGATTAAGAGATTCTTAATCATCGTTAACAGCGGCCCGCAGTAACGCATTACAAATCTTGCAAATTCCCGTTTTTTCCACGATTGGGGCGACGGTGGGTCCAAAACAAGGCTACCCCGCGACATATTTTGGGTAAGGATGCATTAACTATTGCCGTGCTTGGCTCGGCCAGCGCGACTCGCGCGCACTGATTTGGACCGACTCATGTCGCCTGACCTGCAATGGATCGACTGGATGCCTTCGCCGCCGCTGGTTCCCGACGACGGACCGATCAGTCTCCACCAGCTTCGCAGCATGACGCTCGGAGACCCCGATCTCGAGCGCGAGGTGTTGTCGATGTTCGCGGCCCAGGCGGCGCGTCTGTTTGCCCGCCTCACGGCGCTACCGGACGATGCTGCAGCGCTTGCGCACACGCTGAAAGGGTCGGCGCAGGCGATCGGCGCAGCTGACGTCGCCGACGCCGCGCAGGCGCTGGAGGAGGCGATCCGCAAAGGTAATCCGACGCGCGCGCTGGCCGAGCTCGGCTGCGCGGTCGCCGAAGCACGGGGTGCGATCGAGGACATGCTCGGGCCGTCCTGAGCCGTCATCGCGGCCCGCGAAGGCCATTGCAGCCCGCACTAGCGCGGAACGGGGCGAGCCGTTATAGGACACGCCGACCCTCCCTTCGCAGTACGAGCACACATGGCCAAGATCAATTTTGTCGACCACACCGGCGAAACCCGCAGCGTGGAGGTCGAGAACGGCGCGACCGTGATGGAAGCGGCAATTCGCAACGCCATTCCCGGCATCGAGGCTGAGTGTGGCGGCGCCTGCGCTTGCGCCACCTGCCATGTCTATGTCGACGAAGCCTGGCGCGAGAAGGTTGGTCCGCCGTCGCCGATGGAGGAGGACATGCTCGATTTCGGCTACGACGTGCGGCCGAATTCGCGTCTGTCCTGCCAGATCAAGGTCAGCGACGAACTCGACGGGCTCACTGTCAGCACGCCTGAGCGGCAGGCCTGATCTCGACCTGATCATTTCGCAGCCGCCTTCCCGCGCTCATTCGAGATCCGGCTGCGCAACCTCGATGCCGCGCCGCAGCCAGGGCTGAAAGGCGCCGATCAGCTCTGCCGTCAGCGGCGCCGGCTTGCGCGTCACCTCGTCGATCAGCACCATCACAGCCTGTGCCGAGGCAATGCATCGCCCTTCCGAGAACACCACCTGATCGCAGGTCACCGAGGTGCGGCCGAACCTGACGATGCCGAGCCCGAGCTCGATCTGTCCCGGCCAGCGCAGCTCGGTGCGGAAGTGCATGTCGAGACGCACCATGATCCAGGCGAAGCCCGGCTGCATCAGGCCGTATTGCGGATCCTTCATCAGCGTCACGCGCCCTGTCTCGAAATAGGTCGCATAGACCGCGTTGTTGACGTGCTGGTTGGGATCGAGATCGCCGAAGCGCACATTGTCGTTTAGCCGGTAGGGGAAGTCCTCCAGACGTGGCGTCACAGCGTCGAGGGCAGTTGCGTTCACCGATTGATCTCCGTCATGTCATTGTCCTTGCAGCCGTGCCATCGATAAAGGCACGGTCCTCGGCCGCCATTTATGCCTTTCCCGAAGGCTCTGTGTTGGCTAGACAGATTGGGCCGCAATCTCCTGTCACCATATCCTTCCGACGCCCGGCGGGCGCCTCCAACCGATAAAGAAGCGACATGAGCGAAGCGATCAAGACCGACGTGCTGATCATCGGCGCTGGCCCTTGCGGACTGTTTGCCGTCTTCGAGCTGGGACTGCTCGACATCAAGGCGCATCTCGTCGACATTCTGGACAAGCCCGGTGGCCAATGCGCCGAGCTCTATCCCGAAAAGCCGATCTACGACATTCCCGGCGTGCCGATGGTCACGGGGCATGGCCTCACCGAAGCGCTGATGCAGCAGATCAAGCCGTTCAATCCGACCTTCCATCTCGGCGAGATGGTTGAGAGAGTCGAGAAGATCGGCGATCCCGGATTCCGCATCAGCACCGATGCCGGTAAGGTGTTCGAATGCAAGGTGGTGGTGATCGCGGCCGGCGGCGGCTCGTTCCAGCCGAAGCGTCCGCCCGTGCCGGGCATCGAGGCCTATGAAGGCAGCTCGGTGTTCTATGCCGTGCGCAAGATGGAGCAGTTTCGCGATAAGAATCTCGTGATCGTCGGCGGCGGCGACTCCGCGCTCGACTGGACGCTCAATCTGCATCCGCTCGCCAAGCGCGTCACGCTGGTGCATCGTCGCGACGATTTCCGCGCTGCGCCTCACAGTGTCGAGCAGATGCGCGCCTTGGTAGGTTCCGGTCAGATGGATCTGCGCATCGGTCAGATCACCGGCCTCGAAGGCAGCGATGGCCGGCTGGCATCCGCCACCATCAAGGGCAATGACAACGCGGTCGAGACGATCGCCTGCGATATGATGCTGCCGTTCTTCGGTCTCACCATGAAGCTCGGTCCGGTGGCGGAGTGGGGGATCGCGCTGGAGAACAACCTCATTCCGGTCGAGACCTCGGCGTTCGAAACCTCGGTGCCAGGCATTTTCGCGATCGGCGACATCAACACCTATCCCGGCAAGATCAAGCTGATCCTGTGCGGCTTCCACGAAGGCGCGCTGATGGCGCAGAAGGCGCATCGCTACGTCTATCCGGAGAAGCGGCTGGTGTTCCAGTACACCACCTCGTCGTCGAGCCTGCAGAAGAAGCTCGGCGTTAGTTAGTCCGATTGTGTCCGCATGTTTCCGCGGCCGTCTCTCAGGAGGTCCGTGGCGGCCGGCACTGGAACGGTCCTCGAAATGGCCTTAGTCTGCGGCGATGCGATTGGTCGATTAGTCAAGGTGACATGATGATGCTCGATGCGTTTTCCAGGCTGCGGCTGAGGCCGCACGCGCTCAAGTTCGCTGCCATCGTGCTCGCGGCCGCGTTTGCCGTGCGCCCCGCGTCGGCGGAGGAACCTTCCGCGGCGGGCCTGTGGCAGAAGCTCGAGGACGACAAGCCCGTGCTCTACGTGCTCGTCGTCGATCACAATGGCGTCTTCGAAGGCGTGATGGCGAAGCTGTTCCCGAAGCCGGGCGATCCGCCGAACCCGACCTGCGCCAAATGCACCGACGACCGCAAGAACGCGCCGTGGCTCGGTATTTCCTTCATCCGCGACATGAAACGGAACGGGTTGAAATACGAGGACGGCAACGTCCTCGATCCGCGCAACGGCAAGATCTACAGCGCCAAGATGACAGTCAGCCCGGATGGTCAGGAACTGACCTTGCGCGGTTATCTCGGCATCTCGCTGCTGGGCAAGGACGAAACCTGGAACCGGCTTCCCGACAGCGCGCTCGCCCAGATCGATCCGGCTGTTGTCGCGAAATACCTGCCGGCGCAGGCCACCGCCGCCAAGGCGGGCGCGCCGACCATGGGCAAGAAGAAGTAGCGGCGCGCTCCTCGTATGAGGGTCCGCAGCTGACCGCACTCTGTCTGCTCGTCAATTCCGAGGCGGGCGCATGGTGCCGAGCGGGCAGTTCCACCGCTTCCCAGGTCACTATCAGCGCCTCGTGCCTCGTAATATTTCGCCTCGCTGGGAACGATTGTGTCGCGAGCCTATTGCTCACGACACAATCATACCGGAGAAAATGTTATGAGGACTTTCGCAATCGCTTTGGCGACCGCTGCAAGTGCGCTGGTGGTGAGCGCTGCGTCCGCGGCCCCGCTGTCGTCAGTGGTTCCTTCCGCGCCGGAGAGCAACATTCAAAACGTGCGCATGGTCTGCAATGAATACGGGCGTTGCTGGCATGAACGAACCGAGCGCCGCGTCATCATCCGCGACGGCCGAGATGCCTACGACTATGCTCCGCGCGATCGCTATATCGAGCGGCGTGGCTATCGAGACCGTGGCGGCGTCGAGTTCGACGCGCCCGGCGTGAGCGTCGGCGTCGGCGCTGATCGCTACTAAGAAATTGGGCAAGACGCCCGACGCAAAGGGCCGCGGATAGTTCGCGGCTCTTTGCAGGCGTCCCGGCCGGATTGATAGGCCAAGCGGGTCGACGCCAGGCTTGGCTCATCAGCGCGCACCTACTGCGACAGCTTCACGAAGTCCGGAAACTTCAGCTTGCCTTCAGCGATGGCTTTCGGCCACACCACGACCTGCTTGCCGTCCTGCCACTGGAAGACGAGGCCGGTGATGAAGCCCGGGCCGGACTTGATGCCGTGGGTGAATTCGTCGTCCTTGCCGTAGAACGCGATGCGGCCGATGGTGCCTTCGTAGTTCGTCTTTTCGAGCTCGGTGACCATCTTGTCCGGATCGGTCGAGCCCGCGCGCTGGATCGCCTCCGCAATGATATAGACGTCGTCATAGGACGTGTAGCCGGTATAGGCCGGCGGCGTACCGAACTTGGCCTTGAAAGCCTGAGCGAACGGCTTGGTCTTGGTCGTCACGGCGACGTCGGGCGTGGCCACCGCAAGCGAGGGGACGCCGTCGGCGGCGCCATTGGTGTCGTTCCAGAAGGTCGGGCTCAGCGCCTGCGCGCTGATGCCGAACATCGGGATCGGCACCTGCTGGTTCTTCCACTGCACGGTCGGCTGCACGCCGACATGCGAGATGCCGGTGACGATCACGTTCGGCTTCTTGCCCTCGATATTGTTGAAGATCGGCGTGAAGTCGGTGGTATCGGGCGAGAACCGGATATGCTCGACGACGTTCATCCCAGTCTTTGGAAAGCAGGATTCGTAGCCGACATCGAGCGGCTTGGTCCATGCCGCATCTTCGCTCATGATCGCGACGCTCTTGAGCTTGAGGTTGTCGACCAAAAGATCCTTGGCCGCGTCGCAGACAAGCTGGGCTTGCGCCGCCGAGGTCAGGTAGCCGTGGAAGGTGTATTTGTTCTTCTCATAGTCGTTGTGGATCGCCTTGGTGATCTCGTTCGACGCCGCGCCCGGCGTGATCAGCGGCATCTTCAGCCGCGCCGCCCAGGGCTCCAGCGCCAGCACCACCTCACTGATGTAGCTCGCGATTACGGCGGAGACCTTGTCCTCGCTGACCGCGCGTTGGAAGGCGCGCACCGAATCCGCAGACGAGCTCTTGTTGTCGTAGGTGACGATCTCGATCTTGCGGCCTAGCACGCCACCCTTGGCGTTGATCTCGTCGGCCGCGATCTGCGCGCCGCCCGGTGTCGCTGCGCCCGCGATCGACTGCACCTCGGCAATCACGCCGATCTTGATCGGATCGCCGGATTGCGCAGCGGCCGGGCGGGCGAGCGAGATCGCAGCCGTGGTGGCCAAGAGGACGAGCGGCACCGCGCTGGCATTGAACCGAAGCATTCGTTTTCTCCCTGGACGATTTTATCGTTGGCACGCGTCCAGCGGTCGAGCGCCGGCGCGCGCCAAAGTCTACGCCTCGGGAAGATGGCTTGGGAAGCTTGTGGTTGGGAGAATGGGTAAGCCTGTTACTGCCGCTGCGCCGCCGGCGCCGAGGGCAGAGGCAGCGGCTCGCCATTGATCGAGGCCTCCGGCGCATCGAGATTCAGCACCTGGGCCGCAGCCGGGAAGGCCGCATCCGCCATTGCGGCATGGCCTTCCGCGGTCGGATGCACGGCGCCGCCATAGACGGCCGACAGCACGCCCCAGGTGGCGTCGTGGATATCGGACGGCTGCATTGCTGCCGGCAGCCCCTGCGGATAGGTCATGGCCGCAAAGTAGCTGTCGTTGGCGTCGCGGATCCAGCGCGCCCGCGGCAGATAGGCGCGATACTCGGCCGCGCTGCGGCCGCACAGCAGCGGCTGATTGCCGGCACTGACGATGTCAGGATCGAAGCTCTCGCCCTTCGGCGAGAAGCATTCGCGGTCGAACTGCGGATCACTCGCCGAGCGGGCGCAGAAGCCGTGATTGGCAAACGCCGCCTGATGCGCATCGACGAAGGTCATGCGGTCACTGCGCGGATCGCGGCACAGCACGCCGCTCTGGCACTGTGCGAGCGCCGAGAGCGTCGGCAGGAACTCGTTCTCGACGAAGTTCGTGACGTTAGCGAGCCGCTGCGGATCGGCGTTGAAGGACGGATGTATATCGAAGCCGGCGCGGCCGCCCGGACAGGGCGTGCCGCCGGCGGCGAGCGCCGGGTTGCCGTAGGACGTGTAGATGACGTGGGAGAGATCGCCCACCAGCGGCTTCAGCGCCTCGCGCAGCTTGGCAAAGCCCTGCGGCAGGTCGCGCATCAGGTCGGAGCGGGAATCGTCGACCGAGCCGATCAGGCCCGAGCGCTTGAAGATCGTGCGCTCGGTCGGCGTGTCGACGATGACGTCGGAGACGAGGCCGGAGAAGTTGATGTCGTTGGCGCCGATCGACAGCAGCACCAGATCGAGCTTGCGATCGGCCTGCCGGCGCTTCGCCGCGGTCAGCGCCTCGCGCAGCTCGCCGAGCTGGCCGTTGACGCCGCCCGCACAGGTGGAGACCGAGCGGCCCGGCGCGCATTCGCGTGCCCGCTGGCTGCCGAACAGGCCATCGGCGATGGTGGCTCCGGTGCAGGCCAGCGGCAGGTAGGTCACCGCGATATGCGGATAGCGGACCGCGAGCGCGAGCGCCGTGCGGGTCTGGTAGGAATACAGCGAACGGTGGCACGCCGCATTGAACCAGACCGCGCTCTGGCGCTGCCAGTTCTGCAGTGTGTCCGGTGCCTCGCAGGCGCGCCCGCCTTTGAAGCCGGCGCGGCTCGGCCGGTAGTATTGCGCGGCGGCGCCGCCGAGATAGGAGCGGAAGCAAAAGCCTTCCTCCGACAGCGCGATCGGACGGTCCGGATTGCCCTCGCCGGAGGCGATGCTGTCGCCGAGTCCGGCGATGAAGATGTCGCGCACCTGGATGCCGGTGGACAGCCGCTGCGGCGCATCGGATCCGGAGGACACGTCGACGGTCGCGACCGTCTGGCGGTCATAGCGGACGCGCAGATTGACCGGCTCGGCGCAATCGAAGGTCGACGATTGCGGGCCGTCGCCGTCGTCGAACGTCCAGGCGCAGGTGGCACCGACCGGAACCGCGCCGGTCAGGCGAACGGTAATCGGGTGATCGATCGGCGTGAGGTAGCTTTCCTTGACGTTGTCGCGGGTACAGGGCTCGTTGACGCGGCCCGAGAGGTCGATGCAGAGCCGGTTGACGACATTACGAGCCCAGCCGCGGCCGTCGCTCTGCAGCTCGAGCCCCTGCTCGGAGGCGAGAATGCTGCGGTCGCGCGCGCTCTCCACATGCAGCTGGAAATCGCGCTCCTCGCGGAACAGGCGGAAGCGGTTGCGGACCTCCCAGCTGATCTGCATCGGCGCGCCGGCGCCGAACTGGGCGGCCACCGGGCGCAGCGGAAGCGCCTCGAGCACGCAGGCCATCGCGAGCGCAGCGATCGTCAATCGAATCCGAAATCGGGTCATGGCGTGACGTTTCACGTCAGAGTTGAGGCGGAAATAAGAGGATCATTCCGGCGGCCCCGGCGACCGATCCCGATTATCCCTGCGATTGCCGTTTCACTCGCTGCGGAACCGGAGCAGGGGCGGGAGCAGGCGTGGCAGTCGATTGGCGAAACATCCCATTAAGCTTGCGCCGCTGCTGCCAGGGCACCACGACGTTCATCCAGAGCTCGCGGCAACCCATGATCGAGATCGCGGTACCGAACGGGATCACGAAATAGAGCACGCGGAACACCAGCAGCGTGGCCAGGAGCTGCTCCCGACCGAACTGCGGCAGCGCCACCAGCATCGCGGCGTCGAACACGCCGAGGCTGCCCGGCGCGTGGCTGGCGAAGCCGAGCAAGGTCGCCAGGATGAACACGACAGCGAGCGACAGGAAGTCGATCGGCGGATCGGCCGGCATCAACAGGTACATCGCCAGCGCGCAGAAGCCGAGATCGACCACGCCGATCAGGATCTGCACGAAGGTGAGCTGCGTCGAGGGCAGCACCACCTTCCAGCCGTTCTGGCCGAGCTGGCGGCGGTTCTTGCCGAGCGCGAGCCAGCCGAGGTAGGCCAGGATGGCGCCGACAAGGCCGATGGCGATCAGCTGGTTCACCGCCGGCGGAAGCTGGTCCATGCTGGAAGCCGCCGCCGGATGCAGGGTCATGCCGATGCCGAGCACGAAGATGTTGCCGAGCCAGAAGGTCAGGCCGGACAGGAAACAGATCTTGGCGACGTCGATCGCGCTCAGGCCATAGTCGGAGTAAATCCGGAAACGGATCGCGCCACCGGTGAAGACGGTGGCGCCGATATTGTGGCCGATCGAATAGCTCGTGAAGGCGGACATCGCCGCGATCCGGTACGGAATATGCTTCTTGCCAATCGTTCGCAACGCGAAGAAGTCATAGAAGGTCAGCGTGCAGAACGCCCCGACCACGCAGAGCGCGGCGAGCGCGATGTGCTGCGGCGGGATGTCGGTGAGCGCAGTCAGGATCACGCCGGCGTCGACGCCCCGCAGGGTGCGCACCAGTGTCGTGATCGCAAACGCGATGATGGCGAAGCTCGCCGCAAGTCCCAGCCGCTTCCAGCCGATCCATTTCTTGAAACCACGCCCAAGCGCGGTCAGCAGTCGCTGCATTCATCCTCCCGGCGGGGCGGCATTAACAATTGGAAATCGGCGGAAACCATGGCGTGTAGGGCGGCGTGCGCTCCATTGAGGCAGTTCCTTTAAGCCAAAAAGCGGCGCTTGTGCAGTCCTTGACAAGATCACCTTTGACCTTAGCGGCGGACGCCTGTCATACGCCAGACACATATCCGTCCGCCTAACATAAGTCTCAATCGGCTTCGGCCAACGCCTGCGTGCAGGCCGGGTTCCGGATCTTGGACGATCCGGCATGCCCGCTGTTTCGGAACATCCGCCGACGCCGCCGGTTAGCCGGGTGTAGCCACACAAACATGGCACGCATGGGTCGGGGAGGGGACCCATCCACGTTCCCAACAAGAAGGATGAGGCGATGGGACTGTTCACCAAAGACATCAAAACGATGAATGATCTTTTCGTTCATCAGCTTCAGGACATCTATTACGCCGAGAACCAGCTCGTCAAAGCGCTGCCGAAGATGGCCGAAAAGGCAACCGACAAACAGCTCAAGCAGGGCTTCCTGACCCATCTCGACGAGACCAAGACGCATGTGCAGCGGCTGGAGCAGGTCTTCAAGATGCATGGTGTCGCGCCCAAGGCGATCGACTGCCCGGCGATCGACGGGATCATCGAGGAGGCCGACGAGGTCGCCGGCGAGGTGGCTGACAAGGCGGTGCTTGACGCTGCCCTGATCAATGCCGGCCAGGCCGCCGAGCATTACGAAATCACCCGCTATGGCAGCTTGATCGCATGGGCCAAGCAGCTCGGCCGCAATGATTGCGCCACCCTGCTGCAGAAGACGCTGGATGAGGAGAAGGCGACCGACAAGAAGCTCACCTCGCTCGCCGAGAGCTCCGTCAATCTGCGCGCCGCGAGCTGATCGCAAAAAACTTTTCCCTGAGGCAAAACGCCGCGCGGAAGCTCCCGCGCGGCGCTTCGGCATCCGGATTGCGCTCGATCCTGTCGCACGGCGCAGCCGGTTCCCGCATACCATTATTCGACCACTGTCGAAGCATTCTTGTCAGCGATGGGGATAGAAGGACGTCATCCGTTCCTCCAACAGGAGTTCCGGCATGAACGACATCTCTATCACAAGACCGGCCTGTCGCGCGGCTGGCGGCATCCCCAACGCCGGCGCGCGCCTTGCTGGTGCGCTCACCTTGGGCGCCATGAGCCTCGGTTATGGCGTGGTGCAGCTCGATGTAACCATCGTCAACACCGCGTTGCCGAGCATCCGAGCCTCGCTCGGTGGCGGCGTCTCCGAGCTGCAATGGGTGGTGAGCGCCTACACCATCGCCTTTGCTGCCTTCATCCTCACGGCGGGCGCGCTCGGCGACCGCATCGGTGCGCGCCGCATGTTCATCGGCGGCTTCGCGCTGTTCACCGCCGCCTCGGTCGGTTGCGCGGCGGCCCCAAATGCACTGAGCCTGATTGCGCTGCGCGCGATCCAGGGGCTCGCCGCGGCGATCCTGGTGCCGAATTCGCTGGCGCTCCTGAACCATGCCTATCCGGAGGCGAAGGCCCGCGGGCGGGCGGTGGCGATCTGGGCGGCCGGCGCCAGCCTGGCCTTGACCGCAGGGCCCTTCGTCGGCGGCATCCTGATCGCGCTCACCGGCTGGCGCGCGATCTTTCTGGTCAATCTGCCGATCGGGCTCGCCGGACTGTGGCTGGCGTGGAGCTACGCGCAGGAGACGCCGGCGCATGCGAGCCACGAGCTCGATCTGCCAGGCCAGCTCGCGGCGATCGTCGCCCTTGCCGCGCTTGCGGCCAGCCTGATCGAGGGCGGCACCCGAGGCTGGACCGACCCGCTGGTGCTGACCGGTTTCGCCCTCGGCATTGTCGCTGGCGTCCTGTTCGTGCTGCAGGAGGCGAAGGCGAGGCAGCCGATGCTGCCGCTGTCTTTATTCGGCGATCGGCTGTTCTCGGTCTGCGCGCTGGTCGGGCTCCTGGTGAACGTCGCGGTCTACGGCCTGATCTTCGTCTTCAGTCTGTACTTCCAGGAGATCAACCATCTCTCCGCGTTCGCGACCGGCCTTGCCTTCGTGCCGATGCTGGCCGTGGTGTTTCCGGTCAACCTGGTCGCGCCGCGCCTCGCTGAACGGATCGGTGCGCGGGCCACCATCGCAGCCGGCGCGGTGCTGGCGGCGCTGGGATGCGTGACGCTGCTCACCATCGCGCCGGGCACGTCCTACTGGGCAATCGGCGGGCAGTTGATCGCGATTTCCAGCGGGCTTGGCCTGTTGGTCCCGCCGCTGACCTCGACCTTGCTGGGCAGTGTCGATCCCTCGCGCTCCGGCATTGCGGCCGGCGTGCTCAACGCGACGCGGCAGACCGGTAGCGTGCTCGGCGTTGCGTTGTTCGGCTCGCTGATCGCGCAGTCCGGTGCATTCATCCTGGGACTGCGGCTGTCGCTGGTGATCTCGGCGGTGGTGATGCTTGCCGCAGCCGCAGCAATCGGTCTGCGCGCGCCGGAGCCGGCACGCTGAGAAGCGGGCTCAGGTCTTGCGCAAGGCGAAATTGGCGCCGCAGAACGCCATTAGCGCACCAAGGCAGAGCGCGGCCGTGCCGGCGAGTGCACCGGACACCGACGGCACCGGACTCGGTCCAGAGATCGCCTGCCCGGTGCCGGCCAGCAGCAACACGCCGACCACGATCAGGAATTGCTGCATCCGTTTCGGGATCTGGCCCGACACCGCGCTGTGCATGATGTTCGCGATGAAATAGCCGCCGGAAAAGCCGACCGTCGCGATCAGCCACCAGGCCAGCGCGGAGCCGGCCGGCATGAAGGCGCCGGTATCGTTGCGCCAGAGCCCGCTGAGGTCGAGGCCGACACGCGCGCCCAGCATGTGCATGGCGAGCGCGAGCAGCACGCCGGCGGCGACGGCGCCCGCCAGGATCAGCCGGCGCGGAAAATAGGTCATTTCGCTCATGGCGCGTTTATAGGATAAGCAGCGGAGCGCGCAAAGCAGGGGATCGGGAGAAAGCACATTCAGGTTCAGGCGACCACGGCGGCTGACGTGACCAGCTATGCCTACAAGGCGTCACTGATCGGGGCTGCGCACCGGTTCGAGCTGACCGATGCGGGCCTCGTCTGGCACATCGCCGGGCGATCCGGCACCTGGCCCTATGCCGAGATCGCTTCCATCAAGCTGTCCTACCGCCCGGTGTCGATGCAGGCGAAGCGCTTTCGCGCCGATCTGCGCAACGAGAGCGGCAACCGTCTCAGCCTGCTCTCGACCTCTTGGCAGACCGCGGCGCTGATGGCGGCGCAGAGCGACGCCTATCGCGACTTCATCGTCGAACTGCATGCGCGGATGCGTGATGCCGGCAGCAACGCCGTGCTGACCGGCGGCCTTGGGCGCAAGACCTACGGCGCGGCCCTTGCGCTGACCGCGCTGTTCGCCGTCGCGATGGCGGGGCTGCTGGTGCGCGCGCTCGCGATTCGCGAATGGGCCGGTGCCGCGTTCCTGGTCGGCTTCGCCGCGCTGTTTGCCTGGCAGGTCGGCGGCTTCATTGTTCGCAACCAGCCGCGTGCCTACACGTTCGCCGACATTCCGCGCGCTTTGTTGCCCTAGCGTCTGCAATGCGGCGTCATCAAATGTGACTTCGCAAGTTCCCGCGAGTCGCGACATGCTGCGGCTTGCGATGAGAGAGCAGGTGGCGGTGCAGGATCGCTCGCGACGGGTACCTGATGCGGCCGAGATCGCCGCGATCAATGCCACGCATCTGATTGAAACGTCGCTGCGGCCGGCGGATCTGCTGTTCGTGTTCGGCACGCGTGTCGACGAGGCGCTGCGGGCCGAGACCGCATGCCGGCTCTGGCGCGACGGCTATTTCAGGTATGCGATCGTGAGCGGCGGCATCACACCGGGCGGGAACGAATCCGAATGCGCTGTGATCAAGCGGGCGATGGTGGCCGGCGGCATTCCGGCCGATATCATCCTGGAGGAACACCGCGCCACCAACACCGGCGAGAACGTGATCTTTTCGCTGCCTGTGATTGACACCGCGCTTGGGCTTGCCGCCATCAAAAGCGTGATCTGTCTCGGCAACACCTGGACGGCGCGGCGTTATCCGATGACGCTCCATCGTCATTGGCCTGATATCGAGAAGATGCTGCTGACAGTGGACAGTTTCGCGACGCCACGCGCGTACTGGCACACCGATCCCGAGTTCTGCCGCCGCGTGCTCAAGGAATGGGACAAGATCGAGCCCTACAAGGCGAAGGGCTTCATCGCCGACTGGCCGTGAGTGTCGGACACTATTCGGTTGTGTCGAAATCCTCTTCGCGCGCTTTCAGGATGCCCGCGAGCGTCCGCAATCCTGTCTCCAGCTGCGCCGGCGTCGGGCCGCCCAGCGCCAGCCGCACCGCGTTCGGCGCGTGCCCTGGCGCCACCGCGAATGTCGTCGACGGCGTCAGCGCGATGTCGCGCCTTGCGGCGGCGCCGACCAGCGCCTGCGAGCGCCAATGCGGCGGCAGGTTGAGCCAGAGATGATAGGCTTTGCTGTTCGCCTGCAGCGTGAAGCCGGAGAGCAGCTGGCTTGCGAGCTGCTGACGCCGCACCGCATCGTCGCGCTTGAGCCGCGTCAGCTCGGCCGCGGTGCCGTCGTCGATCAGCCGCTGTCCGGCGGCGAGCATGTAGCCTGAGGCAGTCCAGCCGCCGGAGCGGACGGCGGCCATCAGGCTTTCGCGCAACGCCGGCGGCGCGGCGATGAAGCCGAGCGCGAGTCCCGGCGCGACCTTCTTGGACAGGCTGTCGAGCACGATGCAGGCATCAGGCGCCTCGGCAGCAAGCGGCGGAATGTCGTCGAGAAAGGCGTAGACCGCGTCCTCGATCACGGTGAGCCCGAGCTTGTCAACGATGCGCAGGAGCTCGGTGCGCCGCTGCGGCGGCATGGTCATGCCGAGCGGGTTCTGCATGACCGGCTGAACGTAGAGCGCGGACAATCTAGCCTCGCGATGGGCTCTCTGCACGGCATCCGGCCGCACGCCGTCCTCATCCATCGCCAGCGGCACCAGGGTGATGCCGAGCCGCGCCGCGATGCCTTTGACGAACGGGTAGGTCAGGGCCTCCACGCCGCAGCGTCCGCCTGCCGGCACCACGGCAGCCAACGCGGCAGCGATGGATTGCCGGCCATTGCCGGTGAAGATGATCCGATCCGGGTTCGGCGCCCAGCCGCCACGCGCCAGGAAGGCGCTCGCGCTCATGCGCGCAGCCTGCGTGCCGATGCTGGAGGCCGGCCGCAGGATGACGTCAAGGGTCTCCGGGCGCTGCAGCGCCTGCAGGCTCTTGGCGATCATGGCCGATTGGCCGGGCAGCAGCGGATAGTTGAACTCGAGGTCGATCCGCGCGGTCGGCGGCTCCGGTGACAGCGCCGCGCTGGAGCTGGTTTCTCCCGCCACGAACGTGCCGCGTCCGACCTCGCCGACCACGAGCCCGCGTCGCAGCAGCTCGGTGTAGACGCGGCTGGCGGTCGACACCGCGATGCCGCGTTCATAAGCGAAGCTGCGCTGCGGCGGCAGCCGGTCGCCGGGCTTCAGGCGGCCGTTCCCGATCTCTTCCGCAATCGCGTCGGCCAGCTTGAGATAATCGTGCACGGACATGATTGCACCGAGGGCAATGTTTCACTTGAACCGAGACATTTACGGGTTCAATGAAGCGACATCAAGCTGCTTTTGCCCCGAGCCTCTTCAGGCTCGACCAAGGCAAACGGTGCAGATGGCGATCGGCCATTTGCGCCGACGATTTTGCTCGGCCAGGAGTCCGAGATGACGATGACCATCTTGAGCAACCGCTCGTCGACGACCGTTGCGCCAAGTCTATGGGCCGGATTGGTCCGCAGGATTGCGGCATGGCCGCTCGCATTGATGACCTATTGGCATCGCCGGGCCACCATCAAGGCGTTGCGCGAGCTCGATGACCATACCTTGCGCGACATCGGGCTGACGCGCGCCGATATCGAGGACGCGCTGCGCGACAGGTCCAGCCTGGACCTCTGGATGCAGGCCTGAGAACGACTCCGCGTGCCGCTTGTGGCTATCGTCATTGCGAGGAGCGAAGCGGCGAAGCAAGCCAGGCTTTCTTCTTGACTTTGGATTGCCTCGCTTCGCTCGCAATGACCAGAAAAGCCCGATTTATGAGCTAGTGCCTGACCACCAGCACCGAGCATTTGGCGTAGCGCACGACGTGGCCGGCATTCGAGCCCAGGAAATAGGTGCGCATCGCCGGCCGGTGCGAGGTCATCACGATCAGGTCGGCCCTGACCGCGTTGGCCTCCTCCAGCACCTCGTGATAGATGCCGCCCTGGCGCACCACGTAGCTGATGCGGTTCGGCGGGATGCCGGATTCGCGCGCTACGATCGACAGCGCTTCCTCCGCCGTCTCGCGCTGCTGTGCGTCGAAATCGGCCGGGACATATTCGGCCAGCATCACCGGCGTCATCGGCATCACGTTGAGCAGGCGGACGCTGCCTTCCCAGGTCTGCGCCAGCGTGGCTGCGGTGGCGATCGCGGGTTTGGCAAGATCGGTGTCGGCCAGATCGATCGGAACGAGTATCGACTTGAACATCTCGCGCCCTCCTGCATCCCACGTGCATTACGCGCCGGAGGAAGAGAGCTGTCAATTAGCCGTGCTTCAGAAGCTTGGGCGTGACGAAAGTCACCAGCCGGCCGCGGCCAAACGACACGTCGCTCCAATCCTCGATATCGAAGTCCAGGATGGCCAATCCGGAGGTCGGCAGATGGCGCGCCAGCTCCCGGCGCGCCGCGGCATCGCCGCTGCCGGTCAAGGCCAGCGCAAGCTCGTGCATGCCGGGATTGTGGCCGACCAGCATCAGCCGTTGCGGATCCGCGCCCGCTGCGATGCGGATGCTGTGCAGCAACTGCATGACCTCGGCACCATAGATGTCAGGCACCCACTCGACCTGCGGTTTCGGCACCCGCGCCTGCATCATCGTCCAGGCGAGCTCCCAGGTCTGCCGGGCGCGGACCGCGGGCGAGACCATAACGAGATCGGGAAAGGGTGGATGGCGCGCGACATAGTCGCCGATCTCGGCAGCATCGGCGTGACCGCGCGGGTCGAGCCGGCGGTCCTGATCGCGGCCGGACGGCGCGTCGCTTTCGGTCTTGGCGTGACGCAGCAACATCAGACGGCGCATCGGCAAAATCTCGACTCGGTTTCGGCCCGATTAAGGTACAGCTCATCATTCAGGACAAGGTGACAAGCCCCTCGCGGGCCGGTTAAGAAACGCCATGAACGACACTTCCACAAGCGCGAACGACGATGGCGGCTCTGCAGCCGGCAATCAACGAACCCGGCTCTCTTTCGATCTCGATGTCGACATTTGCGTGGTCGGCGCCGGACTGGCCGGGCTCACCGTGGCGCTTTGTGCTGCGCGGCAAGGCGCCAGTGTAGCGGTGCTCGAAGGCCGGCATGTCGGTTGGAACGCATCCGGCAGCCTGCTCGGCACGGTCATGCCGGGCTTTGCGCTGCCGCTGCCCGAATTGATCGCGCGCGTTGGGCTGGCAAATGCCAAGGAGCTCTGGGCGCTGTCATGGGCCGGCGCCGAATTCATCAGGGCCAATGCGACCGAGCAACTGATGCCCGGACTAGGCCTCAGCGAGGGCGTGCTCGAGGTTTCCAACGTCGATGCCGGCGACGCGCTGGTTGGCCGGCTGCGGATGCTGGGTGAGGATTTCGACACTGCGGTCGAAGGCTGGCCGGTCGAGCGTGTGCGCGATGCGCTCAAGACCGACCGCTATTTCCACGGTATCCATTATCTGCAGGCATTCCAGCTCGACGGCCGGCGTTACGTCCATGCGCTGGCGCGGTTGGCACGGCGGGCCGGCGCGCGGATTTTCGAGGACACGCCGGTGGTCAGTATCGATTTTTCTGGCATCCGCAAGCGCATCGTCACGCCATCGGCGAAGTTGCGCGCGGCGCAGATCGTGCTGGCTGGCAACATCCATCTCGGGGCGCCGTTGCGGCGGCTGTCGGATACGTTGCTGCCGGTCTGGCGCTACGGCGGGATCACCGCACCGCTCGGCGCGGGGCTTGCCGAGGCGATCGGCTTTGCGGGCTCGGTGTTCGACAGCGCCGGGGTCGATCATTTCCGGATCGTCGACGGCGACCGGCTGATGTGGTCGAGCCCGGAGACCACCTGGGCGGCGCGGCCGCAGCGTTTCGCGGGCCCCATCGCGCGTCGCATTCGCACCGTATTCCCGCAGCTTGGCAATGTCGACATCACCGAGACCTTCGGCGGGGCGACCGGCCAGACCGTGCATGGCATGCCGCAGGTCGGCCAGCTCCGCAAAGGACTCTGGGTCGCGAGCGGCTTCGGCCGCCAGGGTCTCAATACCTCGGCGATGGCCGGACAATTGATCGCAAGCGGCATCCTGGCCGGCGACGATCGCTGGCGGCTGTTCTCGCCGTTCGAGCTGGTGTGGGCGGGCGGTGTGGCCGGGCGGGTGGCAGGCCATGCGGTTGGGCTATGGACCCGCGGCAGCGCCGCAGTCGCGGGCACGCTGGCGCGCTATCGCGAACGGATGCGCACGCAGGAGCTGGCCCGCGAGGCCCGGCTCGCCGAGGCCAATCGCGCTGCCGCCCTGCAGCGGCCAGCACCGCCTCGTCGTGCGCCTGCTCGGCCGCGACCGTTGCGGCCGCAGCCGCCCGACATGGTCGATCACGGCCAAAAAGAGAGTCAAGGGGAGGGGGCCGAGCCCTGAAGCGGCGCGACGGTCGCAATAAAGTGAGGTGCACTGTCCAGCCCTGACGTAACTTCTGACGATCAGGTCCGTATTTCCGGGCGAACACCGCTTTCAACGGAGACCGCCATGATCGATCGTCGCCTCCTGCTCACCTCTGCCGCCGGATTGTTCGGCTTCCTTACGCTGCGCTGGTTCGGCGGGACCGCTCCGGCCCGTGCCGCCGAGAAATTCGAGATCGAGAAAACGGACGCCGAATGGCGCGCGCAGCTGACGCCGGAGCAGTATCAGATCCTGCGTCAGGAGGGGACCGAGCGGCCCTGGACCAGCCCGCTGCTCAAGGAGCACCGCAAGGGCACCTTCGCCTGTGCCGGCTGCGACCTGCCGCTGTTTGCCTCCGAGACCAAGTTCGAGAGCGGCACCGGCTGGCCGAGCTTCTACAAGCCGCTCGACAACGCGGTCGGCACCCATACCGATCGCACGTTCGGCATGGCGCGGACCGAGGTGCACTGCCGCCGCTGCGGCGGCCATCTCGGCCATGTCTTCGATGACGGTCCGAAGCCGACCGGCCTGCGCTACTGCATGGACGGCGTCGCGCTGGTCTTCCATCCGGCGTCGCCCAAAGAGAGCTGATAACGAGCTGGCAAGAATCTCCGACCGATTTGGCCGGCTCGCCCGTTCAAGACATGCAAACGGATCGTGACGAGCCGGCGCCCCGTACAAAGCGGCGGGCAGGCGTACGATGTTGTGCGGCCTGCGCCCGGCAAGAGTTGCCGGCTCGGCAATAGTTCACCAGTTTTTGTATCCTGAATTCTGACGCGCTTTTTACTAAGCGTCTGATTTGACGTGCGTTTCGTTGTTGGCACAACGATTGCGACAGTCTCCGCGAATTGCGGTTGTCGGGTGTCCCCAGACCCCTAACCGCCGGATCGAATGTGGAGACATTGGTATGGGTATCTTCGACGCGCTGAACACCTCGGTCGGCGGCCTGCAGGCACAGTCCTTCGCTCTGCAGAACATCTCTGGCAACATCGCAAACGCTTCGACCACCGGCTACAAGGGGATCGGTACCTCCTTCGAAGATCTCATCCCGGACGCCACCACGCCGAGCAAGCAGAATGCCGGCGGCGTCACCGCGTTCGCGCAGGCGACCATCACCACCCAGGGCACCGTGACCTCGACGACGGTCGCCACCAACATGGCGATCAACGGCGACGGCTTCTTCTCGGTGCAGAAGGCGACCTCGGTCACCGACAACGTGCCGGTGTTCTCCGGCGTCACCGACTACACCCGCCGCGGCGACTTCCAGGTCAACGCCAACGGCAACTTGGTCAACGGCGCCGGCTATTACCTGATGGGCATCACGGTGGACCCGAAAACCGGCAACCCGACCGGCAACGTGCCGCAGGTGCTGCAATTCCAGAACAATTTCATTCCGGCGCAGGCGACCTCGGCGGTCCAGTACGCCGCGAACCTGCCGACCCAGCCCAAGACCCCGGCGAGCACGGGCGCGGCCAGCGGCACCATCACCGCGGCGGGCGGCCTCAATCCGGCCGACTTCGCCGCCAACCCGCTGCCGGTCGGTACGCCCGCCGCGCCCTATACCGACAACACGCTCACCGGATCGGCGGTGCTGAACCAGGCGTCAACGCCGGCGCCGATCACGTCGGCGACTCTGCTGTCCGGCACCGCACCGAGTGATTCGCTGCCGACCGGCTTTGCGAGCGGCGACACGATGGTGGTCGGCAGCACCACGTTCAACTTCATCGCCGGCACCACATCGAGCGGCACCAATATCGCCATCGGTGACAACGTCGGCGCCCTGATCTCGGCGATCCAGTCCGTCACCGGCGTGGCGCCGACCATCAATGCTTCGACAGGCGCAATCACGCTGCACACCGGCGTCAGCAGCAATCTCAGCATCACGTCCAGCTCCCCAGCGTTCTCCGGGCTCGGCTTCTCATCTCCGGTCAGTGTCGCGCGCGGCGGCGGCGGCACCGCCGGTACCGGCGTCGTGGAGGCCAATGACATCACTGCCTTCACCAACGAATCGATCAGCGGCGGCGCGGTCACCTGCTACAACTCGGCAGGCACGCCGGTGAACCTGCAGCTGCGCTGGGCCAAGACCGACAGCGCATCGCTCGGCTCCGGCCATCAGGACACCTGGAACCTGTTCTACCAGACCTCGACCACGGCGACCGGCACCGGCGTGGCCTGGGTCAATTCGGGCACCAAGTTCGTCTTCTCGTCCAACGGCGCGCTGGCGTCGCCGACCGGCTCGGCCATCACCATCCCCGGCGTCGTCGTCGACGGCCAAACCCTCGGCTCGCTCTCGGTCAACATTTCCTCCGGCGCGCTGACGCAATATGCAAGCTCAGCCGGCGCGGCCACCATCAACACCATCTCGCAGAACGGATTTGCTGCCGGCCAGCTGCAGTCGGTCGCGATCGCCAATTCCGGCCTCGTGGTCGGCACCTTCTCCAACGGTCAGAACATCGATCTCGCCCAGGTGACGCTGTCGCACTTCAACGGCACCAACTACCTGAAGGCGCTCGACGGCGGAGCCTACGAGGTTACCGACCTCTCCGGACCGGCGATCATCGGCGCCTCCGGCAAGATCTCAGGATCGTCGCTAGAAGGATCGAACACCGACATCGCCGACGAATTCACCAAGCTGATCGTGACTCAGCAGGCCTATTCGGCGAACACCAAGGTGATCACCACGGCCAACAACATGGTTCAGGATCTCCTGAACGTGCTGCGCTGATCACGTCCGCACCTCGTAAGATGATTTGAGACGGAAACCATCATGGGTCTGAGTTCGGCTCTCGCCACCGCAATGTCGGGTCTGCGCTCGACGCAGGCCGCGCTTTCGATCATCAGCTCGAACGTCGCCAATGCGCAGACACCGGGTTATGTCGCGCAGAATCCCAACCAGATCGAGGTCGCGAGCGGCAGCTACGGCTCGACCGTCGCGACCAACGGCGTCAACCGTCAGCTGGACCTGTTCGTGCAGGGCCAGCTGCGCACCGAGACGGCGGGCGGCGGTTACGCCGACCAGATGGCCAACATCCTGGGCCAGCTGCAAAGCGTCTACGGCACGCCCGGCGGCGACGGCACGCTGGAGGGCGCGCTGAACGGCTTCACCACCGCGCTTCAGTCGCTGTCGAACAATCCCAGCGACAGCTCCGCGCAGTCGGTGGCGCTGTCGGCGGCGCAGAGCCTGGCCCGGCAGCTGAACACGACGACGCAGGGCATCCAGACGCTGCGCACCAACGTCTCGCAGGACCTCGGTACGTCGGCGACCGCAGCCAACGGGCTGATGACGCAGATCGCGCAGATCAACACCCAGCTGCAGGGCCTCAACTCGAGCGATCCGTTGGCGGCGACGCTGGCGGACCAGCGCGACAATGCGATCAACCAACTCGCCAAGTATACCGACATCCGCACGGTGACCGACAACTCCAACCAGGTCAGCGTGTTTACAACCTCAGGTATCCAACTCGTCGGCGCCGGCCTTGCGTCCGAATTCCAGTATACCTCTGCGGGATCGCTCAATGCCACGTCGCAATACAGCACCAATCCGATCCAGAACGGCGTCGGCTCGCTGAACATCAAGCTGCCGAACGGCGCGCTGCTCGACGTCGTTTCCAACAATGTCGTGAGCTCGGGCCAGATCGCGGCCGACATCAAGCTGCGCGACCAGACGCTGGTGCAGGCGCAGACACAAGTCGATCAGCTCGCCGCTACCATGTCGTCGGCGCTGTCGGACAAGACCACCGCGGGTACGGCGGTCACCGGGCCGCCGTCCGGCTTCGATGTCAGCACCTCGGGTCTGCTCGATGGCAACACGATCAACCTGACCTATACCGATTCGAGCAACGTCCAGCGCCAGGTCAAGATCGTCAATGTCAGCGATCCCGCGGCGCTGCCGCTGCAGAATGCGGCAGGTGCCAACCCCACCGTCGTCGGCGCCAACTTTTCGCTCGGGATGGCCTCGGTGGTGTCGCAGTTGAACGTGGCGCTTGGCTCCGCACATCTGCAGTTCACCAATCCCTCCGGCTCGACCTTGCGCATCACCGATGACGGCACCAGCGCGGCGACCGTGAACTCGGCCTCGGCCACGACCACGGTGCAGACGCTGGCGAGCGGCAACGCGCAGCTGCCGTTGTTCACCGATGGCACCACGCTCTACACCGGCTACATCAAGGCCAGCGGGTCGGAGATGACCGGCCTTGCCGGGCGCATCTCGGTCAATCCTGCGTTGCTTGCCGATCCGGCCAAGCTCTCGACCTATTCGACCTCGCCGGCCACCGCCGCGGGCGATGCCACACGGCCGAGCTTCCTGTTCTCGCAGCTGACCCAGGCGACCTTCAACGTCTCGCCGGCCACCGGGCTCGGCTCGGCGGCGCAGCCGTTCAAGGGCACGGTCTCGAGCTATCTGCAGCAGTTCATCAGCCAGCAGGGCAACGCCTCCACGCTCGCCACCCAGTTGCAGCAGGGGCAGAGCGTGGTGGTCTCGACGCTGCAGCAGAAGTTCAACTCGACCTCCGCCGTCAACATGGACAGCGAGATGTCGAACCTGATCCAGGTCCAGAACACCTACGCGGCCAACGCTCATATCATGTCGGTCGTCCAAAGCATGATGCAGAGCCTGCTCCAGGCCAACCCGTAAAGGCGCGTCACATGTCGATCAGCAGCATCAACTACGGTTCGTCCCTGCTCGGCCTGTCCGTGCGGAACATCAACAATCAGCTCGCCGATCTCTCGACGCAGCTCTCCAGCGGCGTCAAGTCGAGCACCTATGCGGGCATGGGCACGGACGAAGGCTTCGCGGTGGCGGCGCGCGCGCAGCTGTCGAACATCGCGGCCTTCACCACCACGATGACCCACGTCAACACCATCATCGGGGCGGCGAACACCGCGCTGCAGTCGCTGCAGTCGATCCATGACACGGTGCAGAGCGGAGCCTCGGCGACGCCGCAGAACGTGACCAGCGCCGGGCAGAGCGTCGGACAGCAGAACGCGCTCTCCAACCTGTCGGCGATCGTCGGTATCCTCAACACCCAGGTCGGCGACCGCTACATCTTCTCGGGCTCGGCCACCAACCAGCCGGCGATGGCCTCCGCTGACGACATCCTGAACGGCACTCCCACGCAGGCCGGGCTGAAGCAGGTGATCTCAGAGCGGCAGCAGGCCGATCTCGGTGGCACCGGGATGGGACGGCTCGTGCTGTCCTCTTCGGCCACGATACCCCTGACTCTGTCCGAGGACTCCGCCAACTCTCCGTTCGGCTTCAAACTGGACAGCGTAAGCTCCTCGCTGACAAATGCCACCATCACCCAACCGTCCGGCACGCCGACCTCGGTCTCGGTGGATTTCACTGCGGGAGATCCCAATCCGGGCGACCAGATCACCTTCAAGTTCGACCTGCCGGACGGCACGACGGAAGCGATCCAGCTCACCGCCTCCAACACGACGCCATTGGCGGCCAACAGCTTCGCCATCGGCGGCTCGCCGGCGGCGACCACGGCGAACCTGCAGTCGGCGCTGAACAGCGCGATCACCACGCTGGCCAACACCTCGCTGAAGGCAGCCTCCGCCGTCGCGGCCGGCAACGACTTTTTCAACGCCGGGAGCGTTGCAACCGGAAACGCGGTCAACAACAACAATTCCACCGCACCGGCGCGGATCACCGGCGCGACCCTGCTGTCGGGAACGGCCAGCGCCACGTCCGATTCGCTCGGCAGCAGTTTCGCCGTCGGCAACACCATCACGGTGAATGGACAGACGATCACCTTCGTCGGCTCGGGTGCGACCGACAACAATCACGTCAATGTCACCGACAGCGTGCAGACGCTGTTGTCAAAGATCGACGCGCTCAGTGGCACCTCGACGCCATCCACGGTCACTGCCGGGCGCATCTCGCTGCATACCGACGATCCGGCAAGCTTCTCGGTGTCGAGCAACAATGCGGCCGCCTTCGCCGCGCTCGGCTTCTCGGGCACGGTGACCGCACCGACCCCGCCGTTGCGGGTGCCCAGCCCGCTCGGCTCCGCGACCACCCAGGTCAACGGCTCGGCCAACACGGTCGCCTGGTACACGGGGAACAGCGGTCCCGGCAGCGCGCGCTCCACCGCATCGGTCCAGATCGATTCCTCGCAGAGCGTGCAGTTCGGCGCCCAAGCCAACGAGACGGCGATCCGCACGCTGGTGCAGCAGACCGCGGTCTATGCGGCGGTATCGGCCTTGCCGAGCGCCTCCGATCCGACCGGGCAGCTCGCTGCACGACAGATCGGAGCGCTCAGCCAGCGCGTCGCCGCCAATTTGACGCCGCAGCAGGGACAGCAGACGATCTCGGACATTCAGACCGACTTCGCCACTGCCCAGACCACAATGAAGGACGCTGGCGCTCGGCAGACTCAGGCGAAGGCGGCGCTGCAGAGCCTGGTCGACCACACGGAGGGCATTTCCCAGGACCAGGTCGCGTCCGAGATCCTGCAGCTCCAGAACAACTTGCAGGCTTCCTACCAGACCACCTCGATGCTCTCGCAGCTCTCGCTGGTGAAGTTCCTGTAGGGCGCCGGGGCAGGCGGCGGTTAGGCTTTCGTTAACCACGTCTGTTTAACGTTCGTTCAGACGTGAGGCAGGGTCTGCCTCATTGGGAATGCGATCATGACCGAGCGAATTCACCTGGTGATTGCCACGCCCTGTTTCGGGGGGCAGGTCTCGAGCATCTATGCGAGCTCGATCTTCGCCCTGCAGCGCGAGCTGCGCGCGACCTCGAACGTCAACCTGACCGTTCACATGCGTGACGGCGATGCCCTGATCACGCGGGCGCGGGCCAATCTCGTTGCGCTGTTCCTCAGTGACCCGACCGCCACCCATTTCCTGTTCGTGGATGCCGACATTGGCTTCACGCCGAACCAAGTGTTTCGCCTGATCGAATCCGGTGGTGACGTGGTTGCCGGCGTCTATCCGGTCAAGCGGGTCAATTGGGACAAGGCGAGGCGGGCGATCAACGCCGGCCGGCCGAATGTCGCGGCTGCGTCGCTGGATTATGTGCTCGAAATTGATGACCCCGATCACGTCGCGGTGGTCAATGGCTTTGCGCGGGTGCGCTATGCCGGCACCGGCTTTCTGATGATCCGCCGCCGCGTGCTGGAGCGGATGTGCGCGCATCCGGCCTATGCGCCGCTGCGGTTCATCCGCGAGCATTCGTACGATGCACTGGCCGGCAATCCCAATCGCTTCGCGCTGTTCGAATGCATGATCGATCCGGCGACCGGCACTTATCTCAGCGAGGATTTCGCCTTCTGCAAGCGCTGGACCGATATCGGTGGCGAGATCTGGGCTGATCTCGACAGCCGCCTGGACCATGTCGGTCCGTCCGTGTTCCGTGGCGACGTGGCGTCGCAATTCGCCGCCGCGCCGTCTGCGGCCGACGCCGCCTAAGATTCTCCGATGATCCCGGTGGTGGCCCGGTCGGAAGCTTCCGCGTCGTTCGGCGTCCATCCGCCGGAGGCTGGGCTGCGCGAGCTGTTCGCGCCGCTGGACGATCTGCTCGTCAGCGGCGGTGATCCGCGGCTGGCGCTCGACCATCTCAGTGGCTGCAACGGCTATGGCTGCGGCCCGTCGCCGGCGCGGCAGCTCCTCTGTTTCGGCTCGAGCACGGCATCGCCAATTTCCGAACGCGCTTATGCGCGCGCCGAGCGCGTGCGTGAGCAGTTGATGCATGCCGCGATCGGGCTTGGCCTCGATGAAGCGCTCGACCGGCGCACCGAGGAGATGCGGCACGAGCTCAGGGCGCATCTGCAACTGCCCGCCGACGTCGAGATCGTATTCTCGCCGTCGGGCACGGACTCGCAGCTTCACGCTCTGGCGCTGACCCGCGCGCTGCTCGGCGAACGGCTGACGACGATCGTGGTGGCGGCCGACCAGACCGGAAGCGGCACGCCGGCGACGGCGCGCGGCCAACATTTCAACGCGCAGACGGCGACCGGCATCGCCGTACGCAAGGACACGCCGATCGCAGGTCTCGCTTGCGAAAGCATGGCGCTGCCGCTGTCCGACGACGCTGAGTTTGCGCCGCGCGCCGATCATGCGCAGGCCGTGCTCGACGCTGTGAAGGCGGTATCTGCGCGCGGTCATGCGGCGATGCTGCAGATCATGGACTCCTCGAAGCTCGGCTGGCGCGCGGCCGATCAGGATTGTCTCGATAGCATCGCGCAGCGCTGGCCCGGGCGTGTGCAGCTCGTCGTCGACGCCTGCCAGATGCGGCTGGGATGCCGCCGCCTGCGCGCCTATCTCGAGCGCGGCGCCATGGTGCTGATCACCGGCTCGAAGTTTTACGGCGGCCCGGCCTTCAGCGGCGCGCTGCTGGTGCCCGGCATGCTGTCGCGGGCGCTGCAGCGCTGCTGCGGCGTTGCCGAGGGGCTGTTCGACTACGTCGGCCGCAGCGATTGGCCGGTGGCCTGGACGGCGCTGCGCGCCCGTTCCGAGCCGCGGTTGAATCTCGGTCAATGGCTGCGCTGGGAGGCGGCGCTCGAGGAGATCGCAGCCTACCACCAGGTGCCGGACGGCTTCCGTGCGTTCGCACTGGGTGAGCTTGGGCGGGCCATCGAACATCGGTTGATCCAATCGCCGGCGCTACGTCCGCTGATCGCAGAGTACGGCGACGCTGACGGCGAGGAGTTCGCGCAGCCGACGATCTTTCCAGTCGCCCTTCAGCGCGACGGGCAGCTTCTGGCCGTCGAGGACTGCCAGCAGGTCTATCGCGCGCTGCGCCGGGACATGAGCAGCGTCATCGGCGCTAACGCCGATGATCGCGCGATTGCGGAGCGTCGATGCCTGGTCGGACAGCCGGTCCGGATCGAGCGCTCCGGCGTTGCACCGACCGCGGTCTTGCGGCTGTGCATCGGTGCGCGGCAGGTGACGGAGACGTGGAATTCGGATGCGGCGGTCGCGCGCGACAACCTCGCTCGCGAGATCGGCCGTCTCGCGAACGTTGTAGCAAAAACGGAGCTGCTCGTGCCGCATGTTGGCAGCCTCGATTTGGGGAGGTATGATGCAGTCTGAAATGCTGGCACTTACGGTCGAGGCGCGCGCGCAATGTGCCGACCGCATCGGCATGGCGAAGCTTGCGAAGGCCTCGTTCGACGGCCGCGATCTGAAGCCGCTATGGACGGAGCTGATCACCAAGCTGCTCGACGGCACCGCGAACGCGGGCGAGGGGCTCGACGTCGCGCTGCTCGCGCAACTGCTCGGCGACAAGGCGGCAGGGCTTGCGATCCAGCAGGAGGTCCTGCAGTCACACCAATTGTTCCGCTCGCCATGCAAATCGGAGATGCCGCGGCTCCGCGTGCTGGCGCTGGCGGCGGCGACCGACATGGGCAGCAACACGCCGATCGAATTCCTGCTCGAGAACACCGACATCGAACTGATGATGCTGCATCTGATTCCGGAAGCGGAATTGCCGGCGCCATTGCCTGATCACGACGTCGCCATCGTGATCGCCTCCGACTCGGACGATTGCCAGCATGCGTTGCGCAAGATCGACGAGGTCGCGTCGCGCTGGCCGCGGCCGTTGCTCAATCCGCCGCAGCTGATCTGCAACCTCGACCGCGACAAGCTGTATCGGCTGCTCGCCGGCATCGACGGTCTCGTCATGCCCGCAACCTTCACGGCGCAGCGCGCGGCGCTGGACGAGGTGGCCGAAGAGCGGGAATGGCTGACGACGCTCGCAGCCGAGCTCGCGTTCCCGATCATCATCCGGCCGCGCGGCTCGCATGCAGGCGTCGGTCTCGAAAAGGTCGACGAGGCCATCGAGCTCTCGCTCTATCTCGACGAGCGCGACGAGCAGGAGTTCTTCCTGGCGCGTTTCGTCGACTACGCGAGCGAGGACGGCCTGTTCCGCAAATATCGCGTCGTCTTCGTCGACGGCCAGCCCTATGCCTGCCACATGGCGATCGCCAATCGCTGGGACATCTGGTACCTCAACGCCGGCATGGGCGCGAGCGAGGAGAAGCGGCGCGAGGAAGCGACCTTCATGCAGACGTTCGACATCGGCTTCGGCCGGCGGCATCGCACGGCGCTGGCCGCGGTCGCCGAGCGCGTCGGGCTCGACTACTTCATCATCGATTGTGCCGAGACCAGGGACGGCGCGCTTCTGGTGTTCGAGGCCGACAACACCGCTGTTGTCCACGACATGGATCACGCCGACGTCTTCCCCTACAAGTCGCCGCAGATGCAGAAGGTGTTTTCGGCATTCGCAGGGATGCTGGAGAAACGTGCTGCGCAGGCGCGGGAGCAGGCGGCGTGAGCGTCGTGGCGCCGGAGCCGGAGAGCGCCACGCAGGCGAGCCAGACGCTCGATCCGCAGGACTGGGAGGCGATCCGCGCGCAGGGTCATCGCATGCTCGATGACATGATCGACTACATCGCCGAGATCCGCGCCCGCCCGGTGTGGCAGCCGATTCCGCCGGAGGTTCGCGAGCAGTTTCGTGCGCCGCTGCCGCACGGGCCGACCGAACTCGCCGACGTTTATCGCGCGTTCTCCGATTACGTCGTGCCCTATGCGACCGGCAACGTCCATCCGGGCTTCATGGGATGGGTGCATGGCGGCGGCTCGGCGGTGGGAATGCTCGCCGAGATGCTGGCGGCAGGCTTGAACGCCAACCTCGGCGGCCGCGATCACATGCCGATCGAGGTCGAGCGGCAGGTCGTCGAATGGACGCGCCAGATGTTCGGCTTTCCCACAGGCGCCAGCGGCATCTTCGTCACCGGCACCTCGATGGCCAATCTGATGGCGGTGCTGGTGGCCCGCCGTGCGGCGGTCGGCGCCAGCGTCCGACAGCAGGGCGTCGGCGGCGACGGCGAGCTGTTGCGGGCGTACACGTCCAAGGCGGCGCATGGCTGCATCAGCAAGGCGATGGACATTGCGGGGCTCGGCAGCTGCGCGCTGCGCAGCATCGCGGTCGACGACGCGCATCGCATCGACGTGGCCGCGCTGCGCGCGACCGTGGCGCGCGATCGCGCTGATGGCTTGACACCGTTCCTGGTGGTGGCGTCCGCCGGCACGGTCGACATCGGGGCGATCGATGATTTGCGGGAGGTCGCAGCGTTCTGCCGCGACGAGAAGCTGTGGTTCCACGTCGACGGCGCGTTCGGTGCGCTCGCAATCCTGTCGCCCGAGCTAGCGCCGCGTCTTGCGGGAATCGAGCAGGCGGATTCGATCGCGCTCGACTTTCATAAATGGGGTCAGGTGCCCTATGACGCAGGCTTCCTGCTGGTGCGCGACGGCGGGCGCCATCGCGACGCCTTCGCGCAGCCTGCCGCCTATCTGCGCCGGGAGACGCGGGGGCTTGCTGCCGGTCGCGAGTGGCCGTGCGATCTCGGGCCCGATCTGTCGCGCGGCTTTCGCGCGCTGAAGACCTGGTTCACGCTGAAGACGTTCGGCACCGACAGGCTTGGCGCCGTCATCGCGCAGACCTGCGAGCTCGCGAAATATCTGGAAATGCGTGTCCTGGCGGAGCCGCAGCTCGAGCTGTTGGCGCCCGTCAATCTCAACATCGTCTGCTTCCGCTATCGCGCTGCTGACGCCGACACCGTCAACGGCGAGATCGTGGCCGATCTCCACGAATCCGGCATCGCCGCGCCTTCGACCACGATGCTGGATGGGCGGCTTGCGATCCGGGCCGCGATCGTCAACCATCGGACCGCAAGATGCGACGTCGATGCGATGCTTGCAGCGGTGCTGTCGTTCGGGGCGCAGCGGACAGTGGCCAGCGTGGAGCCTTTAATCGAGGTCGAGGCGCCGCCGCTCGCGCCGTGAGTGCTAGTTGCTGTGAATTGCTCTTGAGAGCGTAGGATGGGTTGAGCCCTTGCGAAACCCATCATTCTTCTCAGCCGAACCGCGATGGGTATCGCTTCGCTCAACCCATCCTACAAGACTACGGACTGCTCTTGAGATTCGTCATTGCGAGGAGCCCAACGGTCTCGCCTTCGGCGAGCCCGATGACAGACTCCGGCGACGAAGTAATCCAGATCTTCTTGTAGTCCTGGATTGCTTCGCGGAGCCTGTCATCGGGCCGCGCATCCGCGCGGACCCGTTGGCTCGCAATGTCAGCCGAACAGGATCGAGCCGAGAAGGAGTCTGAGCAGAGCTCAGGCTGCGGTGACGCTCGGGGCCTGCTCGGCGCTAGCCCGATCGGCTTCGGCCTGTTCCAGCAGCTTCTTCTCGTACGCAACGAGCTTCTTGGCCTCCTTCAGCGCCTGGTACAGGTCGCCGTTGAGGATATGGCCGTTGATCGCTTCGATGAGTGGCCAGGAGCTCGGCACCGTGGTGATGATGTCGCGCAGCAGGTTGAAGTAGGTGCCGTGGCTGGCGTCGGCGTTTGGCGAAATGTACATGAGCTGGACCGCCAGATAGACCAGCTTGGCGGGCGTGTCGGCCGTCTCCGGCGTCAGAATGTCCTTCTCGCGCAGGATCGGAATGTTGTCGCCGTCGATCAAAAGGCGCGCGCGCTGATCGGTGTTGGTGATCACGCAGGAGCCGATGATGATTCGTTCATGCGGCTTGAGTTCGACTTTCAGAGCCATCCGTGTTCTCCGTTGCCGCTTTTCGAGGGGCCGGCGACAAGCCCACCGCTACGCTTACGGCAGGCGCTGACCGGTCATGCCGGGTGGTCGACGCGCGGGCAATCCTTTCCGAACAAGGTTAACGCTTGGTAAATGGCATCCCCGGTTTGGTAAATGCGCTGAGTTATCAAGGCGCTCCGGAAGCGCCCCAAGCCGCGTCTCGCCGGGGCAGATGCGCGCCAACGCATCCATAACGGTTCGCGCGCTCCGCCGCTTCAGGCTTTGTTAGCCACTCTCGTTCACCTTACCCGTGTTGCCTGATCGCGAAGTCGTTCACGGCGGCACCCGATCCCGAAGGATCGGTCTGACTATGTTTCACACCAGAAAGGTATGAATATGACTGGTATTGTTCTCTCGGCGTCCGTGCGTCAGAACCTGCTCTCGCTGCAGTCCACCGCTCAGTTGCTCGCGACGACCCAGAACGATCTCTCCACCGGCAAGAAGGTCAACTCGGCTCTCGACAATCCGACCAACTTCTTCACCGCCCAGGGCCTCGACAACCGCGCTTCCGACATCTCCAACCTGCTCGATGGTATCGGCAACGGCGTGCAGGTCCTGCAGGCCGCCAACACCGGCATCACCTCGCTGCAGAGCCTCGTCGACAGCGCCAAGTCGATCGCCAACCAGGTGCTGCAGAGCGCGGTCGGCTACTCCACCAAGTCCACGGTCACCTCGGCTGCGCTGACCGGCGCGACTGCGACCAACCTGCTGGCATCGGGCAGCGGCCCGGTCACCGGCACCGCGGTCAACAACGATAACACCACGCCTGCCGCGATCACCGGCAGCACGCTGTTGTCGGGCACCTCGGGCTCCTCCTCGAACGACCTGGCCTCCAACATCACCACCGGCGACACGCTGGTTGTGAACGGCACCACCTTCACCTTCGTTGCCGGCACGAGTTCCTCGGGCACCAACATCGGCGTCGGTGATACCGTGACGCATCTGCTGTCGACCATCCAGTCGGCGACCGGCGTCACCTCG
>Ga0209677_100127_pt1 | contig 76548 bp, 79 predicted proteins | sample AraplaCvi_mCL_r2_2_FD_184285 | JGI IMG/M metagenome (GOLD analysis project Ga0209677, IMG submission 184285) | Arabidopsis root microbial communities from North Carolina, USA - plate scrape CL_Cvi_mCL_r2 (SPAdes) (version 2) | ecosystem: Host-associated > Plants > Roots > Endosphere | place: USA... | reverse complement strand
GCATTACCGAAGGCGCGTAACTGGTAGTGCAGGCGCGCAATAGCTGACTGGACGTGCCCGGCCAATGCCCCGTGCACGGCGTGGTTTGCCGTTGGCCCGCGCTCCGTGGTCTGCACCACCACGCCCAGCTGCACAACGTCAGAGGTCTGGCCGGGCGCCGGGTTGTACTTGCAGTCATGCCACGCCTGGCGCGCTGAGTTGATTTTCATGCTGCCTGCCCCTTCTTCAGTTCTCTGGTCTTTGCCCGATATGCGGCGGTAATGACCTTTAGCCCTTTGCCAATGCGTGCTACGCGCTTCATTGTTCCGGGCACGCTTCAATCCCCCGTGAAGTTGGTGCCGCCGGCACCGCGACGGTTGTTCTCTTCGTACTGTTTTTGTGGCCCGCCGAGCCCCTGCCGGGCCGTGGCTATGGTGGCGAGCGCTTCTTTCAGGCGAGCGTTAAGCACCGTAACCACATCACTGAGTTGCAACGTTTGAAGGGTGTGACCGCAAACCCAGCCAGAGCCCAGGCAGTGCTGACAATCCATTTGGTGAAACACGCCTTGGTAAACGCCAGATCCACAGCACACATTGCACTCAACGATGAACTTCAACTGGCGACGGAAGATGGGGCCATGCTGCTTTTTCATCATTTTTAAACCTCGCCTTTTATGGTTTCTGGATTTGGCTAGAGGCCGCGCCATTCAAGGCCTCGGCGTCATTGTGCGAATTTCCGTTTCTAGTCATGGTCGAGCGGTGAATGAGGTTGAAACCCTTCCCGTCTAACCAGTCATGCCACTTGTTCAATGCCTCGCGCTTGAGCAGTTCCGCCGAGGTATGGATGTAGGTCTGCACGTTGCGAGTCATCGTGTGGTTAACCAGCATCTCGCCAATGAGGAAGTCGACGCCCAGGTCAGTCCAGCCGGTGCGGGCCACCTTACGCAGGTCGTGACTGGTCCACTCGCCCTTACCCAGTCGGGTGAACACGGCGCAGGCCTGGCTATCGCTCATCGGTCCACGGGTGCGAGCCGGGAACAGATAGGTGCCCTTGTAGCCCTTGGCCGACTGCCAGTCCCGGTACCGCTCCAGCAAAGCGCACACCTGATGGGTGAGCGGCAGGTGATGCTCGCAGCGGGTCTTGGTGTTCTCGGTGGGAATGAACCACTCGCCCTGCTCTGCCAGGGTCAGATGCGACCATTGGGCCTGCCGGGTCTCGCCGGCGCGGGTGCCATGGCACAGCATCATCAAGGCCAGCATGCAGTCCTGCGGGTGCTGATCGAACCCCTCGGCCAGTTGGCCTATGACTTCCTCAAGCTGCACCGCACGCAAGCGAGAAGGCTTAGGCTGGATGCGGGCCTTGGTGAAGTCGGTGAACTTGAACCCGGCGATGGGGTTGGCGGTGATCAGGCGCAGCTTCTCGGCTTGGCGGAAGGCGACGACCAGCACGCCCCACATCAGCCGCACGTAGGACAGCGACATTTCAGCCTGCATCGGCCACATGACCAGCTTATCGAGCGTGGACCTGTCAACATCCTCCACCACCAGGGTGCCAAGCCGTGGCTTCAGATGGCACGAGATGATCGAGGTATTGGTAGAACGGCGTTTGGCTGACAGGCTCCGGTCCACGGCCTGGCGGGCGGTGAACCAGTCGAGCAGCTCGCCGACAGTCTGCAAGGTTCCAGCGGCGGCCGAGGCCTTTGGATCAGCGGCCAGACGCTCGCGGATCTTCGGCAACGCGACGATCAACCCCTTCACCGGCAGCTGAGGAAACCCGGCGATCTTGTCCCACTTGCCGCCCGACACCAGGTACCAGGTACCGCGCTCGCGGTTTTGATGAAAACGGAAGTACACGCCCGGGTACCGAGCGTCGCGCAGGTCACGCACTGCGCTGTTGCTGGCTTGGCGACGGATCTCCGCATCGGTAAACGAAGTGAGCATTGTCTGGGTCATGCGGCGGCCTTGGTCTGAGGTTGGAGAAGGTAGGCCCGGATCGCCTCGATGGCGTCGAAGTGCCCGCGGCATACGATAGCCAGGTAGCCCTGGTCGGTCAGCGCCTGCAGGTACGCGTCCTGGGCCGGGGAAACGGCGGCGTCATGCGGCGCCGTGGCCTTGAATTCGATGTACAGACCGAAGTACCCGCCGCGGGCCATCGGCAGCACCAGGTCGGGAACACCGGCCTTCACGCCCTGCTCTTTCAGCTTGATCGCTACCAGCTTGTGCCGGTGCCCACCGTTCGGGACGTGAAAAATGAGCTTGGCGGCGACTGGGTAACGCAGCGCGACTTCCTTGAGCAGCGCGGCCTGCTCCAGGCCCTCACGGTCGATGGATCTGGCGCGCACTGGCTTCGCAATGAATGGCTTCAAAGTTTTACCTTCCCTTCACTGATCAGGATGTCTTGGGTGCGCATGACGCCTTCGGCGAGGAACAGCCGGATCTCGTACTTGGTCAGCTGTCCAGGTGCGCGCAGGCGACCATCAGCGATATCGTGGCAATAGCCGCAAGCCCAGGCAGCCTGGAAGTCGTTCGGCTTCATGCCCATGCCGCAGGTACCTGCTAGGCGGTAGTGCGCGAGGACTGTGGTGGAAGAGTCGCAGCCACATCCGGGGAACCGAACCTGGCAGTCTCGATCACGGGCAGCATTGGTGAGCCTGCTCATCGGGCACCGCCAGCGCGGCGCGCACGAAGTTCGGCCAGCGCCTTGTTACCAACCTCCGGTGTGCGCTCAGCAACAGGCGCTGGCAACTCTGCAACCGGTACGGCGGCGAGTTGCTCACCCTGCCAAATGCGGCGGCATTGGTTCAGGTACTGCTTTTCGAAGCTGGCCAGGCCAAGCTCTCGAGATAGAAGCGGCAAACTGTGGAAGCCGGCGGATGCTGTGGCGTGGTAAACGGCCGGGTGATACCACTTCGAGCAGTTACGCATCGCTGGATGGCAATTTCGAAGGGCCTGAGCGTAAGCAGACTCAACGCTCGGTAACCCCAATCCCTCGGGCGCGAAGCACCAACTGACAAAGACACCAGGGGCAGGCACGAAAGCCGACTTACTCGCGCTCACCACGCGCATACCGTGATCGATCTGCTCCATCCGAGTAATGCCGGAGCGCATGAACTCGCCCAACCACTCAAGTTTCGAGGCGTTCATGACAGCCTCGGTGGGCCAGGACTGGCGCCAGGCGCCACACGCCCCGCGCAGCCGCAGGAACAGATCGTCGATTACTGCTTGGGTTCCAGGGTCAACAGCCACCACGACCGGGGATTGATCTGGGCCTTGGTAGGCAGGGTCGCATTGACGGCGCGCTACCAACTGGCTCGCCACAACAGGTTTGTTTGATCGGTTCACAGGCGCACCCCCTTAGCTGCCCAGTCTTCACCGGTCGCGCCTTCCTCGCTCGCGGACGTTCCGGCTGCCTGCGCACGCTCTCGTTTGATCCAGCCAGCCAGCTTGAAACACCAGCCGGCTGCGGTATCGAGAACGGATGTTTTGGCGACGAAGAAACCCTTGAAGCCCGACAGCAGTTCAGCAGTCAGGGAGTCAGCCGGTAGGCCGGCGATTTTCAGTTGAGTTTGCAGGGCTTCTTCCGGTGGCACGAAGTCAGCAAACATTGCGAAACGCTGGCGATCATCCTGCGGCTCCAGCGCCTGGCGATCCTGCTCATCGATCAACTCAGAAAGCTCGCGCTGCTGCTGCTCTTCGGTTCCTTGATGGTTAAGTGATGGATTGGGTGCAGCCGCTGCACCCCGTTCTGTTCCAGGCTGCACCCCGTTCTGTTGTGGGTTGCACCCCGTTGCGTCATCTGCACCCCGTTTTGTACGGGGTGCAGGATTTGCACCCCGCGATATCTGAAGGTCGTAAACGACTGGGCGGCGGTCATGACGATCGATATGCACAGCCGCGATAGCCTGATTGCCCTTCTGGATCAGCCCGGACTTCTCAAGATCGTCCAGCTTGTAACGTACGGTACGCTCGGATAGTCCTGTGTCTTGGGCCAGGGTGGAAGCAGATGGAAAGGCGCCGGCGCCGTTGGAGCCGGCATAGTTGGCCAGGCACAGCAGCACATGCCGAGCGCTGGAGTCTTTGAGGGTTTGAACGGGCAAAGAGAGCGCCCATGACATTGCTTGAACGCTCACAGCGAAGCTCCGATATTCTTTTCAGCCAAATAGGCCAGGCCTTTGGGTGTCACAAGGGGTTGGAAGGCTGCACGATCCTCGCCGGTCTCGGGGTCGCTCTTCAGCGCCGTGACCTTGTGGACCAGATAACCGGAGGTGATGCGCGGCTGGTAGGCGGTCCAACGTTTGGAACCACCACGGTGGAAGATCCACCGGTTCTTCTCCAGCCACAGGAACAGCCGGGACGGCGGAACCTGAAGTTGTTTGGCGGCATCGCTAATGCAGATCGCGCCGCAGGCCGATGCCAGGCGCTTGATGGCAGCGACCTTCGGCGCCTGATCCAGAATAACCAGTCGAAGAGATTGGTTTTCCTTGGCTTGGTCGGCGGCCGCCTGAAGTGCCTCTGCGTAGGTCGCCGGAATTTGGAACTGATCCGCCCTCGCCTCCAGATCCTGCCAGCGATCAATGATCCGCGCGCGCAGTTCGACGCTGTAGCCGGAGACCACAACCAGAGTGTCGCGCTGGGAAAGCAGGAACTCACGATAGACCTGACCGTTCTGCGGGTGGATATAGGGGGTGTCGTTTGAAGAAACGACCCCCTTTGCAACCAAGGCCCGGACGGTTTTCAGCACGTTGTCGTGCGTGCTGCCGGTCAGCTCGGCGATTTCGCGTGAAGACATAGTGTGTCGCGACACGTTTTGTTCATGACGGAAAAGTGTCGCGACATGGGGGGTATTGCCTGGAGCGGTATTGGTGTTCATAATGGCCCCACAGTGTTTTACGTTTTGTTGAAAGGACCGCCCTGCCAGGCGGTTTTTTTATGCCTGCGATTCAGGCGTTATGGGTGTCCGGTGCATCCGTGGTAGCTTTTTGCTTCCACACGAAAAGGTCACGGAGACCGGACATGAAACGTTTGAAGGAAGCCTTTGCACGCTGGAAGGCAAAGCATTGGGATCTGAAGCCATACATCCACGACGAACCCATGTTTCTGATGATGGGGTTCGACAGGCCGCCCTTGCGGGACTTCTGGGAGCGACGGAAAGGGTTAATTCTCAAAGCGGCCCCCTGGCTTGCGAGCCTCATCGGCGGTGCGATAATCCTGAAGCTGATGGGTCTCGCTTAAGCGACCATCCAGCACGGCGGCGCGGGCCTCGTCCAAAACCTTCAAGCGATCCAGGTCGCTGGCGGAAGGATCAAAGCTGACGTGAGTCAGAGGAAAGGTTGTGGACCCACCGCGCTTCGCGCTTCCCGTTACGAAGCCAGCTGCAAAGCAAAAGGCAGAAACACCAAAGGCCCCACAGGCGACCAACAAGCTATCTGCAACCATCGCTATTCCCTTCCTATGCACTGTATGAATTAACAGCCGATCCAGAGTCTCTACCTGCCCTGCCCGCTTCAGCGGAAAATGGCGTCATCAAGGTTAAGCGGACTGTTTCATTGGCTGCGCTGGGTCATCGTCTCGCTTGGCAACCAATGCACCGTCGGACTCCTTTTCAAGAACGCACTGCATTGGGTACGAAAATCCACCTGCCGCACGGCACTGGGAGACACGGCTACCGCTAACGCGGAGCGCGTCACCGATGGCGCGACCGGTGCGGAAATATTTCAGGGCTTCGTCAAAGGTCATGGGGTGCGTCTCCGTTGTCTCTGCCGAGTTTAGAGTTCTTAACAACACAAGGCAAGTTATCTAAACAATGAAATGTTTAGAATCCTAAATATGGACTTTAAAGACCGCGTGACCTCACGCATGAAGGCGCTCAATCTCAGCGCCACCGACATCAGCAAACTGACTGGCGTATCGAAGGCGACGGTCAGTTTCTGGGTGAGCGGAACGAATGGCGCGAAGGGCAAAAACCTTTTGGCGCTGGCGAAGGCTTTGGATTGCTCGCCGGACTGGTTGTCCGACGGTGTCGGTACACCGGATCAGTCATTTACCGATGACACCAAGGCCGGCATGTCCACGGTTGAGTTGATGGCTAAAATGCTTGCGTCCAGGGCTGGAAAGAATCTTTCAGAAAAAGCTCGGGAGACGATGCTCGCTGCAGCGGAGCAAGCAGATAGCCCAGTCGAGCAAGGCGGGAGTTACGTCCCTAGTCATCTAGCTGGCCTTCGACCAACGAATGAGGAAATTGTCATTCCTCAATACGATATCCGAGCCGCCATGGGGCACGGACAGGTGCCACCAGACTATACCGAGGTCGTTCGAAATCTCGTGGTGCGTGAGGAAATTCTCCGAGAGAAAGGGGTCACTTATACCTCCGCGTCATCGCTTGGCATGATCAACGGCTGGGGCGAGAGCATGGCCGGGACGATCAACGACAAAGACCTGGTGATAGTCGACAAGGGTGTAAAGGATTTCATCGGTGAGGGGATATACGTTCTCACTTGGCATGGAGAACTGTACATCAAGCGCGTAATGCGCCTGGACGAAGAGTGCTACAGGCTGATATCGGACAACAAACACTATGAAAACCAAACGGCTCGAATTGACGACGTGACGATCCACGCCAAGGTGCTGTTGATCTGGAATGCCCGTAAGGCTTAACAAAAAGCCCGCCACCAGCGGGCTTTTTTATGTCCTTCAGAATGGCGCGACCTCTTCAATCGCATCTAACTCACCATGATCTTGAACTCGAGGATCTTCCTCGGCCGCGGCTTCCCAGCTCAAAGTAACCGACTCATCTTCGTCGTTGAAAGTCATCTCAATACCGTCAACGTCGGCGAGCACGCCCATAACCTCCTCCCACTCACGATCCCCATCGCTATCAATCCTGTGGATGGTTGCCCACTTCCGGTCCTGAGCGATGGGATGGTTGATCATGCTGGAAACTCTGAGCGTAAGGCGCTCAACTCCCGATACGGGCGTTTGCTGTTGGGTTTTCTTCTGCGGGCTCGCCATCGGCTGCTCCTTGGTTGCTGTATATCCATACAGGTTTATACGCAGACTATCCGAACTTTTCTAATCGCGTAAGTCTTGACGCAGTCAGCGTTCGAGCGTACCTCGCCGTCACAATAGTTAAGATATCTAAAATAACTGTTGACGAATTCTGTTTAGTTTTCTAAATTCACTCCATCGCCGAGCAGCACTCGGCAATACACGACTGGTGAAGCCGCCAGATAGCACGGGATCAGCGAAGTGATCTCCCAGCCCCGGAAAGCGGGACCGACTGGACCAAGCTCTTTAAGTAGAACGGAGATTTTCACTGATGCACCTGGTTGACCGGGTGCATTGGGAAAACAACCGGAGCATGACCATGAACAAAGAGAATGTTTACGACAACGAGATCAGCCCACTGATGCTCCAGATCATCGCTATCTGCCGCAGCAAAGGCATTGCGATGTTTGCCAGCTTCAACATTGCGCACGACGGCGAGGGCCCAGAGGGCCAAGACTGCTCGAACCTGACATGCACATCCCATCTGCCCGACGGCGATGAAGTGTTTGACGAGCGCTACAGCAAGTGTGCTGCCGCTGTTCAGCGGAGAGTCCACAGCACGACATCAATGCACATCACCACCGAAAACCCTGACGGCTCGAAAACACTGACGGCGATCATTTGATTTCACTGGCTGGCCTTGGCAACAGGGCCAGACGGGAAAACAACCGGGAGTCACATTGATGGAAGCAACAATCGTCAGCGGCGCATGGAAGGGTCATCTCGGACGCGGCCTTGCGCCAAAGGAAGTTCAGTACCTGCTGGGCACCGCCCAGGGCAAGACAGCAAAAGAGATAGCCCGCCAGTTCGACGTGGCGGCCTGCACAGTGGCCAAGCGTCTTTCCTGCGCCATGTTCAAGCTTGGCGTGACACGCCAGACAGCGGCGGTCGCCGAAGCCATGCGCCGGCAGATCATCTCGCCGATGTGCTTCGTCCTGGCCAGCCTGATCGCCATGCACGCAATGATCGGTGATGACGCCATGCGCCGTGACCGCCGGGCGCCAGAACGGCGTACAGCCCAGGTGCGCGTGTTGCGCCAGGCGGAACGCCCAAGCCTCATCGCATAGATCGCGCCCAAGAATCCTGACCGGGGTTAACCGGCCGCTGGACTCCCAAGCGCATAAAGGGATAGCCGCTCAGACCAACCGGCTCAATCGTCGGTCTGCGACAGCCTGTCGTTAACTGCCCGAGCACCTGGTACTCCACAGCACCAGGCCGCATCGGGGTGTGATTGGAGTGTGCCCAAGTGGGCTGCAGCGCTAGGATCGCAAAGACCCGCGAATGTCCTGAGCCGGTATGAGCGAGACGGCCAATACTAAAAACGCGGCGGGAACCAAGCAGGGGTAGCGCCCTGGTGTTCCGATCACACCCCGATGCGGACGAACATCCGGCCATGCGCCGGCCACCTGCATTCAACCCACCCAGCACGGAGGATTGGCAGCCATGTGAACCACAACGAACCCTAGACGCCACAGCGTCTGCCGCGTGACGTAGGGAGGTCTACGAAGCGCACTGAAAGCCCGGTTTCGACTGGGCTTTTTTACGCCTTGCCTTTACCCGTCAGCACCCTCCCCTGGGCCCACCGGCACATACCAGGCGGTCAGGGTGCTGACGAATAAACGCAACCACAACCAAGGAGTCGGCATGAACCCAGCCATCCAACAAAGCCAAGCCGTTCTGCAGGCCCTGCGGGAACGTGTTTCGCTTTCCACTTCGGAGATGTACATGAAGATCGGTCGCGACCAGCCAGTGAAGGTGCCGCGCTTCAACGTGGTCCCGCTCGGCAAGAACCTGTTCGATGTGGTGGAGCGCTCCACAGGCGTTTCCCGCGGCGCACGCACCGGCCACGACGGAGCATGTCAGTACGCCGATCAGCTCGAGCGCAACGCTGACTTTTTCAGCGCAGTCACGGCCACGTCGAAGCGCTTCGGATGGCGAATGGCGCGCTGGACGGCCGGCTTCTCGGCGCTGCTCGTGCTGTTCGCTTATTACGGTGCACACCCATGATCGGCGAACCAATGCCGGATCCACGGCACTCGATTATCGACAACCTGAACCAGCAGCTGGAAGCGTTCTTCGGCTCTGGCAAAAAAGCCCAGATCATCCCGAACGGCGTAGGTGTTGACGGTCCCTACAACGGCACCACGGCGCACCACGAACGCCTGCGCAAAGAACGCGACAAGCTTGCACCCGCCGTACGCGCCGAAGCAGCCAAGGGCGTCGTGGCCAGCGTTGCTGCAAAGAACCTGGGGATGCACATCAAGCGCGTGACACTGATCGCCCAGGAGAACGGCTTCAAGTTCGCCGACAACCCATGAAGCGCATCAACAACCAGGTGCGACAGCGCCGGCGGCAGGCCTGGCTTGATTTGCCAGCACATGAAATTGAAGAGGTAGGCCATGGCCAAGGACAACGCGCAGATCCAGCGGGACAAGCGCTTGAAAGAGAAGGCGCTGCTCGACAGGATCGGCGCAGAGAAGCGAACTCTGATTGTCTCGAAAGCGCTCGATGACGCGCTTCAAGTGCTGGGCGAGCGTCACGACTTTGAGGAATGGCAGGAAACGGTATCAACCTTCCTGATCAATCTGGCGGCAGCACCTGCAGAGGTGTCGGCCCGCTTCGTCAACATGTCGCGACCTGATTTCGAGATAACAGAAAAGCAGTCGCGACAGCTTGAAGAATTCAGCAAGACCGGCGTTGAGCCTGTCAGTCCTTCAGGGTGACGTGCTGGCCGCCTGCCCTAGCAGAAATTTCGGGTAAGGGGTTGGCTTTCAGAAAGTCTAACACGGCGGCCTTTACATCCGATGGGATCACAAGAGTATCGTTAAACAACGTTAGTTTAAAGCTAGCTTCAACTTCATCCTGCGTCATTTCGGGGAGCAGAGACACGTAATTATTAACGTGCTGTTGAACGATTGACTCAAGCACATCCGATGTTTGGATAATCAGCAGCGGCAAGTATCGCTGATAGGATGGATAAAATACTTTCTCGTTTCGATTGCCAACCTCTGCAGGTAGTATTGGCCAAGGCCGGCCGTCATTGATATGAGCAGATGAATTAACATCATACCCTCGATGCACGATCATATTACGTAGCTCTCTCAAATAATTATAGTTTTGATCGCCATCAGGGAACCCTTCGAACACAAATTCTGAACTGATTGCAGATTTGAATTCTCTGGCATAGTCATACGCTGGATCTTGCAAATATTCAGTTAGTGAAAGGAGGCTTCCCAGGCAACTTGAATAATGGTGCCGTAACTCAAGGTCGCTATTTTTATCAAGTGGCACTCTGTACTGCTGAGCACAGTTAAAAGCAACATTTTTTGCATTTGAGTAATAAGCAATTGATGACAATACATCATTCCTGAACATCGAAACCTCCTTGATCCGGCTCCATGCCGGTCACCCGTAATACTCCATATCAACGAATCACGCCAGCAGGCTCAGTAGCAGGCAGGCCGGCGAGGTCACGCCACTTCGCCAGGTCAGCGATCAGCTTAAGGCCTGGGCGCACCTCAGCTTCGAGCGCTTCATCAGGAAGGCTCAGCAGGCGGACAACCTCAGCGCCGATCAGGCGTATCGCTTCCACATCGGTTTTCGTGCTCATCGCAGTCACCGTTAAGTTACAGGGCTAGCCAAATATCAGTTGCTTCTGAGCAGTTTCTCTTTTAGCTCCATATCAGCTTGCTTCGTCAATTCGTCGATTTTCGTTAGCTGGGGTGCAGTAATTTGGAGCCATTGCTCTTGCTCAAACTGCTCATAGTATCTATGCATAGATTGCGCAAACACATCAGCATACCTGCTCTCCTTGTCTAACCGTACCCACTTAAAAAAAGTCCTTAAACAGCCAAACAAACTTTCTGTAAAATTCAGAAAATCATCATAGCGGTTCGGAAACTCGCTCCCCCATATAGCACGGCACTCCAATAACACCGCTAAAAACTCTGCTTTAGAACTCTGACTCGCTTCAAGTCGCTCCTCCATCTTAGAAATAAATGTTTCTAGCAAGCCCGCTGGCAGCCCATCAATACCGACGCTGAACTGCATAACAGCAAACTGGGCGTCTCCGAACGCAACTCGGGTTGTCTCTTTATATTTTAAAGCCGCAACCGCAACACGCTGGGCCAATGCATGGTCGGCTTCAGCGCTAACTTGCTGGCGCCACGCGTTCACTCCAAAGAACGCAAGCCCAACGGCTAGAACTGTTGCTATAGACGAAAAGATTTCGAAGAGGTCATGTACATCTTTTATTTTGAAGAAATCGGTTCCGATCGGAATCATCCCCCAAACCATCCCGGAAGCAAATAACAGTAAGCATCCTAACCAAATAATCCAATCCTTCTTCAACTCGCTCTCCCAACTCAACAATTCAGTCGATTATGCCGAAGCCATACGCTGTCGGCGAGGATCTCATATGCCCGATATCACCTACGGCTCTGTGTGCAGCGGCATCGAAGCCGCGACACAGGCCTGGCACCCGCTGGGCATGCGCGCCGCCTGGTTCGCCGAGATTGAGCCGTTTCCCTCGGCGGTCCTTTCCTACCACTACCCCGACGTGCCGAACCTGGGTGACATGACCAAGCTGGCCGCCTTAGTGCTGGCCGGCAAGATTCCGGCGCCGGACGTGCTGGTCGGCGGCACCCCATGCCAGGCCTTTTCGGTCGCCGGTATGCGCGAAGGCCTCACTGACCCGCGCGGCGCCCTCACCATCAAATACGTGGAGCTTGCAGATGCAGTTGACTATGTTCGCGCCGGCCAGCGAAAGCCCGCCAGCGTCATCGTCTGGGAGAACGTCCCCGGCGTCCTCAGTGACAAAGGGAACGCCTTCGGATGCTTTCTTGGCGCGCTTGCTGGGGAAGACTGCGAGCTGCACCCTCCAGGGAAGAAATGGCAGGACGCTGGTTGTGTGTATGGACCCAAAAGAACAATCGCGTGGCGGGTCCTGGACGCCCAATATTTCGGCCTGGCCCAACGACGCCGTCGTGTGTTCGTTGTCGCAAGTGCTCGAGACGGGGTCGATCCCGCCGAGGTACTTTTTGAGTGAGAAGGCGTGCGCAGGGATACTGCGCCGAGCCGAGGCCAGGGGCAGGACGTTACCGGAACAGCTCCTTTCGGCCCTGCGCTCCAGTGCGGAGAAGGATGCGAGTGCGTCTTCCCTGAGCAGTTAGGTGCCTATGGCTGCCCGAACTGCGAAGGCGACTTCGGGCCAGCGGTATCGATGTTCGGCGGTATCCCAGCCTTCGGCGCCGGGCGCATGTCCGGTTCCATAGAAAAGGCAGGCACCCTCACCCACCACGAAGGTCGCAACGATCTGGATAGCGAGACCTTCTTTGTCCAGGACAAGCCAGTTTCAGCCCTGACCGCCAACGGCGTCGGCACATGCGGTGCTGATGACAATCAGGCCCAGGCCGGGCACTTGATCGCAGGAACACTCAACGCCAACGGCAAGGCGGCTGGTAGCGCGACAAACCAGGATGCCGAGTCGGGCCTGCTGGTGGTGCATGGCACGCAAGACCCAGGCGTCAGCGACAAAATTGCCTTTGCCCTGGGCAGGAACAACGGCCAGGAAAATGCAGTGCTGGCTTTTTCCTGCAAGGATCACGGCGCTGACGCAGGGGAGATTGCCCCTACCCTGCGCGCCATGAATCATTCAGGAAGCCACGCTAACGCCGGCGGCCAAGTCGCCGTCTGCATAACCGGCGACATCACCCACACGCTGAAAGCCGAAGGGTTCGACGGTAGCGAGGACGGTACCGGGCGTGGGCAGCCAATCGTTCCAGCCTACTCGACCAAGCTTCACCACACGGCGGCTCTTGGGGCTGGCAAGTGGTACGAGGAATACACAGCCTCTCTGGACGCATGCAGCCCGCCGCCAGCCCTTCTTGCGCCCACCCAGGTTAGGCGCCTGGTTCCAGTCGAGTGCGAACGCCTCCAGGGCATGGCCGACAACTACACGCTGATCCCCTGGCGCGGCAAGCCTGCCAGCGAATGCGCGGACGGCCCCCGCTACAAGGCGATCGGCAACAGCAAGGCCGTCACCGTGGTTCGCTGGATCGGCCGGCGGCTTCTGCGCCAGATCACACCCAGCCCGTACGGATGATCAGATCGACCAGCCCAATAATGGCGATGGCCAGTTCTATGAGTTTTGTCAGTAGTTTCATGTTGAGCTTCCTTGGAAGACTCAAAGCCAACGATATGGCTTCGTAGTCTATAAGTGCCCAATTAATTCAAAGCTCGGCCCACCCTTCCTCTTGGGTTTTTTCCAACTCCCCCCATTCCACCGCCCGGGCATGGCCCGGCAAGGACTCCCCATGCCTACAGAAAACAAACCGACGGCGCCGCTGCAGGTAGAGCGCTCGACAGTCACCAAGCTGGTTATCACCGGCGCACCGAACCTTGACCCGATCACCGTGTTCCTCGAGGACCTGGCCCCATGCAAGGGCAAGATCACTGTCAACTGCTGGGGCAAGAGCTGGACGGCCTACTGGGGAGGTATGTGGGACGGCCTAAGCATCGGGCAGTTCTTCTGCAAGCTGAACACCGGCTACATCATCGGTTACTTCGACCAGGCGATGAGGCCACGGCAGTTCAGTGGTGAAGCGCTTGCAAACAAAGCACAAATCACCGTGCTGAAAGAACGCCGGCGCGGTGAACTCGGACAGGACGAAGCGCGTGAGCTGTTCACCGAAGCCGAAGACCTTCGCGAATCGCCATCGATTGATCACCTGCACGCCGCACACAGCGAACTGATGACCAAGCTTTTCGGGGATGAATGGTGGCACCTGACCAACGATGCTACCGAGCCAAACCCCGATTACGCCTACCTCGAGCGGATCATTCACGCAGTCCAACAAGCCCTCAGCCAAGAACAGCAGCAGTGGCAGCATGAGGTGGGATGCGCAAATAATCTTGTACTAGTAGGAATCGGCTCGTCACATGTCTAGTCTGATGCTTTCGAGCGAGACCACCCTACTCATAAGTAATTTAAGATCTGCACTTGGGTAGTGATCTAAATCAGTCTGAATAAAGTTTATGACATCTGGTATATCGGAGTCTTGCCTAACAAATATGTATCGTATATCTGCCGGCGCCACCTTCAGCATACAATGTTGTCGGGTGGATTCATTCAAACCATCTCTAACTTCGACAACATCGAACTGTTCACGTAATGTATAAGGCTTGATCTGCGGTCCTTTTGCTATATATCTCCATTCAGATTCCTGATAGAAAAGCTTTTCAACCGGGGCGTCTTCGACAATCATTTTCCCTGTGGTTGGCTTGCTGAAAGCCAAGAATTCCCGCATCACATCTTTTAGCTTCTCAGTGAGTTCGAGATTGTCTTTCATTGATGCAAGTTCGTTAAATGACCTGAACGCACCCGTAACTATATTACCTCCAGCGACATAAAACACTGGATTAAGTCCATTTCTCTCTGCCCATTGGCGAGTCAAACCTATTCCGAAATCCCCATAAAAATTTACGTGATCCGATATACGGGAAAGTGGAATATCACAAAAGCAAACCATGGGATATGCTACATACGTAAACTTTTCGTATCCTAACCATGCAACATCCTCCAAGCAATAACGAGGCCAAAAACCTCCCCGCAAAATGTGCTTTAGGGTTTCGGCGCTCTTTGTAAAGTGGAAAAGCGCGTTCGATTTCGGACTCATAGATTCCCTTTATGATGGCGTACACATACGACAAATTCTATGTCGTCTCGTGGAAATTAAGCCAGCAGTAACTCTCCCCTTCAAAGTCAGCCGCTATAGCGGCAAGGATGAAGTCATGCCTGAAGAAATCACGTTGATACAGCCAGCCCCGGTCGTGCGCGACGAATACGGAATGTTCGCTCACCCCGATATGCCCGACTTCGACGAGGGCGACGGTGATAAGTGCAAAGCCTGGATCGCTGCACAGGGCCTGCAGGTGAAGATGGTGAGCCTCGAATACCACAGCGACGAAGCGGTCTCTGAGCGCTATTTCGAAGCTGGCGACCCTGACTGCAGTTACTGGGAGCCGGATCGGCCTGATGGCGAAGGCTGGTTCTGCCTGGCTATTCACGACACAGACGACGGTCCTGTCTGCTGGTGGGCACGCCGAGAGGTTACGCCATGATCGCCCCCCTCTGGTTCGCCTACGTCTTCATCTACAAGGTGAATAAGCCATGACGCAGACAGCCCAAGAAAAGTTCGAAGCGTGGCATTTGATCCGGTTTCCGGGAGCAAGTCTGTCGAAACGGACAAATGGTGAGTACATCAATCTGTACGTCGGCATGTGCTGGATTGGCTGGAGCGCATCCCGCGAGACGCTGGTGGTGGACATGCCTGCCGTCGAGGCCTGGGACAACGACGGGCGCCTGAACCGCGAGAAAGACGACACGGCTGATTGTGCAATCGGTCTGGTGCCGGTGATTGATGTACGCAATGCACTTACTGAACTCGGCATCGCCATCAAAGCAACAGCCTAACCCCAATCCCCCTACATGCCTGCCGGTGAGCGGCGGGCGGAGCTATGCACATGCCAAACCATATCACCAACAAAGTCGACGCCCCGAAAGAAGTCCTCGCCTCCCTTCTGAACGCCGAAGGCAAGATCGACTTCAACACCGTGATCCCCTTCCTCGGTAAGTTTGATTGGTGTGGGATCGACGGCCTGGCCGAGACTTGTGCGGAAGCCATAACCGGCACGCCGCTAAACGATCACCCACTGGTCGCCGCTCTCCAGCGTGACAGCAGAAACAAAGCCAGCATTGACGGGTGCAGCGACGAGCAATTCGAACAATTCGTGCAGATGCTGCGAAACAAGCGTGCTACTGGGCACTTCCACACTCTGGATTTCGCCCGCGACAAGTGGGGCACCAAATGGAACGCCTATAGCCAGCTGGTTGATTTAGATCAGCGCGTTTTCCAGTTTGATACAGCGTGGTCATGTCCAGAACCAGTAATCAAGGCGCTCTCCGGCCTCCATCCAGAAGCAGAAATAACGCTCCAGTTCGCTGATGAAGACATCGGTAGCAACTGCGGAACCCTGGTTTTCAAAGCCGGCGAGATCATCAAGTCTGACGTCGCGCCCAACTGGAACCAGATGAACCAGGCAGAGCGGGACAAATGGAAAGCCTTCGCGCTCGATCTGACCGGGCGTACCGCTGAAGACGAAGACGACGAATAACCACCTTCTGCCGCCCCGCGCGGCTAGGACACACCCCATGTTCGCAATGAAACTCACCCTGATACTGCTGGGCGCTTTTCTGTACCTGGTCGGAACACTCGGCTGGTTCGGCTGGCTCGGGCTCGACCTGCTGGGCACCGGCACCACCGAGGCACTGCTCTACGCCTTCGCCGGTACATGCACCTGGCTGCTGATCAGCTTTGGCCTGGCAATCCACATCATCAAGACAGCGCGGCCCACGGTGGGCGGGAGGTAGCTATGGCAAAAGTCCTGGCGCAAATTACGGTCAAGCTGCCGCGCCTCATGGAGGCTGGCGAATACAGGAAGTTGCGGTACGTCGGCGGAAAGCCGAGCCTGCAGCAGTTGAAGAAATGGATTGAGGAAGGCGAAGTGATTGGAGAGGTAAAGGGCGGGATGTATTTCGTCGACGTGCAGGCGGCGGTCATGGGATCAAGTGACCCGCTGCTGGCCAAGATGCTGGAGATTGGGTGATGGCTGCCCGCCCCCGCACGCTGCAAAACAGAAAGCTGCCGCCAAACCTTTACCCGAACGGGAAATACTGGCGGTACCGCAACCCGGTCACCGGCGTGATGACCAGCATCAACCGGCCACTGGAGGAGGCAATCAAGCTGGCCCGGGCGGCCAACCTAAAAATGGCCGAGCTGGTCGTAGATGACGGCTCGCTGCTGGCAGTGTTGACCGGCGACCGCCTACCGATCGTGAGTAACCTGCTGGCGCGCTTCGAAGAAGATTGGTTGCCGCACCGCTCATACGCCGCACGCACCCTGGAGGAGATCAAGTTCAAGCTCGAGCGGTACCGGCAGGATCTGGGTGACCGCTTGATAGGCCAGTTGGATGTGCTGGCCATGGCCGAGTACCTGGATAACTTCAGCAACAACGCCTACACGAAGCACCGCGGGCTGTGGGTGCAGATATTCGCGTTCGCAGTGGCCAAGGGCCTGGCCGAACGCAACAACGCCGAACTCACCCTGGTGAAGAAGGAGGCAGAGAAAAAGCGCCAGCGCCATACGCTCGACGGGTTGAAGGTGATCATCAATGCCGCAACAACGCCGCCATGGCTAAAGCGGGCGATCCGCCTGGCCCTGGCCAGCCTTCAGCGCCGGGACGACATCGTTACCTGGCTGAAGTCTGCTGCGGACATGGAAAAGAACACGCTCACGGTGTCGCCAGGGAAAACCCAGGGCTACGACAACCCGGTACACCTGAAGATCACCATGGGTGCAACACTGCGGGAGGTGGTAGGAGAGTGCCTGCGCTCACCGCTCGCCTCGCCATACCTGATCCACTACAAGCCCAAAGCCCGCAGGCGGGAGCAGATAGACGCCAAGGATCACTGGACATCGGTAACGCCGGACTACCTGACCAAAGAGTTCAGCAAGGCCAGGGACGCAGCGCACGCCTATGACCACGTGCCGGCCGGAGAGCGCCCCACTTTTCACGAGATTCGCGCATTGGGTGCCTGGTTGTACGAGCAGCAGAATTTCCCACAGGAATACATCCAGGCGCTCATGGGCCACGCGGACGAGAAGATGACGAAGCATTATCAGGAAGGGCACGACGAAAAGAAGATCGAGTATGTCGAGGTGGGCGCCGAGTTGGCATTTTGAGGTGGGGGTTTTGCAAAAGTTTTGCAAAAGTTTTGCAAATCGCAGAAAGCAAAAAGGGGTCACCGTTTCCGATGACCCCTCTAGACCGCCCAGCAGAGCGGATTTTGTTTGGTAGGCGCGATTGGACTCGAACCAACGACCCCCACCATGTCAAGGTGGTGCTCTAACCAACTGAGCTACGTGCCTGCTGTGAGGCGGCATTCTACGGAATTCCGGAGGGGTGTCAACATCTTTTTTGCAGCTAACCCTATGAATATGCGAATTTTTTATTTGCGCCGGGTACACCCGTGATTTTCGGGTGGCTGGCAGGCAATTTTCAACTCAGGTAGGATCGGCGCACTCGTAAAAAATATAAAACAGAGGTTCCAGGATGGCGAACACCCCCTACCCCCAGTCGTATTACGCCGCTTCTGCGAATGCAGTTCCGCCCCGTCCTGTGTTGCAAGGTGAGGTCGAGACCGATGTGTGCGTGATCGGGGCTGGCTATACCGGGCTTTCCAGTGCGCTGTTTCTGCTGGAGAACGGCTTTCGCGTTACGGTGCTGGAAGCCGCCAAGGTCGGTTTTGGTGCCTCGGGTCGCAACGGTGGGCAGATCGTCAATAGTTACAGCCGCGATATCGACGTGATCGAGCGCAGCGTCGGGCCTCAGCAGGCGCAGTTGTTGGGGCAGATGGCGTTTGAAGGCGGCAGGATCATCCGTGAGCGCGTGGCCAAGTACCAGATCCAGTGCGACTTGAAGGACGGTGGCGTGTTCGCCGCCCTCAACAGCAAGCACATGGGCCACTTGGAGTCGCAGAAGCGTCTGTGGGAGCGCTACGGCCATACGCAACTGGAGTTGCTGGACGAGCGACGCATCCGCGAAGTGGTGGCCTGTGACAACTATGTGGGCGGCTTGCTGGACATGAGCGGCGGCCATATCCACCCGCTCAACCTGGCGCTCGGTGAAGCCGCGGCTGTGGAATCCCTGGGCGGCACGATCTATGAGCAATCGGCAGCGGTGCGCATCGAGCGCGGCGCTAATCCGGTGGTGCATACCGCCGAAGGCAAGGTCAGGGCCAAATTCATTATCGTCGCGGGGAACGCTTACCTGGGCAATCTGGTGCCGGAGCTGGCGGCCAAGTCGATGCCGTGTGGCACCCAAGTGATCACCACGGCGCCACTGGGCGATGAAGTAGCCAAGACTTTATTGCCACAAGATTACTGTGTCGAGGACTGCAACTACCTGCTCGACTACTACCGCCTCACCAGCGACAAGCGCCTGATCTTCGGCGGCGGCGTGGTGTATGGCGCACGAGACCCGGCGAATATCGAAGCGATCATCCGGCCGAAAATGCTCAAGGCATTTCCGCAACTGAAGAACGTGAAGATCGACTACGCCTGGACTGGCAATTTCCTGCTGACCCTGTCGCGTTTGCCGCAGGTCGGTCGCCTGGGTGACAACATCTATTACTCCCAGGGCTGTAGCGGCCATGGCGTGACGTACACGCACCTGGCAGGCAAAGTACTGGCAGAGGCCTTGCGGGGTCAGGCAGAGCGTTTTGATGCGTTTGCGGGTTTGCCGCATTACCCGTTCCCGGGTGGGCAAATGTTGCGCACGCCGTTTGCGGCGCTGGGGGCTTGGTACTACGGGTTGCGAGATAAATTCGGGATGTAAACACTGTAGGAGCGAGCTTGCTCGCTCCTACAGGGCTGCGCTTCAGAGCCGGTCGCGAGCAATCCCGCTGCGAATCCGCACGATATCCGCCAATACCGCCAACGCAATTTCCGACGGCGTCCTGCTCCCCAGGTTAAGCCCGATGGGCGCGTGTATCCGCGCAAGTTCAGGCTCCCCCAACCCACCGATGCGGCGCAGTCGCTCAAAGCGCTTCTGCGAGGTCTGCAACGACCCCATCACGCCAATGTAGAACGCGTCGGTACGCACCGCTTCCATCATCGCCAGATCGTCGATACGCGGGTCATGCGTCAGCGCAACCACCGCCGTATCACGGTGACAGCCGCCATCGGCAATAAACACCGACGGCAACTGGCGACGAATCTCCACGCCATTGAGCACCACGCCTTCGAGCACTTCATCGCGTGGGTCGCAGAGAATCACTTCGAACCCGAGGCCGACTGCAAACTCGGCACACGCTTGCGCCACGCTGGAGTACCCGGCCAGCAATAGACGCTGAGCCGCACCGACGCGGAGGCGCACCCGCTCACTGTCACGCTCGATGCGCGCGCCCTGCTCACAATCAGCGACCAGGCGGCGCGCCCCGCTGGCCAGGTCGACCTGGCGAATCAAGCGCCGCTGCCCGAGCAGCGCCGACTCCACTTCACGCAGGTGCGCCTGCACCTCGCAGTCAGGCTCGAACTTCTCAACCAATACTTCGAGAATGCCGCCGCAGGGCAGGCTGACCCGCGAGCGCGGATCGTCCCCTGCGCCGTAGCGCACCACGTTGACCGCATCGAGAAACGCACCGTCAGCGACGCGTTCGAGAAAGTCTTCCTCGACGCAACCACCCGACAACGACCCAATCCACTGCCCTGCGGCGTTCACTGCCAGCAACGAACCCGGCGCACGCGGCGCCGAGCCGTAGGTGGCCAGTACCGTACAGAGCCAGATGCGTTGCCCGGCCACCGACCACTCCAGCGCCCGTCGTATCACCTGCAGGTCCAGATGCTGCATGTCAGTGCGCCTTGTGCTCGATGGACGGCGCCTCAGCCTGCAACTTCTGCACATCGCTCACCGCCAGCTCCGCCGATTGCCCGCCCCAGCCTTGGCGCAGGTAATTGATCAGATCGGTGAGTTGCGCCGGGCTGAGTTTTCCAGCGAAGCCCGGCATCGGTTGCATGTGCTCGAACCCGGAGAACTTCTGCTCACCGATCCCGTCCTCGATCACCCGCACCAGGTTGCGCGGGTCTTCCAGACGCAGCGTGGTGTTGCCGCGCATCGCCACCGCGATGTGCGGCTTGCCTTCACCCCCCGCGGCATGGCAACCGGCACAGACGTTCAGGTATTCCTGGCGGCCGCGCTGAGCGCTCGGGCCGAGCTTGTCCACCGGCACTTCGACCAACGCCTTGGCTGCCGGCGGTTTATCGCCGAGCAGGAAGGTCGCCATCGCGGCCAGGTCCGCATCGCTCAGGCCCTGGGTGCTGTTGTGGAACACCGGGAACATCTCGTTGAACATCGTCCCTTGGGCGCTCATGCCGTGCTTGAGGAACGTGGCCAGGTCCTGCTCATTCCAGCCGCGCGCGGCCAGGTCCGTGGCGAGCAGGCTGGGCGCCAGATAGCCATTGAGGATGCCGCCGGTCAGGCGCTTGTCCAGCTCCATCGCACCGGGCAGGCCACGTGGCGTGTGGCATTCGCCGCAGTGGCCGAGCACTTCGACCATGTACTGGCCGCGCTTCCAGGCTTCGCTCTTGCCTTCGGCCGGTTCCAGTTTCAGCGCTTTGCCGTACAACACGTTCCAGCCCATCAAGCCCAGGCGCACGTTGAAGGGAAAGCTCAGGCTCGTGACCGGCGCTGCGCGCTTGATCGGCTCGATGGTTTTGAGGTACGCATGAATCGCGTCCGAGTCTTCACGCGGCATCAGGTGGTACGAGGTGTAGGGCATCGCCGGATACAAGTACGCACCGTCGCGACGCTTGCCTTCGGTCAACGCAGCGAAGAACTCGTCATCGCTGTACAAGCCGATGCCGTGTTCTTTGCTTGGCGTGATATTGGTGCCATAGATGGTGCCAAACGGCGAGACAATCGGCAGGCCGCCGGCAAACGGCGCACCGCCCGGTGCAGTGTGGCAGGCCATGCAGTCAGCGGCGCGGGCGAGGTATTCGCCGCGCTTGGCTTGATCATCAGCGTGGGCAAACAATACCGGCGCGGCCAGGCCGACCGCCAAGGCCAGGCGGGTCAGAAAAAGCTTCATGCTTAACCCTCCTTGACCAGGCCGAGATCGGTCAGCACGTTGCGGGTGGCGTTGTAATAACGCACGTACCCGGTACAACGGCAGACGTGATGACCGAGGCTGTCCTCGATGATTTGTTCCAGCTTGCTGTACACGGTCGGCTGGCGTTGCAGTTTCTCCACTAACACGGTCGCCGCATTGACGAAGCCCGGCGCGCAATAGCTGCACTGAAAGGCGAACTCATCCACGAAGCGCTGCTGGATCGGGTTGAGCTCAGTGACCTGGCCCGACTCATCGCGCTTGGCGTGGCCTTCGATAGTGCGCACTTGCTTGCCTTCAAAGTAATGCGCGCCGGTGATGCAGGTGCGCACTTCTTCGCTGGTGCCGTCCGGGTTGTCGACGATCACCACACAGGCGTGGCAAATGCCTTGGCCGCAGCCCAGCCGCGAGCCCGTGAGGTTTTTGTATTCGTGCAGGTAGTCGATCATCGGCAGGTCATCAGGGATGTCCACCGGGCCGACGGGTTGACCATTGAGGGTCAGTTGAAGCGGACGGTTAGCCATTGAGGGCCTCCTTGATGCGTGCAGCCGTGATTGGCAGGTCGCGAACACGTTTACCGATGGCGTGTGCCACCGCATTACCAATGGCCCCGACAATCGGGATCATCACCACTTCAGCGATACCTTTGGACGGGTCGCTTGGCGACAGCGCCGGCAGAATCTCCGAGGTCTGTTTCCATACGGCAACGTGACGCGCCATCGGCAGACGGTAGCGGTTGAAGTTCCAGTCGCCCTCCCCCGGCCCGCCTTCGTACAACGGCATTTCCTCCATCAACGCGTGACCGATACCCATGGCCACTCCACCTTCGAGCTGGCCTTTGACCAACTCTTCAACCAGCACACGCCCGCACTCGACCCATGAATGGTGATTGAGCACTTCGACCTGCGCCGAACCCTTGTTGACCTTCAACTCGACCAACGTGGCGACAGGGCTGTAGTACGTCACCGCAGCGTTATTCAACTGGGTGGCGGGATAGCTGACGTTCTGGCGATCGAGCAGGTGGAAACCGGCAGTGCTCATCAGCGCCTGCTTGGCTTTCGGTGCGCCGTCGCCGTATTTCACCGCCAGACCGTCGAGCGGCAGGCGCTCGCGCACGCCGTCGATGCTGTACTCAGCCTCGGCCCAGCTCCAGCGGTTGAACCCGTGGACCGTGGCAGCGGTGACCAGGCCGCGCTCATGAGCGCGCTTGGCCAGTTCTTCAAAGCTCAATGGCTGCATGCCGTTGGCAGTGAGCTTGCCGTCCACCCAATGTGCGTCTTCGCGGCGCACCACATAGGGGTTGGCCTGGCCGCCGAACGGGCCCTGGCGCCAGATCTCCAGCGCCGCTGGCCACAGGCCGTGGTTGAACAGCACACGCGCCGCTTCACGGGTGGCGTGGCTGAAGTAGTACGCCGAGTTGGTCGCGGACGACGCCGACGCGAGCTTGCCCACCCAACGCGGGTTGCGCAGCAGGTTGTCCTGCTCGGCCTGGCTCATGGTGTAGGGGTTGCCGCCGGTGACCAACTGCATTTCCTGCCATTGTGTTTCGCCGGTCTTCACTTCGTGGGCCGGGCTGCCAAGGAAGTCGGCGACCACCAGCGATTGCGAAGTGGACATGCCGGTGCCGATTTCGATCCCGATGTGGCGCAGGCTGATGCGGCCGTCAGCGCTGAATTCAACACTGGCCATCGGCGCTTCGGAACCGGTGCCGAAGTCTTTCTGGCAGATGGCAAAACCGACGCCATACCAGTTATCCGGGTCTGCGGCTTCGCGCTGTTGCTTGATCGCGTCGCGGTTTTTCCATACGTCGTGCGCAGCGGCCTTGTCGAGAATTTCGTGCAGCCGCAACGCACCGGCAGGGATCGCTCCCTGGGTGTTCTTCATGCCCGAACGCAGTGCGTTCTTGCGCCGCAATTCAATGGCATCCACACCGAGGCGACCGGCGATTTCGTCGACCATCATTTCGGTCGCCGCCATGCTTTGCAGGGTGCCGTAGCCCCGCATCGAACCGGCTTCAACGCCACGGGAATGGTACGCGGTGACTTGCAGGTCGTTCTGCGGCATGTAGTAGATCGACTGCGCCGCCGTGGCGCCGACCGCAGCCACCGACGGGCTGTAGTTGATCCGGCCACCGCCGTCGACGCTCATGTCGGCGAGGAAGATTTTGAAGCTGTGGTCGTTCTTGTCGACCGCCAACTGATAGCGGATATCGAACGGGTGACGCTTGATGCCGCTCTGGAATTGCTCGTAACGATCATTGGCCAGACGCACCGGTACACCGGCGCCATACAACGCAGCGAGGGCGGCGTAGTAGACGAAAATGTTGTGGTCTTTGGAACCGTAACCCACGGTATAACCCGGATGCATGTTCAGGTGGGCCAGGCCGAAGCGCGACGGCGAGATCATCTTGGCGGTCTCGGTCGCCACTTCCAATGGGCACTGGGTGGCCACCACAAAGTGTAGGGTCTTGGTCGCCGGATCGTACCAACCGTTGCCGTTGTCCGGCTCCATGGCGGCCGGTTCGATCGATGGGGTTTTGTAGCGCTCGTCAAACACCAGCCAGTTGTCCGGTGGCGTGTTGATCTGGCTCTTCATGCGCTCGGCGTAGAACAGCCCGCGCTCGGTCAGGTTGCCGTGCAGGTTTGGCTGGGAATTCCACACCGGGCGACGGTTTTTCAGCATCGGGAACAGGATCGAATCCTTGAGGCTGGCGAATTCGTCTTCGTCGGCCGAGGTCGGGCCACCCACGCGCACGTAGCGGAAGCTACCGTAGGGGTCACCTTCGTAATACGGCACTTTGGCGCCGTAACGAATCGCCTTGTCATTGAACTTGAGTTTGTTCTTGGCCTGACGGAAACGCTCGAAGTCGTTCCAGATCAGGATCGCCACCGGGTGACCGATGAACATCGGCACTTTGCCCTCGGGCAACAACGGATCCGGCGCATGTTCTTCCGGGAAGACGATACCGTCTTTGTCCAGGTCGGCAGCGGTGACAATGCGGTCCGGCTGCAACTCGGCGCCAAGCCACGACAGGTCGTAGCCCGCGTAGATGTGGTCGGCCTTGATGGTTTTGAGCAACATGGCGTGACCTTGCTGCTGGGGCCAGCCAGGCATGTCCTTGGAACGGATGTCGCGGGCAAACACCTTGCTGCCGCAGACTTTCGACAAGGCATCGTTACGCTGGCGCGCCTTGCCGTTATGGCCGAGCCACTTTTCAGACGGCACGGTCACGCTGTTTTCCATCAAGGCAGCCAGCGCCTGGGTGCTGAGCGGCGTGAGCGTGACACTCACACCCGCCACCAGCCCGCCCTGAAGGAACGAGCGCCGGGTTATTTCACGGTTGGACATGGATCATCCTCTGAGCGGTTATAAATCCGCCCTTATGGTTAAGTACACCGAATCTGGAGACTTGCAGAAGCCTTTCTCGACGAATCAAAAGGCCATGATGACAGTGCAAAGTTGACCGAAGGGTTAACTTTAAAGGTTTCTGCGCCTGCGGCAAATAACCACATTGAAATTTTTTGACACAAGAACGCAAAAACGGCCGACAGAATCGAAATGATCTGTCGGCCGTTTGCCGATAATGAGCGCTGTTGGCAGCGAAGAAGATGAGGTTTTTTCAAACCCCAGACACAAAAAACCCCGGCCTTTCGACCAGGGTCTTTGCTATCGGATCAAGGTGAGCCAGTGGCTTTCCTTGTGCTTCAAGGCGTTCAGTGGGCCTTGAGGCAGATATGGCGCAGCGGACGGGACTCGAACCCGCGACCCCCGGCGTGACAGGCCGGTATTCTAACCGACTGAACTACCGCTGCGTATCGCTTGGCTGATTGAGCATGAACCCTCAACCACCTTTAAACATCTGATCGATCAGCCTTGGCTGTTCAATCTCAAGCCCGACAGATCGAACCTGGAAAATATGGCGCAGCGGACGGGACTCGAACCCGCGACCCCCGGCGTGACAGGCCGGTATTCTAACCGACTGAACTACCGCTGCGCGTCGGTGCAACCTTTAACGTTGCGTCTTGCCCTAGGGGCAAAACTCTCAAGAAGTGGTGGGTGATGACGGGATCGAACCGCCGACCCTCTGCTTGTAAGGCAGATGCTCTCCCAGCTGAGCTAATCACCCTTTGCTTCGTTGAGGCCGCGAAATTTACGCAGGTAGCGGACCTAAGTCAATAGCCTGCTTGAAGTTTTTCTGAAAAAGACAAAATGACTTCAAGACGGCTACCCGCCCTACTCGCTGTAAATCATCTTCTTGCTCATGCCGCCGTCCACCACGAACTCTTGCCCGGTGACGAACCCGGCCTGACGCGACAGCAACCAGGCCACCATCGCCGCCACGTCCTCCACCGTCCCCACCCTGCCCGCCGGATGCTGGGCATGATCGGCGTCGGTGAGCGGCTCTGCACGCCGCGCAGCCGGGTCACGTGCGTCGATCCAGCCAGGGCTGACCGCATTGACCCGCACTTCGGGACCCAGGCTCATGGCCAACGCGTGGGTCAGGGCCAACAGCCCACCTTTGCTGGCCGCATAGGCTTCGGTGTCCGGCTCGGATTGACGCGCCCGGGTCGAGGCCAGGTTGACGATAGCGCCGCCGTGGGCACGCAGGTAAGGCGCGCAGTGCTTGGCCAACAGCATCGGCCCGCTGAGGTTGACCGCCAGCACCCGATTCCAATACGTCAGATCGAGGCTTTCCAGGGTGATATTGCGCGGGTCGGCCACCGCCGCATTGCACACCAACGCATCCAGGCGCCCGAACTGCCCCAGCACCTCGGCGACACCCTGGGCCACTTGCTTCTCGTCGGCCACGTCCATGGTGATAAACCAGGCATTGTCGCCCAGCACCTTGGACACCTTGGCACCGCGCTCGCGGTCCAGGTCGGTCAGTACCACCTGCCAACCTTCACTGATCAGCCACGCGGCAATCCCGAGGCCAATGCCCCGCGCCGCGCCCGTCACCAGCGCCACGCGCCCGTTACTGGCCGCCGCAGCCTCCATGGACCACTCGATCACAAGGCCGCCAGCCCGCGGGCCAGGTCTGCCTGCAAGTCAGCAACATCTTCCAGGCCCACCGCGATGCGAATCAGGCTGTCCCGGATGCCGGCCGCTTCACGCTCCTGCGGCGCCAGGCGCCCGTGGGAGGTGGTGCTCGGGTGGGTGATGGTGGTCTTGCTGTCACCCAGGTTGGCGGTAATGGAGATCAAGCGCGTCGCGTCGATGAAGCGCCAGGCGCCGTCTTTGCCGCCCTTCACTTCAAAACTCACCACCGCCCCGAAACCACGCTGCTGGCGCTGGGCCAAGGCGTGTTGCGGGTGGCTCTTGAGGCCGGCGTAATGCACTTTCTCGATACCGTCCTGCTGCTCCAGCCACTCGGCCAGGGCCTGGGCGTTGGCACAATGGGCTTTCATGCGCAGGCTGAGGGTTTCCAGGCCTTTGAGGAAGATCCAGGCGTTGAACGGGCTGAGGGTCGGGCCGGCGGTGCGCAGGAAGCCCACCACTTCCTTCATCTGCTCGCTGCGACCGGCCACCACGCCGCCCATGCAACGGCCCTGGCCGTCGATAAACTTGGTTGCCGAGTGCACCACGATGTCCGCACCCAGCTTCAGCGGTTGCTGCAAGGCCGGGGTGCAGAAGCAGTTGTCCACCACCAGCATCGCGCCCTTGGCATGGGCGACTTCGGACAGCGCGGCGATGTCCACCAGCTCAGCGAGCGGGTTGGACGGCGATTCGACGAACAACAGCTTGGTATTGGCCTTGATGGCCGCCTCCCAACCGGACAGGTCCGCCAGGGGCACGTAATCGACTTCAATACCGAAACGCTTGAAGTACTTCTCGAACAGGCTGATGGTCGAGCCGAACACGCTGCGCGATACCAGCACATGGTCGCCGGCGCTGCACAGGCTCATCACCACCGCCAGGATGGCCGCCATGCCGGTGGCAGTCGCCACGGCCTGCTCGGCACCTTCCAGGGCCGCAATGCGCTCTTCAAACGCACGCACGGTCGGGTTGGTGTAGCGCGAATACACGTTGCCCGGCACTTCGCCAGCAAACCGCGCAGCGGCGTCGGCGGCAGTACGGAACACGTAGCTGGAGGTGAAGAACATCGGGTCGCCGTGCTCACCTTCCGGGGTACGGTGCTGACCGGCGCGCACAGCCAGGGTATCGAAAGCTACGCCATCGAGGTCGCTGTCCAACCGACCGGCATCCCATTCCTGACTCATGCTGCGACTCCTTACTCAATGCTTTATTTAAGATACAAAACCGGCCCCTCAGGGCCGGTGTTTACTCAGTTGTTATACAGGTCGATGATCGCGCTGACCGCCTGGGTCTTGATCTTCGACGAGTCGTTGCGCGCTTGCTCGATCTTGTTCAGGTAGGCCTCGTCGACATCGCCGGTGACGTACTTGCCGTCGAACACGGCGCAGTCGAACTGCTCGATCTTGATCTTGCCACCGCCAACCGCTTCGATCAGGTCCGGCAGGTCCTGGTAGATCAGCCAGTCGGCGCCGATCAGGTCGGCCACGTCCTGGGTCGAACGGTTATGCGCGATCAGCTCATGGGCGCTCGGCATGTCGATACCGTACACGTTCGGGTAACGCACCGCAGGCGCAGCGGAACAGAAGTACACGTTCTTCGCCCCGGCTTCGCGGGCCATCTGGATAATCTGCTTGCAAGTGGTGCCGCGCACGATGGAGTCATCCACCAGCATCACGTTCTTGCCGCGGAACTCAAGCTCGATGGCGTTGAGCTTCTGGCGTACCGACTTCTTGCGCGCAGCCTGGCCGGGCATGATGAACGTACGACCGATGTAGCGGTTCTTCACGAAGCCTTCGCGGAATTTGACGCCCAGATGGTTGGCCAGCTCCAGCGCGGCGGTGCGGCTGGTGTCCGGAATCGGGATGACCACATCGATATCGTGCTCGGGACGCTCGCGCAGGATCTTCTCGGCCAGCTTCTCGCCCATGCGCAGACGCGCCTTGTAGACCGAGACGCCGTCGATGATCGAATCCGGACGCGCCAGGTAGACGTGTTCGAAGATGCACGGGGTGAGTTTCGGCGCTACGGCGCACTGGCGGGTGTGCAGCTTGCCGTCTTCGGTGATGTAGACAGCCTCGCCCGGCGCCAGGTCGCGGATCAGGGTGAAGCCCAGCACGTCCAGGGACACGCTTTCGGAGGCGATCATGTACTCGACGCCTTCGTCGGTGTGACGCTGGCCGAATACGATCGGACGAATGCCGTGGGGGTCGCGGAAACCGACGATGCCGTAACCGGTGATCATCGCCACCACCGCATAACCACCGACGCAACGGTTGTGCACGTCGATCACGGCGGCGAACACGTCTTCTTCGGTCGGCTGCAGCTTGCCGCGCTGGGCCAGCTCGTGGGCGAACACGTTGAGCAGCACTTCCGAATCCGAGCTGGTGTTGACGTGGCGCAGGTCAGATTCGTAGATCTCCTTGGCCAGTTGTTCAACGTTGGTCAGGTTACCGTTGTGCGCCAAAGTGATGCCGTAAGGCGAGTTGACGTAGAAAGGTTGAGCTTCGGCCGAGGTCGAGCTACCGGCAGTCGGGTAGCGCACATGGCCAATGCCCATGTGCCCGACGAGGCGCTGCATGTGACGCTGATGGAACACGTCACGCACCAGGCCATTGTCCTTGCGCAGGAATAACCGGCCGTCGTGGCTGGTCACAATACCGGCAGCGTCCTGGCCGCGGTGCTGGAGGACGGTTAGCGCGTCATACAGCGCCTGATTGACGTTCGACTTACCGACGATACCGACGATGCCACACATGCGACGCAACCCCTACTTAATGAATCTTGACTGAACACAGCTTACTGAGGCGTTTTGGCCGGTAAGAGGTGTTCCTTGAACGGAAGATCAGCGGGTACGCTGATTCCGCTGGCCAGCCACTGACTGCTCCACCCCAGAATGAGGTTCTTGGACCAGTCTGCAACCAATAGAAATTTTGGCACGAGTACCGACTCCTGCCACCACGAATCCTGCTGTACCGGCCCCAGGCTCAACAGCCCGACCGCCACGACCACCAGCAGCGCGCCACGCGCAGCCCCGAAGGCCATGCCGAGAAATCGATCGGTCCCTTCGATGCCGGTGACACGTATCAACTCGCCAATAAGATAATTGACCATTGCCCCCACCAACAGCGTGGCGATGAACATGATGGCGCAGCCCGCGATGACGCGAGCCGAAGGTGTCTCTATGTACCCGGCCAGGTAGACCGACAGTGAACCACCGAACATCCAGGCTACGACTCCTGCAATGATCCAGGTCAGCAACGACAGTGCTTCTTTTACGAAGCCGCGGCTCAGACTGATCAAAGCGGAGATGGCGACGATTGCAACGATCGCCCAATCAACCCAGGTAAATGGCACAGTGCAGCCTACGTACGGATAAGGCGGCGCATTTTAGCAGAGCGCCGGGCTATCGGTAAGCGGTGATTGCGGCTGCTTTGCAAATCAATAGATTGGGCGGTGTGAACGCCATTTCAAGCCCACCATAAATCAATGTGGGAGCTGGCTTGCCTGCGATGAGGGCGGCACATTCGACATCGTTGTCGATTGAACCACCGCCATCGCAGGCAAGCCAGCTCCCACATTTAGAGCATATTGTCCGCTCAGCCGCGCTCGGGCTGGAAACGCACCACAAACCCGTTGAGGTTCTGCTGACGACCCAGCAAATCGCGCAGGCGATCTGCCTCGGCACGCTCGATCAGCGGCCCCACGAACACACGGTTCTTGCCATCGGCACTGCGGATATAGGCGTTATATCCCTGGGCACGCAGCTTTTTCTGCAAGGCATCGGCGCTTTCGCGATTGGCCAGGCTGGCGAGCTGGATCGACCAACTGATCGGCAAGCCATTAGGGTCGATGCGGCTCTGACCCACATCCGGCTTACCCGGTGCAGCAGGCTGCGGCGCCACAGGCTTGGGCGCTGGCGCCGGTGCAGCCGGTTTGGCGGCGACAGCCGGGGCTGGCGTCGGCTTGACCACCGGCACACTTGGCTGCACCGGCATCGAAGGGGCCTGCGAAGGTGCCTGTTGGGTGACGACCTCCTCCTCGACGGGCACAGGTTCTTCCGGCAACACCTGAGGCTCAGGCACAACTACCGGTTCGACTTGAACCTGGGGCACCACCGGCGCCTGGGGCGCAGCGGGAGCTTCAACCACCACCTGGCGCTGTTCGTCCTGGCGGGAAAACAGCATCGGCAGAAAGATTACCGCCAACGCCACCAGCACCAGGGCCCCGACCATTCGCTGCTTGTATGCGCTATCCAGTAATGCCATGTGCAGCTTCCTCCGTGGAGCGCCGGGCCAGCCATTCAAGCGCCTCGGCAACACAATAAAATGATCCGAACAACAGGATTTCGTCTTCGGCCGCAGCCAGCGCACACTGCGCCTCAAGGGCGGCAGTGATGCTTGCATACGACGTCACGGGCGCGCCAAGGTTCTGCAAGGCAGTTTCCAGCTCAACCGCAGGACGGCTGCGCGGCGTATCCAGCGGCGCAACGGCCCAAGACTGTACGCTGCCAAACAACGGCGCTATTACGCCATCAAGATCCTTGTCGGCCAGCAACCCGAACACCGCCAGGCGGCGGCCGGCCGGTGGTGTGCGCGCCAGGCGCTGAGCCAGATAGTGAGCCGCATGGGGGTTATGCCCGACATCCAGCAACAGGTTCAGGCGCTTGCCTTGCCAGTCCAGCACCCGGCGATCCAGGCGCCCCACCACCTTCGTCGCTCGCAGGGTTGCGCCGATCTGCTTGGCATCCCACGGCAGATCCAGCAGCAAATAGGCTTGCAGCGCGAGTGCGGCGTTTTCCATCGGCAGGTTCAGCAACGGCAAATCGAGCAGCTCTACCACCTTGCCACGGGCATCACGCCCACGCCATTGCCAGTGGGTCGCACCGATGTCGAGATTGAATTCACGACCGCGCAGGTAGAACGGGCAATCCAGCTCGCGCACCTTGTCCAGCAAAGGTTGCGGCGGATCCAGGTCGCCACAGAGCGCGGGCCTGCTCTGGCGGAAGATCCCGGCCTTTTCATAGGCCACAGACTCGCGGGTATTGCCTAGATAGTCGGCGTGATCAACACCGATGCTGGTGACCAGCGCCAGGTCGGCATCCACCACGTTGACCGTATCCAGGCGCCCGCCGAGGCCGACTTCCAGCACGACCACATCCAGCTGCGCACGCTCGAACAGCCAGAACGCCGCCAGGGTGCCCATTTCGAAATAGGTCAGGGAAGTCTCGCCACGCCCGGCCTCCAGGGCCGCGAAGGCTTCGCACAGTTGGGCATCAGTGGCTTCTACGCCATTGAGCTGCACCCGCTCGTTGTAGCGCAGCAGGTGCGGCGAGCTGTACACGCCGACTTTGAGGCCCTGGGCCTGCAACAGCGCGGCGACAAAGGCACAGGTAGAGCCCTTGCCGTTGGTGCCGGTCACCGTGATCACACGCGGTGCCGGCTGACCCAGCCCGAGGCGGGCCGCTACCTGTTGCGAGCGCTCCAGGCCCATGTCGATGGCGGACGGATGCAACTGCTCAAGGTAGGCGAGCCACTCGCCCAGGGTACGTTGGGTCATAGGTTTGCAGGCACCGGCGGCACGACGATCGGCTCGACTTTAGGCGCGACGTACACAGGCGTCGGCAGGCCCATCATTTGCGCCAGCAGGCTGCCCAGGCGCGGGCGCAACTCGCCACGCGGGATGATCAGGTCGATCGCACCGTGCTCCAGCAGGAACTCGCTGCGCTGGAAGCCTTCCGGCAGTTTCTCCCGCACGGTCTGCTCGATCACGCGTGGGCCGGCAAAGCCGATCAGGGCTTTAGGCTCGCCAACGATCACATCGCCCAACATTGCCAGGCTGGCGGACACGCCGCCGTAGACCGGGTCGGTCAATACGGAGATGAACGGAATGCCTTCTTCACGCAGACGCGCCAGTACCGCCGAGGTCTTGGCCATTTGCATCAGGGAAATCAGGGCTTCCTGCATACGCGCACCACCGGAGGCGGCGAAGCAGATCATCGGGCAACGGTTTTCCAGGGCATAGTTGGCAGCGCGAACAAAGCGCTCACCGACGATGGCACCCATGGAACCGCCCATGAAGGAGAATTCGAAGGCCGAAACCACCACCGGCATGCCCAGCAGCTTGCCGCTGACCGAAATCAGCGCGTCTTTCTCGCCGGTCTGCTTCTGCGCGCCGACCAGACGGTCCTTGTACTTCTTGCTGTCGCGGAACTTGAGACGGTCAACCGGCTCCAGGTCGGCACCTAGCTCATTACGGCCGTCGGCATCCAGGAAGATGTCGATACGGGCGCGGGCGCCAATACGCATGTGGTGGTTGCACTTGGGGCAAACGTCCAGGGTCTTTTCCAGCTCTGGGCGATACAGTACCGCGTCGCAGGATGGGCATTTGTGCCACAGACCTTCAGGAACCGAGCTTTTCTTCACCTCGGAACGCATGATCGAAGGGATCAGTTTGTCTACTAACCAGTTGCTCATGCTTTCTTTTCTCCAGTACCGGTGGCTTGAACACAGCCCCGCGTATGCCCTTGAGCTAAATTCATATGTGGCGATGACACAGGCGGGACGGGGTCAGACGTTGGACCTGCCATTTCCCGCCCGTATCCTCAGCCTTCCAGACAACCTGCCAGCGCAGGGTTGCCACTTCGTTTCCGGGCCACCCACAGGCGGCGCCGGGCTGTTTTACACAGTGGTAGTTATGGACGGCGGCAGACTGCCAGCCGTCACATCCCACCCCTGCTGTTGCGCACGGCCTGCATGAACGCGCGAATCTTGCTCGGGTCCTTGATCCCCTTGCCCTGCTCCACCCCACCGCTGACGTCGACGGCATACGGCCGAACCTGTTCGATGGCCGCCTGGACGTTCTCTGAGGTGAGCCCACCCGCGAGAATAACCGGCTTGCTCAACCCCTCGGGAATCAGCGACCAGTCGAACGCCTCGCCCGTACCACCGGGTACGCCTTCGACGTAGGTGTCCAGCAGAATCCCGCGAGCGCCGGCATACGCGGCGCAGGCTGCGGCAATATCGTCCCCGGCCTTGACCCGCAACGCCTTGATGTACGGGCGCTGATAGCTTTCGCATTCCTCTGGCGATTCGTCGCCGTGGAACTGCAACATATCCAGCGCCACCGCATCCAGGGTCTCGTTGAGCTCGCAACGGCTGGCGTTGACAAACAACCCCACGGTGGTCACGAAGGGCGGCAACGCAGCGATAATCGCCCGCGCCTGCAGCACATTTACCGCCCGTGGGCTCTTGGCATAAAACACCAGGCCAATGGCATCCGCCCCCGCTTCGACTGCCGCCAGCGCGTCTTCTATGCGGGTAATCCCGCAAATCTTGCTGCGAACGGCTGACATGTCGTAGGAACCTCAGGGTTGGTCCGAGAAAGTCCCGGATGGTAACAAAAGCTTTTCCGGGCGTCAGCCGCCAAGTTCGCTGAAACCGGTGAGGAAGTGCGGCCCGATAAAGCGTTCCGGCAGTTGGAACTCGTCGCGGTACTCCACATCCACCAGATACAGGCCGAACGGATGCGCCGTGACCCCGCCCGTGCGGCGGATGCGGCTTTCCAGCACTTCCTTGGCCCACTCCACCGGGCGTTCACCGGTGCCGATGGTCATCAGCACCCCAGCGATATTGCGCACCATATGATGCAGAAAGGCCCCGGCACGGATATCCAGCACGATCATCTTGCCGTGGCGCGTCACCCGCAGGTGGTGGACTTCCTTGATCGGCGACTTGGCCTGGCACTGCCCGGCACGGAAGGCGCTGAAGTCATGCACCCCCACCAGATGCTGCGCGGCTTCGGCCATACGCTCGGCATCCAGCGGGCGGTGGTTCCAGGTGATTTCTTCATTGAGGTGCGCCGGGCGGATCTGATCGTTGTAGATCACGTAGCGGTAACGCCGGGCGATGGCCTTGAAACGGGCGTGAAAATGCGCGGGCATGACCTTGGCCCAGCTGACACTGACATCATGGGGCAAATTGATATTGGCCCCCATCACCCACGCCTTCATCGACCGCTCGGCCTGGGTGTCGAAGTGCACCACTTGGCCACACGCGTGCACGCCGGCATCGGTGCGCCCGGCACACATCAGCGACACCGGCGAGTTGGCGACTTTGGACAGGGCGTTTTCCAGGGTTTCCTGCACCGTCAGCACCCCGGAGGCCTGACGCTGCCAGCCGCGATAGCGCGAGCCTTTGTATTCCACGCCCAGGGCGATGCGGTAAAAGCCTGCGGCCGCCATTTCGGCAGCCGCGTTATCTATATTTGCCAAGAACTGAGAGCCTGATGAGTTGCGCAAAGGCGGGCATTATAGGGCGTCAGGGTGCATGAGTGGACGTTAAATATGGGAGCGGGCTTGCTCGCAAATGCGCCGTGTCATCCAGCACATCAGCAACTGCACCACCGCATTCGCGAGTAAGCCCGCTCCCACATTTTTCTGCGTCGGCCGTTAGATTCTGCCGAGCATTTCCTTGGCTTCGCTACGCTGACCCTCGTCGCCTTCGGTCAACACTTCGGACAGGATGTCTCGCGCGCCGTCCGCATCGCCCATGTCGATGTAGGCCTGGGCCAAGTCGAGCTTGGTGGCCACTTCATCAGTGCCAGAGAGGAAATCGAACTCTGGCTCATCCTCAGCACCCAGCGCGGCATCTTCAGCCGTGAAGGAAGGCTCGATCGGCGGATGCTCCAGACTCTGTGACAAACGATCCAGTTCAGCGTTGACGTCGTCCAGCTCCGAAGCAAAAGCATCGGGCTTGGCTGCCGGGGCGCTCGGCTCGTCCGCCAGCGAGAGGTCAAAGTCTTCTGGCAGGTCGAATTCGTCCAGCGCGGCCGGCGTCAGGGTCGGCGGCTCAACCGGCGGGACATCCTTGATCTGCCCTTCAAGGCCCGACAGGAAGTCGTCATCGGATTGCGACGTCGGCGGGTCCAGTTGCAGGTCCAGGTCAAAGTCCGACAGATCCTGCGCATCGGCCTTGGGCTCAGTCTGTTGTTTGAGCAGCGATTCAAAGGTTTGCTGGTCTTGCGCGATCTCGGCCGGCGAGGCGGCTTCCAGGTCATCCAGACTCAGGTCGAAATCGGTGTCGAAGGTGTCTGCCTGCGGGGCCGGGGTCGGCTTGTCATCGAGCAGGTCCTTGACGTACTGCGCATCCAGGGCCGCGGCAGCCACTGCGGCACTGATACCCGCCGCCAACACGGCCATGGCCGGGAAACGCGCCTTGAGCTGCTCGACCTGGGCATGGTTCTCACCGTTGGCCACCAACTGGCGCTCCTGGGTGACGAACCCGTCTTTGTTGTTCTGCAGCCCATAGACTTCCATCAGCTTCAAACGCAGGTCGCTGCGCTTGGGCTCGCGCTTGATGGCTTGTTCAAGCACATCCGCCGCCTGGTTCAGATGGCCACGGTCGATATGGGATTGGGCCTGGGCCAGGGCGTCACTGGCGTTTTCCTGAGCCACGGCAACCGCCAACGGCGCCAGCACGGAGGCGACCGTCGGTGCCACTACCGTCTCAACCACCGGCGCCGGCGCGGGCGCAGATGCTGGCGGCGTTGCGGTGGCGAGCTTGACGCTCGGCGGCGGCACTTCAAGGCCCTCGAAGCTGTCAGGCGGCAGGTCTTGATCGATATTGGAAACGAACTCAGGCTCTTCGGCCAACGCCCGTGCCATACGCAGATGTTTCTCTTCTTCGCGGCGAGCATTGCGATGGCGTGCCCACAGCAGCAGAAGCAGCAACACCACCAGCAGGGCCGCACCGCCAAGGATGCCGAGCACAATCGGGTTGGTCAGCAGGTCGTTGAACTTGCCTTCGGTGCTGGCCGGCGCAGCAGCCGGCTTGGCCGGTTCAGGCACTGGCGCTGGTGTTGCAACGGGGGCCGCCGGCTCAGCTGCCGGTTCACCCGGCAACTGCGCGGGCATCGCGGCTGTCTGTGGCTCGCCCGTTTGCGCTTGCAAACGAGCCAATTGGTCATTCTTCAGCTGGATCAGCTTCTGCAGCTTGTCCAACTGGCTTTGCAAGTCGGCGGCACGGCTTTTCAGTTCTTCGTTGTCGCGCCGCGTGGTGTCGAGCTCTTCCTGGGTCATTGCCAGCTTGTCGCTCAGGGCGCGGCTGTCACCGACGGTGCCCTTCGCGCCTTTCTTGGCAGCTTCGGCCGACACCAGGCTCAGGTTATCCTTGGCCTGGGTACTCGACGGCGCATTGCCGGCCTGGGTGCGTTTGGTCGCGTCCAACTGCGGCTTGCCGGCCACTTGGCTCTGAGGGCCACGGCGGCCCTGGCGCCAGGCGGCGTTCTGCGCGCTCACTTCGGCAATCGCTTGCGGCTGCGCCAGCGCTGTACTTTGCGTGGTATCTGGCAGGCGCAGGACCTGGCCGGTTTTCAGGCGGTTGATATTGCCGTCGACAAAGGCATCCGGGTTAAGCGCCTGGATGGCCAGCATCGTTTGCTGGACCGAGGCGCCATTGCGGTTCTTTGCGGCAATTTCCCACAAGGTGTCGCGGGACGTGGTGGTGTGCTGGGCAGGCGCGCTGGCGGCTGGCGCGGTACTGGCCGGCGCGCTCGCCGTCGGCGCTGGCTGATCGAACTTGGCCGGGTCGAGCAGTACGCTGTAGTCACGCATCAAACGGCCATTGGGCCATTGCACCTGCATGAGGAAGCGCACATAGGAATCGGGCAGAGGCTTGCTGGAGGTCACGCGCACCACGCTGCGACCTTCGGGGTTGATCACCGGCGTGAACGTCAGGTCATCGAGAAACGCCTGGCGGTCGACACCCGCATCCACGAAGGCCTGGGCCGACGCCAGGCTAGGGGTGATCTCGGACGCCGTAAGGCCGCCCACATCGCGCAATTCGATTTCCACCGACAGCGGCTGGTTCAACTTCGACTTGAGGGTCATCTCCCCAAGTTGCAGCGCCTGCGCCATACCGGAGGACAGCGCCGAGGCGGCCGCTATTGCTAACACCAGTTTGCGAACTTGAACCATAGCCTCATCCTTTGTTTGAACGCTTCCCGCCCTGCGAGAAGGTTGGTAACCGCTGCCATTAGGCATGGCGAGCCGATAGGTCACCGACGCGCTTGTGTTTCACTTGGGACCAAGCATAGCGCCTGGTTAGAATCAATCTACAAATTGCCGCCAAGTATCTTTTACACAAGGCCTTTTATCAACAACTGCGCCAGCTCCACGGCGTTCAGGGCCGAGCCTTTGCGTACGTTATCTGACGTCAGCCAAAGATTTAGTTCCGCCGGGTCGTCGATACCGGCGCGAACTCGCCCTACGTACACCACGTCCTGGCCGACGGCGTCGCCTACGGCCGTGGGGTAATCGCCCTCCTCGACCCGCTCGATTCCCGGTGCAGCGTCGAGGGCGCGGTTCACCGCGGCCAGGTCGACCGGCGCGGCCAGTTGCAGCGACACAGCCAGGCTATCGCCGAAAAACACCGGGGCTTGAACGCAGGTGGCGGAAATCTTTAGTAAAGGTGTTTCCAGCACCGCACGCAGTTCGTGTACGAGACGTTTCTCTAGGGCGGTATGACCTTGGGCATCCGGCGTGCCGACTTGCGCCAGCAGGTTGAACGCCACTTGCCGATCAAAGAACGCCGGTTCCAAGGGACGCACGTTCAACAGTTCAGCGGTCTGGCGCGCCAACTCGCTGACGGCCTCGCGGCCCTGGGCAGAGATGGCCAGGTTAGCGGTGACGCTCACGCGCTGGATGTCCACCACACCGCGCAAGGGCGCCAGCACCACCGCGAGGTACGTGGCACAGGGGCTCGGGCTGCCGAGTTGAAAAGGCTTTTTCAACGCGTTCAGCACATGGGCGTTGGCCTGCGGTACCACTTGCGGCGCCTGCTCGGCGGGCAATGCGCCGGACAAGTCAATCACCGCGCAACCAGCGGCGGTGGCACGCGGGGCGAAGCTCAAGGTCACCGCCGGGCCTGCAGCGAAGAACGCCAACTGCACCTTGCTGAAGTCAAACGTGTCGACTTCTTTGACCCGCACGTTCTTGCCCCGAAACGGCACCGAAGCCCCCGCCGAGTTGCTGCCCGCCAGCAAGTACAAGGTGCCCACAGGGAACTCCAGCTCTTCAAGAATCTGCACCAGGGTTTCACCCACGGTACCGGTGGCGCCGATCACGGCGATTTCAAAGGTCTGGGTCATGGGGTTGCCTCGGGCATTACGGGGGAGCGGCACTTTACCGGGTGGTAGAGGGTGAGGCAATTACAGCCCCCCTGATCGTTCCCACGCTCTGCGTGGGAATGCCTCCTGTGACGCTCCGCGTCACGCCTCTAAAGCAGACGCAGAGCGTCCAGAGCTGCATTCCCACGCAGAGCGTGGGAATGATCACAAAGGCAACAAAAAACCCGCGCCTGTCACCAGAACGCGGGTTTCTGTTATTGCCTCAAGCGATCAACGCTCCAGCAAAATCCGCAACATGCGACGCAACGGCTCAGCCGCGCCCCACAGCAGTTGGTCGCCGACGGTGAACGCGCCGAGGAACTGGCTGCCCATGTTCAGCTTGCGCAGACGGCCCACCGGTACATTCAGGGTGCCGGTGACCTTGGTCGGGCTCAGCTCCTGCATGCTGATATCGCGGTTGTTCGGCACCAGCTTGACCCAGGGGTTGTGCTGGCTGATCAGGCCTTCGATATCGGCGATCGGCACGTCTTTGTTCAGCTTGATGGTCAGCGCCTGGCTGTGGCAACGCATGGCGCCAATGCGCACGCAGATGCCATCCACCGGGATCGGGTTCTTGAAGCGACCCAGGATCTTGTTGGTTTCGGCCTGGGCCTTCCACTCTTCACGGCTCTGGCCGTTAGGCAGTTCCTTGTCGATCCACGGGATCAAGCTACCGGCCAATGGCACGCCAAAGTTCTCGGTCGGGTAAGCGTCGCTGCGCATGGCCTCGGCCACACGGCGGTCGATGTCGAGGATGGCGCTGGCCGGGTCAGCCAGTTGATCGGCGACAGCGGCGTGGGTCGCGCCCATCTGCTTGATCAGTTCGCGCATGTTCTGCGCGCCGGCGCCGGAGGCCGCCTGATAGGTCATGGCGCTCATCCACTCCACCAGGCCCGCTTCGAACAGGCCACCCAGGCCCATCAGCATCAAGCTCACGGTGCAGTTGCCGCCCACGTAGTTCTTGGTGCCGGCGTCCAGTTGCTGATCGATGACCTTACGGTTGACCGGATCGAGGATGATCACCGCGTCATCCTGCATGCGCAGGCTCGAAGCGGCGTCGATCCAGTAACCCTGCCAGCCGGCTTCGCGCAGCTTGGGGAAGACTTCGCTGGTGTAGTCGCCACCCTGGCAGGTCAGGATCACGTCGAGGCTCTTCAACTCTTCAATGCTGTAGGCATCCTTGAGCGGGGCAATATCCTTGCCCACGGACGGCCCTTGGCCACCTACGTTCGAAGTGGTGAAAAACACCGGCTCAATAAGATCGAAATCCTGCTCTTCCAGCATCCGCTGCATGAGCACGGAACCGACCATACCGCGCCAACCGATCAGACCTACACGTTTCATCGCAACTACACCTTGTTAAAAAGTGGGCCGCCTTGCAGCAACAACTGCAAGCGGGCCCGAGAGATTACAGATTCCGCAGCGCGGCGACTACTGCGTCGCCCATTTCTTGCGTCCCGACCTTGGTGCAACCCTGGGACCAGATATCGCCCGTGCGCAAGCCCTGATCCAGCACCAGGCTGACAGCCTTCTCGATGGCGTCCGCCGCATCGCCCAGGTTGAAGCTGTAGCGCAGCATCATCGACACCGACAAAATCGTCGCCAGCGGGTTGGCAATGCCCTGCCCCGCGATGTCTGGCGCCGAACCGTGGCACGGCTCGTACATACCTTTATTGTTTGTGTCCAGGGACGCCGACGGCAGCATGCCGATGGAACCGGTGAGCATCGACGCCTGGTCGGACAGGATGTCGCCGAACAGGTTGTCGGTGACGATCACGTCGAACTGCTTGGGTGCGCGCACCAACTGCATGGCGGCGTTGTCGACGTACATGTGGCTCAGTTCGACGTCCGGGTAATCCTTGGCGACTTCTTCGACGATTTCACGCCACAGCTGGCTGGAAGCCAACACGTTGGCTTTATCCACCGAGCAGACCTTTTTACCGCGCACCCGCGCCATGTCGAAACCGACACGGGCGATACGGCGGATTTCGCTCTCGCTGTACGGCAGCGTGTCGTAGGCCTGGCGTTCGCCATTTTCCAACTCGCGCACGCCCCGTGGCGAGCCGAAGTAGATACCGCCGGTCAGCTCGCGCACGATGAGGATATCCAGGCCCGCCACCACTTCCGGCTTGAGGCTCGACGCGTCGGCCAGTTGGGGGTAGAGGATGGCCGGGCGCAGGTTGCCGAACAGGCCCAGTTGCGCACGGATTTTCAGCAGGCCGCGCTCAGGGCGGATGTCACGCTCGATCTTGTCCCATTTCGGCCCACCCACGGCGCCGAGCAGCACGGCATCGGCAGCCCGGGCGCGGTCGAGGGTCTCGTCGGCCAGCGGCACGCCGTGCTTGTCGATGGCGGCGCCGCCGATCACATCGTGGCTCAGCTCGAAGCCCAGGTTGTACTTGCTGTTGGCAAGCTCAAGGACCTTGACTGCTTCGGCCATGATTTCCGGACCAATACCGTCGCCAGGGAGAATCAGAATCTGCTTGCTCATGCGTTCCTCATTTCATCAAGCGACCCGCCCGTGGGCAGGTCGGGAAAAATCAATCAGCGTTCGGCGAAGACCACCAGCACATCGGTGCTGAAGGTGCCGTCGGCTTGAATGTCGTAATAATCGCGCACTTCCTGGCCCATCGCCTGTTGCAGCTTAAGGATTGCCGCACGCAATACCTCTGGCGTGCGCATGCGCTCGACCCACGAGGTGTATTCCAGGCGCAAGCGCTGGCGACTGCTGTTGCGCACGTGCAGGCCAGCCTCACTCAACTGGCGCATCCACTCGGCGCCGGAGTAATCACGCACGTGGCTGGTGTCGCGCAGCACTTCGACGGTTTGCAGGTAAGTGTCCAACAGGGGGCTGCCCGGTGACAAGACATCCACAAATGCCGCCACGCCGCCCGGCTTGAGCACCCGGCGCACTTCACGCAGGGCCAGGCCGAGGTCGCTCCAGTGATGGGCCGAATAACGGCTGAATACGAAGTCGAACTCACCCTCGGCAAAGGGCAAGCGCTCAGCGGCGCCGTGCACGGTGCGGATGTTGTCCAGGTTGCGGTCTTTGGCGGCGGCGGCCACCACGTCGAGCATGGGCTGGGACAAGTCGTAGGCCACCACTTCTTTGACCAGAGGCGCCACATGGAAGCTGACATGACCGGCACCGCAGCCCAGGTCCAGCAAGCGTGCAGCGCCCTGCCCAGCCAGCTCGGCCTGTAGCACAGCGAATTCGGTGCCCTGGGCGTGTACGGCGCTGCTCAGGTAGGCCGAGGCTTGCTCGCCGAATTGTTTTTGCACGACTTGGGTGTGGGCGGTGGTGGTCATGGTGGCTTTCCTTGGGGTTTGTGGTGGTTGCACTGGCGCTATCGCAGGCAAGCCAGCTCCCACAGTTGGAATGCACTCCAATGTGGGAGTCGGGCTTGCCCGCGATGGGGCCCGCACGGTTACCGCAAATCAGGCATCGCGAAACAACCAGGGCTGGCTCGCCCGGTGCCTGGTTTCAAACGCAGCAATCGCATCGCCGTCCTGCAAGGTCAGGCCGATGTCGTCCAGGCCGTTGATCAGGCAGTGCTTACGGAAGGCATCCACTTCAAAGTGGTACACCTTGCCGTCCGGGCGGGTCACGGTTTGCGCGGCCAGGTCCACCGTCAATTGGTAGCCGACATTGGCCTCCACTTGCTGGAACAACTCGTCCACTTCCGCGTCGCTCAAGATGATCGGCAACAGGCCGTTCTTGAAGCTGTTGTTGAAGAAGATATCGGCGTAGCTCGGCGCGATGATGCTGCGAAAGCCGTACTCTTCCAGGGCCCACGGCGCGTGTTCACGGCTGGAGCCGCAACCGAAGTTTTCCCGGGCCAGCAACACGCTGGCACCTTGGTAACGCTCGGCGTTGAGCACAAAGTCCTTGTTCAGGGGGCGCTTGGAGTTGTCCTGGTAGGCGTAGCCCACGTCCAGGTAGCGCCACTCATCGAACAGGTTGGGGCCGAAACCGGTGCGCTTGATCGACTTCAAAAATTGCTTTGGGATGATCTGGTCGGTGTCCACATTGGCACGGTCCAACGGCGCTACAAGGCCTGTGTGTTGGGTAAAAGCTCTCATCGGGTTTTCCTCAGATCAATTCGCGAACGTCGATGAAACGACCGTTGACGGCAGCAGCGGCGGCCATGGCCGGGCTCACCAGGTGGGTACGCCCACCCGCGCCCTGACGCCCTTCGAAGTTACGGTTGGAGGTCGATGCGCAATGCTCGCCCGACTCCAGGCGGTCCGGGTTCATCGCCAGGCACATCGAGCAGCCCGGCTCCCGCCATTCAAAACCGGCTTCGAGGAAGATCTTGTCCAGCCCTTCGGCTTCCGCCTGGGCTTTAACCAGCCCGGAACCTGGCACCACAATGGCTTGCTTGATAGTCGAGGCCACCTTGCGGCCCTTGGCGATCACCGCCGCGGCGCGCAGGTCTTCGATCCGCGAGTTGGTGCAGGAGCCGATAAATACACGGTCCAACTGGATATCAGTGATCGCCTGATTGGCGGTCAACCCCATGTATTTCAAGGCGCGCTCGATGGAGCCGCGCTTGACCAGGTCGGCCTCTTTGGCCGGGTCCGGCACGTTCTGGTCAACGGCCAAGACCATTTCCGGCGAAGTGCCCCAGCTGACTTGCGGCTTGATCTGCGCAGCGTCGAGTTCGACCACGGTGTCGAACACCGCATCGGCGTCGGAGACCAGGTCTTTCCAGGCTTCGACGGCGGCGTCCCAATCGGCGCCTTGCGGCGCGAAGGGGCGACCTTTGACGTATTCGACGGTTTTTTCGTCCGCCGCCACCATACCTACGCGGGCACCGGCTTCGATGGACATGTTGCAGATGGTCATGCGGCCTTCAATGGACAGGTCGCGGATAGCACTGCCGGCGAACTCGATGGCATGGCCGTTGCCGCCTGCGGTGCCGATCTTGCCGATCACAGCCAGTACGATGTCCTTGGCGGTCACGCCAAACGGCAATTGGCCTTCGACGCGTACCAACATGTTCTTCATTTTCTTGGCCACCAGGCACTGGGTGGCAAACACGTGCTCCACCTCGGAAGTACCGATGCCGTGGGCCAGGGCGCCGAACGCACCATGGGTGGAGGTATGGGAGTCACCGCAGACCACGGTCATGCCCGGCAAGGTTGCGCCCTGCTCCGGGCCGATGACGTGGACGATGCCTTGGCGCACGTCGTTCATCTTGAATTCGGTGATGCCGTATTCGTCGCAATAGTCGTCAAGGGTCTGCACCTGCAACCGCGAGACCTGGTCGGCAATGGCGTCGATGCCGCCTTTGCGCTCAGGAGTGGTCGGCACGTTGTGGTCCGGCGTGGCGATGATGGAGTCGACGCGCCAAGGCTTGCGCCCGGCCAGTCGCAGGCCTTCGAACGCTTGGGGCGAGGTCACTTCATGGATGATGTGACGGTCGATGTAGATCAGCGACGATCCATCATCGCGACGTTTCACTTCATGGGAATCCCAAAGCTTGTCGTAAAGCGTTTTGCCGGCCATCAGTCGGTCCTCATCAGCGGTGCTTCTATACGCCGGGCTTTTCAATAACCCTTTGGCTTGTGAGGCTGATGGTATGGCGCTACATTAAATAACTCAAATTCATATTTTTTATGCTTTGGATTACCAACTGGAATAGCACCATGGACCTGGCCAACCTCAACGCCTTTATAGCCATCGCCGAGACCGGCAGCTTCTCCGGCGCCGGCGAACGCCTGCACCTGACCCAGCCGGCCATCAGCAAGCGCATCGCCGGTCTGGAACAACAATTGAAGGTACGGCTGTTCGACCGCCTGGGCCGCGAAGTCGGCCTGACCGAAGCCGGGCGGGCCTTGCTGCCCCGCGCCTATCAAATCCTCAACGTGCTGGACGACACCCGCCGGGCCCTGACTAACCTCACCGGCGAAGTCAGCGGCCGCCTCACCCTGGCCACCAGCCACCATATCGGCCTGCACCGCCTGCCACCGATTCTGCGCACCTTCACCCGGCAATACCCGAATGTGGCGCTGGATATTCAGTTTCTGGATTCAGAAGTGGCCTACGAAGAAATCCTCCACGGCCGTGCGGAAGTCGCAGTGATCACCCTGGCGCCAGAGCCCCACAACCTGGTACGCGCCACCCGGGTGTGGGACGACCCGCTGGATTTTGTGGTGGCGCCGGAACACAGCCTGATCAGCAACGGTTCCGTCAGCCTGGCGGATATAGCCGGGCATCCGGCGGTGTTTCCCGGAGGCAATACCTTTACCCACCATATTGTCAGCCGCCTGTTCGAGGCGCAGGGCCTGATGCCCAATATCGCGATGAGTACTAACTACCTGGAAACCATCAAGATGATGGTCTCCATCGGTCTGGCCTGGAGTGTGTTACCACGCACCATGCTCGACGATCAGGTGGCAAGTATCGCTTTGCCGGGCATACAGCTCAGTCGCCAGCTAGGCTATATCGTGCACACCGAAAGGACGCTGTCGAACGCTGCGCGGGCTTTCATGAGCCTGTTGGATGCACAGGTCGATCTGCCAGGGTTATCGGCATGACACCGTGCGGGCCAAGGGTTTGGGTCAAACCGCGCGGTTTTCTCAATGAGCCAAGGCCCTTTGATAATGCGCAACCCCCTTGACCCGATTCCACCCCTGCCCCGCATCTACGCCCTGGACCCTCAAGCGGCGGAACAAAGCTGGGACAGTGCCCCGCAGCTGCTGGCGGCCCTCAATGCCGCGCGGCTGGGTGCCTGGTGCTGGGAAATCGACACAGGAAGAATCAGTTGGTCACGGGGCACCCAGGCGCTATTCGGCTTTGACCCGCGCCAGCCTCTGCCCAAGGACCTGGACTACCTCGACCTGCTGGCCCCGCAAGACAGCGCGCGGGTGGTGCGCGGCTTTCATGCGGTGCTCGCCGGAGAGCCCTTCGACCGCGCCATGCACCACCGCATCCAATGGCCCGATGGCAGCCTGCACTGGCTGGAAATCAGCGGCAACCTGGCCCCCGACAAAGCCGGACGGCGACGCATGATCGGGGTGATCCGCGAGATCACCCACCAACGCGACCGTGAACATGCCCTCAGCCATTCTGAAAAGCGCTTCGCCACACTCTTCCACCTGTGCCCGAACATGGTGCTGCTGACGCGTCAGGCCGACGGCTTGATCAGCGAAGCCAACCAGTATTTCGAGATGCTGTTCGGCTGGCCAGTGGCCGATGCCATCGGCCGCACCACCCTGGAACTGGGCCTGTGGCGCCATCCGGAACAGCGGGCGCTGCTGGTCAAGGCCACCCAGCGCAAAGGCGAACCCATCACCATGGAAGTGCAGTTCTGCGCCAGCAACGGCCAGATCCATGACGGCACCCTCAGCGCACAAAAGGTCGAACTGGACGGCGAGGCGTACCTGATCAGCACGTTCCTGGACACCACCGAACGTAAAAACGCCGAGCAAGCACTCAAGGACAGCCAGGAGCGCCTGGACCTGGCTCTGGATTCCGCGCAACTGGGCACCTGGGATTGGCACATCCCCAGCGGCATGCTCTACGGCTCGGCGCGTGCCGCCCAGTTGCACGGGCTGGAACCCGCGCCGTTCCATGAATCCTTCGATGCGTTTTTTGAGGGCATGTCCGATGAAGACCGCGAGGGTATGCGCCATGCGTACCGCAGTTTGCGCGAAGGCCCGGACGGCAACTATCAGTTGACCTACCGCGTGCAAATGGAAGACGGCAGCCCGCGTTACCTGGAGAGCCGCGCACGCCTGTATCGCGATGAGTCAGGCAAGCCCCTGCGCATGGCCGGCACCTTGCTGGATATCACCGACCAGGTCGAGCGCGAGCAACGGCTGACCGCCTCGGAGGAAAAGTTCGCCAGCCTGTTCCAGGCCAGCCCCGACCCGATCTGCGTCACCTGCCTGGACAGCGGCGCGTTCATCGAGATCAACCCGGCGTTTACCCAGACGTTTGGCTTTACAGCCGCCGAAGTACTCGACAAAAGCGCCGAACAAATCGGCCTGTGGGACGACTCCAGCAAGCGCCTGCAACGCATCGAGCAGGTGATTCGCGAGCAGGCCCTGAGCAATGTGGCCATCGTGGTGCATCACAAGGACGGCCAAAGCCTGACTTGCATGATTTCCAGCCGTTTAATCAAGGTCAGCGACCAGCCGTGCATCGTCACCACGCTGCGCGATATTACCCAACAGCAACGCTCGGAAGCCGCACTCAAGGCCAGCGAAGAGAAGTTCGCCAAGGCGTTCCACTCCAGCCCCGATGCGATTTCCATCACCGAGCGCGACACCGGCCGCTATGTGGAGGTCAACGATGGCTTTTGCCGCCTGACCGGTTACCGCACCGAAGAGGCCATCGGCCTGACCCTGTACCAGATCGGCATCTGGGCCGACGAAAACCAACGCGCCGCACTGTTGGCCGAGTTGCAGATCAAGGGGCGCATTCACCACCTGGAAATGCTCTGGCGCAACAAGCGTGGCGAGGTACTGGCGGTGGAGGTCTCGGTGGAGCCGATCACCTTGAATGAAACCCCCTGCCTGCTGCTGACCGCACGGGATGTGAGCCTATTGAAGAACGCCCAGGCACAAATCCGGCACCTGGCCTATCACGACCCGCTGACCAACCTGCCGAACCGCGCACTGCTGATGGACCGCCTGAGCCAGCAGATAGCCCTGCTCAAGCGCCACAACCTGCGCGGCGCCCTGCTGTTTCTGGACTTGGACCACTTCAAGCACATCAACGACTCCCTCGGCCACCCCGTTGGCGATACCGTGTTGAAAATCGTCACCGCGCGCCTGGAAGCCAGCGTGCGCATGGAGGACACCGTGGCGCGCTTGGGCGGCGATGAGTTTGTGGTATTGCTCAGCGGCCTGGAGGGCACCCGCCAGACGGTCAGCAGCCAAGTGCAAGCGCTGGCCGATACCCTGCGCGAATTGCTCTCGGAGCCGATGTTTCTCGACGGTCATCGGCTGCAGGTCACACCCAGCATCGGCGTGGCACTGATCCCCGACCACGGCACCACACCCGCCGATTTGCTCAAGCGCGCCGACATCGCCCTGTACCGCGCCAAGGACTCCGGGCGCAACACCACGCAGATGTTCCACAACAGCATGCAAAGAACCGCTAGCGAACGCCTGCGCATGGAGACCGACTTGCGCCTGGCCTTGTCACGCGGCGAATTCAGCGTGCATTACCAGCCCCAGGTGGATGCGCGCGGCAACCGGATAGTCGGCGCCGAGGCCCTGGTGCGCTGGCAGCACCCACAATTGGGCGCGCAGTCACCGGCGGAATTTATCAAGGTATTGGAAGACAGCGGCCTGATCCTGGAGGTCGGCACCTGGATTCTCGATGAAGCCTGCGGCGCCTTTGCCCAGTTGATTGCCGATGGCCTGGTAGACCCGCTCAATTTCAGCCTGTGCGTGAATATCAGCCCCCGGCAGTTTCGCCAGAACGACTTTGTGGAACGGGTGGAGCACAGCCTCAAGCAACACGGCCTGCCGTTCAGCCTGCTGAAACTGGAAATCACCGAAGGCATCGTGATCCAGAACCTGGACGATACCGTGGTGAAGATGCGTCGCCTGAAAAAACTCGGCGTGAGCTTTGCAATGGATGATTTCGGCACCGGCTACTCATCCTTGACCTACCTCAAGCGCTTGCCGGTGGATGCGCTGAAGATCGATCAGTCGTTCGTGCGCGATGCGACCCACGACCCCAATGATGCAGAAATCATCCGCGCCATTGTGGCCATGGCGCGCAGCCTGAACCTGGAAGTCATCGCCGAGGGGGTGGAAACCCTGGAGCAACTGGCGTTCCTGCAAAAGCTCGGCTGCCATTTATTCCAGGGCTATTTGCACAGCCGACCGTTGCCGATCGAGGGGTTCAGGCAACTGCTGGAGTAAGGCTGCCGGTTAAACGGCTGTTGGATGCGGCATACCCAGCAGGCGGCTGACTTGGTTCAAGTCCGTCTCCCGGCGTAGGGCCGTGAACAACTCCACCGCTTGCGGGTAGTTGCGCGTGAGCATCGCCAGCCACTGTTTCAAGCGGCCGGGCGCCTGCTTCTCCGTCAGTTGCGCCACCGACTGACGCCAGAACTCCTGAAGCATCGGCTGCATCTGCGCCCAGGTCATCTCGACCACCTCTTCGCCGGCCTTGGCCGCCACAATCTGCCGCGCCAGATCGGGCCGCGCCACCAGGCCACGGCCCAGCATGATGTCTTCGGCGCCGCTGATTTCGCGGCAGCGTTTCCAGTCTTCGACGCTCCAGATATCGCCATTGGCAAACACCGGCACCTTGACCACGTCCTGCACCCGCGGGATCCACTCCCAATGAGCCGGCGGCTTGTAGCCATCGGCCTTGGTGCGTGCATGCACCACGATATGCGCAGCGCCGCCCTCGGCCAGGGCCGTGGCGCACACCAGCGCGCCATCCGGGCTGTCGAAGCCCAGGCGCATCTTGGCGGTCACGGGAATATGGGCGGGTACGGCGCGGCGCACGTGCTCGACGATCTGGTTGAGCAGCTCCGGCTCCTTGAGCAGCACCGCGCCACCTCGGGATTTATTCACGGTCTTGGCCGGACACCCGAAGTTCAGGTCGATCACTTCAGAGCCCAATTCACAGGCCAGGGCGGCATTTTCCGCCAGGCACACTGGGTCGGAACCGAGCAACTGCACCCGCAACGGCACACCCGCCGCCGTGTGGGCACCGTGCAGCAGTTCAGGCGCGAGCTTGTGGAAATAGGCAGGCGTGAGCAGGCGGTCGTTGACCCGGATGAACTCGGTCACGCACCAGTCGATACCGCCCACGTGGGTCAACACGTCCCGCAGGATGTTGTCGACCAACCCCTCCATGGGCGCCAAAGCAATTTGCATGGAAAACACTCAACAAAAATCGTGGCGCAGTTTACTGGGTTTCCCGCGGCAACCGTTAACCCCCTGTCAGGGCGGGGCCGTAACCTTCAATAAACTCGGCGGGCATGCGCTTGGGCTTGCCGCTGGACAACTCAATACATACGAAGGTTGTTTGCGCGCGCAGCAGGGTCGCGCCGTCACGGGGGCGTACCAGTTGGAAACGGCGGGTCATCTTCAGGCGCTGGTCCCAGTCGACGATCCAGGTGGCCAGTTGTAACTCATCGCCCTCATAGCCTGCCGCCAGGTAGTCGATCTCATGGCGTACCACGGCCATGGCGCGGTCGAGGCGGCGGTATTCGGTGAGGTCCAGCCCCAGGCGCTGGGAATGGCGCCAGGCACAACGCTCCAGCCATGAGACGTACACCGCATTATTGGCGTGCCCCAGGCCGTCGATGTCCTCAGCCGCAACCTGCAGATCGATGATGAACGGCGTTACCAAATCCCAGCCCATGCCTTGCTCCAGTCGATTGATGTCGGCGGGGCAGTGTATCAGGCGATCTGGCGCTCCTGTAGACGGCAGCCGGCCAATAGGGCGAGCACAGCATCGATGACCTGCGGGTCGGCGAGCACTTTCTGGTGGCCGCCCTGCTCCAGGCGCAGCAGGCGGCTGTCGAACCAGGCTTCGTGAATGGCTTGAGCCGCCCTGACCGGAACAAAGGTGTCGTCTTCGGCGTGGACGATCAGGCCGGGAATGTTCAGTTGGTAGTGGGCCACGTCCAAATGCTTGAGCGCCATGCCCATGCTCAACTCCACCTCTTGGATAAAGGCTGAGCGCGCCCGTGGCGGCAAGCCGACCATGCGGGTGAACCCGCGTAGCACATCCAGAAAGCGCGACGGTGCGGCAATGCTGACCAATGCCTGCGTACGCAACCCCAACTGCACCGCCAACATCGCACTGGCGCCGCCCATGGAATGGCCGACCACCGCATACAGCGGCGGCAGCTCGGCCGCCGCCTCAAGCATGGCGCGGGCAAACAGCAGTACATGGGCTTCACGCCCTGGCGAACGGCCGTGAGCGGGACCGTCCAGGGCAATTACCGAATAGCCGTTGTCGACCAACGCCGTGATCAAGCTGGCGAATTGAGTCGGCCGGCCTTCCCAGCCATGCATCAGCAACACCGCCGGGCCATGCCCCCATCGCAACGCCGACAGACCGAAACGCAGGGTGATGCGCTCCGACTGGGCCAACAGCGGCAACTCCCAGTCACGCGGCGGCAGATCGCGCGGGGTCATGAAGGTGCGACGCATCTTGCTGGCGACCGCATGCGGCGCAAGGCGCCCCACCGTGCCATTGAAACCACGAACCCAGGTCAATGCGCCCATCTCGCGTCCCCTTTTTCAGCGTACCGCCGACTTGGCCGCACGTATCACCCGATCCGATAACTCGCCCGGCCCCAGCGCCCGCGCCAGGGTCAGCCCCCCGACCATCAAGGCCATGTCCGCCAGGGCTTTGTCGATCTCTTCAGGGCTGCCGGCCAATTGCGCAGCCATCAACTCGACGTGCTCGTTCAAGACCTCGCGAAAAGCGTCCGGCAAGCGCCCCATCTCCCCCACCGTCGCGGGCAACGGGCAGGCCTGGGTCGTGGAGTCGCGGTGCTTGCGTGACAGATAAAACGCGGCGACCAGCGTGCGGCGCTCTTCGCCGGTCAGCTGGTCATCCAAGTCATCGATGGAGGCGCGGCGCTGCGCCAACAACTGGTTGAACGCTTCCAGCATCAGTGCGTCTTTGCTTTCAAAATGCGCGTAGAAGCCTCCTACCGTCAGCCCAGCCGCCCCCATCACTTCGCCCACACTGGGCTCAGCCGGGCCACGCTGGATCAACGCCGCGCTGGCAGCCTGCAAAATACGTTCGCGGGTTTGCGCTTTTTTATCGCTCATCGAAGCCTCCGTCTCTCATGGGGTTTAATATTATTACCATAATAATATTTGGCATGCGACAAGCACGACCGCCGGTCAGAACAGAAAAATGGGTAATAAAGGAGGGAATTGGCCAAACGCCAGACAAACAAAAGGGCCATTCAATAATTGAATGACCCTTAAAAATCCCGCAGAGCGGGTAATCGTGGCGTCCCCTAGGGGACTCGAACCCCTGTTACCGCCGTGAAAGGGCGGTGTCCTAGGCCACTAGACGAAGGGGACACAAACCTTCTATACAACTGATCAGCGCTGAGAACTGATCGATTCAAGGACGGTGTGGCCGGAACCTTGAACCTGTAAAATTGGTGGAGCTAAACGGGATCGAACCGTTGACCTCTTGCATGCCATGCAAGCGCTCTCCCAGCTGAGCTATAGCCCCGGATTTTTCGTCTCGCGACGCAGCAGACCTTTCGAGCTGCTTGTTGAAACTGGCGTCCCCTAGGGGACTCGAACCCCTGTTACCGCCGTGAAAGGGCGGTGTCCTAGGCCACTAGACGAAGGGGACAAAACCTTCTGTACATCTGATCAGAGCTGAGACCTGATCAATTCAAGGACGGTGTGGCCGGAACCTTGAACCTGTAAATTGGTGGAGCTAAACGGGATCGAACCGTTGACCTCTTGCATGCCATGCAAGCGCTCTCCCAGCTGAGCTATAGCCCCTCATCGGTGAGGACGGGGCGAATCTTAATGGCGGTTTGGAAACGTGTCAAATTTATTTTCAACAATTTCCAAAATTTTTTGCCGGGATAACAATCACTTACCGACGAAACCCCGAAAAACCGGGGTTTCGTGCCCTAAGCGGCCTGCTTAAGCGATAGCGCCCAGCAGCTTTTCCCATTCCTTGTTTTCTTTCTTCGATACACCCCCAAGCAAATCAAGGGCTTGGCGTAGACGGAAACGAGTCAAGTCCGGGCCGAGAATTTCCATCGCATCAAGCACCGACACCGAACTGGCCTGCCCGGTGATTGCGGCAAACATCAGCGGCATGGCATCGCGCAGTTTCAGCTCCAGGGATTCCACCACCGCCTGGATGGTCGCGGTGATCGCATCCTTCTCCCACTGACGCAGGCTTTCAAGCTTCCACAGAATCAACTGCATCAGCTGGCGCACCTGATCACCGGAAAGCTTCTTGGACTCGAACAGCTTGGGATCGGGATTCACGCCACCAGCAAAGAAGAAACTGGCCAAGGGTGCGACCTGGCTGAACGTCTCTACCCTGCCCTGCACCAACGGCGCAATTTTCATCATGTACTCGGGGTTCAATGCCCACTGCTGCACACGGGAGGCAAACTCCTCCACGGGCAAGTCACGCAGCCACTGACCATTGAGCCACGACAGCTTCTCGATATCGAAGATCGGCCCACCGAGGGAGACGCGGGACAGGTCGAAGTTGTCGACCATTTCCTGCAGCGAGAACTTCTCGCGCTCGTCCGGCATAGACCAGCCCATGCGACCCAGGTAGTTGAGCATCGCCTCAGGCATAAAGCCCATGCGCTCGTAGAACGTCACCGACGTCGGGTTCTTACGTTTGGACAGCTTGCTCTTGTCCGGGTTACGCAGCAGCGGCATGTAGCACAGCTGCGGTTGCTCCCAGCCGAAGTATTCGTACAGCAGGATCAGTTTCGGCGCCGATGGCAGCCACTCTTCGCCGCGCAGCACATGGGTGATGCCCATCAGATGGTCATCGACCACGTTGGCCAGGAAGTACGTCGGCAAGCCGTCGGTCTTCATCAGCACCTGCATGTCCATGCGGTCCCACGGGATTTCGACGTCACCGCGCAGCATGTCCGGCACCACGCATACGCCTTCGCTTGGCACTTTCATACGAATGACGTGAGGCTCACCGGCGGCCAGGCGCGCAGCCACTTCTTCCTTGGACAACAGCAGCGCACGGCCATCGTAGCGCGGAGTTTCGCCACGGGCCTGTTGCTCGGCGCGCATCTGGTCCAGTTCTTCGGCGGTGCAGAAGCACGGGAAGGCATGGCCCATATCGACCAGTTGCTGGGTGTACTGCTTGTAGATGTCGCTGCGCTCGCTCTGGCGATACGGGCCATGCGGGCCGCCGACATCCGGACCTTCAGCCCAGGTAATGCCCAACCAGCGCAGGGCATCGAAAATCTGCTGTTCGGACTCACGGGTGGAGCGCAGTTGATCGGTGTCTTCGATCCGCAGGATGAACTCACCGCCATGCTGCTTGGCAAAGCAGTAGTTGAACAGGGCGATGTAAGCAGTACCGACGTGGGGATCCCCAGTAGGCGATGGCGCAATGCGCGTGCGGACGGTGGTCATGGCAGGTCTCGAATGGGCGATATAACTGAAAATTGAAACAAGGGGCGAATGGTAACAGCCTGGGTGATTTCTGGAAAACCGAGGCGCGGCCATCGCAGGCAAGCCAGCCCCCACATTGACCGTGTTCACAGATCAATGTGGGAGCCGGGCTTGGCCGCGATGAGGCCAGCCCAATCTGCGCAAATCAAACAGCCAACAGACGCTCACGCAACTTGCCAATCTCATCACGCGTCTGCGCCGCCGCTTCAAACTCCAGATCCCGCGCCAGCTGGTACATTTTTTCTTCCAACTGCCGAATCCGCTTGGTGATCTCACTCGGCGAGCGCAGTTCGTTCTCGTACTTGGCACTTTCCTCGGCAGCCTTGGCCATGCCCTTGCGCTTCTTGCTGCGCGAGCCGGGCACGGTGGCGCCTTCCATGATGTCGGCAACGTCCTTGAACACGCCCTTGGGGGTGATGCCGTGTTCCAGGTTGAACGCGATCTGCTTGTCGCGGCGACGCTGGGTCTCGCCAATCGCACGCTCCATGGAACCGGTGATGCGGTCCGCATACAGGATCGCCCGCCCATTGAGGTTACGCGCCGCTCGGCCGATGGTCTGGATCAGCGAGCGTTCGGAGCGCAGGAAGCCCTCCTTGTCCGCATCCAGGATCGCCACCAGCGACACTTCCGGCATGTCCAGGCCTTCGCGCAGCAGGTTGATCCCCACCAGCACATCAAAGGTGCCCAGGCGCAGGTCGCGGATGATTTCCACGCGTTCCACAGTGTCGATGTCCGAGTGCAGGTAACGCACGCGCACGCCGTGGTCGGCCAGGTAATCAGTCAAGTCTTCGGACATGCGCTTGGTCAGAGTGGTGACCAGCACCCGCTCTTCCAGGGCCACACGCTTGTTGATTTCCGAGAGCAAGTCGTCGACCTGGGTCAGCGCGGGGCGGATTTCGATTTCCGGGTCCACCAAACCAGTCGGTCGCACCAACTGCTCGATCACGCGACCGGCATGTTCGGCTTCATAGTTGCCGGGCGTAGCGGAGACGAAGATGGTCTGCGGGCTGATGGCTTCCCACTCGTCAAAGCGCATCGGCCGGTTGTCCAGCGCCGACGGCAGGCGGAAACCATATTCCACCAGGGTTTCCTTGCGCGAACGGTCGCCCTTATACATGGCGCCCACCTGCGGCACGCTGACGTGGGATTCGTCGATCACCAGCAAGGCGTCCGGCGGCAGGTAGTCATAGAGCGTCGGTGGCGGCGCCCCGGAGTCACGGCCCGACAGGTAACGCGAGTAGTTTTCGATGCCGTTGCAGTAACCCAGTTCCAGGATCATCTCCAGGTCGAAGCGAGTGCGCTGCTCCAGGCGCTGGGCTTCCACCAGCTTATTGTTGGAGCGCAAGTATTCCAGGCGCTCGGCCAGCTCGACCTTGATGCCCTCGATGGCGCCCATCAAGGTTTCGCGTGGGGTCACGTAATGGCTTTTGGGGTAGAAGGTGAAGCGTGGCAGCTTGCGGATCACTTCACCGGTCAACGGGTCGAAGGCTGACAGGCTTTCGACCTCATCATCGAACAGCTCGATGCGAATCGCTTCCAGGTCGGATTCCGCCGGGTAGATGTCGATCACATCGCCGCGCACCCGGAAGGTGGCGCGGGCAAAATCCATGTCGTTACGGGTGTACTGCAGGCTCGCCAGGCGCCGCAGCAATTCGCGCTGGTCGAGTTTGTCACCACGGTCGACGTGCAGCACCATCTTCAGATAGGTTTCCGGGCTGCCCAAGCCGTAGATGCACGACACCGTGGTGACGATGATCGCGTCTTTGCGCTCCAGCAGTGCCTTGGTGGCCGACAGGCGCATCTGCTCGATGTGGTCGTTGATCGACGCATCCTTCTCGATAAAGGTATCGGACGACGGCACATAGGCTTCGGGCTGGTAGTAGTCGTAGTAGGAAACGAAATACTCCACCGCGTTGTTCGGGAAGAACGCCTTGAACTCGCCATAGAGCTGCGCCGCCAGGGTTTTGTTCGGCGCCAGCACCAGGGTCGGGCGGTTGGTCTGGGCGATCACGTTGGCGATGCTGAAGGTCTTGCCGGACCCGGTCACCCCAAGCAGCGTCTGGTGCGCCAGGCCGGCTTCAATGCCTTCGACCATCTGACGAATGGCTTCCGGTTGATCGCCGGCGGGTTCAAAACGGGTAACGAGCTGGAAATCCGACATAACGTACCTCGTGAAGTCACCCCAGACTCGACACCGCCAGGGACGAAATAGCTCAGCAACCCGCGAATAATCATCGCAGGTTGCAGGAAAAAACCATGATAGCTGTAGAAGTGGTGTCAAATGTGACGGGTTTCAAGGCCGTCCTCCTACACGACCTTGCTCGCCAATGTTGCAATAAGACTAACGGTCAGCAAATAAACCGAAAAACATGGCCGAAAAGCCGTTTCCGTTGTCGCTCTCAGCCGTGATGGCCTCTATACTAGCTCCCCGTTTGTGCACCGCTCTAGTGCATTCGGCTGGAGCGCGACACGTCCCTCCTACCCCCCATAGAGCTGCCGCAAAAATGAGCCTGTTCTCCGCTGTCGAAATGGCACCACGCGATCCAATCCTGGGCCTCAACGAAGCATTCAACGCCGACACACGAACCACCAAGGTGAACCTTGGCGTGGGCGTTTACTGCAACGAGGAGGGGAAGATTCCACTCTTGCGTGCCGTTGCCGAAGCGGAAGCCATTCGTGTGGCGCAACATGCCGCCCGTGGCTACTTGCCAATCGACGGCATCGTGGCGTACGACCAGGCCGTGCAAAAGCTGCTGTTTGGCGCTGAGTCGCCGCTGTTGAGCGCCGGCCGTGTGATTACCGCCCAGGCCGTGGGCGGCACAGGCGCGCTGAAAATCGGCGCCGACTTCCTCAAGCAACTGCTGCCCAACGCCGTCGTCGCCATCAGCGACCCAAGTTGGGAAAACCACCAGGCGCTGTTTGAAAAAGCCGGTTTCCCGGTGCAGACCTACCGCTACTACGACGCCGCCACCCACGACGTGAACCGTGCCGGCCTGCTCGAAGACCTCAACGCCCTGCCGCCACAGTCCATCGTGGTGCTGCACGCCTGCTGCCATAACCCGACCGGCGTCGACCTCAGCCCGGCCGACTGGCAAAACGTGCTGGACGTGGTCAAGGCCAAGAACCTGGTGCCGTTCCTCGACATGGCCTACCAGGGCTTCGGCGACGGCATCCACGAAGACGCCGCCGCGGTGCGCTTGTTCGCTGAATCGGGCCTGACCTTCTTTGTGTCCAGCTCGTTCTCCAAGTCGTTCTCCTTGTATGGCGAACGCGTAGGCGCGCTGTCGATCGTCAGCGACTCCAAAGAAGAAAGCGCGCGCATCCTGTCCCAGGTCAAGCGTGTGATTCGCACCAACTACTCCAACCCGCCCACCCACGGCGCAGCCATCGTTGCCGCAGTGTTGAACAACCCTGAGCTGCGCGCCCAGTGGGAAGCCGAGCTGGCCGAGATGCGCCTGCGCATCCGCGGTATGCGCGAGCAGATGGTCGCCGAACTGGCCAAGGCCGCGCCAGGTCACGACTTCAGCTTCGTCGGTCGCCAGCGCGGGATGTTCTCCTACTCCGGTTTGAGCGTTGAGCAAGTCACCCGTCTGCGCAGCGAGTTTGGTATCTACGCACTGGATACCGGCCGTATCTGCGTAGCGGCGCTGAACCAATCGAACATTGGTGCCGTGACCAAGGCGATTGTCGAGGTGCTGTAAGCAAGCCGGCAAACGTAAGACGAAGGGGGAAGCCACTGGCTTCCCCCTTTTTATTGGCGAACACACTAGACTGAACGCCGACTGCCTCTTTGCTGCGAGAACCCTAATGAGAAACGATGACCTGGACCTGCGCGCCGACCGCGACGAACTGCACGACTACGCCCCACGCGCACCGCAAGCCAAGCGCCAGAAGAGCCTGGTGTTGCAGGTTGCGCTGGGAGTATTCCTCGGTGGGTTGGCGTTATGGCTGGTACAACTGGGCGCGACGGCAATCATGGCCAAACTGGCCATGGGCACCCTGCAGTTCGGCGGCTGATGTACGACACCTGTGGGAGCTGGCTTGCCTGCGATAGAGGCGGTTCAGTTAAAGATTCATTGACTGACACACCGCTATCGCAGGCAAGCCAGCTCCCACATTTGATCTAGGATGCTGGCAGATTGCGTTCTTCCAGCAGTTTTACGAAGCTGTTCAAGCTTTGTGACACCGTGCCCCGCCGCCAGATCAGCCAGGTGTTCAAGATACGGAATGTGTCGGGCAGCGGCCACACACTCACCGCCGCACACCCCGGCATACTCTCCAGCATGCTGCGTGGCATCAGCGCCAGCCCGGCCCCGGCGCTGACACAGGCTAACATGCCGTGGTACGACTCGATCTCGAAGATCCTGCCCGGCACCGCGCCATCCTGTGAGAACCAGCGTTCGAAGTGATGCCGGTAAGAGCAGTTGGAGCGAAACGTATAGATGTTCTCGCCATTCACATCCTGGCCGCGGGTGATCGGCGCGTGATGCAGTGGCGCAATCACCACCATCTCTTCCTCGAACACCGCCACACCCTCTAGCGTGGAATGCAGCACCGGCCCATCGACAAAGGCCGCCGTCAGCCGGCCCGACAGCACACCTTCGATCATGGTGCCCGAGGGCCCCGTGCTCAGGTCTAGCTCGACCTTGGTGTATTGCTGGTTATACGCCGCCAGTAACGCAGGTATACGCACGGCCGCCGTGCTCTCCAGCGAGCCCAGGGCAAAGGCGCCTTGGGGCTCCTCCCCCGCCACCGTCGCACGGGCTTCTTGCACAAGGTCGAGAATGCGCCGCGTATAGCCAAGGAAATTCCACCCGGCCGGCGACAGGCGCAGGCGGCTTTTCTCGCGGATAAACAACTCCACGCCCAGGTCCTGCTCCAGTTGTTTGATGCGCGTGGTGAGGTTCGATGGCACGCGATGAATCAACTGCGCGGCGGCGCTGATGCTGCCTTGCTCGGCAACGGCCTTGAAGATTTCCAGCTGCACCAGATCCAAATCATTCTCCAATCATGTACATGATCGTTCCCACGCTCTGCGTGGGAACGCTGCCTCGGACGCTCCGCGTCCGATCGTTGGCGCATAGGTCTTTGACGCGGAGCGTCATGGGATGCATTCCCACGCAGAGCGTGGGAACGATCTAATATCCAAATCATTCTCCATTCATGAACGTATTGCTTAATATTATTCAGTTTCCAGAAAACATACAGCCCCGTACGCTGGCCCCATTCCACTCATTCAGCCGGACGGTGCCATGAACAATGCTATCTCCCACCAGACCCACGCCCTGTCGATCAACCCCGCCAGCGGCGAAACAGTCGGCAGCTACCCCTACGAAAGCGCAGAACAGCTGAACGCCGCCCTCGCCCGCTCGACCGATGCCTTCCGCACCTGGCGCCGCACGCCTGTGAGCCAGCGCGCCGAATACCTGCTGGCCCTGGCTGCCGCCCTGCGTGAGCAAGCTGAAGACATGGCGCAAATGATCACCCTGGAAATGGGCAAACCCATCGCCCAGGCCCGTGCCGAAATCGAAAAGTGTGCGCAACTGAGCGAATGGTATGCCGCCCACGGCCCGGCCATGCTCGCCCCGGAGCCCACCCTGGTGGACAACGGCAGCGCCCGGATCGAATACCGCCCACTGGGCCCGATCCTCGCGGTAATGCCGTGGAATTTCCCGGTATGGCAAGTACTGCGCGGCGCGGTGCCGACCCTGCTTGCCGGCAACACCTACGTGCTCAAACATGCGCCCAACGTAATGGGCAGCGCCTACCTGATCCAGCAAGCGTTGCGCAAAGCCGGTTTTGCCGAAGGCGTGTTTGAAGTCATCAACGTAACCCAGGACGGCGTGTCCACCGCCATCGCCGACCCACGCATCGCCGCCGTGACGCTCACCGGCAGCGTGCGCGCCGGCATCGCCATCGGCTCACAGGCCGGGGCCGCGTTGAAGAAATGCGTGCTGGAACTAGGCGGCTCCGACCCCTTTATCGTGCTCAACGACGCTGACCTCGACGCCGCCGTACAAGCCGCCGTCATCGGCCGCTTCCAGAACAGCGGCCAAGTCTGCGCCGCCGCCAAGCGCTTGATCATCGAAGCGGGCGTGGTTGAAGCCTTCACCGCCAAATTCCTCGAAGCCAGCCGCGCCCTGGTAATGGGGGAACCCACCTCGACCGCCACCTATATCGGCCCCATGGCGCGTTTTGATCTGCGTGACGAACTGCACGGCCAGGTCCAGGCGACCCTGGAAGAAGGCGCCACGCTGCTGTTGGGTGGCCATAAAGTCGCGGGCGCGGGCAATTACTACGAACCGACCGTACTGGCCGACGTTACCGACCAAATGACGTCGTTCAAACAGGAACTGTTCGGCCCCGTGGCCTCGATCATCACCGCCCGCGACGCCGAGCACGCCGTGGCGCTGGCCAATGACAGCGAGTTTGGCCTGACCGCGAGTATCTTCACAGCCGATTCCGCAAAGGCGCGGGCGATTGCCGACCAGTTGGAAACCGGCGGGATATTCGTCAACGCGTTCAGCGTCTCAGACCCGCGGGTGGCGTTTGGCGGCGTGAAGAAAAGCGGGTTCGGCCGCGAACTGTCGCACTTCGGCGTACGCGAGTTCTGCAATGCGCAGACGGTGTGGCTGGATCGTAAGTAGTTGGCGCCTCAACAATTGATATGTCGCCGCACGCACTGCACCAAACCATCCAGGGCCTGGGGTTTTACCGGCGCGAGTACGCAGACCGTGTGCTCGCGCGCTCCTTCCGTCACTGTCAGGGTGTAATGCACCTGGCCGGGGTTGCCTGGTTCAGGGCGAGTGCTTTGCGGCAGCCGAAAGAAACCCGACGCTTCAATCAGTTGCCGCAACTCCTGCTGATCAGGCTCGGGCAGCGCGTCCAACTCCACCGTGCGCGGCTTGGCCAACCCCGGAAAAAACGCCGGTCCGCCGCTTTCCTTGATCGAAATTCGCATGGCTGTTCCTCGCCGCACAGGCGGCTTTGTCAAACGTTTATGCCCACCGCTTTCCAGCCTTCCTTGACTGCCTTCTGCTCAGCTTTGTTCACACCATAAAGCTGGCCGGCAATATCGTGCGTGATACGTGCAAAACGCAAAAACCCGGAATTGGGCCGCAACCGCGAATCGCGCAGTGCGTCATACCAGATACGCCCGGCACGCTCCCAGGCGAACCCGCCAATCCGGGTGGCCACCTGATAGAACGCGTGGTTGGGAATGCCGGAATTGATATGCACCCCACCATTGTCCTCGTAAGTGTGCACAAAATCATCCATGTGCCCAGGCTGCGGGTCTTTGCCCAGCAGCTTGTCATCAAACGCGGTGCCCGGCGCTTTCATCGAACGCAGAGCGGTGCCTTTGATCTTTTTGGTAAACAGCCCCTTGCCGATCAACCAGTCGGCGTCCTCGGCCTTTTGCTTCAGCGCGTACTGCTTGATCAGCGAACCAAACACATCCGACAGCGACTCGTTCAGCGCACCGGATTGATTAAAATACATCAGCTTGGCTTCATCCTCGGTCACGCCATGGGCCAACTCATGGCCAATGACGTCGAGTGCCACGGTGAAGCGGTTGAACAGCTGCTGGTCGCCATCGCCGAACACCATCTGGGTCGAATTCCAGAACGCATTGTTGTAGTCCTGGCCGAAGTGCACCGTGGCGTCCAGCGCCATGCCCGCATCGTCGATGGAGTTGCGGTCGAAGACCTGGTCGAAAAAATCGAAGGTTGCGCCCAGGCCGTCATAGGCTTCGTCTACTGCGGCATCGCCACTGGCGGGCTGCCCTTCGCCGCGAATCAGCTTGCCGGGCAGGCTGTCGGTGTTTTCGGCACTGTAGATCGAGCGTTGCTTCTCGGCGCCCACGGCCAGTGCCATGCGGGCCGGGCCCTTGGCGGGTACCGCGACCATACGCAACGAGCGGAACGTGCTGTCCTTGGCGCGCGTGCGTAATGCGACCTCCCGTTGGGCTTTATCCCCGTGGCGGGCGATCTGGTCGAGCATGTACGGCGGGATCAGGCAAAAAATCGGGTTGCGCAGTTGGCGAACACACATGAGCTGGCTCCTTTTTGGCGTGTGATGAACGTCCGGGTAACGGTTTTCAGGATAGTCCTGAGTTCGCCACCTGGGCCAAATTGTCATGAGTTTGTGTTTCAGTGGTGTTTATCCGAGGCCCATAAGGAACATGCCCATGCCTGCCCGCACAGCTAACATTGACCTTTCCCATCGCCCAAGGCTCGCCGACCTGCGCCCATTGATCGCAGCCAGCCCCAGCCTGCTGGAAGCCAGAGCCGCGACACCGCGTGTCACAGCAGCCAAGGACCTCAAAAACCGCGCGGGCTATGCCGACGACTTCCTCAGCGACTTCGTGGTGCCATGGCCCACGGTTGACCAGCCACTGGCAGGCGACGTGCAACCCAAGCGTCTGGACTACACGCATTTCTCCATCACCCTGTCGCGCTCTCGACGACTGGCGCTCTACGTGGGGGTGAATATCGACGGCGCCAAGCATGTAGACATCACGCGCAGCAACGACACCTGGGCCTACGATGGCCGCCTGCCCCTGGATGCGCAGGTAGGTGAAGACCTCTATGCCGGCAATGGCCTGGACCGCGGCCACCTGGTACGGCGCCAGGACCCCAACTGGGGCGACGAGGCCAACACCGCCAACTTCGACACCTTTCACTTCACCAACTGCTCCCCTCAAATGAGCGGCTTCAACCAGAAGACCTGGCTGGAACTGGAAGACTACATCCTCGACAACACCCAGCGCTGGAAAGCCCGGGCCACGGTATTTACCGGACCAGTGTTCGCCGATGACGACCGACTTTACCGTGGCGTGAAAATCCCCAAGGCGTTCTGGAAAGTGGTGGCCTACCTCAGCGACGAGGGCAAGCCGTCCGCCAGCGCCTACATGATTGACCAGAGCCGCGAACTGGGCCAACTCGACCTGGTATTCGGCCCGCTGCGAACCTACCAGCGCAGTGTGATTGCGATCGAACAATTGACCGGCATCCGCTTCGCCAACCTGGCCGACTACGACGGCTTCAGCAACGAAGAGCGCGCCACAGGCACCCGGATCGAAGCGCTGATCCGCGGCCCCCAGGATATTCGGCTCTGACGCTTCTTTTGTAGCAGCGAGCTTGCTCGCGAAGAACAGGAAAGCGCCGCGGGGCATCAGGTGCCCAGCGTTATCGTTGACGACCTTCGCGAGCAAGCTCGCTCCTACAGGGATGATCGCTTACCATACGGCCGCCGGTTCCCGTATGGGACTAACAGGGAATTCGAAACGCCGCACGCGGCGTGAACCGAAACTGCCCCCGCAACTGTAGATGCCGAGCCTGCCCTTGAATGCCACTGGACCACGTCCGGGAAGGCGGGGCATGGCGACGACGCATCAGTCAGGAGACCTGCCGGCCCAGCTAATTCACTAACCGGCGGGGTGTCCGGGAAGGACATCCTGGCCCTGCGCATCAGCAGCGCCCATGGGCGTATTTCCGAGCCGTACCTCCCCTGCTGCACCTACGGTTCACAAGGAGATCGCCTCATGCTGCCACGCGTTACCGCCCTGATCGCAGGTTTGAGTGTGTGTGCCCTGGCGCAAGCCGCGCCCACTCAGTACCCGCTGACCCTGCAAAACTGCGGCAGCACCCTGACCTTCCAGCACGCCCCCGCCCGCAGCGTGACCATCGGCCAGGCCGCCACCGAGATGCTCTACGCCCTGGGTGTGGGCGACAAGGTGGTCGGCACTTCGCTGTGGTTCAACAACGTGGCGGCGCAGTACAAGGCCCAGGACGATCACATCGAGCGCCTGGCCAACAACGAGCCCAGCTTTGAAGCCGTACTCGCCAAGCGCCCGCAACTGGTGGCCGCCGAGCTGGAATGGGTGGTGGGCCCCCAAGGCGTTGTCGGCACCCGTGAGCAGTTTCATGAACTGAAGATCCCCACCTACCTGTTGCCGTCCGACTGCGAAGGCAAGGACAACCTGGTGGGCGCCGATGGCACGCGATTGGAGCCCTTTCGCATCGAGACGATCTACCAGAGCCTCCAGCAACTGGCGCAGATTTTCGACGTGCAGGATCGCGGCCAACAACTGACCGACGAACTCAAGGCGCGCCTGGCCAAATCCGTCGCCACGGCCCAAGGCAAGGGCTTGCAGCAAGCCAGTGCACTGGTGTGGTTCTCCAGCGCCGAAATGGCCAGCGACCCTTACGTAGCCGGCCACAAAGGCGTGCCGCAATTCATGCTGCAAACCCTTGGCCTGCGTAACGTGGTGCAGTCCGATGAGGAGTGGCCCGCCGTCGGCTGGGAAACCATCGCCAAGGCCAATCCCACCTTCCTGGTGATCGCACGCATGGATCGCCGTCGCTACCCGGCCGACGACCATGAAAAGAAACTCGCCTTCCTGCGCAGCGACCCCGTGACCCGCAACATGGACGCGGTGAAGAACAACCGCATCATCATCCTCGACGCTCTGGCCTTGCAGGCGAGCCTGCGCACCTTCGAGGGCCTTGAACAACTGGCGGCCGCCATTGACGGCTACCACCTGGGCCAATGATGCGCACCCTACTCGCCCTGGCGTTGCTGCTGCTCGCCCTGCTCGCTGGCGTCGCCATCGGTGAAACCGCTATCGAACCGCAGGTGGTGCTGCAGGTGCTCGCCAATAAACTCTGGGGCGCCGGCTACGTACTGGACCCCATCGACGAAGGCGTGGTGTGGAACTACCGCCTCACCCGTGCATTGGTGGCCGCAGCTTGCGGCGCAGGGTTGGCAACGTGCGGGGTGATCCTGCAATCGCTGCTGCGTAACCCGCTGGCCGACCCGTACCTGCTGGGCATCAGCGCCGGCGCGTCAACCGGCGCGGTGCTCGTGGCCTTGATCGGCGTGGGCGGTGGCCTGGTGTCGTTGTCGGCGGGCGCGTTTGTGGGGGCGATGGCGGCCTTTGCGCTGGTGACGCTGCTGGCGCGGGCCAGCGGATCGTCCAGCGATACCGGGCAGATCATCCTCGCGGGCATCGCCGGCTCGCAGTTGTTTAATGCCCTGACCGCGTTCCTGATCACCAAGTCGGCCAGCTCCGAACAAGCCCGCGGCATTATGTTCTGGCTGCTGGGCAACCTCAGCGGCGTGCGCTGGCCGTCGGTGTGGTTGGCGGTGCCGGTGGCGGTCGTGGGGCTCGCGGTGTGCCTGTGGCACCGGCGTGCACTGGATGCGTTCACCTTCGGCAGCGACTCGGCGGCCTCCCTCGGCATCCCGGTGCGCCGCGTGCAATTTGTGCTGGTGGCCTGCGCCGCGCTGGTGACGGCGGTGATGGTGTCCATCGTCGGCTCCATCGGGTTTGTCGGCTTGGTGATTCCCCATGCGGTGCGCCTGTTGCTTGGCACCGGGCATTCGCGCTTGCTGCCGGCCAGCGCCTTGGGGGGCGCGCTGTTTCTGATCGCTGCAGACGTGCTGTCGCGCACCTTGATCAAGGGCCAGGTGATTCCGGTGGGGGTGGTCACGGCATTGGTGGGCGCGCCGGTGTTTGCGCTGATCCTGATTGGCCGGAGGAATGCGCGATGAGCGTGCTCAGTTGCCGCGGCCTGGGCTTCAAAGTGCGTGACGCGCAGTTGCTGCGCGACATTGACCTGGACGTGCAGTTGGGTGAGACCCTGGGTATCGTCGGGCCCAATGGTTCAGGCAAATCCACCCTGCTCAAATTGCTGGCCGGCTTGCGTGTGCCGGCCAGCGGTGAGGTTCGCCTGGGTGGCAAGCGGCTCGGTGAGTTGTCGCGCCGCACCATCGCGCAGCAATTGGCGGTTGTGGAGCAACAGGCCGACACCGACGACGCGATCCGCGTGTTCGACGCCGTGGCCCTGGGTCGCACGCCGTGGCTGTCGGCATTGAGCCCCTGGTCGCGTGAAGACGACGCCATCGTGCACCAGGCCCTGCATGACGTAGACGCCACCCACCTGAGCCAACGCGCCTGGCGCAGCCTCTCCGGTGGCGAGCGCCAGCGCGTGCACATCGCCCGCGCCCTGGCGCAACGCCCGCAGATTTTATTGCTGGATGAGCCGACCAATCACCTGGATATCCAACATCAACTGGCGATCCTCAAAGGCGTGCAAGGCTTGCCCGTGACCACCTTGATTGCGCTGCATGATTTGAACCAGGCGTTGACCTGTGATCGCCTGGCCGTGCTGGATCGCGGGCAACTGGTGGCCCTGGGCGCGCCGCTGCAAGTGCTGACGCCACAGCGCTTGCAGGAGACCTTCGGCGTGCAGGGGCATTACCTGACGGACCCGTTCGACGGCGCGCAAATCCTGCGCCTGCGCTCCAACTGAATCCGTAGGTTGGGGCAGCTTGCTCTGGTGACGGTCTGACGGCCAACTGTGGTCCAAATGTGGGAGGGGGCTTGCCCCCGATGAGCATAGGTATCTACACAACTTCGGTACGACGCTAAACCTGTGGCGAGGGAGCTTGCTCCCGCGACGGCCTGGCAGCCGACGCTGATCTAACTGACGCACCGCGATCCAACTGTGGGAGCTGGCTTGCCTGCGAAGACGGCTTGACAGTCAACACAGTTGGACCGTGTACATATCCATTCCTGCGGTAACGGCCACTGGGGGCAAGCCCCCTCCCACATTGGTTCTACAGAGGCAGGTGCATGTGGGTGGTTTGCCAAATCGGGTCGGCCTCGACATCCACCACCTCAAACCCCTGCCTGCGCCAGAAATCAATCGCACCGGGCAGAAACGGATGGGTATGCAAGTACATCATCTCTACGCCATCGGCCCGCGCCAGCGCTTGCAGCGAGCGGTATAACTGGCCCGCCAGGCCCAAGCGTCGCGCTGCCGGGAGCACATACAGGCGCACCACTTCCACCGTCTTGCGCCCCTGGTAGTTCAACTGCGGGAAGCGGCCGTCGTAGGGCCGATAAGCCACCGAGGCAACGATCCGGCCTTCGGCACGAGCAATCAAAAACCGCCCGCCCCCCTCAAGGTAGATCGCTTCAAACTGCGCCAGATCGTGGGGGACGCCGGTGGCACTGAGCGTGGGAAACAGTTCATCCCGCGCCAGCAAAGCGAAGCTCAGCACCTGGGGAATGTCAGCGGCCTGCACCGCCTCGATACTAACGCTCATCGCCAAGGATGCGGCTCGTTATCCACTGGCGAGCGTAAGCCAACACGCGATCGGCCATCGCCACCGGAAAGTGAATAAACCCGTGGGCCGCTTCTGGCAGCAAATGAGCCTCCACCGTTGGCCATCGCTCGGCAATCAGCAGGGTGTCATCCTTGAGCGGGTCCAGTTCACCCACAAACATCAACGCGGGCGGCAGCCCTTCAAAGTCCCCATACAAGGGCGACAACGGTGGCTGACGGCGCGTCTCGTCGCTGATCCCCGGCGTCAGCAGGCGCAGCGCCTGGACCATGCCCGGCCCGTCCAGCAACAAGGTGTCCGGCCCGGCCGTGCGCACACTGGGGGTGCCGGTCAAATCGTAGACGCCGTAATACAACACCGCGCCGCTCACCCGCTGGAGCAACTCGGGCCATTGCTTGAGCGCCAACAAAGTGGCCGCCGCCAGGTGCCCGCCGGCCGATTCACCGACAAAAAACACCGGCAGGCCGGCAAACTCCGGGCAGTCCGCCAAAAGCCAGCGCGCAGCCGTCAGGCAGTCATCCAACAGCCCTTCAATTGGCGTATCCACCGCCAGTCGGTAATCCACCGACACTACCGCCACGTCGCACGCATTCACCATGCCGAGGTTAAGGCCGTCATCCATTTGCGCATTACCGATCACCCAGCCACCGCCGTGGATATCCAGCACCACGCCTCTGGGCGGGCCAGCGGGCCGCAGGATGCGCAAGGGGATCGCCCCGAGCATTTTGCGTTCCGCCAGGGGCGCCTTCTTGAAGGTCTGGCTGGCACGCAACAGCGCCTGGATCAGACGCGGCATCACGCGGTTGCGGACCTTGAAGCGCGGCATCCACGCCAGTTTGCGATTGAAGCGGCGCATCTGGGCCAGTTCGGGCTCGCTGGCGGGCCAATGCTGGTAAGCCATCAGCGATTATTACGCAGGATCGAGAAGTTCAACGCCGCGGCCACGCACAGCCACGCCAGGTACGGGAACAGGATCAGGCCGGTGATCAAATCCAGGCGCACGGCCAGCACCACCATCGCCGCGACGGTGAGCCACAAGAGCACGATAATTACCATCCCGGCGAACAACCGATGGGCACCAAAGAACACCGGCGTCCACAGGGTGTTCAACGCAATTTGCGCCGCCCACAGGGCCAACACCATTTCGCTGCCGGGGATCAGGGTCAAGCGGTAACCGGCCCAGGCCAGCAGCAGGTAGATGATCGTCCAGGCCACTGGGAACAGCCAATTGGGTGGGGTGAAACTGGGCTTGACCAGGGATTCGTACCAGGCGCCGGGTTTGAAGATCACGCCAGTGCTGGCGGCGGCGGCGCAGGCAAGCAGGAAGATGAAAAAGGTCATGGTCGGTCCTTGAGGTCCAGTGGATGGAAAACAGTACACTGCTTTTAAGTGACTCAAGCAACCGCGGATAAATTCAATGGGGGCGGCAAAATACCCGCGCTTCTACGCGTCATGAAAATTGGTTATGGTCGGCGAAATCCAGCACCGTTGCCCGAGACATCCCCTTGCCCCAGCTTACCGATCACCGCAGCCGCCCCTGGTCAGTGTTCCTGATCTTCCTGCGCCTGGGCCTCACCTCTTTCGGCGGGCCGATTGCACACCTGGGCTATTTTCGCCAAGAGTTCGTCACCCGCCGCCGCTGGCTCAGCGAGCGCAGCTATGCCGAACTGGTCGCCCTGTGCCAGTTCCTCCCAGGCCCGGCCAGCAGCCAGGTCGGTATCGCGTTGGGCCTGTCCCAAGCAGGTTACCGGGGCGCGGCGGCAGCCTGGGCCGGGTTCACCTTGCCGTCGGCCATCGCCCTGATTCTGTTTGCCCTGGGGCTGGCCCACTACGGCGGCGCCCTCCCCCATGGCGCGCTGCACGGCCTCAAGGTTGTCGCCGTGGCGGTGGTGGCCCAGGCCGTGTGGGGCATGGCACGCAACCTGTGCCGAGGCGTTTTACGGGTGGCGTTGATGTTGATCGCCGCCTGCGTGGTGCTGCTGCAACCCTCCGCCTGGGCTCAGGTCGGGGTCATGGTGGCTGCAGGCGTGGCTGGCCTGCTGTTGTTCAAGCCCGAGAGCAGTGCCGAGCCCGACGCCCTGCCCATCGCCATCAGCCGCCGCACCGGAGCCCTGTGGTTGATGCTGTTTTTGCTGTTGCTGGTGGCCTTGCCACTCCTCGCCGCATGGGCGCTCAACCCCACGCTGGCGCTGGTGGACGCCTTCTACCGCACCGGCGCGCTGGTATTCGGCGGCGGCCACGTGGTGTTGCCATTGCTGCAAGCCGAAGTGGTGCCCAGCCAATGGGTCAGCAACGATGTATTCCTCGCCGGCTACGGCGCCACTCAAGCTGTGCCCGGCCCACTATTCACCTTCGCCGCCTTCCTCGGCGCCTCCATGACCCACGCCCCGAGCGGTTGGCTTGGCGGGGTGATCGCGCTGCTGGCGATCTTCGCCCCGTCGTTTCTGCTGATCTTCGGTGCCTTGCCCTTCTGGGCCAACCTGCGCAAAAGCCCGCGTACCCAGGCGGCGCTCGCCGGGGTGAACGCGGCGGTGGTTGGCCTGTTGTTGGCGGCGCTGTACCAGCCGGTGTGGACCAGTGCGGTTTTCAACGGCTATGACGTGGCGTTGGCGTTGCTCGCACTGATCGCGCTGATGGTGTGGAAGCTGCCGCCATGGTTGGTGGTGTTAGGTTGCGGCGTACTCGGGGGGTTACTGGATTTGTGAGCGGGGGCTCAGCCCGGCTCGACAATCTTGAGCCACGGCCAACGCGCCTGATAACTCCTGGCCTTGTGCAAAAACAGCGCCGGCTCCGGATGCAAAGGGTTGATGCGCAAGACACCCTGCTCCACATCCTCCAAGCCATAAGGCGCATACACCTCGCCCGAGGCAATATCCAGCGCAATGCACGTACCCGCCACCAGGTAACGGTCAACCCCTTGCCGGGCCGAATGCAACTGCGGGTAAGGCCGGCCAAACCGCTGCCCATACCAAAGGTGCACCCGCGCCTGATTCCTGACCTCCACATTCACCCCCAGGTCTTGGAATAGCACCTGCGCCGCACGAATTACCGCGTCTTCCGCCTCGTAGGACAGGTCCTCGTCAAAGTAAAAAACGTCATAGTCCTTCACGCCCTGAGCCGCCGGCAGATTCGCCTGATGGTTCCACACCGCCTGGAACAAACAGCCCGCCGTGAGCATGCACTGCTGCACACCAAGCTCCGGCAGGCGCGCGGTGATTTGCGCGTTGATAGGATTGGTCATGGCCAATTCGAGCAAGGTGTCGACAGTCAATGTCATGTTCAGTCCTCCATCGTCAGCGCCAACCATAACACCTGAATATGGCACTCCTGTAGGAGCAAGCTTGCCCGCCAAGCGCCCTGCCCTGGCTGATGATTATCCCTTCACACAATAGCTCGGCCACTCGCCGCGTCTTCCTAATCCACGTAAAACGACTCGGCGAGTTGGATGTTGATGAAGTGGGGCGGGGGGTTACCGTGCGGTTGCCGGCAGCTCCTGGCACCACTTGATAGAACGCAGCGCTTCCTCGGCAGGCACAAGCGCGTAGCGCGAGTAAAACATTGTTCCGCTGAAACGACGGCCGTCGACTTCACCCAAGGTCTGCCCATCCTTGTAGTCAGAGGTGCTGAGTTGATCGGCGATGTAATACACCTTGCCATTCTCGACGGTGATATCGAAACGCTGGTTAACCATACCGCTGATGATCGGTGGCGAAGTGGAGGCGACGCTGTGCTTACCGGCGGAAATGCCAGCCTTGAAAAAACTACCGGAAGGCAAGCTGCCGACGGTGCAGCCATCGACCTGAATAGTCGGGGCGACCCCGCCACCGATGCTCGCTGCCGTGCGATAAAAGTAAACCGTGGCCTCATCCGCACGAGGTTCAGCCGGTGACGTGAAGAACGGTTGGCCTTTGAGGTCCGGACCGCTGATGCAACCGGTCAGTGAGGCCAGGGCTGCGAACAGGCCGACCCAGAGTAGCGTAGAGCGCTTCATGCATGAATTCCTTGAACGGGGATCAGTGGGCGTCGGGGTCGATGACTGTCACCGGTACCGACTTCAAATCGTGCACAACCCTTTACCGAAGTCAGTGGCATCAGAACTCGGCCAAGGCACAAAACCGCTCTTCGGCGTCAGATTCACGATGTTCCGGTCCTTGAGCATCGGGTACTTGCGCTTGAGCGCCTGCACCGTGTCATCGGCATTGTTCACGTTTGACAGGCAAAAGCGCAGGGCATCGACGCGCAGATCACCGATATAGAGAGTTTCCCCGGCCTTCACCGAGAAAACCGCAGGCACCGGGCGCGGCATCGACTTACCCGCGTAATACACGTAATGCCACTGCGTGTACTCATACTCACCCGGTGGCACTTCATACATGAAGTAATGGCCCAGCACAGAGGGGGATGGCTGATCATCTTCATTGCCCAGCGTCGTCAGCCGTAATACGGTGCCCGGGGCTCCCTGTTGCTTGATCTCAACCACCAGCCCATGGGGCTGCATCATCGGAAAGCTCTCACCAACCGAACCCACGATGATCGCCTTACTTGGGTCCGGTGCGTGCTTGCCGTCGTAGCGTGACGTAGCGCACCCGGACAGAAGAGACACGCAGAGCGCGACCGCGCCCCAGACGAGATATTTACTGCTGACTTTCCCTAGCATTGGTTTTTTTCCGATCAGTAATCTTGCAGTTCGTGGAGCCCAGCCGAGCGAACCAAACGTTCGCACATCTGGTGCTTCATTGCTGGCTCGTCGGCCTCTATTGTCCAGCTACCCGCACCTTGATAACAACCCACTCCTGTAGGAGCGAGCTTGCTCGCGAAAAACCCAAACGATCACGCAGCGCCTGAAGGCAAAATCCGATTCCCCTGCCACACCTTGCTCCATTGCCTACGCCTGCGTCAGAATCCGCCGGCTTGTGCGCTGGGGTGGCCGTCTCTAAGGTGGCTCGGTCGCTGAATTGTTCAGTGATTCGGGTTTAGTAGCCTGAGCTTGGGTATCTATTAGTGCATGAGTTTCATCAATCAGACAGTGCGTCTGTGCTTGATGGTGGCTGTGCGTAGGGCGTCTTCGGGCGCGCCGGCTTTAGATATCCACCGGTCTACTAACCTGCGTACAGCTGCCACCCACTGTTTAGTAGCGGAAAGGTGGTGGCATCACTCAGGATGTCTACTCATGCCAAAAGCAGATTCAACAACGCTCTTCACCGTCGCCCCCAACACCAGCAACGAAACCCTCATCACCAACAGCTACGAAACCTTCACCAGCGTCAGCACCCTGCTGCTCGACCTGTCCGAAGACCTCAACGGCAAACACCGCGACATCGCCCTCGCCATACACCAACTGAGCGAACTGGGCGTACTCCTCACCGCCAGACTCCTGGACCGCGAAGTGCCTTGCCCTGGCTGATGATTAGCCCTTCAACTTGCTAGCCCGATAAACCGCCGCGTCGTCGTGAGCCACCTACAGCGACTCGGCGGTTTGGTTTGATGGGTAGGTCGACTGACTAGAGCGGGACGGTTACGCTGACGTTTTTCGCATGACGGGAAAAGCGCATGACAACGGTGTACCAAGGAAGCTGCTTATGCGCAGCCGTCACTTACGAGCTATCCGCCACGCCCAAATCAGTGAGCCACTGCCATTGCCGCCAGTGCCGCAAGAGTCACGGAGCCGCATTCGCTTCTTACGGCAGTGTTCCCCGTAACGCACTACGCCTACTTTCCGGCGCCAACAGCATCAAAACCTATGCATCCTCAGAGGCAGTGTTGCGCGAATTTTGCACGCACTGCGGCTCGGCATTGTTCTGGTCACGGTCTCAAGGGGAATTCGCCGACTGGGTGTCGATAGCGCTGGGCACGCTCGATACGCCCTTCATAGCTGAAAAGCAAAAACACGTTCATCTCGACTCCGCAGCCCACTGGTGCAGCTACCCGCCTCAGAAACCGCCAAGCTGCATGATATGAGTCGCCTGGGCATCATCTGTTCGCTTGAAGCCACAGCGCTCATAAAAGGCGCTTCCTTCAGCCGTATCCGTGAAAAGACGCACGACCTGAAACGTGAAAGCCGCACGTTCAACAAGCGCCTTTACCAGCGCCTGCCCGACATGTTGCCCCCTTGCCGATGCTGCGACGTACACCCGTCGCAGTCTGGCCACATTATTGTCAGCATAGGGATCAACTGAGAGACCGCCGATGCCTATCAATTGCTGATTCAAATAGGCCGCCATCAGGCACTCGCCGGGTGCATCAAAGCGGTTTGCTCCAGAGTGCCATTCGTTAATCAGACGAGTGAGGAACCTGAAACCCTCGCCAACGGCTTCCTTTTCCAGCGCTTGTATCTGGCGCGGAAGGTGTGTGATCCGTTGAACCTCATATCGTTTCATCCATCCCTGCCTCCAATATGAAACGCGTTCAATGCTAACAATTTCGTTTGAGGTGATGAACACTCCTGTAGGAGCGGGCTTGCTCGCGAAAAAACCAAACGATCACGCAGCGCCTGAAGGCAAAATCCGATTCCCCTGCCGCGCCTTGCTCCATTGCCTACGCCTGCGTCAGAATCCGCCGGCTTGTGCGCTGGAGTGCCCGTCTCTAAGGTGGCTCGGTCGCTGAATTGTTCAGTGATCGGGTTTAGTAGCCCACCTTAGACCTAACAAGTGCACACGCTTCATCCATCAGACGCTCCCGGCTGTGCTTGATGGTGGCTGTGCGTAGGGCGTCCTCGGACGCGCCGGTTTTGTTAGGTTCCACCGGTCTACTAACCTGCGTACAGCTACCGCCCTTATTGTTTAGTAGCGATGGGGAAGTAGCCCAAGCAAGGAACTTAACCATGGTTAACGATTCAACCACCCTCTTCACCGTCGCCCCCAACGCCAGCAACGAAACCCTCATCACCAACAGCTACGAAACCTTCACCAGCGTCAGCACCCTGCTGCTCGACCTGTCCGAAGACCTCAACGGCAAACACCGCGACATCGCCCTGGCCATCCACCAACTGAGCGAACTGGGCGTACTCCTCACCGCCAGACTCCTGGACCGCGAAGCGCCCTGCCCTGGCTGATGATCAGCTCTTCAATTCATTAGATCGATGATCTCGTCGCGTCGTTGTAAGCCACATACAACGACTCGACGATTTGGCGCTTGATGGCTTTGGTGGATTCAGCCTCAGCACAAAGCCCTCTGCGATGACGAGAGCGACGACTGCTTTAAAAGTGCGCTTGTACTTTCGCTGGCTCGAAACTGATGGGCGATGAGTTTCCTAATCCGCTCAAGTACTAGCTGGCTTCGCGATGCGGTATCCTAACCAACTCGTTAAACAAGGAAGAATAATGCGCTCGTCGTCATTTCTGTCGTATCTCAAACTCCCAGCTGTTCTGCTGATTGCCGGTCTCACAACCGCTTGTTCCAACTACCACTACAAGGATTACCAAGGCGATTGGGCACCGGAGTTGATGACGCCATATGACCTGTCCAATAACGCGGCCAATGCGCCAGTGGTGTATTTCGCCACCACCCGTTTTCGCGGATTGGGAGTAAAATTCCATCGATTGCTGCTGGCCACGCATGTGGACGACCAACTACTAGAGGGTTCCGGGCGGCGCTCAATCCTTGACGTTTCCGGCAAGCAGGCACTGCGCTTGACCCCAGGCAAACACTCCTTGAGCTGGTGTTGGGTATCGATGAATGCCTTGGGTACCGGTGGCGCCAAGTGCGGCTTCGGTGCTCGCGATGTGGAATTCCGCGCAGGCCAGCGATATGTCGTGGACTTCACCACCCGCGACGACATCAATGGGCCCCCGGGGCGTCAGGTCTCGACCATTACTATCGAATCCGAGATTCGAAATCTGGACACCCATGAAGTGATCTATCCGGTGAGAGGTATTGCAGAGCTGGAGAAGGAATAACGATTGCGACGATCACCGTCACAAACTGAGTTGGGCGGTGATCGAATGCTACGTGGCAAAGGAGAGCATCCGACGCTAACCTGCCCTCCACGAAGGGCAGCAATCGGCCAGAAGCAGCCCTTCGCTCTCATACGTTCATACTAATGATGGATTGGTTACATTTCCCCAGTGCATTACATTGCGGAGCCTTCAAGATACTTGGTATCCCCTTATACCAATTTTGTACAAACTGACCCTTGCACCTTGTAGCTGCTAGCCTCAAATTGCCCCTCCTAATCCCTTTAGATCCGTTAACCTGCTGCCGAATCAGAAGGCGCCGTTCTGGTCAGTTAGGGCCATGACCGCCCTCAGCACTTAACACGACTCGACGACTCGAGTAGTCTGTAGCAGAGTGCCATGATGATTTTTCGCAAATAGCCAAGCAGTTAAATAAGGAGGTTTAAATGAAAGAGTTCACTAGTCCTTTCTCTAGCATTCCACTAGGTCTTTCTCCTGAGCGACATTTCTCAGAAGCTTTGACAAGATGGAATTACTTCCCGAATCAGAAAGATTCAGCCAGCGAACTGCCTCCTTGTTTTACAACAAGGCGTTTTACGCCAGAAATCGCCGAGGAGCTCTCAAAACTTCCTATTCAGGATGCTCGCAGACAGCACTGGTTCGATCTTGTTGAATACCGCGTAACTAGATACAATAATATCTCCCGAACTCTAGCTCTATTACACCCACTTTCTTATGCAAGATTGCATGCGAGAATTATGGCCAGCTACGAGGAAATAGCGGGATTGACGTCCAGTAACCAAAGCGCCATTAAAATAGAAGAGCATATTGATGGACGAATCATCATTATGAACTATGAAAGTCATGATGAACGCACTAGTGCCGCTCTTGAAGGAACTTTTGGGAAACGATTTCGCGCCCACACAGATATTTCTAACTGCTTTGGCTCCGTTTATACGCACTCCCTGGAGTGGGCCATACAAGGATACGAAGAAGCAAAGAATAATCTTTTTGCAAAACCGAAACATTGGAGCAGCCTTCTAGACGCTGCATTCAGGAACACAAAAAGAAACGAAACCTCTGGACTTCCTATTGGGCCAGCAGCCTCCAATATAGCCGTAGAGATAATTTTGTGTCGAATTGACAAGGTGCTTGAAGCGCATAATTTTATCTTTACGCGATATATAGATGAGTTATGGTGATTTCTGGTGTATGAGGGAGAGATAGAGGGGGTGGCGTATCCTGCTGATTGATTCTTGCAAGAATCTCAATCAACAGAGGTGATACGCCATGAACAATTCTACTCTCAGGGCCTTGCCACAACCAGAAAATAAGCCAACAGATCTGCTCACCGACCTGCTGCGCGTCGGAGCCAGAGACCTGATTGCGCAAGCTGTGGAGGCTGAGCTCCAAGCTCTGCTAGAGCACCACCGTC
>Ga0209677_100119_pt1 | contig 81192 bp, 67 predicted proteins | sample AraplaCvi_mCL_r2_2_FD_184285 | JGI IMG/M metagenome (GOLD analysis project Ga0209677, IMG submission 184285) | Arabidopsis root microbial communities from North Carolina, USA - plate scrape CL_Cvi_mCL_r2 (SPAdes) (version 2) | ecosystem: Host-associated > Plants > Roots > Endosphere | place: USA... | reverse complement strand
AGATCGACCGCAACAAGGTCGGCGCCGACGGCAAGGGCCAGGGGGTGGTGGCGTGGGACGTCGAAGTCACCAACCAGGACGGCGAAGTCGTGGCGAGCTACGACATCCTGACCCTGGTGGCCAAGCGGGTCGTCGCCCCGGCCTGAGCGACGCCTCACTCCGCTGGCGCCTGCGACGCCTCAGGCGCGGTGCCGCCAGCACCGTCGACGCAGGCGCGCACGGCGCCCCGGCCTGCGGCCTTGGCGGCATAGCACGCGGTGTCCGCAGCCGCCATCCAGGCGGCGGTATCGGGCATCCGCGCCGCCAGCGGTGCGACGCCGAGGCTCGCGCCCACCCGCAGCTCGAGATCGCCACAGCAAACGCGAACCACATGCACCGCGCGACGCACATTGTCGGCCACCTTGAGCGCGACCTGCGGCGTGCAGTTCTCCAGCAGGAGGGCAAATTCATCGCCTCCGAGACGCGCGACCAGGTCGCTGGCGCGCACATGCGTGGAAATCGCCTTCGCGACGGCCTTCAACATGGCGTCGCCCGCGGCGTGGCCCGCGGTGTCGTTGATGGGCTTGAAGTGATCCAGATCGATCAGCACCAACGCGCTTGGCGGTGAGCCCGGGCGCGAGTGGAACACGCGCGCCAAGGCACGCTCGAACGACAGGCGGTTGTGCAGGCCGGTCAGCGCGTCGTGGTTGGCCGTCCACTCGAGTTCCTGCCTGCGCGAGACTTCCTCGTCGATGTCGTAGACGGTCCAGATCGTGGCGGCGCGGGGCTGCTGCGGGTCGACCGCGCGCCCCCGCAATCGCACCCAGAACAGATGGCCGTCCGCATGACGCATGCGCCACTCGCCGACATACGGCTCGCCGGCGTCGAAGGCTGCACCGATGGCCTGGGCCATCAGCATGTCGTCTTCCGCCGTCGCATGGAGGATGCGCGGGCTGCGGCCCAGCAACTCCTGCTCGGTTCGGCCGAAGAGCCGGCAGAACTCCGCCCCGACCAGTTCGAAGCGCGTTGAACGCGTGAAGGCGATGCCGATCGGGGCAGCGCTCATCACCGAACGCAGCTTCTTCATCGCCAGCGCATTGCCGGCCTCCAGTTCCGCCCGCGCCGCGACGACCTGCCTCAACGCCTGCCCGACGCGACCGATCTCGCCGGCTTGCGACGGCCAGCCTTCATCCGGGTTGAACAACCCGTCGAAAAGATGGCGCGCGCGGTGCTCCAGGTCTTCCAGAGGCCGAAGTTGCCGGTGAATGAACAGCCATGCCACGATGGAAAACACCAGGATCGCCATGCCTGCGACGTCCATGGCGTTCCACCATGCCCGATCGAGCGCCGCCAGGAGACCGGCTTCGGGGCGCGCTCGCCAGACGACCCAGTCCGTGCCGTCCACGCGGGCCGAGGCCACCAGCATTCCAGACTGCGTCGCACTGGAAGTCGCATCGGCACGCCCACCGCGCGTCCATCGGGCGGCCGCGGCCGCCATCAACGATTCCGCGGCACCGGAAGCGCTCGCCGCGCCCTGGGCGGGTGTCCAGACGATGCGGCCTTGCAGGTCGCTCACCATCACGAGGTTGGCAGACGCAGCGTCATGCCAGCGCTGCAGGTCATCGAAGACCGCGGCCGGCATCGTCGGGGCCGGGCTCGCGTTGCCCTGGCCGGCGCGATCGAGCGACCGGGCCGTCGACTTCAGCGTCTGCCGGGACGCCTCGACGCGAAGCGACACGATGCGGGCGTCGGCGTCCACCTCGTCCTGCACCTGCCGGCGTTCGGATTGAATCGCCTGATGGGCCGCCTCGTGCACGGAAAGCGCGGTTGCGGCACCGATGCCCGTCGCCAGGCCCGCGACCACGCCGGCCACGACACGCAATTTCAGTGAACCGAAGACCGACGTGAGCCGCGCGGACAGGAAGGACATGGCGGTGCAGGCGAGCGACGAGGCGCCGCCCCAGGGGCCGGCGCGAAGGGTGCTTTCCGAGGTGTCTTCGACGTTCGCGGACCAGACTTGAGGGCTCGCCCGCGCCGCCCGGGAAGTGGCATCAGGCCGTGCGACGACGCGCGGCGCCGCTGGCACCGATCGGAATCGCAACGTCCGCTTTCACCTCTTTCAGCACGATGCTCGACCTGACGTGGGTGACGCCAGGCAGCTTGAACAGCGTTTCCTGGAGGAACCGTTCGTAATGCTCGATGTCCGGCACGAGCACGTTCAGGATGTAGTCCGACGAGCCGGTGGCCTGGACGCAGCCCACGATGTTCGCACACGTCGACACCTCACGCTCGAATCGCTGGACGATCTGCTCGCTGTGTCGATCGAGATTGACTTCCACGACGACGGCGATGCCCAGGCCCACCTTGCGACGATCCACCAGGATCGTGTATCCGCGAATCACGCCCGCGGCTTCCATCTCCTTGATGCGCCGCCAGCATGGCGTGGAAGACAGTCCGACCGCGGCCGCAATCTGCTGCACTGTCTGGCGGGCGTCGCGCTGCAATTCCGAGAGGATTCGCAGGCTGTGCTTGTCAAGAAGAATGGATTCCGAAGTCATGGCGCGATTGTGAGTACATCGTTCTCAAGGTAGGGGATTCTGCCGATTTCTTTGAGGAAGTATTTCTCGCTGATGAGTGAAAAACTTTCAGCCTGTGAATCTCTCCTGCCTGGTGCCTCCCGATGCTTGATCATGTCGATTCCTACGCCGGTGATCCGATCTTTTCGCTGACGGAAGCCGTCGCCGCTGACAAGCGGGCACACAAGGCGAACCTCGGGGTCGGCCTCTACTTCGATGAAGACGGCCAGGTGCCCTTGATGCGGGCGGTCGGCCGCGCCCAGCAGGAGCTCGCGGAGGAACGACGGGCGAAGGCGTATCTTCCGATGGAGGGGTTGGCCTCCTACCGTGCGGCGGTGCAGTCCCTGTTGTTCGGGGACAGCCACGAGGCCGTCACGAGCGGGCGCGTGGCGACGATTCAAAGCGTCGGCGGATCGGGCGCGCTGAAGGTCGGCGCGGATTTCCTGCGCCGCTATTTTCCGGACTCCGGGGTGTGGGTCAGCGACCCCACATGGGATAACCACCACGCCATCCTCGAAGGCGCCGGATTCCGTGTCAGCACGTATCCGTACTACGACCCGGTGCGTCGCCGGCTCGACTTCGAAGGCATGCTGAGCGCCCTGGACTCGCTGCCGGCGCGCAGCATCGTCCTGCTGCACGCCTGCTGCCACAACCCCAGCGGCGTCGACCTGAGCCAGGCGCAATGGCTGCAGGTGCTGTCCGTGATCGTGCACCGGAGGCTGCTGCCCTTCTTCGACTTTGCCTACCAGGGCTTCGCGGAGGGGCAGGACGAAGACGCCTGGGTGCTTCGATATCTGGCCGAATCGGGCGAGACCTTCCTCGTGGCGAACAGCTTCTCGAAGAACTTCGGTCTGTATTCGGAACGCTGCGGCGCGCTCAGCATCGTTGCCAAGAGCGCCGGCGTCGCGGAGCGCGTTCTCGGTCAATTGAAGGCGACCGTGCGTCGCAACTATTCGAACCCGCCTTCGCATGGCGCGTCGATCGTCGCGCGCGTGCTCGAATCGCCGGCCTTGCGCGCCGAATGGCAGTCCGAGCTGCAGACCATGCGCGATCGCATCCGCCAGATGCGTCAGGGCCTGTGTGATGGCCTGAGCGCCGAATTGCCTGGCCTGGACCTCTCCTTCCTTCGCAGTCAGAAAGGCATGTTCAGCTTCACGGGCCTGACGCCGTCGCAGGTGCAGCGCCTGCGCGTCGAGCACGGCATCTACATGGTCGGCTCGGGACGTGCCTGCATCGCCGGGCTCAACGCGGGCAACCTGCGGCACGTGATCGCGGCGATGGCAGCCGTCATGAGCGATGGCGGCTTGCCGACGACGAGCCCCGTCGGCACATCGAGCCGAGAGGCTTCGCTTGCCGTTGCTGCGCCATTGCCGTGACCGTCCTTTCCCGACCTGCGGGAGGCCGCCAGACAGTCCGGCGCCGACCTTCATCGATTTCCACAACCGAGGCGCCTCGATGCGCCATTGACAGAGGATCACCCATGCTTGTTCGAGTTGCACGGCGCTACCTGCCGATCATTGCCTGCAGTCTGTTGGGCCTGGCGGCTGCCGAGGCGGCCGTCGCCAAGACCCGTTTCGTGGCCGTGACGGCCATCGTCGAGCATCCGGCGCTCGACGCCGTCCGGGAAGGCGTGCGCGACGAGCTGAAAGCGCACGGATTCGAGGAGGGCAGGGACTTGCGCTTCGAATACCGCAGTGCGCAAGGCAACCCCGCCGTCGCGGCGCAGATCGCACGGCAGTTCGCCGGCAGCGAGCCCGACGTCATCGTTGCCATCTCCACGCCCTCGGCGCAGACGGCGGTGAGCGCGACCAAGACCGTCCCCATCGTCTTCAGTGCCGTCTCCGACCCTGTCAGCGCCCGCCTGGTCGGCGCTGCGGGCGCCAGCGGCACCAACGTCACGGGCGTGTCCGACCTGCCGCCGGTGAAGGATCAACTGAGCCTGGTCAGGGAACTACTGCCCTCGGCCAAGCGCATCGGCGTGGTCTACAGCCCCGGCGAATCGAACAGCGTCGTGCAGATCGCGCTGCTGAAGGAGTTCGCCGCCAAGGCTGGAATGACCGTCGTCGAGGCGCCCGCCGTCAAGAGCTCCGACGTGCAAGTGGCAGTTCGCAGCCTGATCGGAAAGTCCGACCTGCTCTACCTGCCCCAGGACAATGCGGTGATCGCGGCCGTCGATGCCATCCTGCCGATCGCTGCCCAGGCGAAGCTGCCCGTGATCGCACCGGACGAGTCCAGCGTGGCCAAGGGGGCGCTGGCCACCATCGGGTTCGACTACTACCAGGTGGGCCGCCAGACCGGCGCCCTGGTGGCGCAGGTGCTCGCGGGAGGCAAGCCCGGCACGATCGCGTGGCAATACGGAGCCGGCACCGACCTCATCCTGAATGCCGCCTCGGCGCGCGCACTCGGGCTGGCGATCCCCGACGCCGTTAGCCGGCGCGCGAAGAAGATCCTCGGTCGCTGAAGGCAGAAACGTGAGCGAAATCGCCTTTGCCGGGGCCGTCGAAGTCGGCCTGATCTTCAGCTTCGTGGCGCTGGGGGTGTTCCTGTCCTTTCGCGTGCTGGACTTCCCGGACCTGACGACTGACGGCAGCTTTCCGTTGGGTGCCGCGGTGTGCGCGACCCTGATCACGGCGGGGTGCAATCCCTGGCTTGCCACCGCCGTCGCCATGGTCAGCGGAATGGCCGCGGGACTGGTGACGGGCCTCATGACCTTGAGGTTCAAGATCCTGGGACTGCTCGCCGGCATCCTGACGATGACGGCGCTGTATTCCATCAACCTGCGCGTGATGGGCCGGCCAAACATCGCCCTTCTCAACGAGCCCGTGGTCTTCTCCGTGGGCGAGCGCCTGGGAATGGCCTATCCGTGGACAAACACCGCCGTGCTCGCGCTGCTGGTCGGCATCGCCTTGGCGGCGCTGGCATGGTTCCTGGCGACCGACCTCGGCCTGGCCATGCGGGCGACCGGCGTCAATGCCCGCATGGCGCGGGCGCAGGGCGTGAATACCGCTGCCATGACCTATCTGGGCCTGGCGATCAGCAACGGCCTGATCGCGACTGGCGGGGCGCTGTTCGCGCAGGCCAACGGATTCGCCGATGTCACGAGCGGGATCGGCACCATCGTCGTCGGGTTGGCATCGGTCATCCTCGGCGAGAAGTTCATCCGTTCGCGCCGGATGGCTGCCTTGCTGTTCGGCACGGTGCTGGGATCGGTGGCCTACCGTATCGCGGTCCAGGCCGCCCTGTCCGGCGACGGCGCGGGCCTCCGGCCGTCGGACCTGAGCCTCATCACCGCCGTGATGGTGGCCATCGCCATGGTCGTGCCACACGTCCGCGTGAAGCGCCGCGTGGGAGTTCCCGCATGATCCGGCTGCGCAACATCCATGTGATCTTCTCGCCGGGCACGTCCACGCAGAAGCATGCGCTCCGCGGCGTGGACCTGGATATCGGCGAAGGCGAATTCGTCACCGTGATCGGTTCGAATGGCGCGGGCAAGTCGACGCTGCTCGGACTGCTGTCCGGCGAGGTCCGGGCCTCATCGGGTTCACTGTCGGTCGACGGCGTCGACGTGACGTCCCAGTCCCAGCATGCACGCGCCAAATTGGTCGCGCGCGTCTTCCAGGACCCGCTGGCGGGCACCTGCGCCACGCTGACGATCGAGGAGAACCTGGCGCTGGCGGCCAAGCGCGGAGCGCGCCGGGGCGTTCGATTCGCCATCGACGCCGCCGACCGACGCCGCTTCGCGCAGGTGCTCGAACCACTGGGCCTGGGGCTCGAGCAACGCATGAAGACGCAGATTGGCCTGCTGTCCGGCGGGCAGCGCCAGGCGGTGAGCCTACTGATGGCGTCCTTGTCTGGTTCGCGCCTGCTGCTGCTGGACGAGCACACGGCGGCACTTGATCCGGGCACCGCAGAACTGGTGCTGACCATCACCCGGCGGATCGTCGAGCAGGCGCGGTTGACGACCTTGATGGTCACGCATTCGATGCGCCAGGCGCTGGACTTCGGTGGGCGCACGCTGATGCTCGATGCAGGCCGGATCGCCCTGGACGTCTCGGGCGCCCAGCGCGAGGTGCTTGACGTTCCGGCGCTGCTGAGCCTGTTCAGCAAGGCTAGCCACAAGGTACTCGACGAGGACCGACTGCTGGCGGCCTGAGGGCCGCGAAAACGGCGACGGTGCGCGGCGTTCCGCGCCGTCGCCCCGATGTCGACCGACGCCAACAGCGGCCGCCAGAGCCGCGGTCATTGGATACGTATGAAACGCGCGACGCGGCTGCGCGGTTCAGTACCCGGAACAGCGCTTGTCTGCCCGGGGTCTCGCCGCGAGTCCAATCTGGAGGTGTCAGTTGAACACAAATCGATTCGTCGTTGGGACGGTTGACGGGGCGCTCGCGAGCGCGTGGCGGCAAGCGCAATCCGAGGCGCGCGGCCAACCTGCCGCTCATGCGAGCGCCGGTGAGATGCGGGGAGGACGCATGAAGCTGCGAAACCTGGTCCTGCAAGCTGCCAGGATCGGCGTGCTGGCCTGGTGCGCCTCGTGCAACGCCGCGGACGTCGTCATTGACCAGTTGGTGCCGCTGTCCGGGCCCGTCGCCGAGCCCGGCCGCCTGTTCGCAGCCGGGGCCTCCATGTATTTCGACTACGTCAATGCCAACGGCGGAGTCGATGGAAGGCACATACGGCACCTGAAGATCGACGACAAGTACGATGCGCAGACGGCTACCGCCCGCCTGGACGACATCCTGTCCCAACCGGTGCTGCCCGTGGCGCTGTTGACCTTCGGTACGGCGAGCACGCTGGCTGTCAGCGGGGAGCTCGAGCGTCGGCATGTCCGTCTCGCGGTGTTTCCGACCGGCAGCGGATCGGCCTCGTTGCGCAAGCCCTTCAACCGCAATCTGTTCCACGTGCGAGCAAGCTACTCGACGGAGTTTGAAAAGCTCATCAAGGGGTTTGCGGAGACGGGCGTCAGGTCGTACGCGGTCGTCTACCAGGATGATGCCTTCGGCCGCGATGCGGTGCACGCGGTCCAGGAGACCCTGGCGAGCCTGCAGATCCCACCGGCCCGGGAATTCCGACATGACCGAAGCCAGCTCGATATCTCCGGAATCGCCGATGCGGTGGCGAAGTCCTCCCCCGAGGTCGTCCTGCTGGCCAACAATCCTGGCGTCGCCGCGACGTTCATCAAGCGGGCGCATGCCAACGGCCTGCGATCGAGGCTGGTCGCGACGTCCGACATGGACTCGAGCGATCTCATCCGGGGTGTCGGCCTGCAGGCTTCGCGCTACGTCGTTCTGTCGCAGTCCTTGCCCGACCCGACGAACGAGACGAAGGCGATGGTCGCCTCATTCGCTCGCCTGGCCCGCGCTGCAAAGCTGCCGCAAAACGCCTATACCCTGGAGGGATACGTGCAGGCCCGCGTCATCGTCGAAGGCCTAAAGCGGTCGCTCGGCAGTTCCTCACCCCTGGTCGACGCGCTGGAGACGATCAACGGCCTCGATCTTGGTGGCTATCTCATCTCGTATGGGAAAGGTTCGCACGAAGGCGCCTCCTTCGTGGACACGGCCATCATCTCAGCCGACGGCCAGCTGATGCGATAAGGACACGAAGGGCCGGATCCAGGCCGGCGCCCCAAGCCGGCGCCGCCGATCGCATCCCGCGGCGGCAGGATCAGGCCTCTTCGTCATGGTGCATGCGTTCGTCTCCTCGCCGCCGGGTCACCGCGGCGTCACCAGCGGTCGATAACGTTTCGTCGAATGAGATCTTTCCCGTCCGACAGCGAGATGCTCGCGCGCATTCGCGCCGAATTGGCCATCGACCGAGATCTGCTTGCGCGGTGGGCTCGACCCGCCGGCTGGCGCCTGCTTGCCGCGACGACGCGGGAGTGGGGCCTGATCATTGCCGCCTCGGTGCTGTCCCTGAGTTCCAACTCTTCCTGGATCACGGCGGCGACCGTCGTGTTCATCGGCGCCCGCCAGCATGCGTTGCTGGTGCTCATGCACGAGTTCTCACACCGTCAGTTCAGCCGCACCCGCGCCGGGTTGAACGATGGCCTTGGCGACTTCCTCACCGCCCTGCCCTTCGGGATCACGATCCACGGCTTTCGGCGCGATCATCAGTCTCATCACCGGCATACCGGGACCGAGGCAGATCCCAACTGGGTGTCGTTGCAGCGCCAGCCGCGCTATCGAGCGCCCATGTCTCGCGGCAGGCTGGCGTCGGAACTCGTCATGCACCTCTCGGGCGTGTACACGTTGCGCGAGATCAAGAGCTACTTGTTCGACCAAGGCATGGCTGTACATTCGCCGTCGGCCACTCGCCGCCGGCAAGCCGTGATGGGCGTCGCCGTGCTGGGCGTTACGGCTTGCCTGCATGGATGGGCCGTGCTCGCGCTCTACTGGCTGCTGCCGCTCTTCACCGTGTTGATCGCACTGCTCTACTTTCGCGATATCGCAGAGCATGTCGCCCTGCCGCCAGGGGCCTACGCGTCCCGCAGCACGATCGCGTCGCGCCTGGAGTCCTGGCTGGTGGCGCCGCTTCATGTCGGCCTGCATGCCGAGCATCATCTCTTCCCCTCCGTGCCCTGGTACCGGCTGCCCGAGCTCCACAGGATGCTGTCGAAGTCGCCGACCTACCGCAAGGAGGTCACGCTCACCCACGGATACTTCAACGGCGTGGTCCGCGAGGTCACTTCTCGACGACCGTGCGGGAGGTGATCCGACGGCCCGATGATCGGTTCCGTTAGTCCGCCCCGGATGCGGGATTCCTTTTCGCCCGGAAGCCGAATCCTGGCCGAAACAGGGACCCTATTCCCGCCGTTCCTGTTCAAACTGGCGCCTCGATTCCGAGTGGGGCACGGCATGCGATCGGCAAACGGGAGCCGCAACAAGACTGCATCGAGGACAGGGCTGGGCAAGGCGCGACGACGCCGGTACACCAATGAAAAGGCGCGGCCAGGCGGCAATGCAGCGCGGCAATCCCCGTCTTCCGCTTCGACCGCGGTGGCGGCCGAGCAGTCGGGCCATTCCGCGCTCGACGACATCCAGGGGCTCGCCGCGGGTGTCGTCCTGGTCTCGCTGGGCATCACGCTGTTCAAGGCGGCAGGAATTTCGACCGGCGGCGTGGCCGGTGCCGCCTTCCTCTTGCACTACGCAGCGAGCGTGAACTTCGGAGCAGCGTTCTTCGTGCTCAATCTGCCTTTCTATGCGCTGGCCATGCGGCGCATGGGCCTCGCCTTCACATTGAAGACCTTGAGCGCAGTCGCCGCCTTGGCCGTGGCTGCCGAACTGGTTCCCATCGCCATCGACGTCAGCCGGGTCCTGCCGATCTACGCCGCGGTCTGCGGCGGCCTGCTGATCGGATCCGGAATTCTCGCGCTCTTTCGTCACCACGCGAGTCTTGGCGGCATCGGCATCCTCGCGTACTTCATGCAGTCGCGTTACGGCTGGCGCGCCGGAGTCGTTCAACTCTCGTTCGATCTCGTCGTGCTCGCGCTGGCTGCAACGACCATGGACGCTCACAAGGTGATCTATTCCATCATCGGCGCGGCGGTGGTCAACTTCGTCCTGGCCGTCAATCACAAGCCCGGTCGATATGTTCCCGCATGAGTGCGGCGCGCTCGCCTGGCCTGAAGCAGGAATCTCGGCAACAAAGAAGATCGACGAAACGGACGGCGCCTCCAGGGATGACGCATCTTGCTGCGGTCCCGCTGATTCGAGACGACAGGGTCGGAACTGGTTCGCGGCGACAAGCTTCCGGTTGCCCGGCGTCATCATGAATGCATATTTTGATATGGAAAGCCACGCGAAACACCTAGAAGGCGCAGACATTGAACTACTCGGGCGCCTTGGCCAGAAGCTTCGGAACGCGCGCGAGGGGCGCGGGATGTCGGTCGGCACGTTTGCGACGCACGCACGCGTCGATTGCTCAGCACTCGAGGCCCTCGAGCGCGGCGAATCCGATCCAGGCGTGGCCAGCCTGTTCCGTATCGTCGTTGCCCTCGGCCTGGTCGACAAGATGGCGCTGGGAAGCGTCTTGTCGGAGCTTGGCCATGATCCTCCGCCTTCAGCGCCGATGGCCTGGACGGGATGGCCAGGCACCCCATTGCAATCGGCATCGTGCGTGAAGTTCAGGGCAGGCGTCTGCCACGAGCTTCTGGTCTACCAAGCGTTCAGACCGCTCTTTGGAGACTAGCGAAGTGCAGGCTCGAGATCCTTCCAGTCAGAGAATGAACCGGTCAGAAGTACCCTCCTCCCGAGTGCAGTACGAGCTCGCCTTCGTCAGGGAAGGCCTGAGGAATCTGAAACTTCTCGCGCGATGACTCACCGAGTCCTTGCGTCGAGGAAATCGGCTTCGTGCGCAGGCCAGGCGCGTGGCTTTCGAGGCTGTGCCCCGCGCGGCCGCGCTGCCGGCCGCGGCTCATGACAGGTCACTCGCGAACGACCGGCGTAGGTACGGACCGAAATAGCTCCATGGATTGGCTGCTCAGGTTGATTCGAATGTGATGGCAAGACAAGCACCGACGAAGTTCAGCGGGGCTATCGCCCATTGAGCGACCCCGCGACGGAGACCGTCGCCCGGCGTAGAGCGGACAGCCCCTTTAGCCTGTCAATCGCCCGTCTGACTCAAGGCCGGTACATGAAGATGTCCTTGCCTTTGTGTCTATGGGGTGGAGTCGGGAATCTCATTGCGGCGCACCCAGCGGGACAGTGCGGAATAGAGGTCATTGACCTCGATAGGTTTGCGTACGTGGTCGTTCATGCCCGCCCCCAGCGTCTTGCCCGAACCTGCTGCTTCTGAGTCCGCTGTCATCGCGATCACCGGCAGCGATGCAAGGCGCGGCAGCGCTCGCAGCGCGCGCGTCGTGGCATAACCGTCCATTGCAGGCATCAAGCAATCCATCAACACCGCATCGAATTCATTGTGTTCAACGATTTCCAGTGCCTCACGGCCACCGCATGCGACAGTCACGACGACGCCCACTCGCTCAAGCAGCGTCGAGGCAATCTCACGATTGAATGCGTTGTCGTCCACGAGCAGGACTCGCACGCCTTTCAAAGCATGTGGGCTTGATTGCGGTTCTAGTACGGACATCAAGCGACTCCCGAGCTTTACCTCGCGTGCAAGCTCTTGTGGACAGCAAATCGCCAAGACTCGAACTTCCAAATCATCCGGGGCCGTGACCTTCAGCAACAGGCCCCTTCGTCGTGGTCGCATCAAGCTTCACGGCAAGGGTTGACGTCTTGCTCGTGTTGCACACGCGCAGCAGGTGCCGCCGCCACATCCGCAAGGGAGAGATGCTCGAGACTTGAAATCCGCCTTCCACGCTCATTCCGTCTTTCTCGGCGCCGTGTACCGCACGCGGTAGATTGCGCCAGCAAAGTCATCCGACACCAGCATCGACCCATCGGGCAGTACAAGCACATCGGCCGGGCGACCCCACGCCTGCTCACCTTGCAGCCAGCCGGTAATGAAGGGCTCGTATGCGACAGCCCGGTTGCCTTGCAGCTTGACCATGCTTACCCGATAGCCGACCTTGCTGCTGCGGTTCCATGAGCCATGCTCGGCAATGAACACCTGTCCCACGTAGGACGGTGGAAATTGTGTGCCCTGATAAAACCTCATGCCCAACGGCGCCACGTGCGCACCCAGTGTTTGCACTGGCGCGGTGAATTCGCTGCAGGCATGTTTGGAGCCAAACTCAGGGTCGCTGACGGAGCCGCCATGGCAGTAGGGGTAGCCAAAATGCAGGCCCGCCCGCGGTGCGCGATTCAACTCGTCAGGCGGTACATCGTCACCCAGAAGGTCCCGACCATTGTCCGTGAACCAGAGTTCGCCGCTGCCTGGTTGCCAGTCGAAGCCGACCGTGTTGCGCACGCCGCGGGCAAAGGTTTCGCGATGGGTGCCGTCGGGCTTCATGCGCAGGATGGTGGCGTAAAGCGCGGGGTCGGGCTCGCAAATGTTGCAGGGTGCACCCACGGGCACGTACAGCAAGCCGTCGGGCCCAAAGGCAATGAACTTCCAGCCGTGATGCGTTTCAGTGGGCAGGTCGGCCGTCACGACGATGGGGGCCGGCGGCTTCTCCAGCTGTTCCCCGATGCGGTCAAATCGCAGGATGCGGCTGACAGCCGAGACATACAGACTGCCATCACGCCACGCCACCCCTGCCGGCAGGCTCAGGCCTTGGGCAACGAGGTGCAGCGCGCCGGCTCGGTAGTCATTGTCCAGTTCAAGAGCGAAGACCTTGCCTTCGCCCGTGGATCCCACGTACAGCACGCGCCCGGCGGGACTTTCGCCCAGCGCCATCTCGCGCGCGTTGGGAACGCGGGCCAACAATTCGATGGCAAAGCCGGGGGGTAGCTTCAGCTTGTCCAACGGCAAGGTGTCCCCGGCGGCCTCTGCTACCGCGGGCGCGATGTGAGGCAGCGCGACAAACGCCAGTGTGAGCCATGCTCTGATCCAGTTCATGTGCAACCTTCGATACTGTTCGCATGGGCCTTGGCGCATCGATAGCCCTTGAAGATCCAGCGAGATCTCCAACGGCAGTCATTCCCTGCACTGCCTTTCATTCGACCTGTTCGGCTCTCGCAAAAGACCGTCGATGTCCGCTGCAGGCCGATACCTGTGGCCAAGGACGTGCGCATCTCCATACGATGTTGAGCGACATCGAACTGAATCGCAAGGCCCTTGCGCGCCGCTGGCCAGAAACGCGCCGCAGTTCCCAGCAGGCAACGCCGAGCGAATGCGGCTGTGCCGCTGCTTCGGGCAGATCTTCGTGGCGTCCGCTATTCAAACAAGATTTGATCGTTTTCGACGCTATCCGTCTTCTGCGCCATGGCCATCTCGCCCTACGGGGTTTCCATAGGAAAGCCGACTGGCCTTGGTGGGATCATGCAGCAAGGGAACTGCAGGGAGCTTGATTCCGATTGGACCCGCCCTCTGGTCGGGGCTCGATTCGGCAGCCAAACAAGCCGTTCGGCGGCCTGTACCGCATGTGTGCAGGGGAAGGCGTCTACGGCCGCCCTTCGCTGCAGGCACGGGTCCGTCGGGTGGGGATGGAGTCGGGCATGAAACAAGGCACTCCGTTCGTTTCGATCATTTCCGTGGCGCTGCTGACGCCAGCGCAGCTTTGGGCCCAAGACGGCCAACCCGTCCAATCCGTGATCGTCACCGGCACGCGCGCCAGCGTCGAATCAGCCGCGGAGCGCAAGCGCCGCAGCGACGACATCGTCGATGGCATCGTTGCCGAGGAGATCAACCGCCTGCCCGACCTCAGCGTGGCGGATTCGGTGCAACGCATCACGGGAGTACAGATCACGCGTGACCGGGGCGAAGCATCGGTCGCGACGGTGCGCGGGCTGGTGCAAGTCGAAACCACGCTCAACGGGCGCGAGGTGTTCACGGGCGGCTTTGGCCGAGCGCTGGACTACGCCGACCTGCCAAGCGACATGCTGGCCGGCATCGACGTCTACAAGACTTCGTCAGCTTCCCGCATCGAAGGCGGGCTCGGTGGCACGGTGGACCTGCGCACGCGCCATCCGTTCGACTTCGACAGGCCTACGATTGCGCTCACGGCGCGTCTCCTGCACGGCAACCTGGTCGACAAGAGCGCAGGACAGTTCTCGCTGCTTTACGGTGGGCGTGCCGCCACCCCCGTTGGCGGGGCCGCGATACTCGTGAACCTGGTGCACCAGGACCGCGACTACCGCGAGGATCAGAAGAGCACCGGCACGCCGATGCTGTGCAGCGCGCGTGCCACGTCCGGCTGCCGACTCGACCTGGTGCCCGGCGAGGACACCGTCGCCCCCAGTAGCACCTCGGAGAGCGCCAGCTTCGGCCGCCGCCGCCGGAACGCGGCCAGCGTGATGCTCGGGTGGCGACCCAGCGCAGCCCTCGATCTCTACGCCGAAGCCCACTTCGCCGAGTTGCTCACCCGGCAGGACACGCAGCAGTTCAATGCAGGCCCGAACTTCGCGGCGGGCAGCAGCTTCGACCCCTCGAGCGTCGTGCTCTTTCCCGGCACGCACGACGTGCAGGCAATCACCTGGACGAACGTGCCGGTATCGATCCTGAGCTTCGCGCGCGACACGATCGACCGCACACGACAGTTTGCCGTCGGCGGCTCGTGGGACAAGGCCGACCTGCGCCTGAGTGCCGATCTCAGCTACACCCGCAGCCTCAATCGCCTGTTCTTCTCCGGTCCGACGCTCGCCGGGACGGTCGCACGCTTCACGCAGGATCTGTCGGGCGGGGTGCCGAGCACGGCGATAGCAGGCACCGACCTGACAGACCCGGCGAACCTTCGCTACGCCTCGCTCGCATACCGGGTGAGGCCCTTGCGTGGCAGCCTGCTCGCCGGACGCTTCGACGCCGAATGGCAGATCGACGGCGGGATGCTGCAACGCGTGGCCCTCGGCTGGCGGCAGGCGCGCCGCGAAGCCGACAACGCCTCCAACCTGATCTTTGGAGACGTCGCCGTGCCCGGCACCGTGCTGGCATCTGACCGACCGGGCCGCAGCGTCGTCTTTCCCTACGCGCCGTTCCTCGACGGCCACGGGGACAGCATCGTCCGCTACCTCACCGACACGCTGGCCGACGCTCGCGACCCGCTCGCACTTCGCGACGCCTTCGGCGTCACGGCGCCCCTGCCGACTTCAGGCGGGGCGCTGGGGGTGTGGCGCATTCGCGAACGCACCGACGCCGCCTACGCCGAGACTGGCTGGAACGCGCCGGGACAGGCCCTCGACGGCCAGACCGGCCTGCGGCTGGTGCGCACGCATTCCGCGCTATCGGGCAACCAGAGCGTCCCTTCGAGCGGCACGATCGAGCCGATCGAGATCGACACCACGACGACCGACTGGCTACCCAGTGCGATCCTGCGCTGGCGCATCGGTGATCCCTGGCAACTGCGGGCCGGAGCCTCGCGCACGATCACGCGACCCGATTTCAACCTGCTGTCGCCATCGATCACGCTCACGCCCAACAGCGTCAACCCGCAGCTCAATCAGGGCACGGCCGGCAACCCGGCCCTTCGGCCCATGAGGGCGACGAACGTCGATCTGGCTGCCGAGGCCAACCTTGGGGCCGGCCATGCCGCGTCGATGACGCTGTTCTGGAAGCGCGTGGACGGGTTCATCGCCACGCAGAGCCAGGCAGAGATGCACGACGGTGCCCTCTACCAGGTGAGCCGACCGTACAACGCGGACGCCGGCAGCATCCGGGGTGCCGAGCTGTCCTATCAGAGATTCCTCGATTTCCTGCCCGGCGCTTGGAGCGGGTTGGGCCTGCAGGCCAACGCCACCTTCATCGCCAGCAGCACCTACGATCACGTGCTGCACGCCAACGTGCCGATGCAAAACCTGTCGCGTCGCAGCGCCAACCTCGTCGGGCTCTACGAGCGCGGCGAGTGGTCAGCACGGCTGGCGTGGAACTGGCGCAGCAGCTTTCCCAGCGGCACCACGAGCGTCGTCGGCCTCGGCGCCTTCGAGGCCAGCACGCGAGCCTATGGCTGGCTCGATGCCTCGCTGCGCTGGCGCCTCTCCGACCGCCTGACCTGGTCGCTCGACGGCGGCAACCTGCTCGGCACCTTGCGCCGCTCGTACTTCGGCGTCGGGACCCGGCCGCAGAACGCCTGGGTCAACGATCGCCAGGTCGGCACCAGCTTGAGCTTGCGGCTGTGAGGGTCGCTGGCATCGGGTGGGCAGTAGCGTTCGGGGCATGGCTCTTCTTGCTGGCGGTCGCCACGGCCGCGCCGATCGACGACTGGCGCCAGCGCGCCACCGCCGTTCGCAAGCTTGCAGACAACGACGCGCCCGCGGCGTACGTGCAGGCGCAGCACCTGCAGGCGGAGTTGCCCTCAGATGCGTTGCCTGCCGACCGCGTGCGCGCGCTCAACTTGCTGGCGCGCGTCGAGATCCACCTGGCCAGGACCTCGCTGGCCCTGGCTCATGCCGAGCAGGCGTTGCGCGAGGCCACGGCCGCCGGTGACCGCGCCGGCCAAGCCGAGGCCGACATGAACATCGGCCTTGGCGCAGTCAACCAGAACGATGTCCCACGCCTGATGGAAGTCACATCGCAAGCCATCGCGGTGCTCGACGGCGTGGACCGGCCCGACCTGCTCGGCGAAGCCCTGTTTCGAGGCGCGATCGTGTACCGCCGGATCGGCCATCTCGAAGAGGCAGTGACGATGTCGCTGCAGGCGCTGGACGCGGCACAGCGTTCAGGGGATCCGCTGGCAATGGCGTACGCGCATCACGGCCTGTCGATCTCGTACGGCCAGAGCGGGCGCCGAGCCGAGGCGATGCAGCAGGGCAAGGAGATGCTTCGGGAGGCGACGGCAGCAGGTTCGAAGTTGCAGGAGGGCTATGCCCAGCTGACCCTGGCGCCGCTCGCGGCCGATCTGGGCGACCGCGCCGAGGGTGACCGGTACCTCGACCAGGCCATCCGGTCGTTCACCGCGGTCGGCTCGCCCTCGGCGCTGGGTCTCGCCGTGAATCGTCAGACGACAGAGGCTATGGAGGCAGGGCACTGGAAGGAGGCTTTGGCCTCGATCGAGCGGGAGCGCGATATCCTCGAAGTCACGCAACTGCCCGTGGGCTGGTTCTTCTTGGCCGTTGAGCGCAGCCAGATCGAGCAAAGGCTCGGGCACCCGACCGAAGCGCTCGCTCAAGCCCAGGATGCCCGCCGCCGGGCGCTCGCACTGGGGCAGCCGCTTTACCAGTCATTCGCCGCGCGCCGCCTGGCCGAGCTGGCAGCGGCCTCCGGCGACCAGAAGCGTGCCTACGAGCTGATGATCGAGGCCCTGGACCTGCAGGTGCGGGCCACTACCGAGCGCAGCTCGGAGCGCCTGCTCGAGGCCGCACAGGGGCGCCGCGACGAAGCGCGTCGACGCGAGCTAGCCGAGCTGCAACGCCGTGGCGAGCAGCAAGCCGGCGAGCTGCACGCGCGCGAGCAGCAGCAGCGCTGGCTGTGGACAGTGTTGGCGGGAAGCTTCATGGCTCTGGGTGGCACCCTCTACCTCGTCTTGCGCCTGCGCCGCTCTCGCACTGAGGTGCGCAGCCTGGCCGACGGCCTGGAGCAGCGCGTGCGCGAACGCACCAGGCAGCTGGAGCGCGCGCAGCATGCGGCCGAAGCCGCCACGCAGGCGAAGAGCGAGTTCCTGGCCAACATGAGCCATGAGATCCGCACGCCGATGAATGCGATCCTTGGCATGTCGCACCTCGCGTTGAAGACCGGCCTGGACGCGCGCCAGCGCAACTATGTCGAGAAGGTGCATGGTGCCGCCGAGTCGCTGCTGCGCATCATCAACGACATCCTCGATTTCTCGAAGATCGAGGCCGGAAAGCTGGAGATCGAGACGATCCCCTTTCATCTGGGCGACGTCTTCGACCAGCTCGCCGACCTGCTGGGCATGCGTGCCGAAGAGAAGGGGCTCGAACTGCTGTTCGCATTGCCGGTCGCCCTTCCCACTGCTCTGATCGGGGATCCTTCGCGGCTGAGCCAGATCCTGCTGAACCTCTGCAACAACGCCATCAAGTTCACCGAGCAAGGCGAAGTGGCGGTGGCCGTCTCGCTCGTCGAACGCGGGGACGTACGAGCGACGCTGCGTTTCGACGTGCGTGACACCGGCATCGGCATGACATCGCAAGAGTGCGCACGCCTGTTCCAACCATTTACGCAGGCCGAGTCCTCGACCAGCCGGCGCTTCGGAGGCACGGGCCTGGGACTGGCCATCTGCCGCCACCTTGTCGAGACCATGGGCGGCGCGATCGGCGTCGAAAGCGAACCTGGCCGCGGCAGCACTTTTCATTTCACGCTGCCTTACGCCCTGCAGCCCGACGCGCCGCAAGCGCCGGAGGTCGGCGAACTGCGCGGGATGCGAGCGCTCGTCGTCGATGACCATCCAGCGGTGCGCGAGCTGCTGCGTGCGTTGCTCGATTCGCTCGGGCTCCAGGTCGAGATGGCGTCTGGCGGGGAAGCGGCACTGGCCGCGGTGGCAGGCGCCGATCTGGCCGACCGCCCGTTCAAGTTGCTGCTGCTGGACTGGCGCATGCCCGGCATGGACGGGATCGAGTGTCTGGAGAGGCTGCAGCGCGCCAGCGGACGCCATGCGCCGCCGACAGTGCTGATGGTGACCGCCTTCGGCCGGGAGCAGGCGGAAGGGCTGCTGCAGGCGCGTCGGTTGCAGGTGGCCGCGCTGTTGGCCAAGCCCGTCACGCCGTCGGCGCTGTTCAACGCCTGCCTCGCTACGCTGGGCCATCAGCCCGTCCACCCCAGCCGCGGCACGCAGCGCAAGGAACTACTGCAGGCTCGACAAGTTGGCTTGGCCGGCGTGCGCATCCTGCTCGTCGACGACAACCCGATCAACCAAGAGCTGGCGTGCGACCTGCTGGAACGGGTCGGCATCGTGGTTTCAGTAGCCTCCAATGGCCGCGAGGCGCTGGACCAGCTGGAAACCCGACGATTCGACGGTGTCCTCATGGACTGCCAGATGCCGGTGATGGATGGATACGAAGCTACTCGTGCGCTGCGTCTGCGCCCCGGTCAGAGCGATCTGCCGGTCATCGCGATGACCGCCAACGCGATGGCCGGCGAGCGCGAGAAGGTGCTGGCTGCGGGCATGAACGACTACATCACCAAGCCGGTCGTCGTGGACGAATTGTTCGCAACACTGGCGCGCTGGCTGCGCCCGGCACAGGCCGAGACACCCGGCAGCGCGGCGTCGGAGACCCTCGCCGACCTGGACAAGGGCGCGGCCCTGGCGGCCCTGGGAGGCGACGAAGAGTTGTACCAGCGGCTCCTGTGCATGTTCAAGGAGCGCGAGGCCAGCTTCGAAACGCGATTCCGCAGTGCTCGCGCGCACGACGACGTGGACGAGGCCGTACGCTGCGCTCACGACCTCAAGAGCATTGCCGGCTCGCTGGGCATGCCGATCTTGCAGCGAGCAGCGCAGACTCTGGAAACGGCACTGGTCGCAGTTCATGCCCAAGGGAGAGGTGAGGCGCAGATCGATGCGCTGCTGGCGGACGTGACGAGGGCGCTGGAGCCGCTGGTGCGTGCTGCGACGGTGCAGTCGGAAACCTAAGCAGTTGAAGGTGCCAGGCTTAGCGATTGTCCAACCTTGCTTCCAGCGCTCCCACATCAGCGCCTTCTGGCTGTCGAAATAGTAGATTCGTGGCCGTCGCTTCATTTGCAACACTCCTGCCGCCCGCGCGGTGGTTAGTGCGTTGCACTGACCGGTTGAATCCGCCGCATTGGCAATCAACGGCAGTACCAGCGAGACGCGCTTTACAATAAGAATCGACAGCGCTTCCGCATCTGGCGTGAGGCATCAAAGGCGACGCCGCAGCGCGCGATCGCCTGTCAACGGGGAGGAGAGAACATGCGAAAAATGTGGGGGCAGCGCCTGGGCGCCGCCATGCTCGTCTTGGCCCTTGGGGCGTGCGGCGGCGGTGGCGGCGGCAGCAGCAGCAGCCAATCCGGACCGGTAGTCACTGTCGATCGAACTTCGCTGCAGTTCGTCGGATTCGCCGGCAAGACGTTGCCGCCGCAGACGATCAACGTCACGCTGGCCAACGCGGGCAACGAGGGTCCGTACTACGGCACGGCCATCAGCAACCAGCCCGGCCAACTGAGTGCGGAATTTCAATCTTCCTCCACCAATTCCGCGACGATCACGTTCCAGCCCCTGGTTAACACGACCGGCGCGGCGCCGGGTAACGTGACGCTGGAACTGTGCACCGATTCAGCCTGCGCGCACGTCGTCTGGTCGCAATCCATCAGCTATACGATCGCCACGTTCTCCATTGCCAACACGGCCTTGAGTTTCAGCGGCGACGAAGGCGTGACGTCCGCTCCACAGACCATCGCCATCTCCCCGGCCGACTCGACGCACTTGCTGGCGATCGCGAGCAGCGCGCCCTGGCTGGTCGCGACGAACAACGCTTCCTCCATCCTCGCCACGGCATCTGGCACTGGCATGACAGCCGGCTCTTACAGCGCCGATATCACGATCGCGGTCGGCACGCAGCCAGGCGCCGCGACGATCACGGTGCCGGTGTCATTCTCGATCGCCAGCGGCATCGTGCCGCCCACGGCGACATCCATCGACCTGACCGCGACGACCGCGACGTCCGCTCTCTCCGGGGTGGGATCGATTTCGTTCAGGGCCGCGCCGAACGCTTGGACCGCCGTCAGCGATGCCTCCTGGCTCGTGCTCGATACGCCTGCAGGCGCAGGCGCCGGCACGCTGGCATGGCACGTCGACCCGACGAAGATCGCGAGCATCCCCAATTGGTCGAGCGTCATCGCCAACGTGCGCGTCTCGGCCGCGGGCTATACCGACGTCACGACCACGATAACGCTGAACAAGAAGCTGCCGGAGATCTACACGACGCAGCCGAGCACCGTCGCCGCGGGCGCCGCGTCGACACTCAGCGTGAAGGGCCGCGGACTGTCTCAGCTCGCCGACGGCACGCGCATCCACGTCGGCAGCGTCGGGGGCACCTCGTTCACGGCGGTGATCACGTCGGACACCAACGCGATCCTGTACGTGCCGGCACTTGCTGCCGGCCCGCAACAGATCTCGGTGACGAATGACGTCGGCCTGGCAACGCAAACTGCGATGCTCGCCGCGGCGACGCCTGGGTCGCTGCACTACGCCACGGTCGCGAACACGGGCGAGAAGCGCAGCGCACTGTTCGACCCGTCGCGCAACGCGGTGTACGCAGTTAACCTCACCCAGAACACGCTGGTGCGCTACCGGCTGGTCGGCTCGACCTGGCAGGTCGACGGCAAGCCCATCGCGTCGATCGGCGACATGGCGATGACGCCCGACCGCAGCACCCTGCTCGTGGGCTCCGGCACCAACCTGCTGGCAATTGACCCCGACACGCTGGCCACCACCTCCACGTATGCTGCCGGCGGCTCGCTCGTGCCCGGCCCGTACTTCACGAAGGGCCTCGCGGTGACCAGCGACCTGCGCGTCTGGTTCGGCAGCGACCAGTGGTCGTCGATGACCTACTTCGACATCCTGCACCAGTCGTTCGGCACGCAGTCGCTCGGAGCACTTGGCACCAACGGCATGCTTTACTCGCCCAACTTCTATGCACCATGGGCTGGCTCACAGTTGATCGTCGCGAACAGTGTGCTGGATCCGCCGCTGCCCAACGAGGTCTACGACGCCACTCGGCAATCGATATCTTCGCCCAGCGGCGAGCCGACCATCTACAACGGCGTGAGCCTGAGCGGTGACGGCAGCCTGGCACTGGTCGACGACCTATCGCTCTACCGGACGATGGACTGGTCGCTGGTTGGTACCGCGCAGGTTCCGACGACCGCGATCGGCCTGGGCACCGTGCTGTCGACGGACGGCACGCGCATCTACGAACCGATCACGGCCAACAACAATACCCTCGTCGTCGACCACATCAACGTCTACGACACGTCGAACGTGACGCCGGGGAGTTCGTCGTTCGCCGTGGTCGGCCAGATCGCCGTCACCGATCAGGCGCTCGATTGCGGCAGCCAGCCAGCCTACGGCTGCGGCGTACGCGGAACGCTATTTCTCAGCCCGCTTGGCGACACCCTATTCTGGGTCGGCAACCAGCGCCTCGTGGTCATCCCGATCCCGGCCGCGATGAGTGGTATCCAGTCCGCGCATGCCGGTATCGCGAAGGCACATCTACGCGCGCACTGAACGGTGACGGGACGGCCAGCGAAGGCCGTCCCTTCAGCGGCGGAGGATCTTCCAAGCCCACCCAGCTTGCTGCGGGTGCGCGCCTTCGCAGCGAGGTGCGCGCTGCCCAGCTACGTCGAGCTCGACTTGGCGGAAAGCCCTAGCGCGGTCTGAGGCGCAGCCGCTGGCAATCAGCCGTCGATGTGCAGCAACAGACCCGTGGCCGTGTAGGTCGGCGTGACCTTGAAACCCTTCACGCTGATGGTCGTGAACCGGCCCTGGAGCTTGCCCGCGCTGATCACGTCCAGCGTGTCGCCGGCGGACGGCACGTGACCGGGGACGAACGCGACGTTGAGCGTACCGCCTGCCAGCGTCACGGTGCCCGCGACCGCGAGTCGTCCAGCGCCGCTGCCGCCGATGTCCAGTTCCAACGTGCCGGCGGGAAGCGCCGTGAAGCCACCCGCGATGGAGAGCGGCGTGCCCGCAGCGCTGACCAGGGTTCCGCCGGCCACGTAGACATCGCCGGTACCCAGCGCGTTCGTCGACGCCGCCTGCAGGACGCCGCCGTCGATCTCGGTGCCACCGCTGAACGAGTTGCTGCCAACCAGCGCCAGCGTGCCGCTACCCTTCTTGGTCAGCTTGCCTGCGCCGGCGATGTCGTTCTGCCAGCTGTCGAACGCCGAGAAGCCGCCTTGCGTCGCGTCCATCGTCACCACGGTGTCGCCGTTGAATGCCCCGAAGCCGTCGGCAGCGGCAAACAAGTTGAGGCGACCCCAACCTTCGGTGTCGTCGAGTACCGGATAGCCCGAAGGCAGCGCGGTGGTCTTGAGCACCACGCGGCGCTGTGCAGCGTCGAGGTAGGGCAGGCGCGTCTCGAGCAAAACCTCCGCCCCCTTGGGTACGACGGCGGGCCTGGTCTTGTCGCCGAGCTGCGTGAAGCCGTAGGTCAGGCGGCGCAGGTAGCTGGCCTTGTTGGCGGCGTGGTCCGCGAAGCGGTCCACGCTCGCGGGCTGCGAATGTGCGTAGGCACTGAACGCCGCGGCGCTGCTCGCGCCGACGGCGGCCATCAATGCGGTGTGTGCCTGAGCGTAGGCGGAGGCGCTCGCGGTGGAATCGGCGCCGGTGGCGATGCTCGCCGTCGCGGCAGCCTGCGCCTGGATGCGGCCGCCGATCACGTCCAGCGGAGAGTGCATGCCGGCAAGGATGCGGTTCTCGCCCAGTTCGAGCGCGCGGCTCAGCAACTCCTGGTAACGCTCGGGCAGGACATAGGCCATCGCGATCGCGTCGCGTGTGGCTTCTGCCGCGTGGCCGCTGATGAACCCTCCGTCGGTGGCGGGCGTCGTGCTCTCGGCGGGCACCAGGGCCGGCACCACCTGCACGGAGCTGCTCCAGCGCCATGGGCGAGCGTATTTGTAGAAGCGCTTGGCGGGCTCGGTCGAGGCGTTCTGGCCGGCGTTGTTGACGAAGTCGACGACGGCCCCGAAGCTCGCGTTGCCCGACGCGCTGCCGACGCCGGTGTTGTTGCCGCTGTCGTTGTAGAGCACCGTCGTCGCGTCGCTTGGCACGCCGGTGATCGAAGTCGTCTGCTGCGCCGCCGTGCGCCACGCCGCGGTCAGCGGGCCCAAGCCGTCGGTGACGCTGTAGCCCTTTCCGCGCCGGTCGTCCAGGTAGGCGGCCGTCGCTTGGTCGGCGCTGCGGCCGCTGGTCGCGGTGACGACATACTGGATATTGGCTCCCAGCACCGCGCTGTTCAACACCGTGCCGTCGGTGGCATCACCGGGAATGCCGCTCCACGTCGACGCCGCGACGGCCGGAAAGCTGCCGTTCGCCGCAGCCGTCACGCCCGCGTCAACCAGCAGCGTGCTGGGCTTCCACACGTCGAGGAAACCGGACACCACGCGAACGCCGGCGTTCGTTGCCAACGTGGCGTAGCGCGCATCGCCGCGCTGGTTGGTGGCCGCGTAGTCGACGTAGGGCAGTACCGCCGTCTCGTCTGCGACAGGGGCGCTGTCAGTCGTGCCTGAACCTGCAGGAGCCGCAGGAACCGTCAGGGCTGCGTCGTCGCTGCCTCCGCACGCCGACAGGGCAGCGATGGCGACGAGGCAGGTAGCGAAGGGAAAGGCAACGCGATTGGGCATGGGCGATTCGAAGGATGGAGGAGTGGACGTCGAATCGAATCAGACGCTGCGATCCGACGGCAACCCGGCAATCTATCGTCCGAAAAAGTCATACTTATGAATCCCGCCTCTCCCGAGACCGCAGCGCGGCGGCCGTCTTGGTCACGCCGACTGGCTGGCCGCCCTTCCTCGGGTGCCGGCGTGCATGCGATGCAAAGCGTCCCGACAAAGAGGCCTCGCACCGTCCGACTTGACAGACGTCTTACCGGCCAACCTGCCATGTGGTGGCTCGAACTAGCGACGTCGGATAGGACGCCGGCTTGGAGGACTTCTTGGTCAAACAACTTCTGGCCACCGTCAAGCGCGCGGACAGGTGGGTGGTCGGCAGCGACACCACGCAGGGTTCATTTGCTCGCGCTCACGTGCCGCGTCAGGCTTCTTCGGCCATCCACGAGCCGCAGCGGGAATCGGCCGCAGCAAAGCAGGCAAAGGCGATCGACCGTTTGCGGCAGATTGCTCAACCCGCGTCGCAACAGAGCCGGCTGAAGTCGGCGCGCGCCAGTCGCTCACGCTCGACGAAAACCATCAGCGTGTCGCCGTCGTGCCAGCACCAGTCGAGTTCATCGTGCGAGCGCACCGTGAGCAGCGAAACCCAGTCCGGGCCGGGGGTCGGGTCGTACGCCAGCGAGTTGAAATCGGGGACGCCGAGCAGGTAGTCGACGCTGGATGGCAATTCCTCGACAAGTCCCTCAAGCAGCCGGGTATCAAACGGCCAATCGGTGCGCAGTTCCCGGTGGCGCGGCAGCACCTTCACCGCGCGCATGGCCAGTGCGACGGCAGGACCGACCCCTCCCGGCGCGCCGAGTTCCTCGTGGCCCGTGGTGTCGGGCCAATGAAAGCCGATCACGTAGTCGTCGTCGCGCCAGAAGATCTCGCCGTCCTCGTCCCAGGCGTGGAACAGCGCGAGAAGGCCGCCACGCGGCAGGGAGCCCGGCGCGTCGGCAATCTCGGCAAAGGCGATCTGTCCCAGGAAGCGATACACGCCTTGCGGATGCCGCGGCCATTCGAAGCCGGCCGGCACGAACGCAGGGCCGCCGAAGCGGCTACCGCCAAGCAACGCCGGCTCATTGGCGAGCCGCAGCTCGACGCCCGGGACGGCGATGTGGTTCAGCCAGCCGAGATGCTCACGCAGCTCAGGCATTCTTTCGGCGACGGACGGCAACAGCGATTCTTCGAGATACATGCTATTTGAACCACGGGTGCCGCGGGCGGCGGCCACAAGATGCGAAGAGACTGGCTCGTGCGGCTCGGCCCAGAGCAGACCTGCGACGCCGGCCGCTCGTGGCCGCATGCCGTCTGGTAGCGGAGCGATCGTAACGCCATCGACGGTTGCGGACATCGGCCTCGCGCGACATTTCCGGCTCCAGTCACGGCAAGGACCCGATCAGTTTCCCGATTGAAGTCGTGGAGCATGCCGCGCGCCTAGGGCTGGTGCTAGCTAGCGCTTCTCTTGCGAGCGCCTTGATGATCGTCAACGCTCTACATTCCGATGCGGCGCAGCCGATGAGCCCGGAACCATAGTGCTACGGGCCACGAGCCATCTCCACAGTCGGCCAGCAGCGGTCTTTTACTCGTGACTGGTTTCGGGATCAGGCCGATGCGGATGCCAAACCCGATTGCGACTCCTGTGCCAGGCGCACGCGCGGTCGCAGGAACTGTGCTGCGACGAAGATGTCCTGCTCGATCGCGCGCCGCACGCCCGGACTGTCGGCGCGGCCTAGCGCCTTGAGCGCGGCCTCGTGGGCGGCGTTCAGGACTTTCATGGCCTCCGGCGTCTCGAACAACTGATTCGACACCGGGCCGGCCTTCAGCCACAGCGTGTCGATCAGCGCGAACAAGATCGGCGAGCCCGCGGCTCGGTAGAGCAATATGTGGAAGTCCTCGTTGGCCGACAGGTAGTCCCCGCTGCGACCGCGCTCGAGCGCTCGCTGCATGCGTTCGCACAGCGTCTGCAACTGTCGCCGCTGGGCGGCATCGAGCCGCAGCGCCCCCCGCTCGGCGGCCTCGCCCTCGAGCAGAATGCGCATCTGCGTCAAGTCGTCGAACTCGGCGACCGTCAGTCGCGGGACCGCGACACCGGCGTGGGGCACATTGACGACAGCGCCCTCCGCCGAGAGGCGCTGCAGCGCCGCGCGCACGGGCATCACGCCGACGCCCATCTCGGCGGCGACCTGCCGGATCTTCAGGCGCTCGCCCGGCACGAAGCGACCTACCGTCACCCATTGGCGCAGGCGGCCGTAGACCTCGTCCTGCTGGGTCGTGACTGCTTCCCTGCCAATGGTCATCAAGTGCCCCACGCCAAGCCGAAGCGAGGCATCACCCGGGCGCCAATGACGAACGCGATCCGGCCGCGAAGGTCGACGAGCGCGGGCCTCATGCGGACGCTCCTAGTTCTCCCAGCGCCGCATCCAGCGTCGTGCACAAGTGTTCGACGTGAGCATCAGTGGTGTCGGGACATACCAACATCATGTTGTGGAACGGCGTGATCAAGACGCCGCGATTGAGCAGGTACAGGTGCAATGCATGCTCGAGCTCGGCATCCATGGCGGCGCCCGCCTCGCTGCCGTTCCGGGGTGGTGTGGCGCGGAATTGCACCTCGGTGCGAGCGCCGACCTGGGTCACGCACCACGGCAGGCCACGCCGCGCGACGATCCGGCGCAGCCCGTCGGCCAGCCGCGCCGCCCGCGCTTGCATCGGCGCGAAGACGTCCGGTATCAGCAACTGCGAGAGCGTCGCCCGCATCGCCGCCATCGCCAACAGGTTCGCGCTCAACGTCGTCCCGATGCCCGAGTGGCCAGACACCGACGCACGCTTGGCATCCTCGGCGCGGCGAGCGACATCTTCGCTGAAGCCGTAGGCCGCGCACGGCATGCCGCCGCCCAGCGCCTTGCCCACGACCACCGCGTCGGCGGCGACGCCATGGGCCCTTGCGTAGCCCCCGGGGCCGCTGCTCAGGGTGTGCGTCTCGTCCATCACCAGCAAGCTGCCGTGCCGTCGCACGAGTTCGCTTGCGCGCTCCCAGTATCCGGGCTCGGGCAGCACCATGCCGATGTTGGTCATGACCGGCTCGGCCAGCACGCACGCGACATCGTCTGGCGCCAGCGCGGCCTCGAGTGCGACGAGGTCGTTGAACTCGACGACGCGAGTCGTGGCAGTCAGGTCGTGTACCTGGCCAAGCAGGCTGGCCCGTTGCACGGGCCGGCCATCCACGAGGTCGACAAACGCATCGTCGACGGTGCCGTGGTAGCAGCCATTGAACACCAGCACCACGCGGCGGCCCGTCGCGGCGCGCAGCCAGCGCAGCACGAAGCGGTTGGCATCGGTGGCCGTCATCGCGAATTGCCAGCGCGGCAGGCCGAACCGGTCGGACAGCAGCCGGCCGACGGCCTCGGCGTCTTCGCTTGCGAGCATCGTCGTCAAGCCGCGCACCGCCTGTCGCTGCAGCGCCGACGCGACCGCCGGGGGCGAATGGCCAAACATCGCGCCGGTGTCACCCAGACAGAAGTCGACCAGCTCGTGGCCGTCCACGTCGGTCAGCGTGGCACCGTTGGCCGCCGAGGCCTGCAGCGCGAACGGCGTGCCCCAGTCGCTCATCCAGTGGAGTGGCACGCCGAACATCAGGTGCGCAGCGGCCTGGCTCGCCAGCGCACGCGAGCGCGGGTTGCGCTGCTCGAACAGAGCCCGCTCCCGCGCGAGCAGGCCGGCGACGTGCCCGGGCGCGATGCCGGTGCGCGGGGCTGCAGGAGAGATGTTCATGTCAGACGAGCAGCAGCAGGTGTTCCCGCTCCCAGCTGCTGATGACGCGGTTGTAGGTGGCGTACTCGAGTTCCTTGACTGCGCAGAACGCATCGACGAAGTTCTCGCCCAGCACGTCCTTGATCGCATCGCAGCCGCGCATCGCCTCGATTGCGTCCTCGAGGTGGCGGGGCAGCTCGTGGCTGACGTTCCACGCACTGTCGGCCGTCGGCTCGGAGGGCCGCAGGTCCTCCTGCATGCCCAGCCAGCCGCACGCGAGCGTTGCGGCCATCGCCAGGTACGGGTTGGCGTCGACGCCGGGGACGCGGTTCTCGACGCGGCGCGCCTGCGGGCCGGACTTCGGGATGCGGATGCCGCAGGTGCGGTTGTCGAAGCCCCAGCGCACATTGATCGGCGCCGACATGTAGGGCGCGAGGCGGCGGTAGGAATTCACGTACGGTGCAAGCATCGGCATCACGTGCGGGATGTAGGTTTGAAGGCCACCGATGTAGGAGCGGAACAGTTCGGACGCACTGCCGTCCTCGCGGCTGAACAGGTTGCTGCCGTCGGCATCGACCAGGCTTTGGTGGATGTGCATCGCGCTGCCCGGCTCGCCTTCCATGGGCTTGGCCATGAAGGTCGCGAACACGCCATGACGCAGCGCGGTCTCGCGGACCGCGCGCTTGAACAGGAACACGCGGTCGGCCAGGTCCAGCGCGTTCCCGTGTGAAAAGTTGATCTCCATCTGCCCCGGCCCGGCCTCGTGGATCAGCGTCTCAACGCCGAGCGCGTGCTGGTCGCAGAAGGACGAGAGCTCCATGAAGAACGGATCGAAGTCGTTGACCGCGTCGATCGAATAGCTCTGGCGCCCGACCTCGGGCTTGCCAGTGCGCCCCAGCGGCGGCTGCAGCGGTTCGTGGGGGTTCTGGTTGCGCGCAACGAGGTAGAACTCCATCTCCGGTGCGACGACCGGCTGCCATCCTTGACGTTCATAGAGCGACAGCACGCGGCGAAGCACCGCGCGAGGTGAAAGCTGCACCGGCTGGCCGTCCCATTCCTCGCAGTCATGGATCACCACCGCGACCGGTTCGGCCGCCCACGGAACGATTCGCACCGTGCGCGCATCCGGCCTGCAGACCATGTCGGGATCCGTGTCGCCGACAAAGGGCCCGTTATCCGGCTGCTGGCCATTGACGGTGTTCAGCAGCACGCTCTTGGGAATGCGCATCTCGCCGCTGGCCAGGAACAGATCTCGCGGCAGGATCTTCCCGCGGGCGATGCCCGTCATGTCGGCGATGACGCACTCCACCTCGTGGATACGGTGGGCAACCAGGAATTCGTGCAGCGAGGTTGTCATGCCTCGATCATAGCCTATGACTCGTGATGTGATCACAAATAAGCAATTGGCCCACCGAAGTGCAATCAATTATTCATTTTTGTGATCTCATTTTCATCGCTTTTGCAAGGATGGCCTCTGGCTTGGCCTGATGTCGGCTGCACTGAATCCCTGCGCAGTCGACTGCGGCTCGCCGAATCGGTCAAGGAGGCCTGCGCTGTCGCGATCCCGGCAGGCGTGAAGCGTCGTTTGGAATCCCCCGTCCGGATTGACTCGTCTGATCCCGGCCATAAGCAGCCGGTGACCGACGACGGCTAGAGCAGCCCCAATGTGGACAAGCCTGCTGAACCGCCTGTTACTCGCCGCCATCCTCTTCGCCCCCATCCTCTTCGCCGCCATCCTCGTCGCCGCCAGCGCATTCGGCGCCGCGCTGCTGTGGGTCGTGAAGCACCAGCGGCGCGCGCCGCCGTTCAACGGCTCCATTTTCGACCCAGGCCTGGGTCACTGGGTGGTCGTGGCTGGAAGTACGCGTGCGCTGATCGGCTTCCTCGGCCGGAATCTGATGGCCGACCGGCTTCGTCGCTCGGTCAGCGAGACATACGGCGCGGATCTTCCCGGCCGGCCGGCCACGGGCGTCGGGGAGCGCGTCGTGGTCGCGGCGATCGCGCTCGTCGCGACCGCCGCATGGTGCGTTCGGCAACGTTGACGCGTCTCCCCATCACTCGGACGCCAGCGCGGTGCGGGGTCGGCGGAGCTTGTGCGACATTCGAGCGCGAACGGCGGCCTTTGGGAAGCCTGACAGCCTCACTTGCACTGAACTGCATGCAGCCAATGCGATTGGCGCGAGGGCGACCGCCGCTGGGTTCGCATGAACTCGTGCGCGCGCGCCGCGCAGACGATCGCCACCGCTTGCGGCGGCAAGCCGTCGCAAACGGATGCATCGTCCGTCAACCTCGCATCGTTCTAATCGGCCGATCACGGAGTCTGTTGAGGGGCGCGGCCGTGATTTGTTCAGAATGCGGCATCAGGCCAGAAGCAGTCGACGGCGCTTGACCGCTTTGCGGCGAGTTGAAACGGAGGACGCGACTTGAAGAAGAAGGGCTACAGCAGCCTCGATGCGGCAATCCTTGCCTTGGTCTCTGAGACACCCCTCTCGAAGGAAGCGCTTCTCGCCGAGGAATCACTTCGGCGCCTTGCGCTCCATGTCTATCGTCCCCGTGCCGACGCGTCCCCTGCTCAAGGCACTGACACGACGTTCATGGAGCGCCTGAACATGTTGCGCATCACAGGTCGCCTTGCTGACGACGCCGGTACTAGCCGCTGGACTGCCGGAGCGGCTGTCTGACGACGGCTACCATGCGCCTAGTCGCTTCCGGGCAGGAGACGGCCAAGACCAGTCCGTGGCGAGCGGCGGCTATCCGACGATCAGAATGCAACACCCTCGCGTTCGCGCCTAAGGCAGCATGAACAAGACACGTATCCTAGACGGGCTCGTCATAGCGTTCGTCCTGCTGGGCTTGGGCGCCGTCGCCGGCGGCGTTGTGCTCGAGGTGAAAGTTGCATCGCACATCGGATTCACGCTCTGGTGGCTGGCGTTCTCTGCTGTTGTCGTCGAGAACTACGCAGTCAGGCGCCCAGTTCAGACGCGGGGCGGAATGGTTCGGAAGGAAGACGGAGCATTTCGCTACGCACTTCCGTACGTGTTTTTCGGGGTCATGATCTTGCTCAGCGGCATCATGGTCATCGCAATGTGGCTGACGTCTTAGCCGCTGTGCAACCTGGTCGGCAGGGTACTGCCGGCAGCCCGAATCCGGCCAGAAGTTGACTGCTGCAAACGGCCGCTGATGGGATATGCAATGGAGCGCGCGCCGAAGCGCTTGCGTTACCTGAGCCTGAAGCCCTGCATCAATAGGGTCATGCTCGCTTCCAGGTCTTGCTCCCCCGCTGGGGCGCTGCGCCGGCTACGGACTCGCCTCGGCCGGGAGGGCGATCGTCGCCTTGGCCTCCGATCCCGGGACCGACAGGACGATGTTGCTCGCCGTGATGTCCTCGATCACATAGCCGCCGTCCAGCGACGTACCGACCTGCACCGGCACGGCGTTCTCGCCCGTGGTCAGGAACAATTCGCGAGTGCCATCGGGTGCGGTCATGCGCCCCATGAATCGGTAATTGATCAGCGGTGGGGGCGGCGGCGGCGGCGCGACGGCTGCCAAGGGCGCTGTCTGAACGGCGGCGGCGACGACACCGACGAACGGATCGAAGGTGGATGGCGCGCCGCCAGCCGCCGCCTTCGGATCGGCGCGCGCCATGGCCTCGAACACGGGTGCCGGCATCGCTTCCGTGGCGGCCATCGCCAGTGAATCGCGAGCCATCGACAAGCCGATGGAACCGGACGGCGCATCTTGCGCGCCCGCTTGCCCCCCCGCGACCGTCGGCAGCGGCCGCAGCAGCGCGTATGCCGTCGAGGCGAGCGTGAGCCCGAGTGCCCACTTGAGCGGACCGCTCAGGGTCATTCGCGAAGGCGGGTCGGCAGGACGCGCCTGGCTCGGGAACGCGGATCGCAGCCACGAATTCATGCGGGGTCTCTCAGGTCGAAGCTGGCCCATCAGGTCGATGGCGATGCGACAGCAGGCGGTGACGTCCGCGTCGGCGCGACGATGCAGTCGGCCGGCGCCGGGGACGGACGCAGCGGCAGCACGAACTGCGCGGTGGCGTCCTCCACCGCCATGCCCTGGCCGTCCCTGCGCAATCTCAGCCGCCGCAACACCGCGGTCGGGAATCGCGAGAATGCCTCCGCGAGCGCGGACTTGATCCCGGGATACGTGCCGTGCAGCGACACATCGACGTCGATGCCCGCCAGTGCTCGAGCGGTTTCCGCATGAGGCTCGCTGCTCACGCTGACCAGTTCCACGCCGAATGCGCGGCTGCTGTCCTGCAGCGACTGGACGAGGCGATCGATCGATGCCGACGTGGGCAGCGATTGCGCGTAGCGGGTCGTCGGGGCGCAAGGCGGCTCGCCGGCCTGCGCGTATTCGGCCAATCGGGTACGCAGGCCTTGTTGCCGGAGCGCCTCGTCCAAGATGGCAGCGGCCATGAAGCCGTGCGCCAGCGCGGCGAGCACGGCAGCGCCGATCGCGACAATCACCGCGGCGATCGGCCAGCCCCGGCACGAGCGCTGCGAGAGGAAGGAAAGCGAGGTGGTCATGGCTTACGGCAGCTGTGCGCGGATCGAGGCCATCTGCGCAGCGCCCTGGGACTGCACGCGAACCAGCACCCACGCGGGATGATCATTGCCGGCATTCAAGCCCTGGACATAGGCGGCCGCCACGTCGGCGCTGGTGACGTCGAGCTGGATCTCTGCGCGACGAGCATCGGCGTCGATATCGAGCCCGGAGACCTTGGCCCCCGGAAGCTGCACAGACTCGATGCTGCGCAATACGCCCGCTGCGTCGAAGGAGGCCAGCGCCATCAAGCGCCGGGCATCGACAGCGTATGGCGCGCGGGCCGCCGCCGAGGCAGCGTGCGCGACCGCTGCAGCGTGCTTCAGTCGGACCTGCTGCGACAGCGCCCGCGTGGCCGCCCTCTCGGCGTCGAGATGCTGCCAGGCCACGCCGGCATGCGCGCCCTGCCAGGCCGCCCCGGCTGCTGCGACGGCAGCTACGGCCCAGAGCGACAGGCGGGGCCAGCGCGACGGCGTCGCGAAGTTCGCAGGCAGAGGCTTCACGAATGCTCTCCCAGCCTGACCGCCCAGGGAAGAAACGGAAGATCGCCGAACCCAAGCGGCTCTCGCCCCTCGACGCGGCTGCTCGCGCGCCAATCCAGCCCCAGCGCCAGGGCGTCGTCCGGCGCGATCATTGCGGAGACGAGCGCCCTGGAAAAGGCGGCGGCCGCCAGGTCCGCCGTCCCCACGCGCAGCTGCGTCCGGGCCGACGCGAACGTGTCGTCCGATCCGGTCAGCACCGTGAGGGCGCCGCCTTCCCAGATGCCCAGCGCGTTCAACGCAGGGTTGGTCGCCAGCGCGGCGTCCAGCGCGCGCGCCCACCACGGGCGGATGCTGACCGCGCGTGCACCGAAGGCGCTGAAGGCGCTGAAGGCGGTCCCGATCGCGGCCAGGACGGCCTCCTCGACGACAATCGCCGTGACGGCCTCGGCGTCGACACCCTGATCGAGCCAGAGGCGGCACGGCGCTGTCAACCCGCTTCCCGCGATGGCCGACGATTCGACGAGGTGACGTCGCTCCCTGCGCGACAGCGATCCCGCGACCCTGCTGACGCGCACCGGACGACAGAGCGAAGCACCGAGCCACACCTTGATCCTGGTCGGTGCACCGGCATCGACCCATCGACGAGCCAGCGCCGCGAGACCCGCCTCGCAGCCCGTGACGTCCTGGTGCCAGAGCGTTCGCTGCGACCCCACCATGGCGACGGCCTCGGTCGACAAATAGAGATCGGCCACGCCGCGTCTACTGGAAGCCGATGACACGCCTGACCTCCTCGAGGGTCGTGATGCCCGCTCGAACCCAGGACGACGCCTGGCGCTGCAACGTCGTCACGCCGCGCTCGGCCACCTGCGCCCTCAGCTGTCCCACCGCGCCGCTGGACGTCACCAAGTCGCGGAACCCGTCATCGATCGCGTGCACCTCGGCGATCACCCGCCGCCCCGCGTACCCGGTCTGGCGGCAGCGCACGCAGCCGACCGCGCGCGGCACGCGCGCGAGCACGCCGCCGGTCCCCGACATCCAGCGCGACTCCCGCTCGTTGGGCGGCCCCTCGCCGGTGCAGTGAGGGCAGATGGTGCGCATCAGCCGTTGCACGATGATGCCGTTGAGCGCCGCCATGAAGCCGAACATGTCCAGGCCGAAATGACGGAACCGGCCCGTGACGTCGTAGATGCTGTTCGCGTGGACGGTGGTGAAGACCTGGTGACCGGTGAGCGCGGACTGCACGGCGATCTGGGCCGTTTCCGGATCGCGGATTTCCCCGACGAGGATCCGGTCGGGGTCGTGCCGCAGGATGGAGCGCAGGCCCTTGGCGAAGGTCAGGCCCTTGCGCTCGTTGACGGGAATCTGCAGCACGCCGGGCAGTTCGTACTCGACGGGGTCCTCGATGGTGATGATCTTCTCGCGGCCATCGTTGATCTCGGACAGGACGGCATAGAGCGTCGTCGTCTTGCCGCTCCCGGTGGGCCCCGTGACGAGCAACATGCCGTGCGGGAGTTCTGCAAGCTCCCGGATCCGCTCGATGTTCGCGGCTTCGAAGCCCAGCAGGTCCAGCGAGATCGAGTCGCTGCTCTTGCAAAGCTTGGACTTGTCCAGGAGACGCAGCACCGCATCCTCGCCGAAGATGCTGGGCATGATGGAGACGCGCAAATCCAGTGTCTCGTCGGCGATCGTCGTGCGAAAGCGCCCGTCCTGCGGAATCCGGCGCTCCGTGATGTCCAGCTGGGCCAGCACCTTGATGCGCGAGATCACCTCTTCGGCTCGCCGCGCCTCGTCCATGTGGGCGAACGTGGTCAGCACGCCGTCCTGGCGCAGCTTGACGGAGACGCCGCCGCGGCCGCATTCGAAGTGGACGTCGCTGGCGCCGGCGTCGTAGGCGGCGCGAATGGCAGCGTCGACGAAGCTGACGACCCGGCCGGACGCTTCGACGGCCGCGCCCGGCGCCGGCCTGGCGGGCGGGTCGGGCTCGCCCAGCCAGCGCCGCAGCAGGCCGCCCGGCAAGGCCACCAGGGCGGGCACCTCGCCCTCCGCGCGAGCGCAGGCGCGCCGCACCTGGTCGTCATCCCAGGGGTCGGCCAGCCCCCACCGGAGCGTCGGATCACCCGGCACGCGAAGCGGCACCACCCCGACCGCCCGGGCGACCTCGATCGGCAGCACCGAGAAATCGGCTCGCGCGTGCTCGCCGTCGAAGAGCGCGTCGACGCCACCTTCGCGCCGCAGGTGCGTTGCCAGATCGGACGTCGTCATGCCGGCGATCTGCACCAGGACGTCGAGTACCGTGCCGGCGCCAGCCCGATGCTGCTGGCGGGCCTGGAGGAGGTGGGCTCTGAACGTTGTCATGGGCTGGGGTGGGTTCCGTCCTGGCGGGCGCCTATCAGCCCACCGTGCCGGCGATGTCGAACACCGGCATGTACATCATGAGCACGACGCCGCCGACGGCCAGGGCGACGAGCAGGAGCAGCGCAGGCTCGGCGATCCGCGTGGAGCGCTCGACGAACGTACTGAACTTGCCGGCATGGCGTTCGCCGATGGTGGCGAGCACCCGATCGAAGTTGCCCGATCGCTCACCCACGGCGAGCAGTCGCGCGGACACGGCGTCGGTGAGTCCGGCCTCCTCGAAGGCCTGGGCGACCCGGACGCCGCGCGCAAGCGCCGCTCGCGCCGTGGCGATACCGGGCGCCATCCGCGGCCCCAGGCCCAGCAGGGCGCATTGGGCGAGGGCTTCGTCCAGCGGGTACCCGCCGCGGAACATCAGCGCGAGGGACTGGTACAGCTTGGCCATCCGGTAGTGGTCGAGCTGCTTCTGGAGAGGCTCGATGCGCCCGACGAGCGCCATCGCGTTGCGCCGCAGGGCACCGGTGCGCCATGCCACGAACAGCGCGAGGACGAGGGCCGCGGCGCCGAGCGACGCGAGCACGCCATGAAGCTCGAGCATCCGGCTGGTGGACACCAGCAGGCTGGTCGTCCAGCTGACGTGGCCTCGCATGTCCCGATAGATCTGCGCGAAGCGCGGCATCACAACGAGCAGCAACACGGCCACGATGACCAGGCCCAGGCCGACGACGACGGCCGGGTAGATGGCGGCGCTGATCACCTGCTTGCGCAGCCGCTGCAGCACTTCGTCGTAGCGCAGGTACTCGTCGATGGCCGCCTCCAGGGAGCTCGTCCGCTCGCTCGCCCGGATGCCGGCAATCAGTACCGCTGGAAACGCGCCCGCCTCGCCCATGGCCGCCGACAGGCTCTTGCCCTCGTGCAGCCTGGCCAGCAGGGCCGCGTTGACCTCTGCCCGCTCGCTTCCGAGCGATTGCGCGTTGACGGTCTCCAACGCCTCCACCACGGTCATGCCGGCCCCGACGAGGGTGCGCAGCTCACGGCACCACCAGGCGACGTCGACTCGTCCGTGTCGCCCTCTCGCCCCGGCCGACGCTCGCTCCACCGCGGCGGCCCGATACGGTCGGGCCGAGAGGACGATGCCGCCCCGTTGCCCGACCCGCTGTTCGGCCATCGCACGCGATTGCGCGGCATCGGCCGCGCTCAACACCTCTTCCTGGACGGCGTTGAGCTGGGGATCGAACCAACGGATTCGAAATTGCATGGGTCGATGACGAAACAAATGGTGGGTCGGCTGGCGTCGGCCCGGCGATCAATTGGTGATGTCGGCGTCGTCGCCGGTGCCGCCGGGAACGCCGTCGTGGCCCAGGCTCATCAAGTCGAAGTCCTTGCCCCGCGTGCTCGGATTGCTGTACTGGTAAGGCGCCCCCCAGGGATCGTTCGGGAGGTCGTTCCTGATGTACGGGCCCCGCCAGCGCGGGTCGCCGGTCGGTGGCTTGACCAGGGCCTGCAGCCCCTCGGCGGTCGTGGGGTAGCGCCCCATGTCGATCCGGTAGCTCTCCAGCGCCTTGTCGAAGGCATCGATCTGCGCACGGGCAGTCGTCACTTCCGAGCGGCCGATCTGGCTCAGGAAGCGGGGCGCGACGATGCCCGTGAGCAAGCCGATGATCAGGATGACCACAAGCAGCTCCAGGAGCGTGAAGCCATTCGGGTGGTGACGGGCAGGTCGAGTCAGGCGTGTCATGGTGTCCGGGGCGGGGCGATGAATTTCCAGTCGGCGTAGCGGGCCGCTTGCGCCGGGCTCCGAGCGCTCGCCAGCGCCGCGGACCCGGCAAGCGGCGCCTGCGTGCTCTGGCTGAACACGCCGGTCACGTGCCCGGAGTCGTCCAGCACGAGGCCCCAGGGGCTTCGCGCATCCAATGGGTCGGGATAGAGCTGGCGCAGATGACGCACGACCCCCACGTATCGCGGGTCGACCACCAGCGCCTGGAGATTCGGCGGGTAGTCGCGACTGCCGCCGGGCGACTGGTCGCGATAGTCGGCGATGGCGTTCGCATAGATGGCGCCGATCCGCAGGAGCTCCTTCTCGCGCTCGCGCCGCGCCTCATCCACCCAGGTGGGGCCCGCCGCCGACACGGCGAGCGTCAGGAGCGCCATCAGCGCCACCAAAGCGAGCAGCGTGAAGCCCACCTGCGACGACCGCGGCGACATGCCGACTCGTCTACCAGCTCGCATAGGCCGTCCCGTCCAGTCCCAGGCCGGGCGCACCGCTGTGGATGTCGACGATGCCGGGCGTTCCATCAAGGGCCGTGTCGACGTGCCACCCGTCGGCGCGTTGGGTCATCGGATCGAGCGGCACCTCGCGCAGGTAGTGCGCGTCGACCAGTTCGACCAACGATGCGGGCGGACGTGCCTGGTCGGCCTTGAACTGGTCGACGGCATCGCGCATCTGGCGCAGGTCCTGGTGCAGCGTCACCTCGCGCGCCTCGTCGAGGTGTCGGGCGTAGCGCGGCGCCGCGATGGACAGCAGCAGGCCCATGGCCGCGAGGACGACCAGCAATTCGATGATCGTGAATCCTTGTTCGCCCCATCGGGGCGCCTGGAGGCGAGGGCTTGCCGTCACGGACGTCACCAATCGGCCAGGAACGTGCCGTCCAGGGCCTGCGCCGTGGATCGCGAGTGGACGTCATACACGTCGGGCACCGCCTCGCGCGCCTGCGCGCCGTCCAGATAGGATCGCGTCGCCCAAGTTCGGGCCGGTGGCAGCGAGGCCTCCGCGAACGGGTCGCGCGGCACGCGGCGGAGGAAGCGCAGTTGCTCGCCCTTGTGCTCCAAGCGCTGGTCGGGCACGAGGCGCGTCAGCGTGTCCAGATCCGGCGGATAGGGCTCGACGGGATCGACGCCCATCACCGGAAGGATCGCGCCGCACGAGCGCGCGGCCTTGTAGGCATCGAGTGCGTCACGAATCTCCCACAGCGCGCGCCGGAGCTCGCGCTCGCGCCCGCGTTCCGCGCTCATCTGCGCCAGCGGCATCGCCATGCTGGCGAGCAGGCCCATGATCGCCAGGACCACGAGCAATTCGACGAGCGAGTAACCACGCGCGGGTCGCATCGGCGGCTCAGTGCACGAGCACCAGGTACGCGGGTGGCACCGCGACCGGCAGCACGCCGGCGGCGGTGCCCTGCCCCTGCGCGCCGACGACGGCGATCCGGGCCTCTCCCGCGGCGCGCATCCTGAAGCGCAGCCTGTAGGCCGCGCCGCTGCCGGTCACGCCATCCGGCTTGTCGCGCATCAAGGCGAGGTGCAGCTCGCCCGTCGGAGCCGTCCCGCCGCGCGAGAAGCCCGGGTCGGCACCCCCCTGTCTGAACAGGTCGCCCGGCGTGGCGCTCACCAGCTGGAGCAGGCGCGCATCGTAGAGAAGTTCGACGGGCAGGCCGCGTATCGGCACCGTGGAATCGAGCGCGAGATCGACGTCGAATTCGTCACCCACCTTGCCGCCCTTCGGCCCGGCCCAGCTCAGCTTCGTGCCCGGACCGCCCTCCGCGGCTGGCGCAGCCGAGTCAGCGCCCGATGCGAGCGGCGCCGGGGACGGCGAGCCGCTGGCGGCCGGCCGCGAGGCGCGAAGCCCGCCGACAGGACGCAGGTGCGGCATGGCCTCGGTGCCAACCCAGAACTCCGTCTCGTCCGGGGTGGTGTGGCGCGCATTTCGCAGGACATGCGGCGTGATGGCGAGCACGAGCTCGTTGCGCTGGTGGTTGGTGAGATCGCTGGAAAAGAGGCGCCCGAGGATCGGCAGATCGCCGACGCCGGGCAGCCGGCTCGACGAGCGGCTCTCGTCCTTGCTGATCAACCCTGCGAGCAGTTGCGTCTCGCCGTCGTGCAGCCGCAGAGAGGTCTCGGCGTTGCGCGTGCTGATCTGATAGGCGAGCGTCCCCGAGCTCGTCTTGACTGAACTGCCCAGGCTGCTGACCTCGAGGCCCACCTTGATCGAGACGTCGTCATCGGCGTAGATCACGGGCTCGACGTCGAGCTTGAGGCCGACATCGAGATAGTTCACGCTGTCCGAGACGAACCCGCCCGTCGCCGTGGTGGTGGTGATCACCGGAATCTTGTCACCGACGAGCACGCGGGCCTTTTCGCGGTTGCGCACGCGGATGCGCGGGTTGGCGAGCGTCGAGAAGTCCCCCACCTGGCGCTGGAGGTTGATCGTGGCGGCGCCCAGCCCGAGCAGGATGTTGTCAGGCGTCAGCTTGCGGACGTTGCCAAGCGTCAGCTGGCCCGAGGTGTTCGAGCTGTTGACCGGTCCGATGGGGGTCAACGTCACCGAGGTCGGGAATTGCACGCCCAGGTCGGTCAGGCGCGTCGCGTTGACTTCCAGCACTTCCATCTCGAGCAGGACTTCCGGCTCCGCCGTATCGTAGAGCGCGATCAGGTGTTCGGCGAGCTGGATCACCTGCGCGCTCTCGCGCAGCGCAACCATGTTGTTGCGCTCGTCGACAAAGGGGTCACGCACCTTCAGCATCGCCTTGAGGAAGGCCGCCGCGCCTTTGGCGTCGGAGCTCGCCAGATAGAACACGCGCACCACCTGCTCCTGGTACTCGCGCTGCTTCTCGGGCGTGTCCGGGTAGATCATCACGGTCTTCTCGTCGATGACCTTGTAGCTCAGCTGATTCGATCGCATGACGAGATCGAGCGCGTCTTCCAGACGCGCATCGCGCAGGTACACGGTCACCCGCGTCTCGGCGCGCACATCGCGGTCGATGACGAAATTGGTGCCGCTGGTGCGGGAGACGACGTCCAGCACGCTGCGCAAGTTCGCGTCGCGGAAGTCGATGGAGATCGGGCGTGTCTCGGACAACTTCGCCTGCGCGCCCCGAAACTGCGCGCGATGCTGCTCGGCCTCCACTTGCCGACGCAGCGCCAGCAGGCCAGCGTGCCGCGGCGATGCCCTCAGCGCCTGTTCCAGCACGGCGGCGCCGTCGTCCAGGCTCCCCTTGTCCACCAGCGTCTGCGCCTGGCGCAGGTCGACCTGCGCCCGCCGCTCGATCTCGATGTCGGCAAGCCGGTCGCCGATGCGCGCGTCGTCGGGGTCGAGCCGGCTCGCGGCGCGCAAGACGTCCTCGGCGTCGTCGAGCTTGCCGGCCGCGACGAACGTCGCCGCCTTGCCGAGCGCCTGCGACTCCGCCTGCGCGCGCGTGAACAGCAGGGCGCTGCGCAGCGAGGCGCTTTCAGGGTAGGTCCGCACGCCTTGCTGCAGGGTCTTGACCGCCTGCTCGTAGTGGCCTGAGGCCATCTCTTCCTGCGACTGGTCGCGCAGCTGCTGCTCGGCGCACGCGACGAGACACGACAGCGCCCAGGCCGCGCCCGCCAGGCGCGCGGCCTTGCCGATGCCAATCGGGAAATTCACGTTCATCGGTCGTACAACCAGCGATGCGAGAGCCCGGACGGCGCCTCGAGGGCGGCGGCCAGGATGTCCGGGGCGCTCGACGGCGACATGCGCGTGCGCCCACGAGCCATCCACGGGTCAGTTGCCGCCAGTGGCCCGAACCAGCGGAACGGGTCCCGAATCCAGCTTGCCGAAGAGGTAGCTGCCGCCCTGCAATGCCACGCAGGGCGTCGGGAATCCATTGAAGACCTTCGCGGGCATCGTCCCCTGGAACGTCACGGATTCGCCCGTGATGGGGAAATCGAACTTCGAGGCCAGCTGTCCAGCGACGTATGGCTCGACCGGTACGCGTGTGTCGTGGTTTTTGCAATCGACGATCACGATCGAGAAGTAGATCTCGCGATCCTTGATCGTCTTTGCGTCCCCGGCGGACAGGACGACGTCGACGACTTCCGTGTCGTTCGCGCCCTTGTTCACGTGCGCAGCGGCCACATGGGGTCGGGCGACACAGCCGGCAAGCGAAACGACCGCTGCGCCGATGACCACACGCCGGATCAGTTGCTTCGTATCACTCATTGGGCCTCTCACGCATCTTATAGGAGTCGTCGACCTTCGCTTGAGGGCCCGCCGACATCATCGTCGAGAAATTGCCGTGGTTGGTCGTCACGTTCGTGGACGTGTCGGCCCCCCCCGTCTTGGTCGTGCCGAAGAGGGCCCGACCCCAGCTCGCAACCGTGTCCGACCAGTTGCGGGTCTTCGGTACCGCCGTCACGTCCGTCCACGTTCCGACGTTGGCGGGCTTCTTGCCGGTACCTGCGCTACCCACCGGGTCGATGCTCGCCAGGTTGGTGATCTGGGTCTTCGTGCCATTGGCCTGATTGATCGCCGCCCTCCCGCCGAGGCTGTGCCCGATCACGTTCAGCGGCTCGCCCTCCTTGAGCGGAGCGCTGATGGCCGCCGCGATCTCGCTCTTCTGCGAGTAGCTGAAGTATTGAATGTCGCGATCAGGGTTCAGCGCCTTCTGGCCAGCGGCGTAGTCCTGGACGATTCTCGTGTTGTCCTTGTCCGATGCGCCGCCGATGTAGATGTCTCGGCGGCCGTCCGGATCGATCCGCGAATACGGATTGTTCTGAACGTAGGTGTAGAGCCCGAAGCCCTTGCCCGTATTGGCGTCGGTGATGATCGGGTCGACGCTCATGAAGCGGCCCGCGAAAGGGTCGTAGTAGCGTTGCTGCATGTAGACGAGCAGGCTGCTGGCGTCATTCACATGCCCGGTGAATCCGATCGCGTCGGGGCTGGTCGGGTTGTACCCGCTGTAGACATGGCCGTAAGGCTCGAAGCGGCTCGTCGACGTCTGCACCGCCGCCGCGTTGGTCCGTGCAATCGGCGTGCCGATGCCGTCCGAGTGCAGGTAGGTGATGCCGTTGGCGCTGTCGTCCTCGGCCAGCGCGGTTTGTCCGAGGTAGATGTAGTTCGTGGCGTGAGTGCCGTTGAGCGTGTACATCAGGCTGCCCGCCAGGTCGTACATTTGCAGCACGGTCGATCCGTCCGCGTTGCTCGTGTAGGTGCGGCGGCCCAGTCCGTCGTACTGGTGGGTGGCCACGCCGGAGACGTTGCGCAGCCGGTTGCCGAGGTCGTAGACATACGTGCCGCTCCCCTTGGTGACGTTGCCGTTCGCGTCGTAGAGGTAGCTGATGCCGCCGGGAGGAACACTGATGCCCTGCAGGCGATTGTGGGTCGCGTCGTAGACATACTTCATCGAGCGCGAGCCGATCGCGGCCGTCAAGATGTTGTCGAGCGCGTCGTACGTGTAGCTGCCGTTGCCCCAGGTGCCGTTGGCGGTCGTCAGGCGATCCAGGCCGTCGTAGCCCAAGGTCCGCGTGGTGGCGCCCGTCTGGTTGTCCTGGATCTTGCTGACGTTGCCGTTCTCGTCGTAGCTGTAGCCGTCGTTCAGGACGCCCGCGTCGACGATCGAGGCGGTCAACTGGCGGGTGTTCTGCGTCACGGCGTGGGAGATGCCGTTGCCGAGGGTGAAGCCTCGAGCCCCGCCGTTCGGATAGTAGGTGACGTCCGTCGCGTAGCCCTGGGCCTGCGTGGCCTGGCCCAGCGCATTGGGCGCGAACGAGACGACCTTGCTCGCGGGCGCCGGGTAGGTCACCTGGCGCAAATTGCCATTGGCGTCGTAGGCCCAGTTCAGCGCATAGCTGGCGCCGCCGAAGCTCATCGTCTCCGAGGTGATCTTGCGCAGCACGTTGTACTCGTACGCCCACGCGCTGCCGTCGCTGCTGACCGTGGCCAGCAGGCCGTCGGGCTTGTAGGTGCGAAGGGTGCCCGGGCTGCCGTCACCGTAGGTCGTGCCGGTGAGGCGGTGGAGCGCGTCGTACGCGAAGCTGATCTTCTGCGCGGCCGCCACGGAGGCGCGGTCGCAGGTGTTGCCGGTCAGGGTCGTGCCCCCCGTGATCCAGGCGCGGTTGCCCGCGGCATCCCAATCCATCAGCGTCGCGCCGTTCTCGGGCTCGATGATCTTGCACAGCTGCTCGTTCGCGTCATAGACATAGCTGCGCGTGGCGCTGACCGCCGTGCCGGACGTGCTGGCGCGCGTCAGGCTGACGGTCGATCCGACCGCATCGCGGGCGAACGTCATCGAGGCGGACTCGGGCAGGGTGACCGACATCGGCCGGTCGTAGTCGAGCACGTCGAACATCTGGTAGGCGGTCGTGGTGGTGTAGCCGCGCGGATTCTTCGCCGCGATGCTCATCGCGCCGTACGTCGTCGTCGTCGCTTCGACGCCGAGTTCGGTGTCCGACTCCGCGCGGGTGACGCGGGCCAGGCCGTCGTAGGTCCAGCGCGTGCCGACGTTCGTCGTCGACCAGTCGCTCAGGGCATTCATCGGGTAGGAGGTGAACGACGGCTTCTCGCTGATGTCGAAGCGCGTCACCTGGATCGTGCGGGTCGCCGTCGGGTTCGAGGCGTCGTAGCGCTCGGTCACGATCGGCCGCCAGTAGGCGTCGAAGTAGAGGTTCTGGACACCTTGCCCGGTCTGCGTCGTCTGCTTCCAGTGCCCCGCCGGAATGCCGTATTCGGCGGTGGTCGAGACGCCACTCGAGATGGTCGTCTGGTTCAGGTACGCCTGGGCCGTGTCGCATGTCGCGCCGTTGGTCATCAGCGGGTAGACGATGTTGCTCAGTCGGCCGCCCAGGTCGTAGCTGTAGCAGGTGAGGTCACCGAGGGAATCCGTCGCCGAACTCAGCCAGCCGTTGTCGTCCACCACGGCGGTCTGGACGGCCCCTTGCGGCGAATCGGTGGTTGCCGGATATCGGATCGTCTGCGGGATCCCGCGCTTCCAGTTGCTGTAGGTCTCGGTGGCCCCGTTGCCGTCAGTCACGGTGCTCAGGGTGCCGTCCGCGCCATACAGCAAGGTGCCCTGGAGCTTACCGAACGCGTAGGTGTGCCACGGGTGCGCCAGGGAGTCGTAGTCGGTCTGGCTGACCACCACCGAATTGGTGCTGCTGGTGGCCAACTGGCCGAGGACCCAGTGCAGGCTGTCGTCGAAATAGCTGAATCCGCGCGTCCGGGAATACGACGAATTGGACTCCGTGCCCGCGATCGGCCGGGCAAAGCGGTCAAAGGAGGTGATCGCCTTGGAGAGGGTGACCCCGTCCACGGTCGTGTCGACGCGCACCATGGGCCGGCGTTGGCTCTCGAAAGGATTGCCGTAGGCCTGCGGGTAGGACGGCGCGCTGACGTCGTAGAGTCCCAACGCGATGTCGCCGACATTGTCGGGGAACGGTTGTCCGGCGGCGGAAGCAAGGTACGTGTAGGCCGTCGTCTGCTGGGCGCCCGCGCCCGAGACGGTCTCCGAGACCAGCTGCCCCAGGTTCAGCGCGTAGTTGTTCCCGTACTTGTAGGTCCGCGCGATCCCGTCGTTGCGCAGGATCGTGGTCGACGAGGTGGTCGTGCAATTGGAGCAGCTCAGCGACCAGCTGAAGCTGTAGTTGTAGCGCCAGTCGCGCACCGGCAGTCCCGGCCCCTGGACGGTCTTCTCGGCCAGCGACAGTGAGGCGTAGACGGGCGGGATGCCCCAGAGCGAGGCCATGCCGCTGGAGAAGAAGCAGGCCGCGGGCGTATTGGTCGTCCCGTGGTGGACGAGATTGAACGTGAACGTGCCCACCGCGCCGGACGGATGCGTCATCACGATGTTCATGGGCGAGGACGAACTCACCGGAGGGATGCCGTATCCGCTGGTTTCGCTGCCGCCCGTGCCCATGACGTTGCAGGCCGACGACCAGAAGCCGATCATCGGCCCCCACATGTTCGCGCCGCTCAGGCTTTCCTGCGAGCCGGAAAAGGTCCACGCCGTCGAGTCGGGCAGCGTGACGGAGGAAAGCCCGCTGCTGCCATAGGCGTAGTTCCAGGTGCGGCCGGCCGCCGAGACGCTCGACACCCGTCCGCTGGCATACGACAGTCCGATCGATCCGCCATCGTTGCTGCTCACCGACGTCAGGTGCGAGGGATTGGCCGGATCGTAGCTGTAGGTGATCGTGTTGCCGTGCCTGTCCGTCACCTTGGTCGCATACAGATAGACCTCCTGCAGGTTCGCGAGCACGAACGGGGCCTGCACCCCGATCGCGTTCAGCGGCTGGACCGGGCGCGTGACGATCCAGTCGAACTGGTAGGAATTCCCATCGGAGGCTCGGACGACGAAGCCCTCGCCCGCCCCGTTCTGGATCGAGGTCAGGCAGGAAACTCGCCATTCCGACTTCGTCGTCCCTACATAGCTCTTCCCGTCCGTCGGCAGCACTTGCCCCGAATTGGTCTTCAGGACGGTTTCGGTGCCCAGCTGCGGAAGCATGACCTGCACGCCATGCCAATACATCGATTGGTACAGCGGCGAGGTGCCCAGGTTGGAGGTCAGCGGGGGTTCGGCCTTCGGAACGAAGGTGCCGGTGCTGCAGCGCCTGCCATCCAGGGTACCGGCGTTCCATCCGTCCCGGGCGTCGTAGGTGCCTTTCATCATCGGGATGTCCAGCTCCCAATCGGCAAAGATGTCGATCGACGTGCCAAGCGGGCTGGCACGTCCCACGGGCGTGCGCCGACCGATGGCAAGCCGCATCCCGGAATTGGTGGGCACCGAGACGTCTGTCTGAGTGAAGCTGACGACGCCATCTTGAAGTTGCACCTTGTCGCCGAACAGCGACTCATCCAGCGGTGCGAAATTCCGGCGCTTGTCGATCTCCGGGGGGTAGGTGATGGCTGTGCTGAGCGCATTCACCGACCCGGTCAAGACGCACATCCAGGCCGCGACAAGCCCGATCTTCCAATTCATCCCGTCTCCCTCGTGGTATTTCAGAAACCAAAGGCAAAGCTTGGCAGCGCTGTCAATCTTCTCGGAGAATTGATTGGCACTGCCGTTATTCAATTGCAAAGGCGCAAAGCTGCGCCGCTGCCATTCATCTTGGAAAATCGTCTGGACCGATCTGCGCGTCGAACGCGTGCCGCAATCGATTTTCTTGTCAGGCGGCACGGAGTTGCGCCGCCATGAACTCGTTCATTGCCAACTTAAATATTCCACCACGCCCGCTCAGCAGTGGCAATACCCTTATTTGGGCAGCAATATTCGCAAGATCCAGCAGGCCAGCCCGAAGCGAAACCGTTATTCGCGAGATTATCTCCGTGAGCGGTTGCGGCGGCTCCATATTCGCAATATCGGACAGGACAACCTCAACCTGGCCGTGTTATGCGGGGGAGTATCTCGGTGCCACAACGCACTCTTACAAGCCAGAGACTTGACGTTTGGTCGCGCACCGAAGCTGGTCGGATTCGAGTGACACAGAAATGGAGAACCGCAGGAAGTACTTCCAGGCCCCTAACCTTGGGCACTAACCTGCGCAAGGGCGATTTGCCTTCCGCATCGAGCAAGTGGACTCGACTCTTGAACTGGCAGTGAACAAATGCTCCAGTCATGGATCAGAGCGATCCATCCAACTCCAGCGAACCCAGATGAGAAAACGTGTCCTGCTGTCATTGGGCCTGCTTGCAGTCCCCGCACTGTCGTGGGCTTTTTTCAAGCCGATCAGGGTGCTGGCGCCGCAACTCACTGGCGTGACGTGCGAAGGTGCGGTCTGCGTCGATGATCCGGCGCGTGCTCCGCAAGCGCAGGCGATCTATGACGACGCGTTGGCCTTCGTTGATCGAACCGTTGGACAGATCCAGTCGCCACCACGCGTGGTCTTCTGCAGCACTGCGAACTGTTCCCGCCGATTCGGCTTCACGAGCAACGGCGCGTACACGGTTGGCGTTTCGGGAATCGTCATCAGCCATCGAGGATGGGCACCGTATTTCCTTCGACACGAAATGATCCACCACCTGCAGAACGAACGTCTGGGCGTCTTCGGCGCGTGGCTTGGCCGACCCACTTGGTGGCGTGAAGGCATGGCCTATTCGCTGAGCCTGGACGAACGCAAACTTCTCCCGGGCCCCCTGCAGACCTATCGCTCCGGCTTCGACCAGTGGTTGGTCAAGGTAGGGCGTGACCAACTCTGGGCAGCCGGGGCAGACCTGAATCCTGCAGCGCCAGCCGTCGCGCGATGACCGCGCACGCATCCCGACTGCGCGGCAGCCCGTCGCCAAAGGTAGCTGCTGCAATTGCTTTGTTCACGACAAGTCAGAACGCGGCCATGCGCGGACGGTCAGCAACGCCCGGTTGCGAGTATCCTGATGCCCCAACCCCATTGCGCCCGGCCGGGCGCGACATTCAACAGGCGGTCGCGCGATGAAATATTGGCTCTACGGCATTGGACTGGTGATGCTTCCGGTCTCCTACGTGGGCTTGATGCTCCTCACCGGGCAGCCCATCGAGTGGTCAGTGCTTGGGCTGATGGCGTTGATCGTGCTGCCCATCCTGATTTTCCGCAAACGCATCAATGCAGCGGAAAAGGAGGTCAACGCGATGACGGACGAGGAAAAGGTGCGCGTGATCGCCAAAACGGCGGCGCGGGCGGCCAAGCGCGCCATCGGCTCCGATTGAGATCTTGTCGGAGTATCAAGCGGCGAATCTGACACTCTCGCCGCCTTCAGCAGTTCGTCCGCAACGAGACCTCAACCGCGCAGGGCTCTCGGCGGCCAACAGCTGCCACCCGTGAATGTCGCGTTTTGGGTGTCAAGATCTGGTGAGCGCTTCTTCCGCGAGGTGATCGTGACTCCGGAGTATGAAGAAGCGGAGGTCAAGGCGTACAGCGAGACATTCACAGTCGAGGAGTTGCCGCAAATCACGCAGCGGGTTCAACAGCCTGGTTACAGGGTGCTGGCGGCACATTTCGTTGACATATCGAACGCGAATCGGAAGGCCCTGAAGGACGCACTACTGCCCCGGATCCAAGCCTTCAGCGAGCGCATCGAGGCACTACGGCGTGGTGCCTCCTTGCAGAGCGCGTATTGAAGGGGCGACTTCGGCCAGTAGCAGCCGCTCGCGAACGACCGCTATGAGGTAGGCTAGGCCAGATGGGCTCGACGCTGCTAGCTGAGTCCGTGTTTCAGATCACCGATCATGGTTTCGCTGAGCCGATTACCGGTCAAAGTCATAAGTCGTGATGGGCGCAACCTTTCATTCTTCGGGGCATTTCGGCTTTGGGCTCGCTCTTGCCGCGTGTGTATGCCACGTAGCGGCTCAAACGCCGACGCGCGCGTCGGCACCGCAGTCTTCGGCTGCGCAGACAATCGAATCCCTGACTTCGCGGGGACTCGGCGCTGTTCGGCTGGGGATGTCGGGGGCACAAGTTCGCCGAGCGTTCGCGCGTCCCTTGCAGGTCCAATCTTCCGGTCCGGAGACCTGCCTCACATTGGCATCGCCAGACGGGAACGTCGCCTTCACGCTGCGGGACGATCGCCTGCGGCTCATCGACATCTACGGTGGCAACATCGCGACTCGTTCAGGCTTAGCCGTTGGCATGCCGTTGACGCGCGCCAAGCAGACATTTGGGTCTGAACTCGAGATTGGTACCAACTTCTACAACGATGCGACTACCGAAGCCATTGTCTGGGAACCCGACCACAAGCACGGCGTGCGATTTACAGCGAGCGACGGTCTGATAACTCAGGTCACAGCTGGCGACGAGGCGCTCCAATGGGTGGAAGGATGCGGCGTTTGAATCCGATGGCTCTGAGGCGGGGGTACGATCGCAGTGTCATCCTTCCGGCGGAAGGCGGCCAGGAGCAGTACTTAGCGAACGGCCGCTATGAGAAATCTGAAAGGGAGGGCCATGTTCGGTTTCCTGAAGCGAACGGAATTGGCTGCACGGCCGATCGCGGCCAGTCGGCCTCAGAAGCCCGAACCAGCGCTGCCGGCCGAGGTCAGTGCGTTGTTGCGACGTCGCGATCAAGTCAATGACCCAGAACTGCGTATCAACCTGCTGGACGAACGGGAAGCCTTGGCGCGGCTCGCATCTGATTCGGTTTGGGGACGGCTGGGCCTGGTGACTCTGGATGACGCGGGTGATTCGAATCCCTATGTCTTGATCACACGCGGTGTCTGCACCGGTATGGTGGCTCACTTCTTCCACGATCCTGAGCCCCAAGTTGAGTTCGTGAGCCTGGAGGACTTCGAGGCGTATCTGCAAGACCTCCGGCGGCGTCGCGTGGCAATTGACGACGCAGACCGAGTGCCCCCGGCACATCCAGATCAGGCCGCACTGTCGGGCGCCCTGCTTGAACTCGCGTGTGCAGATAACGACGCTGACGCGACCTGGCTCATCTGTTTCTATGCGGCCCTGCTGTTCCGGGACCATCGCGACGTTGTCACGGTCATTGCGACTCACAAAGATTTCTTCGTTCGTGAGGCCGCTGCCGAGGCACTGGGTCGGATGGAGGTGCCAAATGGCAGCGCCTTGCTCGAACAATTGGCCGCCGACAGTCACGGACAGGTTGCCGCCGCTGCTCGGCGCTCGATTGAGCGCAGGCGGTAGCTGAAGGTCGCGTACGACTGGCTTGAACCGACTAGCGCGGCCAGCGGCCAGAACCGGACGATCGCCAAGGTCTGCTTTAGGCTGACGTGTCGATCGCCCAACGCGGGCAGTGGCTGACCGAACTGCAAATCGGCGCGTACCGCGAGCGGGGCGCGGGAGGCGCGTCCGGCTGGCATGATGACATCCCCATGGAATCCACCCTCCCGCCCGCCGACGCCGAGCCGCCACGCCTCTTGGGCGGCCTGCTCGTCGCCTGGGCGGCGTTCTGGCTGATGCTGTTCCTGGTCGGGCTGAAGGATTACCACGGTCACGCCAGGCCATGGGAGCCGTTGGCGGACTACGGCACTGCCGCGCTCCTTTCCACGCTGATGGCCGCAATCCTGATGCGTCGGGCCAGCCGCATCGACGCGCTCCTGAGGCGACCCCTGCGCTGGTTCCTGCGGATGTGGCAATGGATGCCACTAGACATGGTTGTCTTCGTGAGCGCACTAGAGGCCACTCATGTCGCCGTCCGCTGGGCGGCTGGCGCGCCGCTGCGGTTCTGGACGCCATTGGATTTCGCCTATGAGGCGGGCCGGTTCCTGCTGTTCTACGCCCTGTTCGGCGGCATCCATTTCGGCCTGCGTTCGTACAAGGCATGGGCCAACGAGCGCCTGCGCGCCGAGCACCAGGCCCGTCTCGCGCAGGCGGCTCAACTCGCGCAACTGACCCAGCAACTGCAACCGCATTTCCTGTTCAATGCGCTCAACACGGTCTCTGCGCTGATTCACGTCGACCCCGTCATGGCCGACGCCTTGCTGACCAAGCTGGCGGCCCTGTTGCGGGCCGCCACGGATGCCAGCCAGCGACCGCAGCACGCCCTTAGCGACGAGCTGGTGCTGCTGCGTGCCTACGCCGACATCATGGTGCAACGCTTCGCTGAACGGGTGGAGGTCGGCTGGGAGATTGACGAACGGGCGCTCGGCTGCCTCGTCCCCACCCTGGGGCTGCAGCCCTTGCTCGAGAATTGCTTTCGCCATGTCGTCGAACGGCGCCGTGCTCCGACACGCCTGTCAGTGCGGGCGCGCAGAGGGGCCGAAGTCCTGCGCCTGGAGGTGGAGGACGATGGCCGCGCATTGGCGACGCCGTTGGTCTTCGGCGTCGGTCTGCGCAACCTGCAGCAGCGTCTCGTTTCGCTCCACGGCGACCGGGCACGGCTGGTGCTCGAGCCACATGCCAGCGGCGGCCTGCTCGTCCGCGTAGAACTGCCATGCGCGTGCTGATCGTCGACGATGAAGCGCTGGCGCGCGCCAAGCTGCGACGGATGCTGAGCGAACTGGCGGGCGTGCAGGTCGTGGCCGAGGCCGCGGCGGGATCCGATGCCTTGGCGCTGATCCCGCAGTGCCGGCCCGACGTGATGTTCCTCGACGTGCAGATGCCCGAATTCGATGGCTTCGAAGTCGCCGCATCGCTGCCGGACCACGGGCCCGCCGTGGTGTTCGTCACTGCTTTCGATCGCTACGCATTGCGCGCCTTCGACACCGGTGCGATCGATTACCTCCTCAAGCCGATCGAGCCCGAGCGCCTTGAACGCGCCGTGGTGCGCCTGCGCGGCGGCGGCCGTGGCGGGACACGCCCGGCTGTGCCGCTGGAACGACTCCTCGTCGCTGACCGGGGCCAAACCCATGTCATCCCGTGCTCAGACATCGAGTGGCTGGAGGCCGCCGACAACTACGTCAATGTCCATTTCCGCGGCCACAGCGTTCTGATGCGCCGCACGCTCGAATCGTTGCTCGCCGACCTGGCGCCCCGGCTGGTTCGCACGCACCGCGGCGCGGCGGTCGCGCTGGCAAGCGTGGCCGCCGTGCGTCCGCGCGGACGCGGTGACGCCACGATCCTCCTTCGCAGCGGCGCCGAGGTGCCTTGCAGTCGGCAGTACCGCGCGTTGCTGATGCAGCGTCTGACGGGTTTGACGACCGGTTCGCCACGGGACGGATCCACTTCGTCCCGCGGTGATGGTGGCGATGGTGCCAGCAAGCTAGCCTGAGCGCTGCTCCATCGGGCTGCAGGCCCAGCAGGCACGTTGACCATGAACGTGATGATCAAGATCCTCCAGGTCGCGGTGATCCTGGTGCTGGCAGCGTCGTTGCTCGAGGCTGTCGTACTGTCGCTGCGGCACGGCTGGCGAGGCTACGACTGGAAGGCGACTGGGGTGTCGCTGACGGACTTCCTGGTGCGCGAGTATCCGCTGCGATGGCTCTTGCCGCTGGCGTTCTGGGGCGACGCGATGCGCTGGTCTTGGCAGCACCGCCTGTTCACGCTGCCGATGGACCACTGGACCGGCTGGGCGGGCTGCTTCATTGGCCAGGAGCTCTGCTACTACGCCTACCACCGAGCAGCGCACCGCGTGCGCTGGTTCTGGTGCACTCACGCCGTGCACCACTCGCCCAACGAGCTCAATCTGGCCGCGGCCCTGCGTTTCGGCTGGACCGGCCGGCTCACGGGCACGCTGCTGTTTTTCATGATCGCACCGCTGCTGGGCATGCCACCGAGAATGGTGCTGACGATGCTGTCGCTCAACCTGCTTTACCAGTTCTGGATCCATGCGACCTGGATCCCGCGCCTGGGTCCGCTGGAGTGGATCCTAAACACGCCGTCGTCGCACCGGGTGCACCACGCCTCGAACCTGGAGTACCTTGACGGCAACTACGGCGGCGTGCTGATCGTGTTCGATCGGCTCTTCGGCACCTACATCCCCGAGCGCTGCGACCTGCCATGCCGGTACGGCCTGGTGCGGTCGGTCACAACCTACAACGTGCTGGCCATCGAGTCCGGCCCTTGGCGCGCCCTGTGGCGCGACCTGCGCAGCGCGACTTCGCTGGGGAACGCCTGGCGCTACTTGTTCAAGCCGCCCGGTTGGCGGGCAGAGGGCCCGGGCGAGACAACTGAGGAATTGCGGAAGCGATCCCGCATGCTGGCGGTCGTGGCTCTTCACGACTTTGAGGCAGACCGGCGTGTTGAATGACGGAGCCTCCGGCCATCCTATTGCTACCGCAATGAGCTGGTTCAAACGGTAGCGTCACGATGACAATGCCGGCATGGAGCCGGACTCGGCCAGGAGCAGCTTCACGCCAGCGTCAGGTTTCGGGTATTCGTTCACGGTTCGCAGACTATTCGTTCTTCGACAGCGGCGCCGAGGTCTACTCGGACTATCCGGCGTAGGCTGGCTGACAGCCAGTGGCTGCGGCGGACGGCCACAATGCCGGGCATGCGCCTCCTCACCCTGCTCGCCGCCGCCGCGTTCTGCACGCCCGCCCTCGCCGCGGACAAGGCGACGGACCTCACGCTGAACATCGTCAAGTTCGACCCGCCCGACGGCAGCAATCTCAAGGCCGGCGACAGCGTCACGATGACAGTCGACTGGCACTACCGCAGGCCAGCGCAGCCGCTGCAGGTGTGGGTCATCCCGAGCGCGCCCGACAGCGTGCACGGCGGCTACAGCTCCGCCGCCGATGAGACCTCGCCGGGTCAGGGCGATCTCAAGCGCTCCGTCCAAGTCATCACCAGCCGCCTGGACGCCGTCGACCTCGTCGCGAGCGCGGACGGCCACGAGATCTACCGGCGCCGCGTGCCGGTGCACTACACCTTCGCGCCCAACCCCGAGCTCGAGGCCAAGCGCAAGGACGGCCAGGGCTCGAGCATCATCGGCGTCACCTTCGACCCGCCTTCGCCCGCACGCCTGGCACCGGGCAAGGAGGTAGTTGTGCACATCGGCTACGACGCGAAGTCCGCGCACGGGCTGCGCCCACTTGTGATGCCGATGACCGACTGCGAGTCGCGCTACAACGGCTTCGCGGGCAAGGTCGACGGCCGCGGCAGCTTCGACCAATCCTTCACGGTCGACGAGCCGTGCGCGCTGCGCCAGGTGCAGGTCAAGCTGTACAACGACGGCAACGTCGCCATCGTCACGAAGATCGTCGACGTCGACCTGCGCTACGCCCGCTGAGCCTTCGCCAGCCGCGCTCGCGCGACCTGGTCGCCGGCGCCGAGGACGCAAGCCGGCCATCTGCGGTCGTTCGCGAAAGACCGCTTGGGAGCAGGCTGGAGTGGTCACAATCGATCATTGGCGAGAACGAACACACCTGCAGATGGAACGCTCTGCCCCGAGCGCACGGCGCTTCTGCCGTTTCGCTTTCGAGCCTACTGCGATTTCGTCGACGCGCACGCGCGTGAGGACTAGACGCGCCGGGCGCGTCTAGTGAAGGCCCTTCGAGGCCCTTTCTCCTTGAAGCCCCCAGTACCGCCGGGAGCCACTGGCGAAGACCTTCATCGAATCGTCGTGACAAGAGCGCACGATCCTCGATATATTTGGCCAAATTGGCCCATGAATAAAGCAAGGCCGGGGCCGGCCACAGGGAGAGACCAATGACTCGCAACATCCATCGCGGCGCCGCGTTGCTGGCCGCCGCATTCCTCACGATCGGCCTGGGCGCCTGCGGCGGCGACGGCGGCTCCGGCTCGGGGCACGCGGCCATCGCGTCGGTGCAGGCGTCCGCCGGCGACGCGCAGAACGGCACGGTCGGCGCAGCGCTGGCGACGACGCTCGCGGCCACGGTGCTCGATTCGTCGGGCCATCCGATCGTCGGCCAAGTCGTCAACTTCGTCGTGACCGCGGGCGGCGGCAAGGTGTTCGGCGGCGCCGAGACCACCGACTCGGGCGGCGTCGCCCACGAACAGTGGACGCTGGGCACCACCGCCGGCGCGCAGGCGGTCGAAGTGCGCGCGGTCGGCAGCGATGGTCAGCCTAAGGTCTTCGCCACCTTCCATGCGACGGCCGTCGCGGGCCCCGCGGCGTCGGTGGCGGTCGTCTCCGGCGACGCGCAGACCGCCACGCAGACGCAAGTCCTGCCCGCACCGATCGTCGCGGTGGCCAAGGATCAATACGGCAACCCGGTGAGCGGCGCGACGATCGCGTTCGCGACCGGCTCTGGCGGCGCGCTGACACCGCCGTCGGCGACGACCGACGCCACGGGCCAGGCGTCCGCGACCTGGACGCTGGGCGTGGCCATCGGTTCGCAGACGGCGACGGCGACCGTGGCGAGCCTGCCCGCCGCGACGTTCAGCGCCACGGCCACGCAGGCCGCGCCGGGCGCACCGACCGCCATCGCAGTCACGTCCGGCGACGGGCAGACGGTCGTGCAGCACCTGCAGGTGGCGCATGCCGTGGTCGTGAAGGTCACTGATGCGCTGGGCAACGCCGTGCCGGGCATCTCCGTCACGTTCTCGGCACCGGCAACGACCGGGGCCGTCGTGCCCAGCACCGTGATCACGAACGCCCAAGGCACGGCATCCTGGCAAGGCTGGGTGCACGTGTCGGGCACGCAGTCGCTGGTCGCGAGCGCCAACGCGCTGACGGCCTCGGCGACGGTCACCGTGACCGCGAGCTCGTTCCAGTACGACGGCGCCTACGCCTGCAACATCACGTCGCCCGCGTCGGAGACGTGGCGCACGTTCGGCATCGATGCGTCCGCGCCGGCGGATTTCGACGTCCCGGGCTTCCACGGCATCGCCTACCTGGATCACGCCAACATCGCGCCGGACGGTTCGTTCGTCGCCAACGACGTCGAAGACACCGTCCACACGCTCACCGCCACAGGAACCTTCGTGATCGGTGCTGACCAGTTGGCGACGGCCAGCGGCACCTACCAGGACTGGACCAACGGATTCCCTGAGGGAATCGGCAACTTCACCTGCCACCGCCTGTAAATACTGCGAGGCGAGAGAGCGTGCGCAACGCGCGTCCTGGATTGATGACCTAGCAAACCGCTGAACGCGTCCGCTTCAGGGCGGTGTGTAGCGGCAACGTCGATGTCCGCTCCGGGCCAGCCCCGGCCTGGCCGCTGGTGGCGAGCGAGGTCGGATATGCTTCCTACAGCAGACGGCCGCCGTCACCTACGGGCCGAGCGATGCGGCCATCGGCCGCCTGGTCGCATGTCGGCCAGGAGCAGACGGTCGCCAGTGGCGGCTCTCGGGTGGGCTACCCTTGCTAGAACCGCGACAACTGTGTACAAGCCAAATGAGCACGACCTATTTTTCCTGGACTTATCCAGTTGATACGTCCGTCGCAGAGTCAGGCTTGCAGGCCGTACTCGACGCGCTGAAGGGGCCGACAGCCCAAGATGATTTCATTCACGACGCGTCACGGAGCGACTGGTACCTGAGTACCGTCGAGAAGATGGTACGAAATACGGCACCCATCGCGCTGCGCTTTCTCGACCGTGCGCATGGCGAGCGCGTTGTCGACACGTCGGGACAGGCGTGGGCGGTAGCTACATTGACCGTAGCCGCCTTGCCAGCAGCCATCGGGGCGATCGACGACCTGCTGCGCCGCGCGCGCAACGATCCAAGGACGATGCTGACCTACTTCAATGCCTACGGCAGCACGGAGGACGACATTCGTCAGGCAATCGCATACCCTCGGGAAGTCGACGGCGATGAAGGCATGGGGCCGGGCTACTTCTTCGAGCATCTGTTAGATCTGCGCAACCTTCTCGCGCGCGCATCCGATGCCAAGTCGGGAGTCGCTCATATCCGGTACCTATATGAATGACGACCGGATTCATCGATGCAAATGACGGCAACTGTCGGCCAGAAGCCGGCGTTCGCAACTAGCCGCTTTGCGGTAGGCTCTCCGACGATGCGTCACACACGGCAAGGTACCTTCGACAGCGATCGCGGGCTCGCGATTGATTCGGCCACGCCCGGAGACCTGTCAGCAGTCGTTGACGTGCTGCTGTCTTCGAGACGGGAATTCATCCCCTATGCCCCGCCCGTCCACACGGCGGCTGACGTAGAAATCTGGATGAAGGGCCTTCTCGCGATCGATGGATGCGTCACTGTGGCCCGCCTAAATGCTGTGGTCGTCGGCGTTCTAGTTGTGAGCCGCGAGGACAATCTCAACTGGATCGATCAGCTGTACCTCAGGCCAGGCCACACCGGAAGCGGCATCGGTCATGAGCTCTTGGCGCATGCCCTGCGCCTCCTCGGGCGAGCCTACCCAGTCAGGCTATACACTTTTCAGGCAAACACGGGCGCTCGCAGGTTCTATGAACGCGCGGGCTTCCGGACGATCGCCCTGACAGATGGGGCTGAAAACGAAGAGCGTTGTCCTGATGTGCTCTACGAACTTGAGGCGCTGCCAATTGAGGTGAGCGGCCGGATCTGAGCAGCTTGCGGCCAACAGCTGCCGCTAGCCGTTGACTGCTTTCGGTCAGCTCTCGAACAATGGCTTTGCCGAGGTTTGGAGGACTAGCTCAGACTTCTGCCCGGGGCTCAGGCACGACCAGCGACTATGGGAGACTGATGGCACTTCAAGGTCGATCCACTGAGCCGGCGACGTCACTGCCCATGATCGCATCTCTTGCGAACCGCAAGCTGGGCATTCATGCAGACCAATGTGTAGGGGCTTACTGGATGCATCGGGATCGCAAGCCGCTGGGCCATAGACGTCGCGAAGCAACTTCAGGCGACGAGTTAAGGGCAGTGTCGCGATGCGGGTGTCAGCCTTCAAGATCGCCTCGACCTCGGAGAACACGAGATCCTGCAGCGCATTGAGATATCTGGTCTCTCCAGCGCCAGCGCTTCGTAGAAGGAATTCACCGTACGCGTTCACTGGGAGTTCAGGCACATCAAAGACATGCTCACAATGGGCGCAGACGAAGCTGACCAGCGTCAATCTCATGGCGCTCGGTGTAGGAGGCTCAGAAACTCGTCGAACGAGTCAGCAACGAGGTTGACGAGCATCTTGCCATCGTTGTCGGGGTAATCGTGAAACATGAGTGCGACCGCCGGCTCATTCGCGGTTGGGTCTCTTCGATAGTCGAAGCAGACGTAGTCGCCGTTGGCGCAGGTTCCGAAGACGACGATGTGCTCATGCCAGCAACCGTCCGAGTCCTGCGCGTCGACGATACGGTTGGAACGCGACAGCGACGAGCCAAAGCCAAAGAAGGCGACATCGCGTATCGTGAAGAGTCCGCTGGATCTGTCGACGAACTTGAAGTCTGGGCACTTGAGGCGCGGGGCATCGTGTGCCAGAAGGAGCTCGCGATAGCTTTCTGGAAAGCGAATGCCGGCACCTCGCTCGAACGCGACAATGCTGTCTTCGTCGGCTTGGCCGCTATCCCTGCGCACTTCTATGGTCTGCATTCTCATAGCTCCTCGTCATCCACTTCAGCATGCCCGCAGGGCGGCCCGAAGAGAGTGCACGTTGTCCGCTAGTCTCAAGGCCCGGGTGATGGAGTCGCTGAGATCGCGATTCAATCGAACGGACTCGCTAAGGCAGATCCTTCAGACCCGCGCCGATTATTTCGTTCACTGCGTCGCGATCGTTACTCAGAAGTGGATTCTGTCCGTAGAAGAAGCGAATCGTGAATCTGCCATCGTTAGTGAAAACGAGCAGAGCCCCAGCCCAAGGATTGCCGATTCGCACCGACTCCGCGAAGAGCGCCTTTCGGGCCCTCAGCGCTTTCATTGACCCGCCCAATGAGAAGTCATCGAGTCGCACGTCATAGCTTGGCCCCCCGAAGCACCGCCCCGTGTCCTTGTTTCTAAGGCCGATTTCCTTGTCCTCAAGGAATTCGAAGTAGAAGGCCACTTTGGTCCACTTCGGAGGCGCAGTCTCGGCATGCGACCTAACAAGCTCATCCACAAGTTCAGATTGTCTCGAATCCAAAATAGCCCTCCCGTTTAAGGTCGAGGTTCCGCTGCCGGAGGCCTCAGCCGATGGTTTCGACGATGCGGCCGTCCGAGCTACGAATTTCGGACTTAACGATCTCGATCTCAAGCAGGCCGTCGGATAGTATGTCGACCGCGTAGATGCCCGCCCGCGCAGGTACGACCGTGCGCAACGTGTGGACCGACTCGTGTCGAATCTGCAACTTGACGATGCTGCCATCGACCGAACGTCGACCTACCTCCGCAGGTTCGAAGACGACGCGGTGGAGTGGCCCGATGATCAGGAACTGGCGGCCGAACGGAATTCGACGCTCCAGCATCGCGACAACCTCGGCCCATTGCAACGCCCCGATCGTCACCCGCAGCCGTGGCGGTTGCTGCGGACAGGCATTCGTCGACCACGACAGCTTGTCGTCGGCGTAGATATGCCCAGTGCGCGACCCGTCCCGCAGTGAGCCGGTCTCAACGGCCGTGCGGATTTCCGGGCGGCCCATCAGCGACGCCCGTCGAATGTCAGTGACGAGGGCCGGCAGATAGGCGCCGAAGAGCTCTGCCAAGCCGGTTGTGAACCACAGTTTGCAAGCCGCTTCTTCGTCGGCCGTGATGCCCACTACCTGCAGGAGCTGGATGTCTCCATCCGCCGTGCCAATCGTCGGTAGCGTGGCATCCTTGATCAACATCACAGAGCAGATAAGGGTGGGCTCTTGCTTAGTGATCGGGCCATTCAGATTCATGTAGTCGCCGACGCGAAACAGATTGCCGCTGCGAAAAACGTAGGCCGCGAGGTTCTGGAGGAAGCCAAACGCCCAATCGGGTGGCGTCTGTTCGCCGAAGCGATAAGGGATGCGCATCGTCAGCTCAAAGCCGTAGCCATTCGGGCGTGGCCCAGCCTCAGATCGATTTGCGCCGTGCGGTTTGCGGTCAATTGGCACGGTGAGGCCGTGCGTGACGAGATGCCAGTGTTGTGCCGGCCCTCGGCAAAAGTAGCCGCTGATGATCGGAACGAGATCGCCTTCGTCGACCATGCGTGACGGCACCTGCCCCGGATACAGCGATTCCAATGCGAGCTCTATGGCCTGCCGGCCGCCAGGTGTTCGTTGGTTCATGTCTTACTCCGGCAAGACCATGTGTGCGATCGAGCGGGAGGCGCGCCTCAAGCCTGATCGTCTAGTTTCGCTGATTCTGGGCGCGATTCTCGTCTCAGAACCTGTCTGGAGGTCAAACCTATCATTCGCGTACGTCGCGCCGAAAAGATGGGGCGGCGCGAGTAAAGACTCGACGCGCTGGACTTTCGCGTTCTGGCATGGATTCCGCCGTAGCCAACTTCAGCTTTGAGACGATGGCGTTACGATCACTCCGGTCGCAACCAGGCTGCAGGCGGCCACAAGCAGACGTTCGCGAGGGTCGGTCTTCCTGATAATGCGGGCATGGCCCGCCTGAAGACCCGACTGACGCCCGACGAGCAGTGGACGCGAACGGTTCGCTACGCCACGCGCATCCATGACGACGATCCTGCCATCGACTTCGACGGGTGGCGGGAGCTGCACTACGGCGCACGCTCCTGGCGACGCGAGGTTCCGCCCCCGGAGGCCGAACTGCGCGCCAGGTGGCAGGCCGTGCGCCTCGGACGCGAGCGCGTTCCGGCCCGCGGCCGCTCCTGGCCCTGCATCGCGCTGGTGACGCGGCCGCACCGCTGGCTGAACGTGGGCGACGCCCTGATCCTGATGGGCTCGAACGGCATGAACGAGCGCTTCGCGGTGAGCGGGGTCAGCTCAAAGGGCGTGCGCCTGCGGTTTTGCTACCTGCGGCTGGATCACGGCACCGGCCAGGGCGTGATCGAGACGTGCGGTGTGCCTGAATCGCTGTTCGGCCTGCGCTGGGCCGATGAGGCCCTCCGGGCGTTCATGCACGAATGCCGGAACGAGCACATGGCCCGGCGCGGCCCGTGAAAAGGATGTGCCACACTGACCCCTGGCGTCGCTAGGCCGGCTGATCCCATCGCGAAGCGGTGGGATGACCCGGCCTTGCGTCGATTCGTCGACACCTTACGCGTAAGGGAGACGCCGATGCCGGGTAGACGCGTGTATCCCGGCTCCTTTCATCTGTGTACGGCGACTGCGAGCAAACTCGATGGCACAGTCCAGCCCCAGGTACATCTCATCGGCTAGATCTCATCGGCTGGAGCAAGTGCTGGCAAGGTTCCATCGCCTGCTCGGCGATGTTTTGGAGAGAAGACCTGTGCCGGCCACCGCCTGAACGGATCTTGCTGCGACTTGAACGACCGCTTTTCGGCGACCAATCTGCACATCCGAATGTCGCCGATGGGTCGGGCCCTGCTGCTCGGCTGCCGGCGTCGACGGGCGGGTATGCTGCGCATAGCGGTCGGCCGATCACGGACGGCGCGCCACCCAGCCTGGTCGGAGGCCCCAGGAACGCATGTCGGCCAGGAACGGCCACACGCGAGCGGCGCCCTCCGAGGAACTGCAGTGCTCGCCTATATTCGAGTCTTAGAACGTAGCGAACGATATGCATCAAAGCGTCATGAGACACAGCCTGGACACGCTCTCGGTCGGCCTTGACTCCTGGATTATTCAGGACGGCAATTACGGCGATCTCGCAGTTGGCGATATCGCGAAATTCGCCCTGGAGTTCGCGGGAGACAGGCTGCGCCCCAGTGCACAGCGGGAGACTAGGGCGCGGCATCTCGGCCATGGCGCGTACGAGGTATGCGCGCGAGTGCCTTTCGTCAATGCTCAAGCCTGGGTGATCGACTTTGGTTTTTGCGCATTCCGGGAGTCAACGCCCCCAGAATTCGCCTCGCCAGGAGCATGGGTGGAGGGTGAGGTGTTGGTGGGGATCGACCCGTTCTTCTACAAAGAATCCTTGCGAAAGCTCACTGGTGTGCCAGACTTGTTCTACAGATGGCGTATCAAATCGATCGAGCGAAACGACACGCCTTGGCTAGTTGAAGTCAATGCGCGCGGTGGAAAGACGCTCGCACGCGACGAGGCTCAAGAAGTCTGGAACAACGTTGCGCGCACTGACGCGTGGAACGACGACGACGGTAGGTCGAGCTATGTTCTCAACCTCGAGCGACATGATGAAGCTAGCCAAAGGCGCCATTCAGCCGATTTCTCTGAACGAATTGAGGCCGTCGCTCTTGGATTTGCTACGAGAAGAGGCTCGGATGTTCAGCACGGTGAAGACGAGCGACAAGTCGTTGACCGCTCTGGTGGACGCATACTTGTCGGAATTCGACTCGCCGGCCTGCTTCAGCAACTTCACGGGTGGCGCCTGGACGTCGGTGACGCCTCACTCGCGAGACACATTTATCGCAGTAGTCGATGATGCCCGAGTGGGCTATTGACTCACATGTGATGACGAGTAGAAGGCAAAGGCGGAGTCCGGCCATGAACGGACATAAGGGCGCGGCCGCTTCTGGGAAGCCTTAGACTTCGAGCGCGTCGCCGTCCATTCCTTCTGTAGCTCTGGATGCACTTTGCTGATCTGACCCTCTGCAGGTACCACAATGGCCCGTTCGATGCCAACAACTGGGCGGTACCTTTGCGCGCTGTCGGATGGCTTGAAGACCCTCATCCGTTTCCTACGGGGCGCGTGCCTTCGGCCTTAATATCCCGGCTGCAAACGCTGCTCGAACAGACGAAGGCCGAATATAGGCAATTCGGATTCAGGGGCGTGCATGACTGCTCGCTTTGCTCGTCGGGGCTGCGAAAGTCGCCGGCCGAACCCGGCTGGTCGCAGGAGAACCTTTTCGTTCCTGGATTCGATGCCGTTTTCGTGGCGCCCGGCGGCATACTGCACTACATTGAGGAGCACGCGTACCTGCCGCCGTCAGAGTTCCTCGACGCCCTCGAGCGATGCCCAGACGTCGCCTCGGTCGAGTACCGTCAAGCGCTGCAGCGGGCAAATGCCGGTGCTCAGCCCCCACTCGACGAGACCTGGACCGAGAGCTTGGCGCGGTCGAGAGCTCTCGCAGAGGAGATCGCCGCAACGCGACGCCTTCGCCGGTCCGACGAGTGACGGCAACAGGCAGCCCTCGAGCAATAGCCGCTCTTGCAAGCTTCTACTTTTCGAGCAGAACAAATGCGACTATCAATGCTGGTCGGAGAGCATGTCGGAGCGGGCAAATTCAACGTCACAAATTCCTGTCGGTGGGATATCCCCGTCGGCGCACGGTTTGCATTTGTCAGTGCAACGCGAAGTGAGGTCGTTGGCAGCACCATCCAGGTCATAGAAAAGAAGGGGCCAGAGCCTGTAGACGTGCGAGTGGTGTCCGTTGAGTTTTGGCGCAAACCGTCCCCATGCATTCCGTACGGGCATCATTCCGTGGTTGTCTTTGAAGGGGACGGCGTGGAGGCCCTCGCCACATACTTGGACAACCATAGAAGGCCCTGGCACGTCACGCTTGAGTCAGTCGAATCTGGTGCGGACTCTGCCTCGCTGAGGTCGCATTGACCGCTTCCCGTTGTCGAATTCGCTAGCGGGGATTTCTGCTTTGGGTCGGCCCCGGCCTGGCCGCTGGTGGCGACCGAGGTCGGCTATGCTTCCTACAGCGGACGGCGGCCGTCACCTACGGGCCGAGCGATGCGACCATCGGCTACCATGGGCCGATGAAACGTCTCAACGGATGGATGCCAGTTCTGGGGCTGCTCCTACCCGGGGTGCTTCTGGTCGGCTGTCTGGATATATCGCCCGATGGCGTCGTCTATGAGATCCGCAGCCAGCAACCCATCGCAGGGGCAAAGGTCGATCTTGACTGTCGCAAGTACGAACTGCACGGAACGAGTTTGATTCGAACCGTTAGCCGAGAGTCGGATAGCCGGGGCAGGTATCGATTCGACTGGGCCGATGTGTACGACTGCGACGTGATTCTGGCGCGCGTGAGCAAGAACGGCTACGTGGATGCAGCTCTGATCGTGGACAGCGCGACTCAGGTCCCATTCGTTGAATCCGGACAGGTACCTTCGTACCTCTATCTGGCGAGATCGAGTGATGTGAGCCGTCTCCAGCTAGAGGGACTGTTGCAGCAATCCGATTCTGTCCAAATCGGGTTCGTGCCAAAGGGATCCGAGTCCGCGGCAGACGCGGGCGCGTATGAAACGATCGGCAAATCGCTGTCGCGGTCCCTGAAGATTGCCGCGAATCGCGATGAGTTGGCTTGGGTGCGAGATCACTACTGCAGACGACTAGACGCGCGCTGGAGTGCGCTGACCGAAGGCGAGCGCGCGAAGGCCGCGCGGTTCGGAGACGTGGATTCGAGAGAGCATCTGGCGGCATTTTGCGATGGTGATTCAACCTCGGCATCGGCGCCATCCTGACTGTCATACGCGCTAAGGACATGCTCATCGCCCGGTTGAGCGCTTCCTCCGTCTCTCAAAGGACGGCTTTGCTGCGCCGGAATCCGGCCGCCCCAAGTCCGCTAAGGGTCGGCAGTGACCGACTTCCCGCTGGCGCCTACTGGCGGCTCTCAGTCGTAAAGCAGTCGGCACCTTCCTTTCCGGTCCTAGTGAGCACATGCTGGTAAACCCTTGACGAGCGGGGGCCAGCCTTGCAGTCCTCCCAATTCGCCGTGTCGCCTCGTGTTCCTTGGAACAAAGGGCATGCTCTTCGGACAGAAGGCGCTCAAGCTGGAGGGTATCTGGGCGATTTGCATTTGGCTCGTCCATCGAATGCTGACGACCGACGACCCTCGCCGCGCACAAGCCGCCGGTGGTCGGCGTGCGGCTCGCGGCCGCCTTGCTCGTAGCTTGCCGGCGGCCAGGTTCGCTCAACGTGCCTGACTGCGCAGCAGTTGCACGATTCAGTGCGGTGACAGCTCCGCAAAGAACCCTCGATGGTTTGCTCGACAATTCGTGCATCTCACCGCTTGCTTGTCACATCATGCGAATCAAGTTCATCTTTGCGCTCACCCTGAGCGTCGCGCTCTCGACCGCCGCTCTGGGCCAGGCGGCCGTGCCGCACGTCATGCCGCCTCTAGACCGGCCATGGGAGCCTGCCGACTACACGATGGCGGTGGACATGATCGCTAAAAAGGAGATGCCCCTGCCGTTCTATCTGACCGGCGGCGGCCCGCTGTTGAAGCGCTACCTCGCGTCGGAGAACCTGAATGCACTGCGCAACCCGACCCGACCGGCAAGCGAGCGACTGCTTGCGGTCAATACGGTCTCGCAGGCGACGGGCCAGTTGTACAACCTCTACCTCGATGCCATTCACAACGGCAAGGTCGCGCACCTGGAGCTCGGCCACGTCTACGCAATGCTATTGCAGCTCATTGCACTCCAGGCCCAGGCAGTCGATCAGTTCGTCAATGATGGCGATGCCTCATCACAGAATCAGCAGGCCACGATCGCGCAGATGGGGGAGCGGTACGCCGGTCTCTTCGGTGGCGTGGCCGACAGCTGCACCGATAAGAAGGTATTCGGCATGGCCGACTGCACCAATATCCTCAATATGGCGGGTTGGGCCTACCCGAAGGTCGACCACTACATAAACGCCGACAACCGCACCCACCTGCGTCAGAAGTTCCAGATTCTGCGCGATCATGACAGCGTGCCTAGTGACCAGCGCAACATCGACAAGCTGCTGGCAATCATGAGCAAATGACGGCGGACGCGAGGTTGTTGCCCTCAGCGGTCGGACGCCAGCGTTTCACGCTGAGCGCCACCGGCGCGGGCGGCTAGGTCGCAGCACGGCCAATAGGCGACATCCGATCACGACCGCTTTGCGGCGGCCCGCCGAGCACAAGGCAAGCTATCGAGGGCGTAGCGCAAACGTCCTGCTCTGCCAGCCTAGCCCAAGCTGGGCAGGCGCGCATCGTCAGGCGCCTCCGCCGGCGTCCGACGGGCCCATCGCCCGCTCCACTAGCTCCATTTGTTGGCGCCAATGCAATGCGCGAGATGATGTCGCTCCTGCCGCAGTCACGACACGCGAGGCGCACTCCAGGGAGGCACCGACCGGACACGCGGCGAAGAGGTAGTCGCGCACGAAGCCCCATGCGCCCTGGTTGGTCGTCTCCTCCTGAGCCCAGACGAGGCTGAGAAGTGCCGGGTAGCGAGCGAGCGCCCGGGCGAGCGCCTCACGAGGGAACGGGTGAAACTCCTCAAGGCGGAGCAGTGCTACATGGTCGTAGCTGCCCCTTTCGCGGGCGCGAGACAGGTCGTAAAACAACTTGCCGCTGCACAGCACCGCGCGCGTCACGCCGGCGTGTCCGGCGACCGTTGGATCCTCGAGCACAGACTGGAATCCGCCCCGGTGGAGCTCATGCGCTGACGAATGCGACGCCGCCTCTCCGTACAATTCGGCCTTGGGCGTCATCACGACCAGGGGTTTGCGCACGGGGGAGAACGCCTGGCGTCGCAACAGGTGGAAAAACTGGGCCGAGGTCGACGGGCAGGCCACACGCAGGTTGTCGCCACCGCAAAGCGCGAGGAAGCGATTCAGGTGGGCACTCGAGTGCTCGGGCCCCATCCCTTCGTAGCCATGCGGAAGCAGCAGCACGAGCGCGGAACGATAGTCCCACTTCTCCTCGCCAGCGCTGATGTATTGGTCGATGACGATCTGCGCGCCGTTGACAAAATCGCCGAACTGGGCTTCCCAGATCGTGAGCGAATTTGGGGCCTGCACGCTGTAGCCGTACTCGAAAGCGAGTACCGCCTCCTCCGACAGCACTGAGTTGACGACGTCGAAGTGCGCGGGCGCGCCAAGACAACGCAACGGCACAAATTCGGCGGTGTCCATGGCCTCTGGCGTCTGGTCGTACCAGACGGCGTGACGATGGAAGAACGTGCCGCGACGCACGTCCAGCCCGGAAATGCGCACATCGATGCCCGCCGCGAGCGCGGAGGCGTAGGCCATGTTCTCCGCAAGGCACCAGTCCGCCGCAGCGCTCTCGCATTCTGCGACCTGATGCCAGTGCCGGATCAGCATGCCGATGCGCGAATGCGGTTCGAAGCCCGGAGGCACGGCGGTCATTGAAGCGACCACCGATTGCATCTGGGATCGCGAGAAGTCGTGCAAGGGTCGAAGCGGGATCGGCTCGCGGCAGAACGCGGTCTGTGATCGCACCTCGCGCCGTCCAAACACGGCACTCGCGGCGGAGCGGGCATACGCGAGCACTTCGCGGACGCGAATGTCGGGCACCTGATCCGCGCCGAGCAGGGCGATTGCCTGATGCTCGACCACGGAGGCCTGGTGTTCGATCGCGATCGTCGCGCGCGGGTTGGTCAACATCGGCAAGTCGTGCTCCGAATGACCCAACCGACGATAGCCGACGAGATCGATGACGATGTCGCTTCCGAAGGTCGTGCGGTAGTCGACGGCAATTGAAGCCGCGCGCAGTGCCGCGGCCGGGTCGTCGGCGTTGACGCGCAGCACCGGCGCGTCGACCATGCGGGTCACGTCGGTGCAGTAGCGCGGCATCTCGGCGTTCATCCGGTTGGCTTCCGTGAAGCCGACCTGGTTGTTGATGATGACGTGCACGGTTCCGCCGATTGCGTAACCTGCCTTCTGGCCGAGAACCAGGGTCTCCATCACGACACCCTGCCCCGCGAACGCTGCGTCGCCGTGCATGGCGATTGCCATGGCACCGGCGGCGCCCGCGCCGGACCGCTGTTGTGCGCGGCTGGCGCAGGCCATGCCGGTGACGACCGGGAAGACGCTCTGCAGGTGCGACGGATTGCAGGCGAGCGTCACGGCGACGTCGCCGCCTCGCGTCGCCACGCTGCGCTGGGCGCCCAGGTGATAGACAAGGTCGCGATGCCACTCGTGGTTCGGCGAGTCCACGTCGAAGTAATCGAGGATGTCGGCCGGCGGCACACCCAGCACGTTCACGAGCACATTGAGGCGCCCGCGGTGGGGCATGGCCATGAAGATGTCGCGGATACCGTGGCATGCTGCCCCCTCCAACAGCGCGTCCAGCAGCGGCACCAGTGTCTCGCAGCCTTCGAGCGAGAAGCGCTTGGCGTCCGGAAAGCGTTGCGCGACGTGATGCTCCCAGGACTGAGCTTGGACCAGGCGGTCCAGCAGCCGCGCTTCTCTGGCTGGCGCCACCGCATTCGACTCCATTCGGGCAAAAAGCCAGGCGCGCCTGCTTTCGTCACGCACCGCCGACGCGTCCAGGGCGAGAGCGCCACAGTAGGTTGCCTTGAGTCTGCGCTCGAGCTCGTCGATGCGTCGGACCTCCGACCACGCACCTCCGGCACCCAGCGCGGACTCGTCGGGCGAGAGGCCGAACCTGCGTGGCGAGAGCCAGAACGCGTCCGGCGGCACGTCGGCACCGAGGGGGTCGAGCGTGGCGAAGCGGTAGCCCTGCTCGCGATGCGCCTCGATGAAACGTTGGACAGCTGGCTTGTCGCCGGCCGCGATATGGACACTCGGGGTGCCCGAATCGGCGTGCATGCCCGAAGGGCGTTCGTCCACCCACGGACGCCCAGAGAGAAACATTGTCGACATTCGTCTTCCTGACCAAAGCAATGCGGAGCATCTGCTCCTCACCATCGCCTGGACGCGACGGCGTTCTCGCCGACGCCTGTCCCGTCCGCCGATGGCCTCCACACGAGCCGCGCGCGCCCGAAGGCGCGCCCGTCTCGACCCAAGGACGCGGGGCCGTGGCCCGGCTTGTCTCCTGGTTCCCTCTCTTGTGCTTCGCTGCCGCTCGTTCAGGTGTCGCGCCTGCGTTGTCGACCGCACTCCTGCCGATGGGTCAGAGCGCGAAAGCGCCTACTACGTCGGTCAGGTGCTTCGCCTGTTCCCGCATGGCGCTTGCCGACGCAGTGCCTTGCTCCACCATCGCCGCGTTCTTCTGCGTGGAGTCGTCCATCTGAAGGATCGCGATGTTGACCTGTTCGATGCCAGTGCTTTGCTCGTTGCTCGACGTGCTGATCTCCGCCACGATCTCGCTCACGTGCTGGATGCTCGTGACGACCTGTTGCATCGTTGCACCGGCCTGTTCGACCAACTTGCTGCCCTCGTCGACCTTCTCCACGGACGCGGTGATCAGCGTCTTGATCTCCTTGGCTGCCGTCGCGCTGCGCTGTGCCAGGCTGCGCACCTCGCTCGCCACGACGGCGAAGCCACGGCCTTGCTCGCCGGCTCGCGCGGCCTCGACAGCGGCGTTCAGCGCGAGAATGTTGGTCTGGAACGCGATGCCGTCGATGACGCCGATGATCTCGACGATACGTTTGGAGGATGTCGAGATCGAGTTCATGGTGTCGATCACTTGGCCGACGACCTCGCCGCCACGCGTCGCGACTTGCGAAGCGGAGACCGCAGATCGGCTGGCTTCGCTGGCGTTGTCCGCGCTGAGTTTGACGGCCGAAGTGAGTTGCTCCATCGCCGACGCGGTCTCCTGCAGCGCGCTGGCCTGTTGCTCGGTTCGCGCGGAGAGATCGAAATTGCCTTGCGACACTTCGTGGGCAGCGGTGGCGATGGCATCGGCGCCGCCACGCACCCTCGAGACAATGCGATGGAGACTGTGCACCATGTCCTGCAGTGCCATGATCAGGCGCGCGACCTCGTCCTTGCCTTCTGGCTCCACCCGGTAAGTTAGGTTGCCGGAAGCGACCGATTCGGCGAGCGCAATCGCTCCTCGGATGGGGCTCGTGATGGAGCGGGTGATGATGTAGCCCGTCGCGGCGCCCAGCAGCACGGCCAGCGCCGAGGCGAGGATCATCTCGACCTTGGCCTTGCGCGAGCTTGCCTTGGCGTCGGCGACGTCAGCGATCATGCTGTGCGCCTGAAGGTCGACCATCTTGTCGATCAGCGCGTAGTAGTGCGCCTGAGGGGCGGGCATGTCGTCCTGGTAGACCGCCATCGCTTCTTCCCGCTTGTCCGCCGCGATCAGGTCGAAGACCTTGCGCACAACGGCGCCGTAGGCCTGGCGTGCCTTCGTCTGCTCCGCGAAGATCGCCTTGCTCTCGGGCGAGTGCAGGATCGACTCGAACTTCTTGAGGTTCTGCGTGTTGGCTATCCGGATGGCCGCGTAGTCGTCCATCAGCTTCTTCAGCTTGGCGGGATCCGTGGCCAGCAAGATGCGGCCGATGATGATGACGCCCTGATCGCCGACTGACTTGATCGTGTTGCTCAGGGTGATCTGCCCGTAGCGATCGTCGATCACGCTGTCCATGGTGTCGCTCATCCCACCCAGCACCGAGACGGCGACGCCGAGGATGATCATCAGCAGCACGATGACGGTCGAGAACGCAAGCGTCAGACGCGTGCCGATCTTTAGATTGGATAGCCTCATGATATGTCCTGAGTTTCATTCGACATCAGTACCCCACTGGGTACCTGGGAGAACTTGAAGCCAGCAAACACCGCCAGCGCAGACCGCGTTGATGTCATCGGCATTCGCCGGTGAAGTTTTAGCGCGCGGACACTTATCGAACGTTTGATTTGAGCCGACAGTGCATCCTTCGTCGGCACCAAGCCGGGCTCGCACTCTTGCGGTGCGAATCCATGAACGTTCTGCGGCACGCACCATGCGCGTGCGTCATCTGCTTGTCATCCGGCGACGTCTGTCGAACAATGAAACTGCGAGGATGATGGCGTGCCTTGCCACATACCCGGTACGGGTAGGGCGAACGTTCGCGGCATCGAGGACGTGCGCGGACACCGGTGAGGAACGGAACTGCCTCGATATGTGACGCTGATGCTGAATTTTGCCAGTGTGCTGCGGGTCCACTCGTCTTCCAGACTCGATGCGTCTCTTGGATGGCCGCTCCGCAGTTGGGACTATCGGCGCGTGACTTATGCTTCTCCGGAATCCCCGACCTTCGCGAATCATGACGACGCTTGACATCGACGCGGTGGAGGCCTTTATCTTGGTTGCCGAGATGCGCAGCTTTACTCGCGCCGCGGAGGTGCTCGATTCGACACAGTCCGCGGTCAGCGGGCGGATTCGCCGCCTCGAACGCGGGCTGGGCCGGCGATTGCTGGAACGCACACCGCGGCAGGTGCGGCTGTCGGCGGACGGTGAGGCGTTCCTGGCCCCGGCCAGGGAGCTCGTTACGGCGCATCGGCGTGCAGTGGGTGCCTTCGATGCGCCAAGGCGCCGGCTCGTGATCGGAATTAGCCATCACGTCGTCGGCGCCGAACTGCCGATGATCCTGCGGCAAATGACGCTGTGCGCTAGCCAGGTTCTGATCGAGATGCGCGTCGGTACGTCGCGTGACTTGTTCGACGCGTTCGAACGCGCGGAACTGGATGCGGCTATCGTCTTGCGCCACGACAACCGGCGCAACGACGGCGAGGTGCTCATGAATGAGACCTTCGCATGGCTTGGCGCCGTGGATTTCGTCCATCGATCGGGTGCGCCGCTGCCGGTGGCGCTGCAGGCGGAGCCATGCAGCGTTCGTCGCATGGCCGTCGATGCGCTGGCGCTGGCTGGCGTTGCCTGGTCCGAGGTGTTCGTGGGCGGCGGGGTGACGACCACGGGCGCCGCCGTGGCTGCGGGGCTGGCGGTGGCCGTGCTGGCCAGGCGTGCGGCACCGGCTGGAACGATCGACGTCGGCCCTCGGCTCGGCCTACCGCCGTTGCCGTCGCGTGAACTGGTACTGCACACCTCCGTCACCGATGTCCCCGCCCGCGACGCATTGCGTAAGCTGGCAGACGCGTTGCGTTCAACCGCACTCGCGGTGGTCTGAGATGGGCGGTCGGATCACCGGGTCGTCAGCGAGACGCCCTTACTGTCGTCCCAGTCATGTCGGCACGGAGGCCACCTCCGTCATCCGTTGCTGGCGCGGCAAGACCCGAGGCCGCTTCAGTGTCGATACAGCGCCGGGCCATCACGATCGACCCGACCGTCAGGCCGACGACGAGCGTCCCGACCAACAGTAGCGAGCCTAGGTGTGCGACGATCACCAACCCCTGGTCCCGCGTGTCGTCCCGAGTTGGCTCTGGGCGCCGTGCACGAGGGTGGAATACCAGCATGTAAAGCTTGATTGGCAGGCGGAGCGTGTGCTTATGGGTGTGCGTGCATTGCATAGCGCCCCTGGGCTTTTTGCCTGTCGTGAAGGAGCTTGAAGACTGCGCGCAAGTCAGCGCTGGCACCAGTGGTCAATTCGACTTTCTGTGATGAGCGATCGGCATGGTGGCAAATCACAAGGACCAACAACTCGTCCGCGCTCGTTTGCGCGCGTTCTTGACGGGATCCGATGGATTCCATGGGAAGCCCTCCACAGTCACAGTTCGGCCAGGTGCGGAAGTTCGCTGACGACCGCTATTGAGAGGAGTGTCAAGCCTTGTCTCGCCGCATTACAGGCACGCGGATCGTCCTCGCAGTCGCGATGGCACCCTTCGCACTGGCGGTCATTGGGGCCGTCGGCCTCGCCGTCGACTACATACTCGACACCCGCGCGGGTCGCCAGTTTGGACGAATTCAGCTGAACGCCAAAGCTGGCGACGTTGAAGCACTGATGGGACGCCCTGATGTCAGCCGTCCTTGTGGTCAATATCTATGGTGGGGCGGCGATCGCGACTATCGCGGCAAGAACGACGGACGGTGCATCACTGAAGTCCGGTATGAGCACTTCCTGAGCGCCTGGGCTGTCGGATACTCAGCCGACGGGCACGTCGTCAGCAAATACCACTACGTTTCAGAGTGAGGATTGAACTTTGGTCGGAATGCGGCCACAAGCGGGCCTTCGCGGGTGTCTGCTTTTGTTCGGCCTACTGAAACCAAGCACTCTGGAAGAAACCATGAGCGAAGAGCACGTACGGCCCGGAGAAATTATCCCGCTCCCTGCGGGAAAGGGACTGCATGTCTTCCATGGCGGCGACCTGAGTGGGGTGGGGCTAGAACGAGCCGTGCGCAAGGCGCTTTGGACCATGGCTCTCCGTCGCTGCATCCGCATGCTGACGACATCGCAGCGCGCCCAGGCCTGGGCCACTGAAATGGGCGCGTCGATGGCGCCCGGAGATCACAACAAAGTTGTGCCGTTTCCGAGTGTGTGGGAGGGATTTGAAACTGCTTCGGCACTTCGAGATTTGGCCGTCGTCGCCTTCATGACCGTGTTCAATCCCGGAAACCGCGATCCGGGCGCAGTCGCCGACAACAAGTCAATGCGCGACTTCTTGGATGAGTGCCTTGCAATCGCATTTCCTGATGGGCCAGCGCGGGATTCGTTTGAAGCCCTGCGTACCCGCCTCAGGACACTACGTGACAAGCTCATCGCGCACGTTGACGGTGAGGCTCAAGAAGCCGATCTCCAGGCGCAGGTTGCATCGTTTTCCGGGCATGCTGCGAATCTGGACTCGAGCGAGGTACCGCAGTTCCTTGAGGGCGCTCGTGCGCTCTTAGCCGCAATCGAGGCGCAGCAGCCTTGAGCTTCGCGCAACACCGGAACTGCGATCAAATGGGGAAGTCGTCTTTCCGCTCGCGGCAACAAGCGGACAGCCGCATATGACTGCTACGGGGCCGCGAACTACCGACCGCTTCGCATTCGCACGAGTCAAGAATGTCACACATTGATCAGGAGCAAGCAGAAGCGCTGAGACGACTTCTCGGACGAGACATCACCGCGGACGAAGAGTGCTGCGCCGGTTTTGGGGAACTTTCAGATGCTCATCTGCTGGAGATCGGCCGCTTGGCGAACGGCGGGGCGCGGCTCTATGCGATCTTGTACCTACGCCACCTGATTGGTCGGCCTGCCAGTCTCCGAAACGCTGTGTCATTCGTGGAGCGTGTCATCATCCACAAGGACAGCATCTCAGAGTGGCAAGCCGCGCATTTTCATGACGAGTGACTGGCAGGAGCCGGCCACTAGCCGACGGTCGCGAGTGTCAGCTTCGGGTGAACTGTCCATCCCACCGGAAGGCAGGTCTGCTGCAATACTCTCGAAACTGCGCGGGAATAGCTTAGTGGTAGAGCGCAGCCCCCCAAGGCTGAGACGCAGCATCGAACCCTGCTTCCCGCTCCAGCGCATTGACGCCCCCTCTCGGCGCGCACGTTGGTCAAGCGCTTTCGGCAACCAGTCATCGTCCGCTTCGGACTGACGGTCAAGCTTTGCGTCAGGCGCCGGTCAGCTACCGTCATCGAGCTCGGATTGCTTGCACAGATACTGTGAAGTGGAGGATGCGATGACTCGTGAAGAGGCCGAACAATTGATGGCAGGAATTGGCAAGGTGAGCACTCAGCTCGCGAATCTAGCGGAGGCCTGCGAGGACATCAGTGAGGGCGAAGTCAAGAGGCGCGTGAAGGAGTCCTTTGCGCAAGCGGTCGATTCGATTTGGTTCGATCTGACAGCACCGATTTGCCGTCAATTTCCGGATCTCGATCCCGACAAGCAAACACTGGGTGCGTAGCACTTTACCGCCTTGACCGCAGAAGTCGAAGTCGCAAGCTGCAGAAGGTTCAGAGCACGGCCTCCATGTCGTGCTCTTCGGCAAATCTCTGGTACCCGACCGGGTTCCGTGCCTAGAGCCTCAGTTTGCAGACATTTGATGTGACGGCTTTCCAGCGAGGCCGGGACTGTACTTACGCGACCGTTCGGGTTAACGATCAAACCCCGGCGCGGACTTGCCTCTGCGCGGACAACGTGCTCACCGGCACGGCTCCGCGCTTTACGCTGCTTTGCATTGCTGAAGGCAAGCCGAGTCAACGGCTCGTTCCAGCTCGTCGTTGATGCAGGACTGTGCCGTGCTCTCAGGGACCCCTCATGAGGCCGGCGTGACATCAACGATATGGGGCCGTTGTCGACTCTTTCGCTTGCCGCTCTCTTTCGCGGCGGCGTGTCGATATGCGCGCCTTGAGGCAGGAGCTCTCATGAACTTTCGTCTTTCCTTTGTCGCTGTCGCTGCATTGAGCGCGATGCTGCTGACTGCTTGCGGGGGCGGCGCTGATGTTGGCGTGGATGCCGGCGGTGGCTCGGAGGCAAACGTGCTGGTCAGCGACATCGGCACGACTGGCGCCTTCCTCGCGTACGCCGATCCGACGACCGACACCTTCTACGCCGCGCCTATCGGCAGCTATGCCGGCAAGCGCCAAGTGCTGCGCGGCACAATCGACTTCACCACCAACGCCGACCTCGGCCAGATGGCAGACGTTGAGGTCTACAAGGGCAGCGATGGCCACATTTACGCGCTAGATCTGACCACGACTGATGGCCCGCAGCCGCAGCAGCTGTCCAGCGAAAGCGCGGCCACGGTCGACGACACGTGCTCTCTGAGCGGCACGCAGGTTGCGGGCGCGGCCTATACCTACGCAGGCGTCTACTTCGCCGCCGACCTGCAGAATCCGGTCGACTCGTCCTACTTCTACCGGCTGCCTGGCGGCGGCGGAACGTGCGACTCGTCCAACGACGTGGTGCGCATGGTCAAGACCGGAATGACTGCGAACGACGCGCCGATCACGGTGTCGGCGATGCCTGTTGCGACGGTGCACACGGCCGGCGGCGGCATCTCGGGCTTCGTTGTGCCGAGCGGGACACAGCTCCTGCTCGTCGACGCCAACTTCGCCAACCCAGTCGTGCTGGGCACATTTGCGTCGACCATCGTCACGGCCCAGGCGTTGCCGATCGGCATGACCTCGGGTTACCCCACCGGCCAGCTGTTCGAGGTCAACGGCGACATTGTCTTCGTGGATTACGCGGCGCACGCCGTTTCGACCTCGCTGTTTTCGCTGCCGCGGTGGTCGGCCACATCGGCAGGCGCGATATTCGCCGCTTCGCCCACGCGTTTGTACTTCGCCGAGAATTTACCGGCAACATCCGCCGCCGCCGCCACAACCATGGTCTATGCGATGCCTGCCGATGGGTCTGCAGCGCCCACGCTGATCGACCAAGAGTCCGGCCGAACGCAGCAGATCGCCTTCGCGGTGGACGGCACCGCGGCAGTGTGGAGCGTATCTAACGGTGGCTGGAGCCTGCGCGCGCTCTCGGAGTCTGGTGGAACGGTCGGCACGTTGGCTGCTAGCACCGCGAACGACGGCAGCTTCACGGCGACGGCGACGAACGTTTTCTACACGACCTGGACCGGCAGCACGGATTCGACCACGCACGTCGCGACGCGCAGCGGTACGTCGAGCGGTATCGTCCGTATCGACGGCACTGTGGTGCAGGCACCGCTAGCCGGCTCGATGTTCGCGAGCGGCGGCGAGCAGCAGCCTTGGCCCGACGACAGCGCGACCATCGCCAGCCCGTACGTGGCACTGCTGCAGGTGCAGGGCCTCACGACGGTTACCGTCACCGATCCGATCTCCGGCTCGACCTACACAGTGGACGGCGTGAGTGGCGGCACACTGGTGTCGATTGATTCCGGCACGGGCAAGCCTGTCGCGACGCTCGGAACGTTGCCGGTGTCCAGTGCAGCCTTCCTGACTGGTAGCTTCCGCGATACTGGCGACACTGGATTCATTGAAGCAACTAACTCGCTGTCCACCAATGATCCGGCCACCCGCGACTTGTACATACTCAATACACACCAGTCAGACAGCCTTGTGCGCGTGACGCACAACCTGTGACGAGCCAGCTGCCGATCACTAACGGCAGCTCCCTCTGAACGATTGCTGTTCCGACAGCGCCTCCGTGGAACCACTTCAAGAAATTGCCTGGTCATAAGTAGGTCAAATCAACTTCAGCTTGACGCAATCAGGACTAGCTGAGCCCAAGGTAGTCTTGGGGTCTATCAATCCTGACTCGAATCTTAGGTACTTCTATGCGACTGATCCGCTCCCTGCTTGTTGCTCTTGCTGCTTGGGCTGCTGCCTCGGCATTTGCCTTCGGCGGTAACCACTTGACCATCCACAATGAAGTTGGTGGAGATCGCTTTTGCATGGACGCTAGTCTGGACCACGGCGTCAAAGACGGCGACCCTGTGTACGTCTACAGGTGCCACGGTCGAGAGAACCAGCGCTGGACTGTGACGCAGAGCGTTGGTGGTCAGAGTGCACTCGTCGGCATTGATGGCTTTTGCGCCGATGTGCGCGGTGCATCGAGACAGTCCGGCGCCCCTCTGCAGTTGTATCAGTGCCATTTCGGGGCCAATCAGCGCTTCCAAGTACAGCCGGAAGGACATATTCGAGAGGTGGGTAGCGGCAAGTGCCTGGCCGCGCTCGGCGCCGGCGACCGCGCGCCAATCGTGCTTGATTTCTGCCAGGATTCACCGAATCAGCGGTGGTTCCTGGAGCGCTGAACCGCGGAGCTCGCGGTGTAGCGTTTCCTGCACCGGTACTCGCTTCGAGCCGAAGTGGCTCGCCATTCGTCTGTTGCTGCAAATGCTGACAACTGCGAATGTCGGCCCCTAGGGAAGGTCTGATCAAGTCCAAATCTCTGGCGCGATAGGGCCGCCGAGCCGTTGCGGTGTCAGATGCACGATGGCTTCCGCACGGCCCGGTGCCTCGCAGTAGGCTCCAAGGCCTGTCATGCGCGCTGCGGACGGACTGCTGCCATCGCCATCAACTGCCTGCGCACCATCCACAGGTTCGACAGCGCGAACAGCGTGATCACGTGTGCGGTGTTTTTGGCCAGTCCGCGGAAGCGAACCTTCGTCAAACCGAACTGCCGCTTGATGACCCGGAACGGATGTTCGACCTTGGCTCGGATGCTGGCCTTGCGATGCTCCTGCTTCTGGATCGCCGTCTTGCGCCGGCCCTCCGGCAACTTGGCGATGTTGCTGGGCCGAGCTGCGATATGCCATTGCAGGTCTGCGCGATACACGCGCGATTGCGCGCCGCGATAGCCCGAGTCGGCCCACACCTGCCGCTCTTTGCCGTGCAGTAGATCGGCGATCTGCTCGACATCGGACTCGTTGGCCGCCGTCGTGGTCACGGTGTGCACCAGGCCGCTGTCGGCATCGACCCCGATGTGGGCCTTCATTCCGAAGTGCCACTGGTTGCCCTTCTTGGTCTGGTGCATGTCCGGATCGCGCCCGCCCTCGGCGTTCTTGGTGGAACTCGGCGCGGCGATGATCGTGGCGTCCACGATGCTGCCTTTCTTCAGCAGCAGTCCCTTGCGTGCCAGAAGCTTGTTGACTGCGGCCAGGATGTCCTCGGCCAAGTCGTTCTCTTCGAGCAGATGACGGAAGTTCAGGATCGTGGTCTCGTCGGGAATCGGCTCGCCCAGGCTCAGGCGCGCGAACGCCCTCAGCGAAGCGATCTCGTACAGCGCCTCTTCCATCGCTGGGTCGCTCAGCGCGAACCAGTTCTGCATCAGATGAACGCGTAGCATCGACTCCAGCGGATACGGCCTGCGGCCGCGGCCGGCGACCGGGTAGTGCGGTGCGATCAGCCCCAGCATCACCTTCCACGGTACGACCTGCTCCATCTCGTCGAGGAAGACCTCGCGCCGCGTCTTCTTGCGCTTGCCGGCGTACTCTGCATCCGAGAAACTCATCTGGCTCATCGTCGTCGCTGCCTTCCAGCGTTCAACGCTTAAGCGGCAGGATCGGTGGACCTGTTCAGACCTTCCTTAGCGCGATGGGAGCGAGGCCTGCCAGTTCGAGCTCCCGTCACGGCAATCTGCGCTCTGCTAGTTGCCGGAGGAGAAGAGATACGGTTGATGGGGCCATCGTCCACCTCCATCATTGCCTTGCACCCTCGGAACGTTGAGCACCTTCATTGAGGAGACTCTGGAGCGCACTCACTCTCAGCTTGGCTCGATGCCTCTTGAATGCTGACAGCACCTTTCCAAAGACGCCGCGTCTCGGCTCGGCCGTGAAGCGCAACAGGATCTGAAGCATCCTCCTTTCTTGGTCGTTCAACTGACCCATGAAGTCGTGCCATTGAGACACCGCCTCACGCCATCCATAACCGCGCGAGGGCGCGTGCATGACGGTCTGTCCGTCCTCCCGCAAGACTTCAAGTCCGTGCGTGTAGCAATGGCAGATGGCATTCCAGTCGATGCCCCAGCCCAGGTTGTTGCGGTCGTAGTCGAGTTCGCGCATCCGTCGCATGACTGAACTTGAGAAGGCAAGGACCACTCCATCGGTTTGCGCCACCGCCGTCAGACCCTGGTCCGGTATCGACTCGACGTCCACTCGGTCGGAGGTCCACGGCGTGTGATCGATGCGAGGGGTCCATAGACCCAGGCGCGGTCGCTCGGCGAAGCGAGTCTGGCAGCGCGCAACGATCTGGCGCCAGTCGGCAAACAGCGCGTCTGCTTGAACGATCAGCAGCACGTCGCTTCGACAGCTTGTCAGTGCCGCGGCGAACTTTGCGCCAAAGAAGCATGCGTTCGGCACCTGCTCCCACTGCCCTGGCCCGTGCTCCGGTTCGCCGGTCGCGTTGGAGTAGATGACCCGAAGATTCACGCCCGGCATCCCGACGATTTGGGAGGCGATGCGGCGGCTGCGCTCACCCATGCCATGCCAACTGACAACGACGGCATCTATGGTAGGAAGTCCGGCGTCATGCGTCGCGCCAGCTTCGAAAGAACCCATTGAAATGATCAGCTCCGAAAGATCAAAAGGAGATTCTTCGCGATCGCCAGGCACGAATCAAAGCCAAGTTGCAAATGAGTTGACGAACTTGCTGCCCGCTTCCGCAACCGTCTGCCTGGCTCAGTTTTCGAAAGCGCCGCTGTTGAGGACCACATTCTTTGCAGCCTCCACGCCTGCACCAGAGGCCGCGTCATGCAACCGACGTTGTGAGCCTCGGGTCTCCATTGCGGTGTCCAGATTGCCGCGGCGGAATTTTGGTGGTCAGACGCCCTTGAAGACTTTGATATACCCAATCATTTTGCAGGTGCTGGCTCTGAACCTTTCGCCGAATGCACGCAGTCGATTGAAGAGCGCCAGCCAAACCACTTGATAGCAAAAAGAAAACCCAGTGCAAGGCTGGGTTCAGGCCGGCAGCCAAGGAGGAAGGAATTGCGTTGCCGATCAAAATTGTCTGCCCGGCCGTTGTCAAATGGCTATCAACAACTGAGCATAGAGTAAATGCGCTTCGTTCGGCAGCTTCGCCCGTTAACCAGAGGATGCTCTCGCTGCGGAGGCCTTGGACAAAGGCCTGGACTGCGCCTGCCGTCTTGCCAGTGCTTGCGTTAGCAGGCCACGGGCTACGATGCCATGCATGCAGAGCTTTTCTCGCTCAATTTTCAGAGCACATCGGAGGACCATGAAAAGTACATCACCAATCAACGGCAGCGCGCGTCACCACATGCGCGTTGACACCGCAGTTCTTGATGCCAGCACCGCCTCAGGAGTCCTCTACGACTACGGCTCCCCCGTGTCTCGTGGTGTCGCAGCCTCAAAATCAGCTCGAGGCCAAGTCAGTATCCCTGAGACGCCATGTGTCCTCGCGGTGATTCCGCCACCCGCTCCCAATCGGGCGAGATCCTTTGTGGTTCGTCTTCTCACGGCGTGCCTTGTCGCTCTTGCGATCATTACTATCGCTGTAGCCATTGCGGCGAGTGGCGATCCCGCGCTGATCGAACCACCCCTCCTGTACAGTCTCCCACCGCTCGAACTCCTTAGTCAGAGCTGGACGCACAGCACTTCCGGTCGTCAGGCAGGGCCGTATGATTTTCGCCCCGTCACCGTCGTAGGCGCTGCATAAGGACCAGGAACACTAACGGGGCGGTATATCGACACGCGTCGCATTTGCAGAACCTCGCATGTGGACGGGGCAAGAGTATCTCGTGTATCGCCGCCTGGGGTCTGTCCACATCGGTGTCGGCGGCTGCAGTGTCGTGGATACCCAGTCTCGTGGCCATGCGTGAGCCGTCTACTGGCGGAGGCGCACTACTGCGTAATCGACACTGTCAGTCCGGTAACGCGGTAGCGCACTCCAGCCCCACCTCCGCCTCGGCCACTGCCCACCTTGACGATGTAGCTGGTGACCTGGTAGCTGTAGGTCATGCTGAAAGGCAAGCCATCGGAATCAACGTTCTGACACGTTCCGCCACTGCCCGTGAATGTCGCGCTGCCCACGGCACCACCCGGTGTGATGTAAGGGTCGCCGCAGACGTATTCCTTCACCGCGTGGTACGAAGGTGTCCAAGAGGCTAGCTCGAAGATGACGAAACCTGTGTCGGCCGTGGAGTAGTCCCACCAGAGCGATTGGGTCTCGTTGTTCGCGTAGATGGTGCAGTTGTTCGAATGGACACAGACACCCGAACCCAAGTTATAGACGGTCGTCGTCTGGGCGCTTGTACTGGTCATCAGGCCAACCGAAACGGCCAGGAAGATCGAAAGATTGCGAAGCATACGTCCTCCGTGGAGCTGAGGTGAGCGCGCAAGGCGGAATCCATCTCCAACAAGGCCGCACATATGCCCGCGCGCATGGGCGCATCGCGCCAGCCGTTGCCGAGGTAGGAAGTTTAGTCCTCGCAAGGTCATGCGTCTCTCCCGATTGCAGCGAATCGCGGTCTGTCGCTCGCGCCGAGGCTCCCCTCAACGCCGGTCACCCGATCAAGGCCGAGCCTTCTGCGGGCAGACAAGGGCTACGCAATCCTGGAGCGCAATCATTTCCATGTACTCGACGTAGGGATGCGATCGCTGGCGTCACGTGAACGACACGACGCGCCACGCGCCAAACAGCCAGACCCATGCGGCCGCGGCGGCGCCGAGCACGAACACCGGCGCATCGACCTTGGGCTGGAACAGGCCCAGCCGCGCGAAGATGACCGCGTTGATCGGGTAGATGGCCAGGCCGATGAACG
>Ga0209677_100115_pt1 | contig 82874 bp, 86 predicted proteins | sample AraplaCvi_mCL_r2_2_FD_184285 | JGI IMG/M metagenome (GOLD analysis project Ga0209677, IMG submission 184285) | Arabidopsis root microbial communities from North Carolina, USA - plate scrape CL_Cvi_mCL_r2 (SPAdes) (version 2) | ecosystem: Host-associated > Plants > Roots > Endosphere | place: USA... | reverse complement strand
GCCAGGTCGCGCTGGTTGATCAGCTGCTTGGTGGGCGTGACCGCGATCTTGCCGGGAATCGGGAACTCGTGGTAATTCAGCGCGTCCTGGCGCAGCTCGGCGCGCTTGTCTTCTTGAGTGGTCATCGGCAATCCTGTAGTGAGGCTGTCGCGGTCCCGGAAGTCTCTCCACGCCGCGTGCGCGGGCGTGGCCGGGGAATCGGTAGCGGGCGGCGATTTTAGGTTTGGGAAGGCACCCGAGCCCTGCCGTGGGGCTTGAGGCGCCGCGAACGGCATGGGGTCATGCCGCAATCAAATACTTTGGCCCGGCGTCAAGGTGGCGTCAACCGTGGGTGTCCACATGCGTGGGCGACAATCCGCGCCATGCCCGTCGGTGAATTCGATCTGATCGCGAAGTACTTCGCCCGTCCCGTCCAACGCGCCGTCCTGGGTGGCGGCGACGATTGCGCGCTGCTGCAGCCCACGCCGGGCATGCAGTGGGCGGTGTCGACGGACGCGCTGGTCGAGGGCCGGCACTTCCTGAGCACGGTGCCGCCCGACGCGCTCGGGCACAAGTCGCTGGCGGTGAACCTGTCGGACCTGGCGGCCTGCGGCGCGAAGCCGGTGGCGTTCACGCTGTCGCTGACCTTGCCGCGCGTCGACGAGGCCTTCCTCGCCGGCTTCGCCGACGGCCTGTACGCGCTCGCCGACGCGCACGGCATCGAGCTGGTGGGCGGCGACACCACCGCCGGCCCGCTCAACATCGGCATCACCGTGATGGGCGAGCTGCCGCCCGGCCAGGCGCTGCGGCGCGGCGGCGCGAAGGCGGGCGACGAGCTGTGGGTCAGCGGCCGGCTGGGCGACGCGCGCCTCGCGCTGGAAGCGTTCCGCGGCCAGGCCGCGCTGCCCGGCGAGGCCTTCGACGACGTGCGCCGCGCGATGGAGCGCCCGCAGCCGCGCGTCGCGCTGGGCATGGCGCTGCGCGGCATCGCGAGCGCGGCGATCGATCTGAGCGACGGCCTCGTCGGCGACCTCGGCCACGTCCTGCGCGCCAGCCGCGTCGGCGCCACGCTGCGGCTGGCCGACATCCCGCACAGCGCGCACGTCGCCGCCCGCAGCGAGGCGCAGCGCCGCACCTGCCTGCTGGCCGGCGGCGACGACTACGAACTCCTGTTTGCAGCGCCCGCGTCCGCGCGCGCGCTCGTGCGTGACGCGGGCGAGCGCACGGGCGTGCCCGTCACGTGCATCGGCACGCTGGATGCCGAGCCCGGGCTGCGCGTCGTCGACGCCCACGGCGCGCCGGTCGCGTGGACCGAGCGCGCGTTCGACCACTTCATCTGCGCGTGACGATGGACGCCGCGCCCCCCCACGCCCCGCGCCGCGCCACCTGGCGCTTCATGGGCCTGCACCCGCTGCGGCTGATGGCGCTGGGCCTGGGCAGCGGCCTGTCGCCCGTCGCGCCAGGCACGGCCGGCACGCTGGCGGGCTGGGCGCTGTGGCTGCTGATCGACCGCTTCTTCCAGCCGTCGTTCGATGCGTGGTGCGCGATCATCGTCGCCGGCTTGTTCATCGGCTGGTGGGCCTGCACGCACACGGCGCGCGCGCTGGCCACCGCCGACCCCAGCCCCGTGGTGTGGGACGAGATCATCGCGTTCTGGATCATCCTGGCCGTCGCGGTGCCGCTGATGCCGGCGTGGCCGGCGTGGTGGACGTGGATGGGCCAGGCGATCCTGTTCGGCCTGTTCCGCCTGTTCGACGCCGTCAAGCGCGGCCCGGTGGGCTGGGCCGATTCGCTGTTCAAGCCCAAGGCCGGCGCGCTGCCCGGCTGGCCTCAGGGCTTTGGCATCATCTTCGATGACCTGGTGGCCGCGGTCTGCGTGCTGGTGGTCTGGTTCCCGCTGCTGTGGGGGCTGGTCGCCTGGCTGCATCCGTTGCCCGACGGCGTGCACTTGCGCGTCGTGCCCGCGGGCGGCTGAGGAGCGAACCCATGACGACGACGAACTCCGCGATCTCGATTGCCGACGACCTCGTCGCGCAGGTGCAAGTGCTCGGGGACGCGCTGCGCGCCCGCGGCTGGCGGCTGGCCACGGCCGAGAGCTGCACCGGCGGCCTGCTCGCCGGCACCTGCACCGCACCGGCCGGCGCGAGCGACTGGTTCGCGGCCGGATTCGTCAGTTACGCCAACGACGCCAAGACCGGCCTGCTGCGTGTGCCGGCGGCGTTGATCGCGCGCCATGGCGCCGTGAGCGCGGAGGTGGCCGACGCGATGGCGCGCGGCGCGCTGGCGCAGGGCGACGTGCAGTTGGCGTTGTCGGTCACCGGCATCGCCGGACCGGGCGGCGGCAGCGCGGCCAAGCCGGTGGGCACGGTGTGGCTGGGCCTGGCCTGGATGCACCCGCGCGAGACGCAGGAAGGCCTGCCCGCGGGCGGCGACGCGCCGCTGGTGGGCAGCCGCACCGAGCGCCTGCAGCTCGAAGGCGATCGCGCCGCGATCCGCGCGCAGACCGTGGCGATCGCGCTGCAGCGCCTCGTGGCGGCGGCGAGCGCGCGATGAGGATCGCGTTCGACGCCCGCATGGACGCCGCCGAGCGCGCCGACTGGTGGCGCGCGCTCACCGATGCGCTGCCCGACGACGACTGGATCGACCCCGTCGTCGAAGGCACGAACTCGCTGCGCTGGCGCGAGGCCGACATCGCCGTCGTCGCCAACCCGATGCCGGGCCGTCTCGCCAACTGCACGCAGCTCAAGCTGATCCAGTCGCTGTGGGCCGGCGTCGACAAGCTGCTGGCCGACGCCACGCTGCCGCACGACGTGCCGATCGCGCGCATGGTCGACCCGATGATGAACCGCGCGATGGCCGAGACGGCGACATGGGCCGTGCTGTCGCTGCACCGGCGCGCGTTCGACTACGCCGCGCAGCAGCGCCAGACCGTGTGGCGCGAGCTGCCGCAGAAGCGCGCCGACGAGGTCGCCGTGCTGGTGCTGGGCCTGGGCCAGATGGGCCGCACCACGGCGCTGCAGCTGGCGGCGATCGGCTACCGCGTCACCGGCTGGAGCGCGCGGGCGCAGGCCGTCGACGGCGTGGCCACGACCTCGGGCTGGGCCGCGCTGCCGGCGGCGCTGGGCGCGGCGGACATCGTCGTCAACCTGCTGCCGCTCACCGACGACACGCGCGGCCTGTTCGATCGCGCGCGCCTCGCGCAGATGCGCGGCGGCGCGAGCCTGGTGAACCTGGCGCGCGGCGCGCACGTCGTCGAGAAGGACCTGCTGGAGGCGCTCAACGCCGGGCGCCTGGCGCATGCGGTGCTGGACGTCTTCGACACCGAGCCGCTGCCGCCCACGCACGTGTTCTGGTTCCACCCGCACATCACCGTGTGGCCGCACTCGGCGGCGCACACCGACCTGCGCAGCGCAGTGGCCGTGGTGGCGGCCAACGTCGAGGCCGTGCGCCGCGGCGAGGCGGTGGCGCATCTGGTCGATCGCTCGCGCGGCTACTGAGCCGTCGCGCGGCGGGCGCAGCGGCGCCTTGGTCGAAACCTGCCGAGGACGGAGGCTGCCGCGATGCGGCGTCCGCAGCATGCCCCGGTGGGTATCGCGTGACGCGGTGGGCGCCGGTCGCGGATCGATCGCGTCTTGATGCGATCGTTGCGCCGCACCGCCGCTTCCTCGCACCGTTTTTTCGCGGCGCTCGCTCCAATGACGACACCCCGGCACGCCGCAGCGACGCTGCGCCGGCCGGCCGACCCGTCCTTCGACATCGAGCCCATGCGCCAGTCCATCGGCCACCGCCCGCCCTCGTTCCCACCCTCGCGCCCGGCGCCGTCTTCGCCGCAATCGCGTGCGTCCTGCCCGCGACGTCGCGCGCCGAGGACGCCCCGCCCGCGTTCACGGCCACCACCAATGTCGCCCCCGTGAGCCAGTACAAGGTCCGCGGCATCGACCAGGCCTGGGGCCGCCCCGCCGTGCAGGGCGGGGCCGACCTTGTCGCCGCCAACGGCCTGTACGCCGGCGCGCGGGCGTCCAACGTGTCCGCCAACTCGTACCCCGGCGGCCGCCTCGAGCTCGACCTCTACGGCGGCTCGCGCACGTGGGCCACCCCGACGTGAAGGCGCGTTACGCCGGCGTTGACGCCGACTACAGCGACTGGCGCGTCGCGCTCACGAAGACGGTGGCGCGAGGCTGGAACGTTGGCGCCGCGGTGATCGGCGCGAACAACGACCGCTATTGGCGGCCGCCGGTGTGCGCGCTGTCGATGGCCAACGGCGACACGCGTGCCGTCAATCGCAGCGCGTTCATCGTGCGGGCCGGGCGCACGTTCTGCGTCGCGAAAGTCCCGATCGGCGCGTGGCGCGCCGTTGGTAGAGTGGCTGCCGCGACGCCCGCGCGCGTCGCGCCCCCGACCGCGACCACGCGGCTTGCCAGATGCGGCGCAGCCGCCCCGAGGAGGACCTGCCCATGACCGATTCCACGCTCACCGCCGGCAGCGCCGGCCCCGCCGCGCCAGCCAATGTCGAGGAGCTGGCCCAGCGCCTGCCGGGCTTCCTGTCCGGCGCCCGCTGGTTCTGGTGGATCGCTGGCCTGACCGCCGTCAACGTGGCGCTGGCCCTGGGCCACGCGAACATCAACTTCATCCTCGGCCTGGCGTTCACGCAGCTGGCGCACGCGGCGTTCGCCGGCCAGGTCGGTGTCGCGATCGTCGTCGACGCGCTGTTCATCGGCGGCTTCTGGCTGATCGGCCGCCAGGCGCAGAAGGGCCAGACCTGGGCGTTCCTGCTGGGCGGGCTGATTTACGTCGTCGACGGCCTGATCTACCTGAACTTCCAGGACTGGCTGCCGGTCGCGTTCCACGCCTACGCGCTGTTTGCCATCGGCAAGGCCTTCATGAGCCTGCAGGCGGCCAGGAAGGCGATGGGCCTGCGCTGAAGCGCGAGTCGCGGCGTCGCGCTCAGCGATGCCGCCACACCTCGCGCCGTCCCGACGCCGGCGGCAACGCGCCCGGGCACTTTCCGTCGCCGCGGCCCGTGAAGCCACCGGTGGGGTAGCACACCAGCACGCCGTGGGCGTCGACCAGCGGGTCGAGCTGGTCGCAGCAGCCGGCCTTGACGTAGTAGGCGACGCCCTCGCCGTAGCGCACCTCGTAGACCGCGCGCGGCGCGGCGGCGCCGGGTTGGGCGTCGTAGTCGGCCAGGCGGCTGCGCAGCCAGTCGGGCAGGCCGGCGACCTCGACGCGGTCGGACGGCGTGGCGCTGGCGCGGTCGGAGTTGTCGGGCGGCGCGATCGGCGCGGCCGCCCCCTTCTCGACACGGCTGGCACAGGCGGCGAGCGACGCGATGGCCAGCGCGATCAACAGGGCGGGCGAAGGTCGGGGCATGCGGCTCTCCTCGACGGGTGACGCGGCAATCGTCGTGCGCGTGAAGGCGCCAGTCAAGGCGGCCGCTGTATCCCGGATCGCCGCGCCGGCGCGCGCCGCCCCGGGGCTTCAGACGGCGCGGCGCGTCAGGTGCGCAAGACCAGCCCGGCCTGCGCGCCCTCGGGCCGCAGCGCCTGCAGCATCATCAGCACCAGGCGGCGCAGCGCGTCCCAGGGATCGGACGGCCACTGCGGATGGCGCAGGCCCTTGAGCACGCCGTCGCATTCGCTGGCGGCGCTGACCAGGCGCGCGGCCATCGGCGCCGACAGCCGCGGCAGCGCGCGCTCGAACAGGCGCTCGCGGGCACCCCAGATGCGCGCTTCGCGCAGCGCCATCGGCAGCGGCTTGCCTTCGGCCATCGCGTCCTGGATGCGCTTCATGGCGCGGATATCGTCCGACAGCTTGTAGTGCACGAAGACGGCCGCCTCGCCCTCGGCCTGCAGGCCGTCGAGCATGCGCAGCGCGCGCGGCACCTGCACGGCCATCACGGCGTCGCACAGGCGCGAGACGTCGTGCCGCGCGACGTCGAGCACGGCGTCCTCCACCTGCGCGAAGGTGAGCTCGCCGGGTGGATAGAGCAGGCCCAGCTTCTGGATCTCCTGGTGCGCGGCCAGCAGGTTGCCCTCGACGCGGTCGGCCATGAAGGCCAGCGTCTGCTCGCCGGCGGCGCCGGCCTCCACGCGCTGGCCCTGCGCCGCGAAGCGCTTGGCCAGCCACGCGGGCAGCGCGTTGCGCTCGATGACGTCGGCCGCCACGCTGACGCCCGCGGCATCCAGCGCGTTGAACCACGCGGCCTTCTGCTGCTGCCAGTCGAGCTTGGGCAGGTGCACCAGCAGGCGACTGTCGGGCCCGGCACCGGCGGCCAGCTCCTGCAGCGCCTCGCTGCCATCCTTGCCCGGCTTGCCCGACGGGATGCGGATCTCGATCAGCTGCTGGTCGGCGAACAGGCCCATCGACTGCGACGCGCCGATCACGCCGCTCCAGTCGAAATGCGCGCCGCTGACCACGAACACCTTGCGCTCGCTCGCGCCGCCCGCGCGCACCGCGGCGCGGATCGCGTCGGCGGCCTCCTGCGCGCGCAGCGGCTCGTCGCCGTGCACCACGTAGACGTCGCGCAGGCCGCGCGCCAGGTGGTCGGCGAGTTGTTCGGGGCGGACCTGCATGGCGCGACGATCAGTGGCCGGCGGCCTGCGACGCCGCCCATTCGACGGCCGACACGCCCGACGGCGTCGCGGCCGGCGCCAGCGCGGCCGACGCCGCGCGCGCCGCCTGCGCCTGCGCCGCGGGGCCGGCCGGCTTGCCCACGGCCGACAGCACGCGGATCAGCTGATTGGCCATGTCGGACTGCATGTCGCGGTACAGCGCCTTCAGCTCGGTGTCCTTGGCGAGCGCGTCCTTCTCGTCGTAGGTCATGTCGCGGAAGCGCTCGACATCGGCCAGCGGCAACAGCTCGGTGCCGTTGGGGTCGAGCACGCGGTAGCGCAGCTTGACGTGCAGCTCGAGCTCGCGCACCTGGCCGAAGGCCGTCGACGCCTCGACCGTCGTCTTCTGCGTGTCCTCGACGGCCTCGATCACCACCTGCGACTCCAGCACGCTGGGCACGATGCGCGCCGTGGACGGCAGCGCGCGACGGATCTCCTCGGCCATCGTCGAGCGGTCGGCGAAGCCCGACAACGCGATGCGCTCGTAGTTCAGCGGCTGCGCGATGCGGCGGTGGAAGCCGCACGCGGCCAGTGTCCCCGCCGCGGACACGGCGAGGACGGCGAGCGCCACGCGGCGCCGGACGATAGCTTGCGCACGCATCGGACGCTCAGACGACGATGTTGACGAGGCGGCCCGGCACGATCACGACCTTCTTGGCCGGCTTGCCTTCCATCCAGCGCTGCGCCTCGGGCGACGCGAGTGCGATGGCCTCGATGCCGGCCTTGTCGGCGCTGGCCGGCACGCGCACGGCGCCGCGGGTCTTGCCCAGCACCTGCAACACCAGCTCGATCTCGTCCTGCACCAGCGCAGCGTCGTCGACGGCGGGCCAACCGGCGTCCACGAGTTCCTTGCCCTGGCTGTAGCCGAGGTCCGTCCACAGCGCCTGCGCGATGTGCGGGCACGCCGGGTACAACGAGCGCAGCAGCACGGAGAAGCCCTCGCGCGCGACGGCCGCGGAACCGGGGCTGCCGTCCAGCGCGAAGCCTTCGAGCGCGTTGAGCAGCTTCATCGCGCCGGAGACGACGGTGTTGTACTGCATGCGCTCGTAGTCGTACGTGACCTGCTTGAGCAGCACGTGCACCTCGCGGCGCAGCGCCTTGGCGGCGGCGCCCGGCGCCAGGCCGGCGACGCCGTCGGCCGCGCCGCGCAGCGCGTCCGCGTTCTTGACGCCGTAGCCCCACACGCGCTTGAGGAAGCGATGCGCGCCTTCCACGCCGGAGTCGTTCCACTCCAGCGTCTGCTCGGGCGGCGACGCGAACATCACGAACAGGCGCGCCGTGTCGGCGCCGTAGCGGTCGATCAGGGCCTGCGGGTCGACGCCGTTGTTCTTGGACTTGGACATCGTGGTCATCTCGTAGGTGACCGGCGTGCCGTCCTTGAGCTTGGCGCTGACGACGTTGCCGTGCGCGTCGCGCTCGACGTCGAGCTCGTGCTCCCAGTAGTAGTTCTTGCCCGCGTCCTCGGGCTTGTGGAAGAACGCGCCCTTGAGCACCATGCCTTGCGTGAGCAGGTTCCTGAACGGCTCGCTGAACTTGATGAGCTTCAGGTCGCGCATCACCTTCGTCCAGAAGCGCGCGTACAGCAGGTGCAGGATCGCGTGCTCGATGCCGCCGATGTACTGGTCCATCGGCATCCAGTAGTCGGTGCCCTCCGCGACCATCTTCTGGTCGTTGGTCGGGTCGCAGTAGCGCATGAAGTACCACGACGAATCGACGAACGTGTCCATCGTGTCCGTCTCGCGGCGCGCCGGCTTGCCGCACTTGGGGCAGCCCACGTTCAGGAAGGCCGCGTGCTTGTTCAGCGGGTTGCCGGAGCCGTCGGGGATCAGGTCTTCCGGCAGCACCACCGGCAGATCCTTCTCGGGCACGGGCACCACGCCGCAGTCGTCGCAATGGATGATGGGGATCGGCGTGCCCCAGTAGCGCTGGCGGCTGATGCCCCAGTCGCGCAGGCGCCACGTCGTCTTCTTCTCGCCCAGGCCGGCGGCGCCGACCAGTTCGGCCACGCGGCTGACGGCGTCCTTCATGCCGAAGCCGTCCAGCACGCCGGACTCGATGCACGTGCCGCGCTGCTTGTCGCCGTACCACTCCTGCCAGGCGTCGGTGGAGAACGTCTCGCCGGCGACGGCGACCACCTGCCTGATGGCCAGGCCGTACTTCTTGGCGAACGCGAAGTCGCGCTCGTCGTGCGCCGGCACGCCCATCACGGCGCCGTCGCCGTAGGTCATCAGCACGTAGTTGCCGACCCACACCGGCACCTGCGCGCCGGTGAGCGGGTGGATGACGGTCAGCCCCGTGGGCAGGCCTTCCTTTTCCTTGGTGGCGAGCTCGGCCTCGGTGGTGCCGCCGGCCTTGCACAGCTCGATGAAGGCGGCCAGCTGCGGGTTGCCCTTGGCAGCGTGCGTGGCGAGCGGGTGTTCCGGCGCGACGGCGCAGAACGTGACGCCCATGATGGTGTCGGCGCGCGTGGTGAACACGTAGAGCTTGCCGTCGCCGATCAGCGTGCCGGCGTCGTCATGGATCGTGTGCGGGAACGCGAAGCGCACGCCCTCGCTCTTGCCGATCCAGTTCTCCTGCATCAGGCGCACGCGCTCGGGCCAGCCCGAGAGGTACTCCGGGTCGCTCGGGTCGGCCACCGCGGACAGCAGCTCCTCGGCGTACTTGACGATGTTGAGGTAGTAGCCCGGGATCTCGCGTTTTTCCACCGGCGCGCCGGAGCGCCAGCCGTGGCCGTCGATCACCTGCTCGTTGGCGAGCACGGTCATGTCCACCGGATCCCAGTTGACGATCTGGGTGCGGCGCTCGCAGATGCCGGCTTCCAGCATCTTCAGGAACAGCCACTGGTTCCACTTGTAGTACGTCGGGTCGCAGGTGGCCACTTCGCGCGACCAGTCGATGGCCAGGCCCATCGCCTTCATCTGCGCCTTCATGTGGGCGATGTTGTCGTACGTCCACTTGGCCGGCGGCACCTTGTTCTTGATGGCGGCGTTCTCGGCGGGCAGGCCGAAGGCGTCCCAGCCCATGGGCATCAGCACGTTCATGCCCTTCATGCGCAGCTGGCGCGCGAGCATGTCGTTGATCGTGTAGTTGCGCACGTGGCCCATGTGCAGCTTGCCGCTGGGGTACGGCAGCATCGAGCACGCGTAGAACTTCGCGCGGCTGGCGTCTTCGGTGACGCGATGGGCATCGGTGGCGCGCCAGTGCGCCTGGGCGGCCGACTCGACCTCGGAGGGGACGTACTTTTCGTTCATGCCCCGATTGTAGGAGGGGCGGTGGCCGGCGCCCGGCGCCAAACGCTACATTCCCGGGTTCCGCGACGTCCGCGTTTCCGATCACCCTGCGCATGCGACCCCTGCCGTCCGCCCTGCTCGCCCTGCTGCTCGTCCACGCCCTGCCGGCCGCGGCGGCCGACTCCCAGGAATGCCCCGCCGGGGTGTTGGCCGTGCTCGGCCGCGAGCTGAAGGTGGCGCATTTCGTCCCCCGGCTGGACGACGCCGCCGGCGTGGTGCTGGTGTCGGCCTGCAAGCCCATGCCCGACGACCCCAGGCTCACGCTGGCGGCCGCCGGCTGGGACGCGCGCAAGGAAGACTCGAAGGCGCTGGCCGTCGCGATCGTCGACGCGCCGGCGTTGGCCGTCGTCGCGCTGCACACGGACGAGATCATCGAGGACGCCTCGACGCGCGTCGACCGCGGCGCGCTGCGCCTGGACACCGCGCCCTACGAGCTCGCCCCCGGCGTGCGCGCGGTCGGCCTGGACGTCTTCGGCTCGAACCAGGGCTGTGGCGACGGTGGCGACGGCGCGCAGCGCACGCTCTACGTCCGCGAGGGCCGGACGCTGCGCCCGGTGCTGGAAGACCTGGAGATGAGCGCGTGGTGGTACCTGCGCGGCAACCAGCCGCGCTGTGTCGCCGACGCGCGCGAGGCCGAGACGGCCGTCCTCGAGACCTACGACGTCACCATCGCGCTCGGCGCGCCGGGCCGCGGCGGCTGGCGCGACCTGCTGCTCACGGAGACGGCGCGGCGCAGCGACCACAAGGCTTCGCGCCTGAGGCCGCTGCACGTGCGCGTGCCCTACGACGGCCACGCCTACCCGCTCGAAGCGTTCAACAAGGCGCAGGCGCAATGGCGCAAGTGACGCCCTGTCGCAGCGTCTGACGAATCGTTACCGCGCCCGGGTGGACGCGGGCCCGCGGCGCCGCGATGATCGCGCCTCTCACGGAAAAGATGGGCGCGTTCGGAACGCCCGGGCCGTGCAGCGGGAGTGGAGAAATGAAGTCGTTGGGATTCGTCGCCGCACGGGCGGCGTGCCTCGTCGCGTTGGCGGCGTCCGGCGCCGCGAGCCATGCGGCGAGCGAGCACGAGCAGAACGTGGGCGCGCAGGTGGAACAGCTGTGCGACGCCCGCACGCTGGCCGCCGTCGGCCGCTTCGTCAACGTCGCGAACTTCAAGGAGCCGGCGCTCGGCCACGACGCGGATTCGGGCGCGATGGTCGCGGCCGCCGCCTGCCGCGCGGCGCCGGCGTACCACGGGCGGCTGGTGGCCGCGGCCTACCGCTCGGGCCACCAGGACGACCTGCTGCTGGTCGTCGTGCTGCTCGATCCGTCCGGCGGCGTCGTCTCCAGCTTCAAGGGCGCGATGGACAGCGACCCGGCCACCAAGATCGTCTCGGGCAGCCTGTGGCTGGACACCGCCGCCTACGACCTCGCCCCCGGCGTGCGCGCCTTCGGCCTGGACCTGACCAGCGGCGCGCCACGCGGCTGCGCCGGTGCCGGCTCGGGCGCGCGCCGCAGCCTGTTCGTCAGCCAGGGCCGCTTCGTCCGCCCGGTGATGCAGGACCTGCCGATGTCGGAATGGGCGCTGATCCAGCGCGGCAAGTCGGCCTGCACCGACGGCAGCGCGCCCGACCTGACGATCACCGAGAGCTTCAGCGCCTCGCTGGGCCTGGCACAGACCAGCACGCGCGGCTACCGCGACCTGATGGTCACCGGCCTGGCCTCGCGCGACGACGGCCGCGTCGACGAACGCCCGCCGTTCGCCACTTTGCTGAAGTGGGACGGCCGCATCTACTCGATCGACGCCCAGCAGCAGGCGTGGACGGCCTGGCGCCAGTGAGCCTCGCGCGCGCGGGCGCGCAACGCGCCTGCGCCCCGCGCGTGGCGCAGACGCGTGCGCGGGCGGCGCTTGAGACGCCGTGAAGGCGGCGGAAAAACCTTCGGCGTCGTGAGTGTGGCGATTCTCCGCGCTTGATCGAATGGCCACACGCTCGACATGCGACATCCCGCGTGAAGTGCGGTACTCATCCTGGCGCTGTCGGCCTGGCCCGGGCTGCGATCGCGTGAGGTCGATACAGGCTCCTGGCCAGGCGGCTGCCTGTGTGGCGCCCCTTGCGTTCGACCGCCAACACCGCTAAAGTTAGCCAAATGGATAACTATGGCGCTTCGCTGGATTCGATCTTCCATGCGCTCGCTGACCCGACCCGCCGCGCCATCGTCCAACGTTTGGGCCGAGGTCCGGCGACGGTGACCGAACTGGCGCAACCGTTCGCGATGGCACTGCCATCGCTAATGAAGCATGTCGGCGTGTTGGAAGAGACCGGGCTGATCCGATCGACGAAGACTGGCCGTGTACGCACCTGCGTGCTGGAACGCAAGAAACTGGCCGCAGTGGAACTGTGGCTCGGAGAACAGCGAGCCGTATGGGCCGCCCGTTACGGAAATCTGGACGCGCTCTTGGAAAGACTCAATGGAGAAGACGATGAAAATTGATCCCCGATTCGAATTTGCCGTGGACAAGGCCCGCAACCGCATCACCGTGGAACGGGAGTTCGCGGCGAATCAGCAACTGGTGTGGGATTGCCATACCCGACGCGAATACCTCGACCAATGGTTCGCGCCGAAGCCGCTGACCACCCGCACGAAGCACATGGACTTCAGGGCCGGAGGCTACTGGCACTACGCCATGGTCATGCCCGACGGACAGTCGTTCTGGAGTCGCCTGGACTACCAGTCCATCGCGCCAATCAACGGCTATGTGGCGCTCGATGGCTTCTCCGACGAGACCGGCGCGGTGAATCCGGAATTGCCCCGGGCTCGCTGGGACGTTGCATTCTCCGGCGCGCAGGATCGTACGACGGTGACGACGGTCATCCAATATGACTCGGCGCAGGACGTCCAGAAGGTCATCGACATGGGCCTTCAGGCGGGCCTCACTTCGACTCTCGAACGACTGGACGAACTCCTGCTCACCCTCCAGGGCTGAGCGGCGCTCCCTCACGCGCGGAGCGTCTTCGCTCCATGACAGAAAGCCTCCCCGAATGAAGCTACAAGGACGTCTCAATCCGCAGTTTGACGACTACCAGGACGCCGCGTCGGATTTCGCCAAGCCGATCATGGCGCACCTGCGAAAGCTGGTGCACGGGCAGTGCCCGGAAGTGGTGGAGGAAATCAAATGGGGCATCCCGCATTTCGACTACAGGGGCGAAATGCTGTGCACGTTCGCCGCCTACAAGAATCACTGCTCCTTCGGCTTCTGGAAGGAGTCCTTGATGAGCGATCCGCGGCTCAAGGCCAATCCAGACTTGAAGGCGATCAAGCGCTTCATGGGTAAGCTCACCTCGCTATCCGACTTGCCTCCCGATTGCGAAGTGATCGCCTTCATCCAGGAAGCGATGGCGCTCAACGACACCGGGGTAAAGCTCGCACCGCGTCGAGATGCCAAACCCGCGAAGGCCGCCGAGATCGTCGTCCCCGATGCCTTCGCAGAACAGCTCTCGCGACATGCGCAGGCAAACGAAGTCTTCCAGGGCAAGTCACCGTCGTTCCGCAAGGAGTACGTGACCTGGATCGCCGACGCGAAGACCGACCAGACTCGCCAGAAGCGCATCGACGAGTCGCTGGAGTGGATCGCCCAGGGCAAGGGCCGATTCTGGAAATACGAGAAGAAGTAAAGGATGCCGCCGACCCGAGAATGGGTCTCGGCATTGGCCAGCAGCGGAGCCGGGAGGCCCGCACACCTGAAAGCCTAGATGGCGCAGGGACTGCTTGTGGCCGCGTGCCGCCGGCATCATGAGCTTCGCGCTCGGAGCGGGCCAGCGCGATCTCCCAGGTCGCTCACGCCGCGTCGGTGCCCCCACGGCGTGCATCCTGCATCTCCGGAGTGTCCTTGCAAAGGGCGCAGTGCTGGCCCCTTCTGGACCGGTAGAGCCGCGTCAAGGTAAAAACGACTGCGCTCGCAAACCCCCAAGTCGATGCCTGGATCAAGGAATAGTGCAAGTCGCGGGTCTTGATCATCTGCGCAACGCCAATGACAACAAACCCACCGACAAGGACGGTAAGGAATCGCTTGATCCAGAATTTCGCACCCACCAGGAGCTCCCCCAGTCAAGGCCTACCGAATCGGACCGGACCCGAAACTGCACATCGCTCACTTGACGAATGCAGTGCTACGTGTTGCCGCGCCTTCCCGCCTGGCGGTCGTTCGTCGACGGCAGCAAGTGGCCGAGGGCAGCGCCCCCGCTCATTCGTGAGCCGAGGTCAGGCGGAAAGCCGCATGGCATGCCGTGCAGGTCTGCATGGCCGCTGACAGTCTCTGCAGCGACTGGGACGGGCTCTCCCCGTCCTGGATGCCTTTGGCGAGCGCGTCGAAGCTCTGCAGCCGCGCGCGCAGCATCAGTTTCCAGGCGTCGGGCCACTTGCCCGCCAGGCCCGGGGGATGGTCGGTCAATTCGGCGAAATGCTTCGACCCGGCATGCAGGGCCGCGGCCCGCGCACGCTCCCTGTCGTTGGACGCCAGTGCGTCCACGATCGCCTGGATCTCGCCGACATGCTCGCGCATTCCCGCGAGAACGTAGTCGCGCTCGATCGTCGTCAGGGCGATGGGCGTGCGCCCGTCGCCGGAGGCCGGCGTCGGCGCCTCGGCGGAACTCGCCGATGCTGCGACGAATGCCAGCGACAGCATTGCGGAGACGATGAGAAATCGCATGGTCGACAGCCTACCCGAATGCGGGCACTTCGAGCGGCCACTCCTGGCCGCGTGCCGGATGAAGCCAGGCGCTTCGCAACGCCGCGGCCGCGGTACGCTACTTCGCGGCCTGCGTGACGAAGCCGACGTGCGTCAGGCCCGAGTCCTGCACCAGTCCGATCAGCTCCGCCACGCGGCCGTAGGGCACGCTCTGGTCGGCGCGCAGCAGCACGTCGGGCTGCGGCTGGCGCGCGGCGGCCTGCTTGAGGGTGCGCACCAGGTCGTCGTGGGTGACGACGTCGTTGCCGACATGGAAGCGCCCGTCGGCGGTGATGCCGAGCGCCAGCGCGGTGCCCGCGTCGTTGTTCGTGGCGGCCGCGACCTTGGGCAGATCCATCTTCAGGCTCGAGGTCATCAGCGGCGCGGCGATCATGAAGATCACCAGCAGCACCAGCATGACGTCGATCAGCGGCGTCATGTTGATGTCGCTCATCGGCTGCGGCGTGGGGCTGCGCTCGAGGCGACCGAAGGCCATGGCTTACTTTGCCGCAGCGTCCAGCTGCATCTCGCGCAGGTCGTGCGCGAAGCCTTCGAGCTCCGCCTCGCAGGCCGCGACGCGCTTGCCGAACACGTTGTAGGCCAGCACCGCGGGAATGGCGACCGCCAGGCCGGCGGCCGTGAAGATCAGCGCCTCGCCCACCGGGCCGGCGATCTTGTCGATGCTGATGCCGTTGCCCTCGGCCAGGCCGCCGAGCGCGTGGAAGATGCCCCACACGGTGCCGAACAGGCCGATGAACGGCGCCGTCGAGCCGGTGGAGGCGAGTACCACCTGGCCGAACTGCAGCTGCGCGAGGCCCGCGTGCAGCGCGTCGCGCAGGCGGCGCGTGAGCTGCGAGGCGAGCGCGGGCTGGGTCTCGAGCGTGCCGGCCGCCGGCTGCAGCAGCGCGGCCTCCAGCAGCGGCAGCAGCACGACCTCGCGATCGGTGGCCATCAGGCGGGTGCGGCCCTCGGCCACGCTGGAGGCGCTCCAGAAGGCAGCCACGCCGCGCTGGATGTCGAACGCCGCGCGCCGCAGCAGCCAGCCCTTCCAGAGGATGATCACCCAGCTGCTGACCGACATCGCCAGCAGCAGCAGGCCGACGGTGCGGCTGACCAGATCGCTTTGCCCCCAGAAGCCCGACAGGCCTTCCATCAGTTCAGTCCCAGCACGTCGTTCATGTCGTACAGGCCCGGGCCGCTGCGCGCCAGGAAGCGCGCGGCGCGCAGGCTGCCCTGCGCGTACGTGGCGCGGCTGGAGGACTTGTGGGTGATCTCGATGCGCTCGCCGATGCCGGCGAACAGCACGGTGTGATCCCCGATGATGTCGCCGCCGCGCACCGTCGCAAAGCCGATCGTACTCGGGTCGCGCGCGCCGGTGACGCCTTCGCGTCCGAACACGGCGTTATCGGCCAGGTTGCGCCCGAGGGCGCTCGCGACGACCTCGCCCATCTTCAGCGCGGTGCCGCTGGGGGCGTCGATCTTGTTGCGGTGGTGGGCCTCGATGATCTCGATGTCGTAGCCGTGCGAGAACGCCTTGGCGGCCTGCTCGATCAGGCGCATCACCACGTTGACGCCCACGCTCATGTTGGGCGACATGAACACCGGCACGCGCTGCGCCGCGGCGCCGATGGCGGCCTTGTCCTCGGCGCTGAAGCCGGTGGTGCCGATCACCAGCGCCACGCCGCGCGCCGCGCAGGCCTGCAGGTGATGCAGCGTGCCTTCGGGGCGCGTGAAGTCGATCAGCACCTGGCTCGCGGCGAGCACGGCGTCCAGGTCGGACGTGACCGTCACGCCCGTCGCGCGGCCCAGGAACGCGCCGGCGTCCTGGCCCAGCTGCGGGTTGCCGGCGACGTCGAGCGCGCCGGCAAGCTTCAGGTCGGGGGCGTCCAGCACCGCCTCGATCAGCATGCGGCCCATGCGGCCCGACGCGCCGGCGATGGCGATGCGCAGCGGCGCGTCCGCGGCGCTGGCCGGCTGCGACGCGGTCACGGCGTGGCCGTCTCGAGCGGCGGGTAGCTGCGCGTGACGCCGGCCACCTCGACGGCCGAGGCCGCCGGCGCCGCGGGGGCGACCGGCGCGGGCAGCGCGGCCTTCTCGGCGTCGCTCAGCTCGAGCTTGGGCGTGGTGGCGGGCAGCTTCTTGCGGCTGATCTGCGCGACGAACTCGTTCTCGCTGGGCAGCTCGGGCGCGTCGATCTTCTGCACCTGGTCCTTGTCGAACATCACGACGAACGAACGCTGCTGGTCGTCGAAGCCCTGGCGCCTGAGCGTGAAGACGTAGTCCCAGCGGTCGCCATGGAACGGGTCGGTGATCAGCGGCGAACCGAGGATCTCCTTGACCTGCACGCGCGACATGCCCGGCTTGACCAGCGACATCTGCTCGGTGGTGACGACGTTGCCCTGGATGACGTCCGGCTTGTACGGCGCGACGAAGGCGATGAAGCCCTTGAGCGACGCCGGCTCGTTGAAGCTGGAGCAGCCGCCGAGTGCGAGTGCGGCCAGGACAGTGGCGGACAGGGGAAGGAACCGGGAAAAGACCGTGATGCGCATCGACAAGCTTCTGAACCGCTGCCCCAACGAGGCCAAGGCTGGATATGATTGACCGATTCTAGTCTGCGCCGCGACCCGCGAAGCGCGACTTTGTCCTGCTTAACATGACCCACGCCGAAGAACTCAAGAGCAGCGGCCTGAAGGCGACCTTGCCGCGGATCAAGATCCTCGAGGTCTTCCAGCAGTCCGTCGAACGCCACCTGACGGCGGAAGACATCTATAAGACCCTGCTCAATGAAGGGTCTGACATCGCCCTGGCCACCGTGTACCGCGTGCTCATGCAGTTCGAGCAGGCCGGCATCCTGGCGCGCAGCCATTTCGAGTCCGGCAAGTCGGTGTTCGAGCTCAACGAGGGCTCGCACCACGACCACCTGCTGTGCCTGACCTGCGGCCGTGTCGAGGAATTCTTCGACCCCGAGATCGAGGCGCGCCAGCGCGAGGTCGCAGCGTCTCGTGGCTTCACGCTGCAGGAGCACGCGTTGTCGCTGTACGCGGTGTGCACACGCGAGAACTGCGAGCACCGGCCGGCGCCGAAGGTCAATCCGCGGCACCACGGCTGAGCGCGGCGGCGTCGCGCGAAGGTCCGTGCACGAAGCCCGTGCGCAGTCGCGGAATCCACCTCACCCTTGAGACAGCGCTGTTCGCAAGCAAGGATCCTGCGACTTCGCGCAGGAATGACGGCAGGGTGGCGGGGACGGCCTGGCGCGCAATGCCGGCCTGCGGCAACGGCGCCGTGTCGGCCCCGAGGCCGTCTTGACCGTTACTCCGTGCCCTTGGCCATCGCATCCTGGTGGCGCTTGACGAATTCCTGGTAGGTGTCGATGCCGCGCAGCTGCAGGATCGTGTTGCGCACGGCGGCTTCCACCAGCACGGCCAGGTTGCGGCCTGCATCGACGGCGATCACGACCTTGCGCACCGGGATGCCCAGGATCTCGTCGTACATCGGCTCGTAGGGCAGGCGCTCGAACTCGCGCTCCATCGTCTCCTTGCGCACCAGGTGCACGATGAGCTTCAGGCGCATCTTCCGGCGCACGGCGGTCTCGCCGAAGATCGCCTTGATGTCGAGCAGGCCGATGCCGCGCACTTCCAGCAGGTTCAGCAGCAGGTCGGGGCAGCGGCCTTCGAGCGTGGACTGCGAGACGCGGTAGAGGTCGACGGCGTCGTCGGCCACCAGGCCGTTGCCGCGCGAGATCAGCTCCAGGCCCAGTTCGCTCTTGCCCAGGCCGGACTCGCCGGTGATCAGCACGCCCACGCCCAGGATGTCCATGAACACGCCGTGGCGCGTGGTGCGGTCGGCGAACAGCTGGCTCAGGTACGAGCGCACCAGGTCGATGACGTGGCCGGCCGAGGCCGAGGTGACGAACAGCGGGATCTCGGCGCGGTCGCACAGCGCCACGAGCTGGTCGGGCGGACGCTCGCCGTCGGCCACGATGATCACGGGCGGCTCCAGCGTCACGATGCGCTGGATGCGGCGCGCCTGCACTTCCTGGTCGGTGTTCTCGAGGTACGCGACCTCGCGCCGGCCGACCAGCTGCACGCGGTACGGGTGGATGTAGTTGAGGTAGCCGATCAGGTCGGCGGCCGAGCGCGCCTCGCGCACGGCGGCTTCGTCGAAGCGGCGTTCGGGGTGCGCGTGGCCCGCGACCCATTCCCAGCGCAGTGCCGGCTGGTGCTCCTCGAAGAGCGCCTCGGCACTGATGACGCGGGGTTTCATGGGCCCCCCACGCTCGCTGACGCTCGGGAAGCATTCGGCTTGCAGGCCGAATGCCGTTCCGGCGGGGCCTCGCTGCGCGAGTCCTTTGCCGCCTTCACTGCCCCGAGGGGGTGCTTTGCGAGCGGCCCGGCAAGGCCGGTCCCGCCGCTCCCTTGAACTCCGATTGCCGCGTTCGAGCGGCAGTGCCGGAGAAGTACGGAGTTCGGCATCTGCGGCTTACGCGACCGACTTCAGCGGTTCCCAGTCGGAGATCAGGCGGTGCAGCGTGGCGGCATCGACATCGCCCTTGAGGCGGTCGCGCAGCTCGCGGTCGGACAGCATCTCGGCGATCTCGGACAGGATCTCGAGGTGGCGCTGCGTGGCCGCTTCGGGCACCAGCAGGAAGATCAGCAGGCCGACGGGCTCGTCGTCCGGCGCGTCGAACGGGATGGGTTGCTGCACGCGTAGCACGGCGGCGAGCGGGTTCTTCAGGCCCTTGACGCGGCCGTGTGGGACGGCGACACCGTGGCCCAGGCCCGTGGAGCCCAGCCGTTCGCGGGCGAACAGGTTGTCGGTGACCGTCGCGCGCGCGATCGCGTGCTGGTTCTCGAACAGCACGCCGGCCTGTTCGAACACGCGCTTCTTGCTGGTGGCGTCCACGCCCACCTGGACGTTGGCAAGAGGAAGGATGGCAGCGAGACGGTTCATGAGCATGCCTGGGCGAATAGCCGAGGTTTCCGTACGGCGCCCGGTGGTCCCCGGGCTGGAAAGTCACCCGGCAATTTCCGGGATCGAACAGACGATTATAGGAATCCGAAAACCGCGTGCGCACGTCGCAGGCGCACGGGTGGCACTATGCTCTCGCGAATGCTGCGGCGCAGCAACAATTTCACGAAATCGACGGCCCTGCAGGCAGATTCGGCACGCGCGACGAACTCTTGAATCGCCGAATAACCCCTTGCGAGCATAGACCAAACGAACAAGGCGGCCGATGGGCCGCCTTGTATGGATTGTGTCGGGTTGTCCGGCCGATCAGGTCGGCAGCGGCAATTCCGGAGAGACCTGGCGCTTGCCGGTCGCGTGATGATGATCCTGCAGACGATCCTTGTAGCGGACCACCTGGCGATCGAGCTTGTCCATCAGCTGGTCGACGGCGGCATAGAGATCCTCATGCGCCTGCTCGACGAAGATGTCCTTCCCCTTGACGTGGAGAGTGACTTCGGCTTTTTGTCGACGTTCCTTTTCCTTGAGATTTTCCACGGTGAGCAACACGTTCACGTCGACGACGGCGTCGAAGTGGCGCGTGATCCTGTCCAGCTTGGTCAGGACGTATTCGCGCAGTGCAGGTGTCACTTCCAGATGATGGCCGCTGATCGTCAGATTCATCAGTGCCTCCTTTCAAGCGAGAGTTGCGAGACATGGCCCGGAAGGGGAGCTTCCAGGTCGACCGTGCCGGCCTTTCCAGTCGACGTCGAGGCCGTTGGCACGAGTCCATGATGCGCCCGGCTCACAGGTTTGACCAGCCTCCCCAAATGCGGAAAACCGGGCTATATTCACGTTGATGACAGGAGTGTGTCCCTGTCTCGCAGTGCGCCGACGAGGCGCGCGCAGGCTCCCGGCGGCGGCCGGTCGAGCGCGCGAAAGTTCCCCCTCAATCGCGCTGCAGCGTGAACTGGATGACGTCGGTGTTGCCCGCGTCGAAGGCCGCCTCGCAGTACGCCAGGTAGAACTCCCACAGTCGCACGAAGCGGTCGTCGAAGCCCTGCGCGCGCACCTCGTCCAGCCGCGCGAGGAACGCGTGGCGCCATTGGCGCAGCGTCTCGGCGTAGTCCAGGCCGAAGCCGAAGCGCTCGACCACGCGCAGGCCCGCGGCGCGCGCGTGCTGCTCGAACAGCGCGGTGCTGGGCAGCATGCCGCCGGGGAAGACGTAGCGCTGGATGAAGTCGGCCGAACGCACGTAGCGCTCGAACAGGTCGTCGCGGATCACGATGGCCTGGATGCACGCCTTGCCGCCCGGCTTGAGCTGCGCGTGCACGGCCTGGAAGTAGGCATCCCAGTACTCGCGGCCGACGGCCTCGAACATCTCGACGGAGACGATCGCGTCGAATGGGCCGTCGGGCACGTCGCGGTAGTCCTGCAGGCGCAGGTCGGCGCGATCGGCCACGCCCGCGCGCGCCAGGCGCACCTGCGCCCACGCGAGCTGCTCGGTGGACAGCGTCAGCCCCACGACGTCGACGCCCTGGCGCGCCGCGGCCTCGGCCACCGCGCCCCAGCCGCAGCCGATCTCCAGCAGGCGCTGTCCCGGCCGCACGCCGGTGGCCGCGATCGCGCGCTCCAGCTTGGCGGTCTGCGCGTGCTCGAGCGGGCGCGTGCGGTCGCCGTCGAACCAGGCGCTGGAGTACGTCATCGTCGGATCGAGCCACAGCACGTAGAACGCGTTGCCCAGGTCGTAGTGCGCCTGGATGTTGCGCTTGCTGCCGCGGCGCGTGTTGCGGTTCAGCGCGTGTTGGATCCGGTGCAGCAGCGAGCCCCACCAGCTGCCGTAGATCGCCTTCTCGATGACCTCGCGGTTGGCCAGGATCAGCCGCAGCAGGTCGGCCAGCTGCGGCGTCGACCACTGGCCGGCCATGAAGCTCTCGGCGAAGCCGATGTCGCCGGCGCGCAGCGTGGCCTTGAACATCGCCCAGTCGTGCACGTCCAGCACCGTGTGCAGCTCGGGCTGCAGCGCGCCGACCGACTGGTGCGTGGCGCCGTCGGGCGTCCGGATCGTGAGCGTGCCCGCCTGCAGTCGCTGCAGCAGTGCCAGCGCGGCGCGGGCGGCGGCGGGCGCGCGCGACGTCGCGCGGCCGCCGGCGTCGGAAGACGGCGGAAGCGTTCGGGAGGTCATGCCGGATTCTGGATCGTCGCGGGGTCGTCCCGCGTCGGAGAAAGCCGCGTTGCGCCAGCCTCGTGCAAGGTGGGCGGCTCGTCCGCGGCCGGCGTCTCGCGGGTGACGGGTCGCGCCGGCGGCGCCGGCCTGGGCACGATCGCCAGCCTGGCCAGCCACAGCCGCAGCGCGTGCCAGTGGATGCGCGCCACGATCACCGCCGTCATCGCGGGCAGCGTCCACAGCGCGAAGCGCACGGCGCCCGGGGTCAGCGGCTCGATGCGGCCCGACACGCTCGTGAGCAGCAGCGCCTCGCCGTCGACGTGCAGCTCCACGCGCACGGCGGTGCGGCCGCGGCCGTCGGCGGCGTCGAGGTCGGTGCGCATGAAACGGAAGCGGTAGTCGCCGCGCGTCTCGCAGAACGGCGACACGTGGAACACCTTGCGCGCCTCGACCGGCCGCCCGAACGCCAGCTGCTCGCCGGCCAGCAGGTAGCAATGGCGCTCGCCGAAGGTGTTGTTGACTTCGACGACGATGGCCGCCAGGGCACCGTCGGCGCGGTGCGCGTACCAGAAGCTGACCGGCTTGAACGCGTAGCCGAACATGCGTGGGATGCAGTGCAGCCAGACCTCGCCGTCGGCGCCGGCGATGCCTTCGGCGGCCAGCACGTCCTCCAGCCAGGCCAGGCTGTCGGCGCGGCCGTCGCCGTGGTCGGCGTCGCGGAATCCGAACGCCGCTCGACGGTTGCGTGCGAGCACGGGGTCGGCGGCGCGCCGCAGCGAGCGCATCGGTAGCAGCAGGAAGCACGTGGGGTACACGAACGCATGGCCCACCGGCGCGAGCCGGCGGTGGCGCACCTCGCCGAAGCCGATGCGGGCGCGCAGCGGGGTCATGCGGCCTCGCGCAGCGGCTCGGTGGCGGCGTCGGCCGCGGCTTCGGGCGAGGACATCGCCGGCAGCCGCGCCAGGATGCGATCGGCCACGTGCTGGCCCGACTTCAGCCCGTCCTCGTGGAAGCCGTAGCCCGTCCACGCACCGCAGAACCACGCGTGCGAGCGGCCCTGCAACTCGGCGAGCCGCCCCTGCGCGGCGATCGCGGCGTTGTCGAATACAGGGTGCGCGTACGTGATCCTGCGCAGCACCGTCTCCGGTCGCGGCGCGTGCAGCGGGTTCAGCGACACGATCACCGACTGCCGCCACGGCAGCGGCTGCAGCTGGTTGATCAGGTAGTGCAGGCAGACGTTCTGGTTGTTGCTGCCCGAGACGACGTCGCGCTCGTAGTTCCACGCGGCCCACGCGGCGCGGCGGCGCGGCAGGAGGCGCTCGTCGGTGTGCAGCACGGCCTCGTTGTCCTGGTAGCCGATCGCGCCGAGCGTGCGGCGCTCGTCGGCGCCGGCATCCTCCAGCAGCGCGAGCGCCTGCGGGGCGTGGGCGGCGAGCACGACCTCGTCGAACCACTCGAGCCCCCCGTGCGTGCGCACGCCCACGCGGGCGCCCGGCGCGCGTGACGCGTCGCGCGCGATGCCCAGCACGGGCGTGGACAGCCGCACGCGGCCGATGCGCGTGGCCAGCTTGTCGACGTAGCGCCGCGAGCCGCCGGTGACGGTGAACCACTGCGGCCGCTCGCGCACCTGCAGCAGGCCGTGGTTGTGGCAGAAGCGGATCAGCGTGCCCACCGGGAAGCGCAACATCTGCACCGTCGAGCACGACCAGATGCAGCCGATCATCGGCAGCAGGTAGTCGTCGATGAAGGCGGTGCCGAAGCGGTGCTCGAACAGGAATTCGTCCAGCGGCTGCGCCAGCTCGGCGTCGACGCCGCGCCTGGCGAGCCGCGTGGCGAGCCGGTTGAAGCGCAGCAGGTCGAACAGCATGCCGTGGAAGCGCGGCCGCAGCAGGTTGCCGCGGTCGGCGAACACGGTGTTCAGGCTGGTGCCGCTCCATTCCAGGCGGCTGCCGTCGATGCGCGGCGCCTGCACGGAGAACGTCATCTCCGACTTGGCCACCTCCACGCCCAGTTCGGCGAACAGCGCGCACAGGCGCGGGTAGGTGCGTTCGTTGAAGACCAGAAAGCCCGTGTCGACGCCGTGCGTGACCGGGCCGTGCGGGCCGGGCAGCGTCACGTCGACGGTGTGGGCGTGGCCGCCGAGGCGGTCGTCGGCCTCGAAGACGGTGACGTCGCAGTGCGGCGCGAGGCGATGGGCGGCGCCGAGCCCGGCGATGCCGGAGCCGACGACCGCGATGCGCGGCCGGTTCACGAGCGTGCTCCGGCGCGGCACCCGCGGGCGGGTGCGAAAGGATAAATGTCGCTGCGCAGCGCCCCTGAGCGAACAAGGGAGGGAGGGAGGAGGAGAAGCGCTCGGGACGTTTCGAGGGCGAACCGACGAAGCTGCGCAGCGAGTAAACCGGCTGGGATGCCGCGAGGCTCGCGGCGTTGTGGGAGCGCCTTTGCTCCCGCCTGCAGGAAGAGAGCAGATTTTGCGCCCGAAGTTCCTCCGCCGCCCGCGTCAATCACCTTGATTTGAGGGGGGTTGTGACGTCCGCGGCCGGTGCGGCGGCCTCGGCGAGACAATGATTTGTCTAGGACAAACATGGGCATCCTGGCCAAGTTGAGGGGATACTGTGCCAACGCGACGTCAAATTGTCCAGGACAGACTGACGCTTCTGCGTTCCAATGGAGCCCGGCGGGCGAGCCCGCTTGGTCTGTTTGGACGAATGTTGATTTCGCGGCTTGCATGGCCATGGATACGTCACCGCCACCCTCTTCGGATTCAGCTGTCGAGCACTCGCGACGCCGCACGGACGAGCCGCTGCTGTCGATCGCGGCCGTCGAGCGCGAGACGGGCCTCGGCAAGGACACGCTGCGCGCCTGGGAGCGCCGCTACGGCTTTCCGGTGCCCCAGCGCGACGGCTCGGGCGTGCGCGGCTACCCGCGGGCGCTGGTCGACCGGCTGGCGCTGATCCGCCGCGCCCTGCTGGCCGGCGAGCGGCCGGGCCGGCTGCTGGCGCTGCCGCCCGAGCAGCTCGATGCCGTCCTGGCCGACATCGCCGTGCGCGCGCCGCCGCATCCGCGTCGCGCGGCCGGTCCCCCGGTGCTGGACGTCGACGAAGGCATCGTCACGCTGCGCGCCGGCGGCGCCGACGCGCTGCGGCACTGGCTGACGCTGGGCCTGGCGCGCACGGGCCTGGCCTCGTTCGTCGTCGACGGCGTCGCGCCGATGACGGCGGCCGTCGGCGATGCCTGGGTCGACGGCCGCGTGGCCGTCTACGAGGAACACCTGTACAGCGAGGCGGTGCAGGCCGTGCTGCGCAGCGCGATGCTGCCGTTCCAGGCCGGGCTGGAAGCACGCGCCCCGCGCGTGCTGCTGACCACCGTGCCGGGCGAGGCGCACGGGCTGGGCCTGCTGATGGCCGAGGTGCTGATGACCCTGCAGGCCTGCCGCTGCCTGTCGCTGGGCACGCAGACGCCGATCGCCGACATCGCCGCCGCCACGCTGGCGCACCGCATCGACGTCGTCGCACTGAGCTTTTCCGAGAGCCTGCCCGCCGCGTCGACCCTGCCCGCGCTGACCGAGCTGCGCGCCCGGCTGCCGGCCGACGTCACCGTCTGGGCCGGCGGCGGCTCGCCCGCGCTGCGGGGCCTGCAGGTTGCCGGTGTCCGGGTGATCGGCCGGCTGCCGGAGATCGACCAGGCCATCGCCGATTGGCGCCGGGACCCCCGCCAAGCCGCCGTCTGACCGCATTTTCCGGGGTCTCGCAGCGCCGATTCCCGAGACTCGTTCGGCATCTGAGGCCTTTTGTCGCACTATCCGGGCCCGCGGCCGACTAAAATCCCGGCAGGAGATTCACGCCAGCATGCTGTACCCCGAACTGTTCAAGCAACTCGAAGCCGTCCGTTGGGACATGGACAAGGACATCCCCTGGGATTCCTTCGACGCGTCCAAGCTGACCGACGAGCAGGCCACCACCATCAAGATGAACGCCATCACGGAGTGGTCGGCGCTGCCCGCGACGGAAATGTTCCTGCGCGACAACCGCGACGACAGCGACTTCTGCGCGTTCATGAGCGTCTGGTTCTTCGAGGAGCAGAAGCACTCGCTGGTGCTGATGGAGTACCTGCGCCGCTTCCGCCCGGAACTGGTGCCCACCGAAGAGGAACTGCACGCCGTCCGCTTCGAGTTCGACCCCGCGCCCGCGCTCGAGACGCTGATGCTGCACTTCTGCGGCGAGATCCGGCTGAACCACTGGTACCGCCGCGCGGCGCAGTGGCACACCGAGCCCGTCATCAAGCACATCTACGAGACGCTGGCCCGCGACGAGGCCCGCCACGGCGGCGCCTACCTGCGCTACATGAAGAAGGCGCTCTCGCGCTTCGGCAACGAGGCCAAGGCCGCGTTCACGAAGGTGGGCGTGCTGATGGCCAGCGCGCGCCGTACCGCGCAGGCGCTGCACCCGACCAACCTGCACGTGAACGCCAACCTGTTCCCGCGCGACACCATCCAGAGCCGCGTGCCCGATCCCAACTGGCTCGAGGGCTGGCTGGACAAGCAGATCCAGTTCGACGCCGTGTGGGAGAACAAGGTCGTCGAGCGCATCCTCCACAACATGAGCCTGCTGCTGGAGCGCAGCTTCGTGTCGGTGCAGGAGCTCAATCGCTACCGCAAGGAAGTGACCGCGCTGGTCGCGGCCCGCGTGGCGCCGCCGGCCTCGCCGGATCCGCAGGCCGCCTGACGCTCGAGTCCCGCGCCCTGTCGACGCCCGGCCTGAAGCCGGGCGTTTTGCTTTGCAAATGCCTCGCTTGCGAGCTTCGCTCTCAAGCCTGGACACTTGCCAGTACCCAGCTTGTGAGCTTCGCTCTCAAGCCTCCGCCTTTGCAAAGCGGGGGTTTGTCCCGGGGCGTCCAAGGCTCGGCTATCGGGGATTGGCCGTCACCGGAACCTATAATCGCGCGGCTTTTACCTGACGGCCGAGCCTGCGCGAACCCTGGTGTGCGCCCTCGGTGGATGATCTTCCCGCAGCCCCTGCCCCGAGGAATTCATGAGCGAAGAGCAGCACTACGAAGAAGCAGAACACGAGTCGGCCATCAAGACGCCGCGACAGCTGATCACCGTGGTTGCCGCGGCGTTCATCATTCCCGTGATCGTGATCATCATGCTCACGCAGTTCGTCACCCTCGAGAACAAGTCCTCGCCGGGCAGCCAGGCGCTGACGGCCTCCGCGGTGGCTGCGCGCATCGCGCCGGTGGCCAGCGACGCGGTGTTCGACGCCAACGCCGTCGTCGTGCCCAAGACGGGCCAGCAGGTCTTCGAGGCGCAGTGCACCACCTGCCACACCGCCGGCCTGCTCGGTGCGCCCAAGTTCGGCGACGCCGCCGCCTGGGGCCTGCGCGTGGCCAAGGGCTACGACGCGCTGCTGCAGTCCGCGCTGCACGGCAAGGGCAGCATGCCCGCGCAGGGCGGCGGCGACTTCACCGACTACGAGATCGGCCGCGCGGTGGTCTACATGGCCAACCACGGCGGCGGCAAGCTGGCCGAGCCCGCGGCGCCGGCGGCCCCTGCGGCTTCGGGCGCCGCGCCGGCTGCCTCGGCCGCAGCCTCCGAAGCGGCGCCTGCCGCGGCGTCGGCGGCGGCAAAGTAAGGAGCATCCGCTCGAACGAAAGCCGCCCGCGGGCGGCTTTCTTCATGGGCGAGCGGGCGACCCAGCCTACTTGGCGAAGGCCTTGCGCGAGCCGTCCTCGAACACCTGGTCGTCGCGCGTCACCTTGCCCGACTCGTCGAGCGCGCGCTCACGCGTGACGCGCCCCCGCGCGTCGTAGCTCGTCTCGCCGCGCAGGTGGCCGTCGGCGTCGAAGGACTGGTGCACGCCGATCGGGTGGTCGTCGGACTCGCCGCGCATCGCCCACAGGCCGACGCTGCTGGTCTTGCCGTCGTCGAAGAAGGTGGTGGCGCGCCTGACCGGCTGGCCGTCCTGCACCAGGTACTCATCCTTGGTCTTGAGCTGGCCGTTGAGATACCAGGTCTGGTCGAGCGCCAGGTCGGCGCCGTGGCCGTTGGGCGTCCAGCGGCGCTCGCGCACGAGCGGGCCGCTGTCGTGGAAGTCCTGCTGCAGCGTCAGCACGCGGCGGCCGGGTTTGCCGGCGATGCCACTCGCCTGCACGACCCACCCGAGCGCCTTGCGCCTGGTGCCGTCCTCGGCGAAGTCGTTCTCGCTGCCGGACGCCGTGCCCAGTTCCTCCACCTGCTGCGGCTTGCCGCTCTCCCACAGGTTCTCGATGTGGCGGCGCTCGCCGTGGTCGAACGTGACGCGCGCCGCGAGCCAGCCCCTGGGCGCGAACAGCTCCACCGTCTGCGGGCCCTTGCGGAAGCCGCACGCGGCGGCGTCGTCGAAGTCGGGCGCGAACACGGGTTGCGTGAAGCAACGCAGGTCGCTCAGCTTGCCGGCGGTGGTGAAGCCGGCGACGGCGGCCTCGCGGCCGTCCTCGGTGTGCCACGACAGCCGCTGCAGCACGCCGTCGGGGTACCAGTCGCGCACCAGGCCCACCGCGCTGCCGTTGTGCGCGGTCTCCTCGTGCAACAGCTGGTTTCTGCCCGGCGTGGCGGCATACGTGCGGGACAAGCCGTCCACGTTGCCGCGCTCGTTGGTCATCGATTCCTTCTGCAGCACGCCCTGGTAGAACCAGCGCATCGTGCCGGCCTGGCGGCCGTTTTTCAACTCGATGTCACGCTGCGGGCGGCCCTCGCCGTCGAAGCAGTGGATCACGCCCGTCTTGCCGGCGGTGGTGCTGCCGTTGCTCAGGTCGACGGGCTGGCCGTCGAGCGTGCAGCCGTTGACGGTGGCGTGCGCGGCCAGCGGCGACAGGGCGACGACGGATGTGGCGAGAAAAGCGTAGCAGGGGCGCGGGATTCGCATGGACGACGGGCCGTGGAGGGACGGGGCGTCGCCGTGGTGGCGACGGCGTTCACGACGCGGCGTGTACGCTAGCTGCTTCGCGCGGCGGGTGTCCATCCCACAGGGTCGCCGGGCTCAGGCAGAAGCCGAAGCGCGCGGGCATCGCCGCGAACTCGAGCGACTGCGGTTGCCACAGGCCCGCCTCGATCGCGTCGGCGGCGGCCTCCATGTCCTGCGTGTGCACGAGGCCGAAGCCTGCATCGGTGGCCAGGAACAGGCGCCCGCGCTCGTCGACCCAGGCCGACTCCACGGCCACCGGCTCGCCGCCCGCGTGCGAGCGCACGTCGGGCGCGCGACCGGCCTGTGCCGTCAGGCGCCACACCTGCGGCGCGGCCTCGAGCTCCACGTAGACGCGCTGCGGCCCGTTCTGGAAGAACCACGCGCCGTCGGGTGTCGCCTCGTAGTTGCGCTCGATGAACTCGCGCAGCTGGCGGTGCTCGATGCGGCTGCCCTTGGCCTGCGGGAACGGGCCGGCGTGCTGGGTGCGGTCGTCGCGCATGTACCAGTCGCCGCGCGCGTCGAGTGCCAGCCAACCGGTGCAGGCGGGCACGTTGGGCCACTTCTTCAATGCAGCGCGCACCATGTCGTCCATGCCGGCTTTCCCCTCGAATGCGTTGGCGCGCGGCCCCGCGCGGCGCGCTGTCAGTGATTGTGGCGCTTGAGCCAGCCGAACACCGAGGTGGGCATCGCCATCGCGTTGCCCGGCGGCAGCCGCCCCGACGCGAAGCCGACGTGGCCGCCGTGCCGGGGCTGCCAAAGCGTGACGTGCGAGCCGACCTCCGACTGCCGCGGCAGCGAGCTGCCCGGCACGAACGGGTCGTTGAGCGCGTTGAGCACCAGCGCGGGGATGCGGATGTCGTTCAGGCGCGGCTTGGCCGACGCGCGTTTCCAGTAGTCGTCGGTGTCGCGAAAGCCATGCAGCGGCGCGGTGAAGACGTTGTCGAACTCGTACAGGTCGCGCGCGGCCATCAGCCGGCGCTCGTCGAACAGGCCGGGATGCTGGCGCAGCTTGGCCAGCGCCTTGGGCTTCATCGTGCTGAGGAACATCCGCGTGTACGTGAAACGGCCGAAGCCCGAGCCGATCGCCCGGCCGCCGGCGGCCATGTCGATGGGCGAGCAGACGGCGGCCACGGCTGTCGCGATGCGGCTGGCCGCCGTGCCCGATTCCTCGGCCCAGCGCAGCAGCATGTTCCCGCCCAGCGAGATGCCAACGGCCAGCACCGGGCCGCCGCGGCGCTCGGCCATGCGCCGCAGGATCCACTCGACCTCTTCATAGTCGCCCGAGTGGTACGCGCGCGGCGCGAGGTTGAGCTCGCCGGAGCAGCCGCGGAAGTGGGGCACCGCGTAGGCCCAGCCCTGGTCGCGCGCGAGGCACGCGAAGGCCTTGGCATAGCCGCTCTTGGACGAGCCCTCCAGGCCGTGGAACAGCACCAGCGTCGGCCGCGTGTCGGTGCCTTCGGCCGTGGCGGGCGAGTCGAGGAAGTCGACGTCGATGAAGTCCTGGTCGGGCGTCGTCCAGCGCTCGCGGCGGAACTTCGGGGGCGCGCCGACCGTGGCGCGGGCGAACAGCGACGGCAGGATGGTCTGCAGGTGCCCGCCCGGCAGCCACCAGGGCGCGCGGTGCGGGAACGAATTGGCGGGGGACATGACGGCGGCCATCGCTGAAGATCTCGTGGGTAGTATGCGCCGGCCGTCGAGCAATCGACATGCCTAGTCTGGAGGATCCGGCGCCCCGCCTAATGGAGGACGGACGGCGCCACGTCGCCGATCTCGGGCAACTCGTCGGGCGCGCCCGGGCTCGCGTGGTGCGCGACCATGCGCCAGCCCTGGCCCGTCTTCACGTAGACGTTGGTGGCGACGATCCAGCCCGTGCGCGGGCCCTCGACGGTGGCGACGTCGATGCGCTCGAGCACGCTGTGCACGGCGCTGCCCATCGCGTGCACGACCTTGACGTGCTCCGGGTGCACCGCCAGCTGGCCGCTCGCGAAGATGGCCTCGAACGCGGCGCGCACGGCCTGCGGCCCGACCACGCGGGCGCCGCCGGGATGCACGCAGACGATGTCCTCCTCGTCGGCCCAGACGGCCATCACGCGGTCGAGGTCACCGTCGCGCAGCGCGTCGTAGAACTGGGCTTCGGCATCCTCGGGCGAGGCGTGCAGCACGGCCGCGCGGGCTTTCGGGTTGGGCATGCGGCGGGCGTCCGGTGGGTCAGTTGAAGACGACGGTCTTGCGCCCGTTGCGCAGCACGCGGTGCTCCACGTGCCAGCGCACGGCGCGCGCGAGCACGACGCACTCGACGTCGCGCCCGATGGCGGTGATGGCCTCGGGCGTGAGCGTGTGGTCCACGCGCTCGACGTCCTGCTCGATGATCGGGCCCTCGTCGAGGTCGGCGGTGACGTAGTGCGCGGTGGCGCCGATCAGCTTCACGCCGCGGTCGTGCGCCTGGTAGTACGGCTTGGCGCCCTTGAAGCTGGGCAGGAAGCTGTGGTGGATGTTGATGGCGCGGTTCTCGAGCACGCCGCACAGCTCGGGCGACAGGATCTGCATGTAGCGCGCGAGCACGACGAGGTCGACGGATTCCTTGTCGACGATCGCCTGCACCGCCTGCTCCTGCTCGCGCTTGGCCGCGGCGGTGGCCCCGGGGGGCAGCGGCAGGTGGTGGAACGGCAGGCCGTAGCTGGCGGCGAGGTCGGCGAACGTCGTGTGGTTGGAGACGATGGCCGGGATGTCGATGTCCAGCTGGCCGCTGCGCCAGCGGAACAGCAGGTCGTTCAGGCAATGGCCGTGCTGGCTCACCATCAGCATCACCCGCGGGCGGCGCGCCAGCGAATGCAGCTGCGAGTCCATCTCGAACTGCTGCGTCACGTTCGACAGCATGCGGTTCAGGGTGCCGACGTCGGCCAGCTGCGGCGGCGCCTCGAAGTGCACGCGCATGAAGAAGCGGCCCGTCGCGCCGTTGCCGGCCAGGTCGCCGAACTGCTGCGAGTCGATGATGTTGCAACCGGCCTGGAACAGCAGGCCCGACACCGCGTGCACGATGCCCTTGGTGTCCCGGCACGACAGCCGGAGGATGAATTCGCGCTCGCGGGAAGGTGAGGCCTGCATGCCGTGCATTGTAAGGAGGCCCTGTCGCTGTCGGGCACGCGAGTTGCCAAACGGGCCTTCGCCGAACCGCTCACCTGCCGACCACCGCTCACGACGATGCTTCCCCTCCGACCGCACCTGGCGCGCGCCGCCGGCTCCGTCTCGCTCGTGATGCTGGCCGCGTGCAGCACGCTGCCCACGATCGCGCCGGACACCGCGCAGGCCGCCGGCGTCCAGAACGTGCGCATAGCCGGCCCGCACGGGCCGCTGTCGGACGAGGCGCGCAAGCGCGTGCTGGCGCGCCTGCAGGCCGCGGGCGAGGACACCGACATCTTCGAGCGCCACCTCGCCTACGAGCAGGAGATCACCGGCGCGCCGCTGTCGGCCGGCAACAAGGTGACGCTGCTGCAGGACGGCCCGTCCACCTACCAGGCGCTGTACGCCGCGATGGCGGGCGCGAAGAACTCCATCGACATGGAGAGCTACATCATCGAGGACGACGAGGTCGGCCGGCGCTTCGCCACCGAGCTGAAGGCGGCGGTCGCGCGCGGCGTCGTCGTCAACCTGATCTACGACAGCGTCGGCTCGATCGACACGCCCAAGGCGTACTTCGACGACCTGGCCGCGCACGGCGTGGCCCCGCTGCAGTTCAACCCGATCGACCCGCTCAAGGCGCGCGCGGGCTGGCAGGTGAACCAGCGTGACCACCGCAAGCTCACGATCATCGACGGCCGCACCGCGTTCGTGGGCGGCATCAACATCAGCAGCGTCTACTCGGGCGGCTCGTTCAGCCAGCACTCGAAGGAACAGCCGGGCCACGGCCAGAAGGTGCCGTGGCGCGACACCGACCTGCAGATCGACGGACCCGTCGTCTCCGACTTCCAGCACCTGTTCATGGACACCTGGGCGCGCCAGAAGGGCAAGCCCGTGGCGCCGGCCGACTACTACCCGCAGGTCGGCCGCCAGGGCGACGCGGTGGTGCGCGCAATCGGCGGCACGCCCACCGAGCCGTACAGCCAGATCTACGCGACGCTGGTGTCGGCGATCCGCAGCGCGTCCACCTCGATCCTGCTGGCCAACGCCTACTTCGACCCCGACCCGCAGCTGCTGGGCGCGCTCGAGGACGCGGCCCGGCGCGGCGTCGACGTGCAGCTGCTGCTGCCCAGCGTCAGCGACACCTGGCTCGTGACGGCCGCGGGCCGACGCCGCTACGGCGAGCTTTTGGAGGCCGGCGTGAAGATCCACGAGCGCCAGGGCGCACTGCTGCACTCGAAGACGACGCTGATCGACGGCGTCTGGGGCGCCGTCGGCTCGACCAATCTCGACCGTCGCAGCTTCCTGCACAACGACGAGATCGACGCCATCGTGCTGAGCGCTGCCTTCGGCGACCAGATGCGCGCCGCGTTCGAGCAGGACGTCAAGCAGTCGACGCCGCTGACGCTGGAGCAGTGGTCGCACCGCGGTCTCTGGGCGCGGCTGCAGGAAATGTCCGTGGGGATGTGGGAATATTGGCTATGACCTTCGACGACCGAACCACCGCCGCGCGGCGCCCCTGGGCGAACCGTCTCCTGCAGCCGACACTCGCCCTGTGCGCGGGCCTGGCCCTCGCCGGTGCGGCGCACGCGCAGGACGCGGCCGCGCTGCACGCGAAGTTCGACGCGCTGCAGGACCGGCTCGCGCACAACGCCTACGGCCGGCCGCTGGTGCTGCAGTCCACGCAGTCGGGCGACCACCTCGAGGGCGAGATCTACGCCCGCGTCGACCAGCCGTACGCGGCGCTGCAGAAGGGCCTGCAAGGCACCGACAACTGGTGCGGCATCCTGATCCTGCACCTGAACGTGAAGATGTGCCACGCGCAGCCCGCGGGCCTGGACATGGCGCTCGGGCGCAAGTACGACCAGCCGGTGCAGGACGCCTACCGCCTGCACTTCGACTACAGGCCCGTGGCGAGCGGCGCCGACTACCTGCGCACGGAGCTCACGTCGGCCGAAGGCCCGCTGGGCACCAAGGACTACCGCATCGCCGTCGAGGCCGCGCCGATGGACGCCGGCCACGCGATGCTGCACATGAGCTACGCGTACGGCTTCGGCTTCACCGCGCGCGTGGCGATGAACACCTACCTGTCGACCGTGGGCGCCGAGAAGGTGGGCTTCAGCGCCGACGGCAAGGACGCCGACGGCAAGCCGGCCTACGTCGGCGGCGTGCGCGGCCTCGTCGAGCGCAACACGATGCGCTACTACCTGGCGATCGACGACTACGTCGCCGCCCCCGCGCCGGACCAGCTGGAGCAGCGCCTGAACACCTGGTTCGACGCCACCGAGCGCTATCCGCGCCAGCTCCACGAGATGGAGAAGGCCGACTACATCGCGATGAAGAAGGTCGAGGCCAAGCGCTGACGTCGATGGTCGCGCGCGCGGGCGTCACGCGCGCGCGGTGCGGACGCCTGTCCGCTGCACGCGTCGATCACTTGACGACCTTGACTTCCCCGGTGTCGTGGTCGCGCATCGCGAACGACGCGATCTTGCCCTGGCCCCAGGCGCGGCACAGCTCGAAGACGCGCGCGTTGGCACCGATCAGCGTCGGCGACGGCGGCTCCTTCACCGACGGCAGCAGGTGCTGCACCAGCGACTTGTCCGCATGCTCGCAGGCGATGAAGAAGTAGCGCTGCGCGTTGACGTCGTCCGGGTAGCGCTGGAGGATGTCGTCCATCGAGGCCCGGACCGCCGCCCAGTCGATGCCGGGATGGCTCAACAGCGCGTTGCAGTTGCACTCGAGGGCGGTGGCGAGCACCTCCGCCATCATGCCGCGGCCCGCGCCGGGCGATGCCGTGCGGTTGCCGAGATTGGCCAGCGCAACCACGTCCTCGATGCGGCCGCCCCACTTGGGTTCGAGGTAGTTCTCGCGCGCCTGCCACGTCTGAACGTAGTCGGGCTGGCGCTTGATGGCGGCGGAGAACAGGGCGTCGAGGCTTGCTCGGCCTTCGCCGAGCGCGCCGCCGACGTTCAGGCGCAGCGCGTACCAGGCCGGATTGGCCGGGGCCTTGTGAGCGTCGAGCAGCGTCCGCGCCCGGTTCAGGTGGTGCTCGAACGCGGCCGCGCTGTCATCGCTCACCGTGTCGGCGTAGCCCTGGCCGCGCTCGGCCCAGGCATGGCTGTGCGCGAGGATCGCCACGAAAAGCCAGGCGTTCGGCGAGCCGGGGTGGCGTGCGGCGAGCGTCTCCAGCTCCGTCTCGTACGCCTGCCACTCGGCTGGCGATTGCGCGTTGTGCGCGAAGCCCCGTCGCAGGCCGCCCAGCAGGATGGCCAGCTTCCAGCGGCCGTCGCCGAAGCGTGCCTGGGTCTGCAGATCCTGGTCGGCCTCGGCCAGCAGCGAGTCGAAGCGGTGCGCGGCGATGCGCGCGGACGCGTCGGCATGCAGCGCGTCGATGGCCTCGACGGTGGGCAGTTCGGCATGGCAGGCGGTCGCGGCGAACCACGAGGCGATGAGGATCAGGAGCAGGCGCACGGGAGTCCCTGGGTTGGTCGAGGCGCCGAAGGGTACACGCTCGGCGGGGTGGCGCCACAATCCGACCATGGACCGCCGACCCACCGCATCGATGCCCCCACCGCGCCAAGGACCTGCCGCATGACCATCGCCCCCTACCTGCGCGAGATCGGCCGCGGCAAGGACGGCGCGCGATCGCTGGCGCGCGAGCAGGCCGCCGACCTGATGGCGCGGCTGCTGGACGGGCAGGTCAGCGACATCGAGGCCGGTGCGTTCGCGATCGCGATGCGCATCAAGGGCGAGACGCCCGAGGAGCTCGCCGGCTTCATGGACGCCGTGGCGCCGCGCATGCTGCCGCTGCCCGAACCGCCGGCGGCCGGCGCCGTGGTGCTGCCGTCGTACAACGGCGCGCGCAAGCTGCCCAACCTCGTGCCGTTGTTGGCGTTGCAGCTGGCGCGCGAAGGCCTGCCGGTGCTGGTGCACGGGCTCGAGGAGGATCCGGGCCGCGTCACGACGGCCGCGGTGTTCGACGCGCTGGGCCTGCCGCCCGTGCGCGACGCCGCCGGCGTGGCCGCGCGCTGGGCCGCCGGCGCGCCGGCCTTCGTCGCCACCGACGACCTGCACCCGTCGCTGGCCCGCGTGCTGGCGCTGCGCCGCGTGATCGGCCTGCGCAACCCGGCGCACTCGCTGGCCAAGCTGCTGCCCGCGCTCGGGCCGCGGCGCAACGCGGTGCGCGTCGTCAACCACACGCACCCCGAGTACGCCGTGAGCCTGGGCGAGTTCCTGGCCCGCACGCATGCCACCGCCCTGCTGATGCGCGGCACCGAGGGCGAGCCCGTGGCCGACGCGCGCCGCTGCCCCAAGCTCACCGCCTTCCTGGACGGCGTCGAACAGCCCGCGTTGTCGGTGCCGGCCCAGGGCGGCTCGCTGCTGGCGGTGCCCGAGCTGCCCGCCGCCATCGACGCCGCGACGACGGCGCGCTACATCGAGGACGTGATGGTCGGCGCCATGCCGCTGCCCACGCCGATCGCCACGCAAGTGATGGCGCTGCGCGCGCTGGCGGACGCCGGGCGCGACCGAGGCGATTCAGCGGCCGGCGTCGCGTGACGCGCTCGCGCACATCGCGCGCGAGGCCGCCGCTCAGGCCGCCGGCAGCGAGACGCGGAACGTCGAGCCCACGCCCAGCACGCTCTGCGCGGTGATGCGCCCGCCCATCAGCTGCGTCAGCGACTGGGACAGCGCCAGGCCGAGGCCGGCGCCGGCGATGGCGGAGGCTTCGCGGCCGAGGCGGTTGAAAGGCTGGAACAGGCGGGCGCGGTCGGCGGGGCTGATGCCGTGGCCGGTGTCCTCGACCTCGATGTGCCACTCGTCGTCGACGGCGCGGGCGCGCAGCATCACGCTGCCGCCGGGGCGGTTGTACTTGACGGCGTTGCTGAGCAGGTTGGCCAGCACCTGGCGCAGGCGCGTCGGGTCGGCGCGCACGACGGCGCTGGCGTGCAGCAGCGAGGTGCCGGCGTCCGGGTCCTCGACCTCGACGCTCACGCGCGCGGCGTCGGCCTGCGGGCGGCACCAGGCGGCGCACGACTCGAACAGCGGTGCGAGCGGCACGTTCTGCAGGTGGATCGGCAGGTGCGCGGCCTCGGCCAACGACAGATCGAGCAGGTCGCCGATCATCGCGAGCAGGTGGTCGCCGGCCTCGTGGATCATGCGCACCTGCTGGCGCTGCTCGGGCATCGCCGCGAGCGCGGGGTCTGTGGCCAGCAGCTGCGCGAAGCCCAGCACGGCGTTCAGCGGCGTGCGCAGCTCGTGGCTGATGCGCGACAGGAACATCGTCTTGGCGCTGCTGGCCGCCTCGGCGGCGAGGCGGTCGCGCTGCGCCTGCTCGAGCTCGCGCAGCAGCGTGGCGTCGGTCTGCGTGCCGAACATGCGCGTGGGCCGGCCGTTGCGGTCGCGCTCGACGATGCGCCCGCGCTCCTCGATCCAGCGCCAGTGGCCGTCGGCCGCCTTGGCGCGGTAGACGACGCGGTACAGCGGCTCGTCGCCGCGCACGTGGGCCTCGAACGCGACGTCGATCAGCGCGCGGTCGTCCGGGTGCACGACGCGATCCCAGTCGGCCTGCGTGTGGCCCAGCGTGTTCATCGGATAGCCGAGGATGCGCTCGCCCTCGTCGATGTCGCCCAGCACGTCGGTGGTCAGATCCCACTCCCAGACGTAGGTGCCGGCCTCGTGCATCGCGGTGCGTTGCAGCGCCAGCGAGCCGGGCAGCGCGTGGCCGGCGTGTTCGACCAGGCCGGCCAGCAGCGCGGCGGCGGCGTCGCGCACGGGCAGCAGGCGCTCGCCCCATTCGTCGGGCGACAAACCGGGCGGCACGCGCAGGCGCAGCTCGCCGATGACCGTGCCGGAATGGCTGCAGGGCCAGGCCGACTGCAGCGGTTCCGCGCGGCCGGACGCCGGCCGGCGCAGCGCGGGCTGCGCGTGGATCGGCGGCATCGACAGGTTGCCGCCGGGCGGCTGCGGCCACAGCCAGCATTCCTCGCCGGTGAGCGCGGCGAGCGCGCGCACGAGCGTGGCCAGCGCGTGGCCATGGTCGTTGCGGCGCGCGTAGTCCAGCAGCGCGGCGTAGGACAGCGCGCGAATCTGGTCGAGGGTGGGCGGCGCTGCGTCGGGTGACGCGGCGCCAGCGCCGGGCGCCGGCGGGTTCATGCCGGCGCGAGGGCTCAATGCCCCGCCGCGATCTTCACGCCGGCGGCGAGCTGGTAGGTCGTGCCGCAGTACGGGCAGCGGCCCCGGCCATCATGGCTCAGGTCGATGAAGACCTTGGGGTGGCTGCTCCACAGCGGCATCTTCGGGTTCGGGCAGAAGACGACGCCGGGGCCCTGCAGGTCGCTGGCGGTGACTTCGACGACGGACGACGGTTTTTCGGTCATGAGTTTCTCAAGCACATTTCAAAAAGACGAAGCGGCGCGAGTCTCGCGCCGGCCGCAGGCCCGACCAAGCTCTCGGGAAGCGAGCATCGAATCCAAGCCGAACCGAGCTCCCCCTCGGGGGCAGCGACCAGCGGGAGCGTGGGGGCCAACATGACTAGACCGCGGTCAGCCACTCGGCGTACTTCGGGTTGCGGCCGTTGACGATGTCGAAGAACGCCGCCTGGATCTTCTCGGTGATCGGGCCGCGCGAGCCCTTGCCGAGCTCGATGCGGTCCAGTTCGCGGATGGGCGTGACTTCGGCGGCCGTGCCGGTGAAGAAGGCCTCATCGGCGATGTAGACCTCGTCGCGCGTGATGCGCTTCTCGACGAGCTTGAGGCCCAGGTCCTGGCAGATCGCGAAGATCGTGTTGCGCGTGATGCCGTTGAGCGCGCCGGCCGACAGGTCGGGCGTGTAGACGACGCCGTTCTTGATCACGAAGATGTTCTCGCCCGCGCCTTCGGACACGAAGCCGGCCGAGTCCAGCAGCAGCGCCTCGTCGTAGCCGTCGTCCACGGCTTCCATGTTGGCCAGGATCGAGTTGGAGTAGTTCGACACCGCCTTGGCCTGCGTCATCGTGATGTTGACGTGGTGGCGCGTGTAGCTGGACGTCTTCACGCGGATGCCGCGCTTGAGACCTTCCTCGCCGAGGTAGGCGCCCCAGGCCCAGGCCGCGACCATCAGGTGGATCGTGTTGCCCTTGGGGCTGACGCCCAGCTTTTCCGAGCCGATCCAGGTGAGCGGGCGCAGGTAGCAGCTCTCGAGCTTGTTCTCGCGGACGACGGCGCGCTGCGCGTCCATCACCTGTTCCGCGGTGAACGGGATCTTCATGCGCAGGATCTTGGCCGAGTTGAACAGGCGCTCGGTGTGCTCGCGCAGGCGGAAGATCGCCGTGGCGCCGCTGGCCGTCTTGTAGGCGCGCACGCCCTCGAAGGCGCCGCAGCCGTAGTGCAGCGTGTGCGTGAGGACGTGGATCTTGGCGTCACGCCAGTCGACGAGCTTGCCGTCCATCCAGATCTTGCCGTCGCGATCGTCCATGCCCATGGGAATGCCTCGAAAGAATGGGAAAACCCGAATTCTAGGACCCCGGGGCCCGGCCGGCGAGCCGCCGCGCGCCCCCGCGCGCCCCCGCGCGCCATCCTGCAGAATTCCGGGCGATATGCCGTCCATGCCGCCCGCCCCGCCGTCCGCCAACGCCCAGCTCGCCCATGACAGCCATCGCGGCGGCGCCGCGCTGCCGCTGCGCTTCCTGGCGCACGACGTCGACCTCGCGCTCAACGTGGGCGCGCTGTTCCGCATCGCCGACGCGCTCGGTGTCGAGCACCTGCACCTGACGGGCAGCTCGCCGCGGCCGCCCGACCCGAAGATCCGCCGCAGCGCGCGCTCCGCGGAACGCCACGTGGGGTGGTCGCACGCGCCCGACCCGCTGGCCGTCGTCGCCGACCTGAAGGCGCAGGGCTGGACGATCGTCGCGCTCGAGCTGACCACGCGCAGCGTCGCGCTGCACGAGCTGGCCGTGGCACCGGACGCGCGGGTCTGCCTGGTCGTCGGCGCCGAGAACGCCGGCGTCAGCCAGGCCTTGCTGGACGTCGCCGACGCCACCGTGCACATCCCCATGCGCGGGCACAACTCGTCGATGAACGTGGCCAATGCCTGCGCGATCGCGACGTACGAGATCGCGCGGCGGCTGGGTTGAGGCCCGCGCGGGATCGAACGAGGAGCGCGCCGTGCCGCACGAATCATCGCCGGATCGCGTCGCCACGGAGCGGCGGATCTGCAATCGGCAGATGGACTCGCTCGAGATCGTCGTGGCCACGCCGCCCGGGCGCTGTCCGTTCCGCCTCAAGCCGGACAGGCCTTTGCCGAGATGACGCGGCATGGGTGGCGCGCGGAGGATTGAGGTGGGCGGCTCGACGCCCTGCCGCGTGCCGCCATCGAAGCGATTCGCCGGGAGTGCCGGTACGCGCCGGCGGTCAGGCCGCGGTGCGGCCCATGAAGCCGGTGGCCAGCGCGTCGGCCCAGTCGCCGCGGGCGTTGGCCTCGGCGCGGGCGGCGGCGGACTTCCAGTCGTAGGGCGTCGAGCGCAGCTGGACGTGCCAGGCGCCGCGGCGATCGCGCTCGACGAGCGCCCAGCGCGCGTCCGGCGTGCCGTTCTCGACGACGTGCGCGAACGGATGGTCGTCGTCATAGGCCTGCAGGCCGACGCTGCCCGGATTGACGACCAGCGGCCCGCCTGGCACGGCCATCGCGCGCGGCACGTGCGTGTGGCCGCACAGGATCAGCGCGGCGGCCAGGCCGCCGCGGACGTCGCCGGGCGGGTGTTCGCCGGCGCGCGCCGCCAGTTCGACCGCCGTGGCCGCACGCAGGCCGCGCTGGCCGTCGACGCCGAAGCCCGGCGTGACCGTCTCCATGAAGTAGACGAGGTCGCTGGCCGGCGTGCCGTGGCACAGCAGGACGTCGTCGGCCAGCCAGTGCGTGGCGGGCAGCGCGGCGAGCCACGCGCGTTCCGCGGCGCCGAGCGCGCGCGCCGCGAACGCGTCGGACGCCCCCATGCGCGCGATGTCGGACGCCAGCGCCTGGCGCTCGTGGTTGCCGGCGATGGTGCGCCAGCGTGCGGGCTCGGCCGCGGCGCGCGCCATCAGCCACTGCACCGTCTCCTGCGGCCACAGCGGGCCGGAGGCGATGTCACCGAGGTTGACGACCAGCGCCGGTTGCGCGCGCTCGATCTCGGCCCACACGGCCTCGAGCGCCGGCAGGTTGCCATGGATGTCGGAAACGACGGCGATGCGTGATGTCTGCACGGTCGGGTCTGCGGGCGGCCGCGTTGCGGCGGACATCGCAGCGTAGCATCGTCGCCATGCCCGCAGCCGCCCGCAAGCCCCGCCTGCTCGTCGACACCCACGTGCGCGTCACCGCGTGGCTGCACATCGCGCTGGCGCTGCTCACGCTCGGCGTCGCCTGCTTCGCGGCGTTCGCCCTCGGGGCCATGACGCTGTGGGGGCAGAGCGCGCATGCCGGGCGCCTGTTCCACGGCGTCGGCGGTGTCGTGCTGCTGGGGCTCGGAATCTTCCCGATCGTCGAGATCGTCGGCGCCGCCAAGCTTCTCGGCGGCAATCCCTCGGGCCGGATCATCACGATGGTGTTCAGCGTGGTCCACCTGCTGAACTTCCCGGTCGGGACGGCGGTCTGCGTCTATTCGTTCTGGGTGCTGATGCGCGATCCACCCAAGCCCCGGCGCGCGCCGGCGCCGGCAGGGGATGGACGGCCGGCATCGGGCGGCGCGCGTCCGGCGTTGCCGGCTGGCGCGACGCCGTCGTCGGCGATGCGTGCACGTCCCGCAAGGCTATCGCCCGCGCCGTCGCGCGAGCCGGCGGCGGGATCGCCGTCATCGTCGGAGGCGCCGCCGCGATTGACGGTCGGCGCCCGACCTCCGGGCTCGGTTCGACCGCAGGCCCGCGCGGGCGCGCCGGCCCTCCCCGCGACGGGCGCACGCTCGTCGATGCCCGGACCCGCTGCGGCGCGACCCGCGGTGCCCGCCCCGGCGCCATCGCCGACTGCGCCTGGCAGGGCGCCCGCATCCACGTCGGCACGATCATCGCCGGCCTCCGGCGCACAGCGTGCCGCCCCCGTCGCGGCGCGCTCGCCGGCCGTCTCCATCCCACGTGCGCCCGTGCCTGCCGCGGCGCGATCGGCGATGGCGCCCGACGGACGATCCTCGGCACCTGCGCCGGCATCGTCGGCGACGGCCGCTGCCTTGCGACCGCCCGTGCCATCCCCGGCCATGCCGCGATCGCCGATGGCGGCGCCCGATGCGCGAGCGCCGACGCCCGCGACGGCGCCGCCTGCCGCCACCAGCGCGCGCGCCCCGGCACCGGCCGAGGCGCCGCCGGCCGACTTCGCACCGACGCGCCCGCTCGAGTTCACGGACCTGACGCCCGCGGCACGGACGCCGGCGACGCGAGCCCCGTCGACCCCGCGTCCGCCGCTTCGCCCGGACATCAAGCCGCAGCCCTGACCCGCCCCCACGTCGGCCCGGCCGACGCCAGCCGCTGTTCGTTGCCGGAGAAGACGGAGCCCGCGATTCGAGCGGTGTCGGTCGCGCCTGCGACGTCGCAGTCCTGACCCGACACGGCGCGCCGCGGCCCGCGTCCGCCGCCACTCGCCCCTGCGGGGGATGGCGGCGAGCGGCAACCCCGCTACGATCCCTTCTCGACCGTGGCGATGCGCCGCCCGGTCGTGTCGCGACGCGACCGCCACAGGCCGTCGCCGTCCAATCGATCCAACCCTTCTTGCACTGGAGCCCGCATGCCCATCGACACCCACGTCCGCATCGCCGCCTGGCTACACATCGTGCTGGGCGCCATCGGCACCTGCGTGCTCGGATTCGTCGGCCTGGCCGTTGGCGTGTTCGGCGCCGCGGTCGGCGCATCGGCGCACGGGGCGAGCGCGGGCGTCCTGGGCTGGATCGCCGGCTTCGGCGTGATGGTGTTCCTGCTGATCCTCGCCTTCCCGGTGCTGGAGCTGGTCGGCGGCGTGATGTTGCTGAACGGCAGCGCCGCGGGTCGCGTGATCACGCTGATCTTCAGCGTGCTGGGCCTGATCAACATCCCCATCGGCACGGCGATCGGCATCTACTCGCTGTGGGCGCTGCTGCGCGAACAGCCGCAGCCGGCCTCGGCGTCCGTGGTGATGCAGCCGGGCGGCGTGCGGCCGTACTGAGGCTGAGGCGCCGACGCCTCGGCGCAGCGGCCAGAAAGCGTCAGCGATACGCGCGATTCCGAATCGCGCTTGTCGCAACGTCCCGGCCCGTGCAGCGGCCGTCGCCGCGCGAAATCTTCCTGCGTGCCCGCCCGCGCGCGACGCGCGAGCCCGCGCTGCGAGCCCATGTCCGCACGCGACGCGCGAGCCCGCGCTCACGTGACGCGCAAGCCCGCGCTGCCAGCCCATGTCTGCACGCGTCGCGCAAGGCGCGCTCAGAGCCCCCGCAGCACCTCGATCGCCTGCTCGATCCGCTCCACCGCGTGGATCGTCAGGCCTTCGATCGGCTTCTTCGGCGCGTTGGCCTTGGGCACGATGGCCACCGAGAAGCCGAGCTTGGCAGCTTCCTTCAGGCGGTCCTGGCCGCGCGGGGCGGGGCGCACCTCGCCGGCCAGGCCCACTTCGCCGAACGCGAGGAAGCCGCGCGGCAGGGCGCGGTTGCGGATCGAGCTCTGGATGGCCAGCAGCACCGCCAGGTCGGCGGCAGGCTCGCTGATGCGCACGCCGCCGACGGCGTTGACGAAGACGTCCTGGTCACCGGTGGACACGCCCGCGTGCCGATGCAGCACCGCCAGCAGCATCGCCAGGCGATCGCGCTCCAGGCCGACGGACAGCCGGCGCGGGCTGGGGCCGCCGGCGTCGACGAGTGCCTGGATCTCGACCAGCATCGGCCGCGTGCCTTCCAGCGTGACCAGCACGCAGCTGCCCGGCACCGGCTCGCCGTGCGTGGACAGGAAGATCGCGCTCGGGTTGGCCACGCCCTTCAAGCCGCGCTCGGTCATCGCGAACACGCCGATCTCGTTGACGGCGCCGAAGCGGTTCTTGAACGCGCGCACCAGGCGGAAGCTGGAGTGGGTGTCGCCCTCGAAGTACAGCACGGTGTCGACGATGTGCTCCAGCACGCGCGGACCAGCCAGGCTGCCGTCCTTGGTGACGTGGCCGACCAGCACGATGGTGGTGCCGCCCGACTTGGCCGTGCGCGTGAGCTGCGCCGAGCATTCGCGCACCTGCGCCACCGAGCCGGGCGCCGACGTGAGCTGCTCGGAGTACAGCGTCTGGATCGAGTCGATGACGCAGAACGCCGGCTGCTCGGACTCGATGGTGGCCAGGATGCGTTCGAGGTTGATCTCGGCCAGCACGCGCACCTGCGCGCCCGGCAGGTCGAGCCGGCGCGAGCGCAGCGCCACCTGCGCGCTCGACTCCTCGCCGGTGACGTAGAGCACCTTCATCTGCGTGGACAGCGCGTCGACCGCCTGCAGCAGCAGCGTGCTCTTGCCGATGCCCGGGTCGCCGCCGATCAGCACGACGCCGCCGGCCACGATGCCGCCGCCCAGCACCCGGTCGAGCTCCTCGATGCCGGTGGGCGTGCGCGCGACGTCGGTGGCGTCGATGTCGGCCAGCGTGGCCACCGGCTGGCTCTTGGCGAGCGACTGGAAGCGGTTCTTCGAGGCGCCGCCCGACGGTTCACTGATGCCTTCCTCCAGCGTGTTCCACGCGGAGCAGTGCGGGCAGCGGCCCAGCCACTTGGGATTCGTGCCGCCGCAGGCGGAGCAGGTGAAGACGGTCTTGGGAGCAGCCATGCGCCTATTGTGGCATCACTGTTGAAATCCACAGGTCGGAAAATCGCGCGATTTCGACCGTGGATGGCGCGGCGACGAACCCGTCAGGCCAGGCGTTTCTCGAAGAACACGTCCGGGTAGGGATCGTCGTTGAAGCGCGGGATCTCGGTCCAACCCGTCCTGCGGTACAGCGCGATCGCCTCGGGCAGCGCGCTGTTGGTGTCCAGGCGCAGCAGCGGCAGGCCGAGCGCGCGCGCGGCGTCCTCCACGGCGTCCATCAGGCGGCGCGCCAGCCCCAGGCCGCGCGCCGCGGGCGACACCCACAGCCGCTTGACCTCCGCCGGCTGCGTGCCGCCGTTCTTGAGGCCGACGCAGCCGACGGGCAGCCCGTCCGACCACGCGAGCAGGAACGCGCCGCGCGGCGGCTGCATGTCGTCGGCGTCGGGGTCGCGCGACAGCGAGACGTCGAAGCCCGCCCGGAACCTGCGGCCGAGCTCGTCGTAGTAGGCCTGCAGGCAGGCGCGCGCCGGCGCGCCGCGCGGGTCGGCCTGCTCGATGGCGATGCGGTCGCGCTGCAGGGCGACGGCGACCAGGTCCATCGCCGCGAGCAGCGCCTCGGGGTGCGGATGGCGCGCCAGGATCGCGTCGGCGCGCGCGTCGGACAGCCTCTCGTAGGCGCGGAACTCACGCTTGCCCGCGGCCGTGAGTCGCACGACGCGGCGGCGCGCGTCCTGCGGATGCGCCACCGTCTCGACCAGGCCTTCCTCCTCCAGCGAGCGCAGCAGGCGGCTGGCCAGGCCGGAATCGAGGCCCAGAGAATCGCGCAGGCGGCCGACGTCGGTGATGCCGCGGCCGACCGAGTTGAGGATGCGCGCCGCGCCGAGCGGGCGCCCGCGCCCGAGGAAGGAGGTGTCCAGCGCGCCGACTTCCACGGTGACGGCGCGGTTGAATCGGCGGACACGGGCGATCGCGGTGGGTTCCATGATGTCTGACTTTAGTCAGAGATTTGCCGCGCGTCAACGATCGATCCGCGACCAAAGCCCCCACCGCCGGGAGCGGCCCCGTCGGCTTCCTAGAATTTCCCCTGCCCGCGCTCCGGCGCGCGGGCCGGCCCAGGGACGACTCCGGCGCCGCATCCATCGGGGACGGCCCCATTCGCAAGGAAACGGAGCTCCCCATGAACTGGATCGTCCTCGTCGTCGCCGGCCTGTTCGAGATCGGCTGGGCCGTCGGGCTGAAATACGCCGACGGGTTCACGCGCCTGTGGCCGTCGGCGATCACCGTGGTCGCGATGGTGGTCAGCGTCGTGCTGCTCGGGTGGGCCGCGCGCAGCCTGCCGCTGGGCACGGCGTACGCGGTGTGGGTGGGCGTCGGCGCCGTGGGCACGGCCGTCGTGGGCATGCTGCTGTTCGGCGAGCCGGCGACCCTCGCGCGGCTGCTGAGCCTGACGCTGGTGGTGGCCGGCATCGTCGGGCTGAAGCTGGCGTCGTCGGGCTGAACCGCGGCGCATGCGGGCTTCGGCCGCTGCGTAGACTGGCCGCATGAGCACCATTCCCGTCGATCCGAAATCCGCCTTCTCCGATCCGTCCGCGATCGCCTCGTACGCCGACCGCACGCGCCGCCTCGTGCCCGGCTGGGACGACCTGCAGAAGATGACGACGCTGCTGGTGGCCGAGCGCGCGCCCGGCGACGCCCGCATCCTCGTCGTGGGCGCCGGCGGCGGCGCCGAGCTGGCGGCGCTCGCGCGCGCGAACGCGGGCTGGCGCTTCGTCGGCGTCGACCCGTCGGCGCCGCTGCTGGACATGGCGCGCGCGACGCTGGGGCCGCTGGCGTCGCGCGTCGCGTTCCACGAGGGCTACGTCGCCACTGCCGACGCGGGCCCGTTCGACGCCGCCACCTGCCTGCTGACGATGCACTTCGTGCCGCACGCCGAGCGCCTGCCGACGCTGCGCGAGATCTATCGCCGCCTGAAGCCCGGCGCGCCGTTCGTGATGGCGCACATGAGCTTTCCGCAGGCGCCGGACGAGCGCGAGACCTGGCTGGCGCGCTACGCCGCGTTCGCCATCGCGTCCGGCGTCGATCCCGACGCCGCCCGCCGCGCGGCCGCCACCATCGGCACCACGCTGCCGCTGGTCGCGCCCGACGACGAGGAGGCGCTGCTCGCGCAGGCCGGCTTCGGCGAGACGCGGCTGTTCTACGCCGGCCTCGCGTTCCGCGGCTGGGTCGCACGGGCCTGAGCGCGCCGCGCGACCGCGAGGCGCCGTTAGGATGACGGCATGACCGACCTCACGCTCCGCCACGCCTCGCTGGACGACCTCGACCAGCTCGCCCCGCTGTTCGACGCCTACCGCCGCTTCTACGAGCAGCCCGGCGACGTCGCGCGCGCCAGCGCCTTCCTGCACGAGCGCCTGGAGCGCGGCGAGTCCACGATCCTCGTGGCCGAGGACGCCGGCCAGCTGCTGGGCTTGTGCCAGCTGTACCCGACGTGGTGCTCGGTGGCGGCGGCGCGCGTGTTCATCCTGTCGGACCTGTTCGTCGACCCGGTCGCCCGCCGCGGCGGCGTCGGCCGCGCGCTGATGCGGGCCGCGCGGGACTTCGGCCGCCAGGCGGGCGCGGCGCGCCTGGACCTGCAGACCGCGCACACCAACACGAAGGCGCAGGCGCTGTACGAATCGGAGGGCTGGACGCAGGACACCGTGTACCGCACCTACAGCCTGGCGCTGGACAACGAGCCTGAAACACGCTGAACGTGCGCGCGTCGCGACATTCGTTCATCATGTCGGGCCATTCCCGAAAGCTCCCATGACCCTCGCCACCTGGATCACCTTCTTCCTCGCCTGCTGGGCGATCAGCCTGTCGCCGGGCCCCGGCGCCATCGCAGCGATGACGGCCGGGCTCAACCAGGGCTTCAAGCGCGGATACTTCACGGTGCTGGGCCTGGTGCTGGGCATCTGGACGCAGATGATCATCGTGGTCATCGGCCTGGGCGCGATCATCAAGGCGTCGGAGACAGCGTTCACCGCGATGAAGTTCCTCGGCGCGGCCTACCTGATCTGGGTCGGCATCTCGCAGTGGCGCTCCAGCGACAAGCCGATGGTGGCGGCGTCGAACGACGCGCCGGTGCTCACGCGCAAGCAGCTGGTCGTGCGCGGCTGGGCGATCAACGCGACGAATCCCAAGGGCACGATCTTCATGCTCGCGGTGGTGCCGAACTTCGTCGACCTGGCGCACCCGCTGCTGCCGCAGTACCTGATCATCATGATGTCGCTGTCGTTCACCGACCTCGTGGTGATGGCCGGCTACGTGGCGCTCGCCGCCAAGGTGCTTCACGCGCTGCGCGAGCCGCACCACCTGCGCGTGATGAACCGCGCGTTCGGCGGCCTGTTCGTCGTCGCCGGCAGCCTGCTGGCCACGTTCCGCCGCACGGCCTGAGCGGGGGGCCGGATGAGCGCCGACACCCTCGTCATCCTCACCGGCGCATCGCGCGGGCTGGGCCAGGGCATCGCGGCCCAGTACCTCGCGCAGGGCGCGTTCGTGCTGGGCCTGGCGCGCCACCACGCCACCGAGCTGAAGGCCGGCGACACCTTCGAGCAGTGGCCGGTCGACCTGTCCGACCCGCTGCCCGTCGCCGCGCGGCTGGGCGCGTGGCTCGCCGAGTTCGAGGCGCGCGCCGGCGGCCGGCCGCCCGCCAAGGCGCGGCTGATCCACAACGCGGCGATGCTCAGCGAGCCGGGCGACATCGCCGGCAGCGACCCCGCCGGCCTGGCGCAAAGCCTGCGCATCGGCCTGGAGGCGCCCGTCGCGCTGACCGCCGCCTTCCTGCGCGCGACGGCGCACTGGTCGGGCGCCGACCGCCGCGTGCTGTTCGTGTCCTCGGGCCTGGGCCGCCGCGCGATGGCCGGCAGCGCCGCGTACTGCGCGCAGAAGGCCGGACTCGACCACTTCGCGCGCGCCCTGGCGCTCGAGGAGCAAGGGCGGCCCGGCGGCGCGCGCGTGGCGTCGGTGGCGCCGGGCATCATCGACACCGACATGCAAAAGCAGCTGCGCGGCGCCGACCCGCAGCGCTTCCCCGAGCGCGCGCGCTTCGACGAGTTCCACCGCAGCGGCGCCCTCGACTCCCCGGCCACCGCCGCGGGCAAGCTGATCGCGCTGCTGGAGCGCGACGACTACGGCGCCAATCCCGTGGCGGACGTGCGCGGCTGACCAGGGCGCCAGCCTGCGAGCCGGACCGCGTCGACCGCAAGGCGCCAACCGCATGTCCTCCTGCGACTGCGCGCAGGATGCCCGGGCAGGCCCGACTCAGTCGACCACGCGCACCGGCACGCGCAGCGCCAGCGCGCACATCAGCTCGTAGCCGATCGTGCCGGCCGGCTTGGCGATCTCGTCGATCGGCAGCAGGCTGCCGTGCGGGCCGTGGCCCCACAGCGTCACCTCGGAGCCGAAGCCGGCGTCGGGCACGGGGTCGAGGTCGACGGTGATCATGTCCATCGACACGCGGCCGACGATGCGCGTGCGCACGCCGTCCACCAGCACCGGCGTGCCGGTGGGCGCGTGGCGCGGGTAGCCGTCGGCGTAGCCGCAGGCCACCACGCCGATGCGCAGCGGGGCGTCGGCGGTGAAGGCACTGCCGTAGCCGACGGTGTCGCCGGGCTGCAGCTGCTGCAAGCCGATGATGCGGCTGCGCAGCGTCATCGCGGGGCGCAGCTTCCAGTCGGCGATCGTGCGTTCCGGGTAGTCGGGCGCGCTGCCGTAGCTCATGATGCCGGCGCGCACCCAGTCGCCCGCGACTCGCGGCGGCTGGGCCAGCGCGTCGGCGCCGTGGCGCAGCGTGGCGGCGCTGTTGGCGAGCGTGCGTTCGCCGGCCATGTCGGCGGTGGCGGCGTCGAAGACGGCCAACTGGTGTGCCACGCCGCGGGCGGCGTCGGCGTCCGAGAAGTGCGTCATCAGCGAGATCTCGTCGACCTGCGGCAGCAGCTCCAGCCGCGCGCGGGCGCCGCGGAACGCGGTGGGCGTGAATCCGAGGCGGTTCATGCCGCTGTTCAACTTGAGGAAGACCCTGTGCGGCGTGTGGGTCTTGTGCTCGGCGAGCCAGTCGATCTGCTGCTCGCAGTGCACCGCGTGCCACAGGCCCAGGCGCGAGCACAGCTCGAGGTCGCGCTGCTCGAAGCAGCCTTCCAGCATCAGGATGGGGCCGCGCCAGCCGAGGTCGCGGATGCGCTGCGCCTCGTCGAAATCGAGCATCGCGAAGCCGTCGGCGCTGCGCAGGCCTTCGAACGCGCGCTCGATGCCGTGGCCATAGGCGTTGGCCTTGACCACCGCCCAGACGCGGGCGTCGGGCGCGGCCTCGCGGGCCCGGCCGATGTTGTGAGCAAGCGCTTCGGTGTGGATGAGGGCTTCGATGGGACGCGGCATGCACCGATTCTGCCAGCGGCGGCGCGGCCGGCGGAACGTGTCGACGTCGGGCGCGGCGGGTGGCCGCGGCGGCGGCGTAGGGGGAGTTTGTCGCTTGCCTTGGCGGGCGGCGGAACGGGCGTTCGTCACGCAGGTGACAGGTTGCCGCATGCTATAAAGCCGCTCGCCCTTTGGAGAGATTCCCAGGCGCGGGCCTCCAGGGTGGTCTCGACGCCGACGATGCCGTACGAATGAAAAGAGGTTTCTACACCATCATGTCGGCGCAGTTCTTCAGCTCGCTGGCGGACAACGCATTGTTCGTTGCCGCCGTCGAGATGTTGAAAAGCGCCGGCGCGCCGGCCTGGCAGAGGACGGCGCTCGTACCCATGTTCGCGCTGTTCTACGTCGTCCTGGCGCCGTTCCTCGGCGCGTTCTCCGACGCGGTGCCCAAGGGGCGCGTGATGTTCTACGGCAACGCGCTCAAGGTGGTCGCGTGCCTGATGATGCTTTACGGCAGCCACCCGCTGATCGCGTACGCGTTCGTGGGCCTGGGCGCGGCGGCGTACTCGCCCGCCAAGTACGGCATCCTCACCGAGCTGCTGCCCACGTCGCAGCTGGTCAAGGCCAACGGCTGGATCGAGGGCCTGACCATCCTGTCCATCATCCTGGGCGTGGGCCTGGGCGGCCAGCTGATCGGGCCGCGGCTGTCGCCCTACCTGCTGTCCGTGCACATCCCCTTCATCGACTTCGGCGTGCACTCGCCGGCGCAGGCCACCGTGGCGTTCATGGTGCTGCTGTACATCATCGCCGCGGCGTTCAACCTGCGCATCCCGCGCACCGACGCCGTGCTGGAGCCGTTCACCGGCCGCGTCGCCGAACTCGTGCGCGACTTCAGCCAGTGCAACGCCCGCCTGTGGGACGACAAGCTGGGCCAGATCTCGCTGGCCACCACCACGCTGTTCTGGGGCGTCTCGGGCAACCTGCGCTACCTCGTGCTCGCCTGGGCCGGCGTGGCGCTGGCCTTCGACACGCCGCACGCCACGCTGCTGCTGCTGCTGGTGGGCCTGGGCACCGCGGCCGGCGCGGTGATCGCCTCGGTGACCGTGCGCCTGGTGCACGCCACGCGCGTGATCATGCTGGGCGCCGCGCTCGGCGTCTCGGTGATCGCGATCAACGGCATGCACAGCGTCTGGGTGGCCGGGCCGTTCCTGGTCGTGCTGGGCGCGATCGGCGGCTTCATGGTCGTGCCGATGAACGCGCTGCTGCAGCACCGCGGCCACAACCTGATGGGCTCGGGCCGCTCGATCGCGGTGCAGAACTTCAACGAGCAGGCCGCCATCCTGGGCCTGGGCGCGTTCTATTCGGCGCTCACGCGCGGCGGCCTGTCGGTGTTCGGCTCGATCGCGATCTTCGGCATCTTCGTCACGTTCACGAGCTGGCTGATCTGGCGCTGGCACCGGCGCAACCTGGTGGAGCACCGCGAGGAAGTCGAAGAGCTGATGGCGATCGCCCGCAGCGATTCGCACTGATCCGATGACGGCCCTCGCACCGCGGCGCGGCGCCGCGGGACCGGTGCTCGCGCTGCTGGTCAACGCCTTCACCTGGGGCGTGTCCTGGTGGCCGTTCCGCCAGCTGCAGGCGATGGGCCTGCATCCGCTGTGGGCCACCACCCTCATCTACGTGCTGTCCGCGCTGGCGATCCTGGCCTGGCGGCCGTCGGCGCTGCGCCAGTTCCTCGGCCATCCGGCGCTGTGGCTGATCTTCGTGGGCTCGGGCGTCACCAACGCCACCTTCAACTGGGCGGTGAGCATCGGCGACGTCGTGCGCGTGGTGCTGCTGTTCTACCTGATGCCGCTGTGGTCGCTGCTGCTGGCGCGCGTGATCCTCAAGGAGAAGCTGACGCCCAGCGCGCTCGTGCGGGTCGCGATGGCGCTGGCCGGCGCGGCGCTGGTGCTGTCGCACGGCGGCACGTCGGCGGCCGGCGGCGCGCCGCGCGGCGGCCTGCTGCCCGATGCGCTGGCCCTGCTGGGCGGCCTCGCGTTCGCGCTGAACAACGTGATGCTCAAGCGCGAGTCGGCGCAGCCCGAGGAAGGCCGCGCGCTGGCGATGTTCCTGGGCGGCGCGGTGGTGGCCAGCGTCTCCGCGCTGACGCTGTCGGCCGGCGGCGGCGCCGGCGTGCAGTGGCCGCTGGCGTCGGTGCAGTGGGTGCTGCCGGCGGTCGGCCTGGCGCTGGTGTTCATGGCGTCCAACCTGTGCCTGCAGTACGGCGCGGCGCGGCTGTCGGCCGCGGCCACCGCGGTGGTGATGCCCTGCGAGGTGCTGTTCGCGGCGCTGACCTCCGCCTGGTGGGGCGGCGCCGCGCTGCACGCGAACGTGCTGGCGGGCGGCGCGCTGATCCTGGCCGCGACGCTGGCCAGCGTCCTCGAGAAGCGCTGAATCGCCTGTTGTTTCGCGTTCACGCGCATGCCGCGACGGCGCGCGCCGATCTACCATCGCGATCCTCACCTCCAGGAGCGCCCATGGCCGCCAAGACGCTTTACGACTTCTCCGCCAACTCGATCCAGGGCCAGCCGGCCGACTTCGGTTCGCAGCGCGGCAAGGTCTTCCTGATCGTCAACACCGCCAGCAAGTGCGGCTTCACCCCGCAGTTCGCGGGCCTGGAGCAGCTGGCGTCCGACTACAAGGAGCGCGGCCTGGTGGTCGTCGGCTTCCCGTGCAACCAGTTCGGCCACCAGGATCCGGGCGCGAACTCCGAGATCGAGAGCTTCTGCCAGCTCAACTACGGCGTCACGTTCCCGATGATGGAGAAGGTGGACGTCAACGGCGCCAAGGCGCACCCGCTGTGGAAGTGGCTCAAGTCCGAGAAGCCCGGCGTGCTGGGCACCGAGGCGATCAAGTGGAACTTCACCAAGTTCCTGGTCGGCAAGGACGGCCACGTCATCAAGCGCTTCGCGCCGAACGACGAGCCCGACAAGCTGCGCAGCGACATCGAGTCCGCGCTGACGGCCTGACGCCTACGCATCGGCCGGCGTCGGCCAGCGCATGATCTCGAGCGCCCGGTAGCGCCGCTGCACCCAGCCGCGCGCGGCCCATTGCGCCAGCCACTCGTTGGCGGTCTGGCGCGACACGTTGGCCCGCGTGGCCAGCTCCTCCTGCGTGAGCTGCATCGTCCACGGGCCGGGGCCCACCGGCGTGGCGCGGCCCTCGCGGCGCAGGTGCTGCAGCGCCAGGCACAGGCGCTCTTCGGCGCCGCGGTGGCGCGCGGCCTCCAGCAGCTTGAGCGTGCCGTCGTAGCGGCGCGCGAACTCGCGCATCAGCGCCCGCGCGAAGCCGGGCACCTCGTCCATCAGCCACGCGTAGGCCGTCGGACCGATCACCAGCAGCCGCGTGGGCTCCAGCGCCAGCGCCTCGTAGGTCGACGGCAGCCCCGTCACGAACGACGCCAGGCCGAACGTGCGCCCGGCCTCGACGTTCTCCACCACCGAAGTCTGCCCCTGCGCGTTCGAGAAGCGCGACTCGATGCACCCCGCCAGCACGCCGAACAGCGCGGGCGTGGCGTCGCCCTGCGCGAACAGCGTGGCGCCGGCGCCGAGCTTGCGGCTGCGCAGGCGCGATTCGGCGTCGGCCCACTGGCCGTCGCGCCAGGCGATGTCGGGAAAGTTGAGGTCGAACAGGGCGCGGGCATCCATGTCCCACATTGTCGGGTAGCTGACAATTTGCGGCGCGCGGCAGGACTACGCTGAAGCCATCGCAACCCGTCGACCACGATCCCATGACCGCCGACCACGACCCCGTCGCCATCGCCCGGCTGCAGAAGCAGTTCGCCCAGTTCGCGGCCCACTCGCTGCAGGACGAGCCGCTGTACCGGGCGATCGCCGAGCTGGTCGCGCGGCACGCCGGCTGGGTCGAGCTGCTGGCCGCCGCGCCGCCGACGCAGCGCTGGGCCCGGCTGTGGTTCGCGGCGCTGCAGGATCGCCTGCTGGCGCTCGTCGAGGCCGGCGAGCGCCCGCCGCTGGCGGACTACTTCCCCGGCGCCGCCGCGGCGCGCGCGCCCGATGCGGCGCTGGCCCAGCACCTGGGCGCGTTCATCGACGACCAGCGCGACGCGATGCGCGAGTCGATCGCCACGCGCAACACGCAGACCAACGAGATCGGCCGCTGCGCGGTGCTGTGGCCGGTGTTGCAGTCGCTGGTGGCGGCGACCGGCAACCCGCGCATCGCGCTGCTGGACGTCGGCTGCAGCGCCGGCCTGAACCTGGGCGTCGACCACTGGCGCTACCGCTGGGTCGACGATGCGACGGGCGCCACCGTCGCCACGACGCCGGCCTCGCGTGACGCGCGCGCGCCCGAGATCGCGTGCCGCCTGCTCGCGGGCACGCGCGCGAGCGCCGTCACCAGCGACGCCATGCCGCACATCGTGACGCGCGCCGGCATCGACCTGGCGCCCGTCGCCGTCGACGACCCGGTCGAGGTGCGCTGGCTGCGCGCCTGCCTGTGGCCGGGCGACGTCGACCGCCGCGCGCGCTTCGACGCGGCGGTCGAGATCGCGCGCTCGCAGCCCTGGCCGCTGCGCGCGTGCACCGACGCCGCGGCGGCGATCGACGCGTGGCTGGACACGCTGCCGCCCGACGTCACGCCCGTCGTCTTCAACAGCTGGGTGCTGGCTTACTTCGACGAGCCGCTGCTGCGCCGCCATGTCGACCGTCTGCTGGCCCGGGTCGCCGGCCGCGGCGTGTGCTGGATCAGCGCCGAGGACCCGGCGCAGTCGCGCACCTGGTGGCCCGGCAAGCCCGACACCGCCGCCGACACGCTGCCCAACTCGACCGCGTGGACGCTGGCCCGCCCCGACGGCCGCGGCGGCGTCGCGTGGTCGCTGGCGGCCACGTCGCATGCCCATGGTCGCTGGATGCTTTGCGAAGGGTGAGTTCGAGGGCCTGGCCGATAATCGACGACCGTCCCTCCAACCGAGCCACCGCCCCATGTTTGAGCACATCGAGCCCTTCGCCGGCGATCCGATCCTGTCCCTGAACGAGGATTTCCAGAAGGATCCGCGCCCGAACAAGATCAACCTGTCGATCGGCATCTACTTCGACGACGAGGGCCGCATCCCCGTGCTCGACTGCGTGCGCAAGGCCGAGGGCCTGCTGCTGGACAAGGGCGGCGCCAAGCCCTACCTGCCCATCGAGGGCAACGCCGACTTCCGCCGCGGCGTGCAGACGCTGCTGTTCGGCGCCGGCTCGCAGGCCGTGGCCGAAGGCCGCGTCGTCACGCTGCAGACCGTGGGCTCCAGCAGCGCGCTGAAGGTCGGCGCCGACTTCATCAAGCGCTGGTTCCCCGACTCGGGCGTGTGGGTCAGCGACCCGACCTGGGACAACCATCGCTCGATGTTCGAGGGCGCCGGCGTCAAGGTCTCGACCTACCCGTACTACGACGCGGCCACCGGCGGCCTGAAGTTCGACGCGATGCTGGCGGCGCTGTCCGATCTGCCCGCGCGCAGCGTCGTGCTGCTGCACGCGTGCTGCCACAACCCGACCGGCGTCGACCTGACGCCCGCGCAATGGCAGGCGCTGATCCCGGTGCTGAAGTCGCGCCAGCTGCTGCCGTTCCTGGACATCGCCTACCAGGGCTACGGCGACGGCATCGACGAGGACGCCTACGCGATCCGCGCGCTGGCCGACGCGGGCTTGTCGTTCTTTTGCGCCAACTCGTTCTCCAAGAGCATGAGCCTGTACGGCGAGCGCGCCGGCGGCCTGAGCCTGTGCGCGCCGAGCGCCGCCGAGGCGCAGCTCGCGTTCGGGCAGCTCAAGGCGACCGTGCGCCGCAACTACTCCAGCCCGTCCATCCACGCCGGCGGCGTCGTCGCCACCGTGCTGGACACGCCGGCCCTGCGCGAATCCTGGGTCAACGACGTCAACGCGATGCGCACCCGCATCAAGGCCATGCGCCGGACGCTGCACGACGTGCTCGTGGCCAAGGTGCCCGGCCGCGACTTCGGCTACTTCCTGACCCAGCGCGGCATGTTCAGCTACACGGGCCTGTCCGCCGCCCAGGTCGACCGCCTGCGCGAGGAATTCGGCGTCTACCTGATCCGCTCGGGCCGCATGTGCGTGGCCGGGCTGAACACGCGCAACGTCGAGGCGACGGCCAACGCGATGGCGGCCGTGCTCTGACGCAGGAGGCACTCCGCGCGCAGCCGCGGAATGCACGCTTGGGGGCCGCGTCACCCGCCGCGTTGGATCCTGCGACTTCGCGCAGGATGGCACTTGGTGGGCGCGATGCGGCAACGGCGTGTCACGCGAAGCGTCCACCCCGTCATCCTGCGCGGAGCGAGGCGGCGACGCAGGATCCACGCATCGCGGGCTAGTGCCTGACCATCGGCTGGCGCGCCGCTGCCTCCACCAGCAGGCCGCGCAGCCAGCGGTGCGCGGGGTCGTCGTCCTTGCGCAGGTGCCACACCATCTCGACGTTGACCGAGGCCAGCGCCAGCGGCAGCGGCTTCTGCACCAGCCGATGTTCGGCGCCCGTGGCTGGCAGGAACTGGCGCGGCAGCACGGTCAGCAGGTCGGAGCGCGCGACCACGCTGCCGGCGGTGGCGAACTGGTTGACGGTCAGCACGATGCGGCGCTGACGGCCCAGCGTGGCGAGCGCCTCGTCGACGAAGCCGTGCGCGCGGCCCGAGAACGTCACCAGCAGGTGGTGCGCCTCGACGAAGGTGTCCAGCGTCAGCTCCTGGCCGGCCAGCGGGTGGTCGCGCCGCATCACGCAGACGTACTCGGTCGCGTAGAGCTGGCGGTGGTGCAGCGTGGCGTCGCCCCCCTGCGCGACGATGGCCGCGATCGCGTTCGGGAAGTAGCCGACGGCCAGGTCGGCGTCGGCTTCCTCGACCAGCCGGCGCGGGTCGCGGGTGGTCAGTGGCAGGGTGCGGATGTTGGCCAGCGCGCGCTGGCCCTCGATCGCCGAGATCAGGTACGGCAGCAGCATGGCGGCGGTGGCGTCGGCCATGGCGATGCTGAAGGTGGCGGCGTCGCGGGCGGGGTCGAAGTCGGGCGGCGACAGCGCGCCCTGCAGCTGCGCCAGCGCGGCGCGCACCTGCGGCCACAGCAGCTCGGCGCGCGCCGTGGGGCGCATGCCGTGGGCGGTGCGGTGGAGCAGCTCCTCGCCCACCGCCACATGCAAGCGCTTCAGCGCGTGGCTGGCCGCCGGCTGGGTCATCGCGAGGCGGTCGGCGGCCCGCGTGAGGCTGCCTTCGGCCATCACGGCGTCGAAAACGCGCAGCAAGTTGAGGTCCAGCGTGCGGAAGTTCACGGATGGCGACCGTCGAGCAAGATATAAATATCAAGCATATCTCGAATGCCCAACATTCATTGGAGTATCAGAGGGAAAACCCCTACAGTTCTTCCATCGCACCTTACCGAGGTGCTCTTGCAGGGACTCACATCATGACCACCATCACTTCCGGTACCTACGGCCACCAACCGATCTTCTCTGGCGCGATCCGCCAGCTGGTCTCGGGCCTGTTCTCCTCGTCGCGCTCGGCCCGCAAGCCGGCCGCCGCCACCATCGTCCGCCCCGCCAGCACGTTCCGTGTGCGCGTGCGCGAAGCCAACGAAGTGCGCGAACTGGCGCGCAGCGTCGAGCTGCACTCGCCGGGCTTCGCCGCCGACCTGTACGCGGCCGCGTCGCGTCACGAAGGCTACGACGACTGAGACGACCTGCTGACGGCTCCGGCACGCCCTTGCGGCGCGTCGAGGCCGGCCGGGTACTGTCGTCCCGGGCTCGACGCCGGCTCGCGTGAGCCGCCGCGTCGGGAGACGAACGTTCCGTGCCGCCAGGGAGTTGGCGCCGTCGTCTCCTACCGCTTTTCCACGATCGTGGGCACCAGTCGCAGCGCGGCGCGGACACGTTCCGCCGCGCTCCTGGCCTCGTCCCGCGACGTGTAGGGCCCCGCCTGCAGCTTGTTGAGGCCGCGGTCGCTGAAGACCGCCAGCAGCGGGGCCAGCCAGGGCTGCTCGTCGATCAGCTTGTGCTGGAAGTCGAGCGCGCCGTCGCGCTGCTTGAACGCGCCCAGCTGCAGCCACCAGCCGATGCCGGCGGTGGTGTCGGCGCGGGTGCGCTCGTCGGGCTTGTCCGCGGGCCTAGGGCCCGCCACCACCGTCTCGCTGATCGTCGTCACCGTGCCCGGCACTGCCGCGGCGGCGTCGACGGCCGCTGCCGCGCCGAGGTCCACCCCCGGCGTGCTCGTGGGCGACTGCGGCACGGCCATCACGCCCGCGTCGACGCCGGGCCGCGACGCATCGGCCGCCGCCTTGGCAACGACGTCGTTCGCGGACAGCGGCAGCGCGACCGGGCCCGATGCCGCCGGCGCGGCGACCGCGCGCGGCCGGCTCGCGCCGGGGCGCGACATGGGCACCGTCTTGTCGAGGTCGCCCACGGCCACGGCCGTCGGCGCCTCGCCCGGCGAGCCCTTCCTGAAGGCCGCGCCGGTGCGGATGTCGTCGGACGTGATGCGCGTGACCTCCACCGGCGCCACCCCGTTGAGCACGCCCAGCTTCATCGCCGCGGTGTACGACAGGTCGATCACGCGGCCCGGCGAGAACGGGCCACGGTCGTTCACGCGCACGATCACTTCCTTGCCGTTGGCCGGGTTGCGCACGCGGGCGTAGCTGGGGATCGGCAGCGTCTTGTGCGCGGCCGTCATCGCGTACATGTTGTAGGCCTCGCCGCTGGCCGTGCGCCTGCCGTGGAACCTCTTGCCGTACCACGACGCCAGGCCCTTCTCGGTGAGCGCACGGTCGTCGGTCAGCGGCGTGTAGGTCTTGCCGCCGATCTCGTACGGCTTGTTGGGGCCGCCGTTGCGGATGTTCTCGATCTGCGGTACCGCGTCGGGCACGGCGTCGAGGTTGGCCGGCGGATGCGCCTCGGGGCCGTCGCGATCCGCGTTGCCGGGCGGCAGGCGCGATACGTTGCCGGGGCCGGGCGCGGTGGGTGTCGTCTGGCAGGCGGCCAGCACGGCCAGCAGCAGCGCCGACGCCGCGACGCGCAGCGACGCCGTCACTGAGATCGAGGTTAGCGGAAGAGGTCGGTCACGATCCGGCATTCGTCGAGGCAGATGGCCCTGGCGGGCTCGGCACCCGGGAGGACGGCCCGGCGCAAGGGGAGCTTACACCGAGGCCGCGACACGCCGGCGCCCACTCCCCCGCCATCGTGCGATGTGTTTCAATCCCTTGCACACCCATGAGCGGGCAAATCCATGCGCCGCCGACGCGAGGACGATCCGCATGACTTCGAAGCTTCGCCGCCCCGCGCTGCGTCTCGCCGCGGCCGTCGCCGCGGCCGCCAGCCTGGCGGCCGGCGCGGCCGTCATCCCGCCCGGCACGCCACTCGCCGCGAAGCAGGAGCTCATCCGCAGCAACGGCACGGAGCCGGAGTCGCTGGATCCGCAGCTGATCGAGTCGACCAACGCCTTCAACATCCTCATCGACCTGTTCGAGGGGCTCACCGCGCTGGACAACCATGCCAAGGTCGTGCCGGGCGTGGCCGAATCGTGGACGCAGGTCGACGCGACGACCTGGGTCTTCAAGCTGCGCAAGGACGCGCGCTGGTCCAACGGCGAGCCGGTGATGGCGGCGGACTTCGTCTACGGCTGGCGCCGCCTGGTCGACCCGAAGAACGCCGCGCCGCTCGGCTCCACGATGGGGGCGTACGTCCTCAACGGCGTGGCGATCACGCAGGGCAGGATGCCTGTCGCCGCGCTCGGCGTGCGCGCCATCGACGCCGGCACGCTCGAAGTCAAGACGCCCGGCCCGCTGCCGTTCCTGCCCTACCTGCTGGCCAACGTGCAGTTCAGCCCCGTGCCGCAGGCCGTCGTCGAGAAGTACGGCCGCGAGTGGACCAAGCCCGGGAATCTCGTCGGCAACGGCGCGTTCGTGCTCAAGGAGTGGCTCGTCAACAGCAAGGTGGTCGAGGAGAAGAACCCGAAATACTGGGATGCGGCCAACGTCGTCCTCACGCGTGTCACCTGGCTGCCGGTGGAGGACACCAACGCCGACCTCAAGCTGTACCAGTCCGGCGAGGAGGACATGATCTTTCGCACGCCGCCCGGCGCGTACGAATCGCTGAAGGCGCAGTACCCGAAGGAGATGCACGTCAGCGCGATGATCGCGCTGCGCTTCTGGGCGCTGAACAACCGCGACCCGCTGCTCAAGGACGTGCGGGTGCGCAAGGCGCTGTCGATGGTGATCGACCGCGAGATCCTGGCCGCCAAGGTGACCGCAGACGGCCAGACGCCGGCCTACGGCCTGACGATCAAGGGCAGCGAGGGCGTCGACCCGGTGCGCTACGAATGGGCCGACTGGACTATGGACAGGCGCGTGGCCGAGGCGCGCAAGCTGCTGGCCGAGGCCGGCGTCAAGCCCGGTACGCGGCTGAAATACGCGTACAACACCAGCGACTATCACAAGAAGCTGGCGCTGTTCACGGCCGCGGAGTGGAAGACCAAGCTGGGCCTGGACACCGAGATGGAGGCGATGGAATTCAAGGTGCTGATCCATCGACGCGAGAGCGCGGAGTACCAGGTCGCCCGCCACGCGTGGATCCCCGGCTATGCCGACATCACGGGGCTGCTGGTGCTGGTCGAATGCGGCAACGACGCCAACGACAACAAGAGCTGCAGCCGCACCGGCGACGACCTGATGCACCAGGCCGCGGCGCTGTCCGACCCGGTCAGGCGCAAGGCGCTGCTGACCCAGGCGGTGCGCGCCGAGATGGACGACTACCCGCTGATCCCGCTGCTGCAGATGTCGCTGCCGCGGCTGGTCAAGCCGTGGATCGGCGGCTACGACGACGCCAACGACCAGGACGCCTTCCGCAGCAAGGACTTCTACGTGATCCGCCACTGAACCGGCGGGTAAGCACATGCCGGCGGGCGCAGGTGGGCCCCTATACTGGCCCGCGACCTTTCACGCGCCGCGCACGGAGTCCTTCGCAATGATCACGCTCGCTCGAGCCCTCGCCCTGTCGGCCCTGGCGCTGGCCGCCGCCTCCCAGGCCGCGACGATTCCGCCCGGCACGCAGCTCGCGGCCAGGCAGGAGATGGTGCGAAACAACGGCGCGGAGCCCGAGTCGCTCGACCCGGCCTACATCGAGTCGGTGAACGCCGGCGAGATCACGCGCGACCTGTTCGAGGGCCTGACCTCCAGCGACCACCACAGCAACGTCGTGCCCGGCGTGGCCGAGTCGTGGAAGCAGGTCGACGCCACCACCTGGGTGTTCAAGCTGCGCAGGAACGCGGTGTGGTCGAACGGCCAGCCCGTCACCGCCGAGGACTTCGTCTACTCGTGGCGCCGCTTCCTCGACCCGAAGACGGCCGCCAAGATCGCGACGACGTACGCGGTCTACCTCGCCAACGGCATGGAGGTCGTCAACGGCAAGAAGCCCGTCACCGAGCTGGGCGTGCGCGCGGTCGACAAGCAGACGCTCGAAGTCAAGACCGCCGGCCCGGTGCCGTTCCTGCCGTCCGTCGTGTCGGTGGCGCAGTACGCGCCGCAGCCCAGGGCGACGGTCGAGAAGTTCGGCAAGGACTGGACGAAGCCGGGCAACATGGTCAGCAACGGCGCGTTCGTGCTCAAGGACTGGCAGGTCAACAGCAAGGTCGTCATCGAGAAGAACGCCACGTACTGGGACGCCGCCAACGTGCAGCTGACGCGCGTCACGTTCCTGTGCGTGGAGGACGGCAACGCCGACCTCAAGCTGTACCAGTCCGGCGAGGAGGACTTCATGCAGCAGATCGCGCCGGGCTCGTACAACGCGCTCAAGGCGCAGTACCCGGCCGAGATGCACAACGGGCCGCTGCTGGGCCTGCGCTTCTACGCGCTCAACAACGACGACCCGCTGCTCAAGGACGTGCGCGTGCGCAAGGCGCTGTCGATGGTGATCGACCGCCAGATCCTGTCCGACAAGGTCACGGCCGACGGCCAGGCGCCGCTGTACGGCCTGGCCGTCAAGGGCCTGGGCGCGATCCAGCAGACGCGCTACGACTGGGCCGACTGGCCCATGGACAAGCGCGTTGCCGAGGCGAGGAAGCTGCTGGCCGAGGCCGGCGTCAAGCCCGGCACGCGGCTGAAGTTCACGTACAACAACAGCGACTATCACAAGAAGATGGCGATCTTCGCGGCCTCCGAATGGAAGACGAAGCTGGGCCTGGAGACCGACATGGACAGCCTCGAGTTCAAGGTGCTGATCCGCAAGCGCCACGACGGCGACTTCCAGATCGCGCGCCACGGCTGGATCGCCACCTTCAACGACGCCACGCTGTTCCTCACGCTGATCCAGTGCGGCTCGGAGGTCAACGACCAGCGCAGCTGCAGCAAGAAGGCCGACGAGCTGATCGCGCAGGGCAACGCCAGCACCGACCCGGCCAGGCGCGAGGCGCTGCTGACCCAGGCCGCCAGGATCGCGATGGACGACTACCCGCTGATCCCGCTGCTGCAGTACTCGGTGCCGCGCCTGATCAAGCCCTGGGTCGGCGGCTACGACGACATGAACGGGCAGGACCGCTACCGCAGCAAGGACTTCTACATCATCAAGCACTGAGCGGACCGCGAAGAACATGTGGGCCTACGTCGTCCGCCGCGTGATCGTCACGATCCCCACGGTGCTGGCCGTGGTGACGCTGTGCTACGTGCTGCTGCACCTGACGCCCGGTGGCCCGTTCGACGCGGAGCGCAAGGTGCCGGACGCGGTGCTGGCGAACCTGCAGGCGAAGTACCACCTCGACCTGCCGCTGTGGAAGCAGTACCTGTTCTACCTGCGCGACCTCCTGCACGGCGATCTCGGCGCGTCGTTTCGCTATGCCGACTGGTCGGTCAACGACCTCGTGGCGCGCGCGCTGCCGGTGTCGCTGGCCGTGGGCGGCACGTCGCTGCTGATCGCCGTGGTGCTGGGCGTGGCGCTGGGCATCACCGCGGCGCTGCGGCAGAACAGCGCGGTCGACGTCGGCGTGATGCTGGTGGCCAACGTCGGCAGCGTGCTGCCGTCGTTCGTGCTGGGGCCGGTGCTGGTGCTCGTGTTCGCGATCACGCTGCCGTGGCTGCCCTCGGGCGGCTGGGACGACTTCGCGCCGCGCTACATGGTGCTGCCCATCGCGCTGCTCACGCTGATCAACGTCTCCACGATCGGCCGCATCATGCGCGGCAGCCTGATCGAGGTGATGAGCTCGAACTTCATCCGCACGGCGCGCGCCAAGGGCTTGCCGATGCGGCTGGTCGTGATGCGCCACGCGCTGCGGCCGGCGCTGCTGCCGGTGGTGTCCATCATCGGGCCGCTGGCGATCTCGTCGATCACGTCCGCCATCGTCACCGAGTCGTGGTTCTCGCTGCCGGGGCTGGGCAAGCTGATCGTCAACGGCGCGTCCGACCGCGACTACACGCTGGTGCTGGGCCTCGTGGTGCTGGTCACCGTGATGGCCGTGCTGCTCAACCTGCTGGTCGACCTCGCTTACGCGTGGCTCGATCCGAAGATCCGCTACTGAAGATGAGCGCCGTCCTCGTGCCCACCGACGCCGCCCCGGCCGGCCGCAGCCCGTGGCGCGACGCGCGCCGGCGCTTCCTGCGCCATCGCGCCGCGGTGGCCAGCGTCGTCGTGCTCGCGCTGATCACGCTGGCCTGCGTGTTCGGGCCGCTGCTGCTGCCCAACGCGTTCGACTCGGTCGACTGGAACCTGATGAGCGCGCCGCCCACGCGCGCCGGCTGGCACCTGTTCGGCACCGACGAGCTCGGCCGCGACCTGCTGGTGCGCACGCTGATGGGCGGCCGCGTGTCGCTGCTGGTGGGGCTGCTGGCCACGCTGGTGTCGATGACGATCGGCGTCGTCTGGGGTGCGGTGGCGGGCTTTGCGGGCGGCCGCGTCGACGGCGTGATGATGCGCATCGTCGACATGGCCTACGCCGTGCCCTACCTGCTGATCGCGATCCTCGTGGTCACCGTGTTCGGCCGCGACATCCTGCTCGTGGTGGCCGCCATCGCGTCGTTCTCGTGGCTGGACATGGCGCGCGTCGTGCGCGGCCAGACGCTGTCGATCAAGTCGCGCGAGTTCGTCGAGGCGGCGCGCGCGATCGGCGTGCCCACCTGGCGCATCATCTTCCAGCACGTGGTGCCCAACCTGATGGGCGTGGTCGTGATCTACACGTCGATCCTGGTGCCGGGCGTGATCCTCAGCGAGTCGGTGCTGTCGTTCCTGGGCCTGGGCGTGCAGGAGCCGATGACCAGCTGGGGCGTGCTGATCCACGACGGCGCCGCGGTGATGGGCGCCGCGCCGTGGATGATCCTGTTCCCCGCCGCCGCGCTGTCGATCACGCTGTACTGCGCCAACTTCATCGGCGACGGCCTGCGCGACGCGCTCGATCCCAAGGACCGCTGAATCGATGAGCGACGCGAAGACCACGCCGGTGCTCGAGGTGCGCGACCTGAGCGTCCGCTTCACCACCAACGACGGCCCCGTGTTCGCGGTCAACGACGTCGCGTTCGAGCTTGGCCGCGGCCAGACGCTGGGCATCGTGGGCGAGTCCGGCTCGGGCAAGTCGCAGACGATGCTGGCGATGATGGGCCTGCTCGCGCGCAACGGCACGGCCACCGGCCAGGTGCTGCACCACGGCCGAAACCTGCTGGGGTTGCCGCCGGCCGAGCTCAACGCCGTGCGAGGCGACCGCATCGCGATGATCTTCCAGGATCCGATGACGTCGCTGAACCCGTACCTGACCGTCGAGCGCCAGATGACCGAGGTGCTGGAGCTGCATCGCGGGCTGGGCCGGCGCGAGGCGCGCGCGCGGGCGCTGCAGGCGCTCGACGCCGTGAAGATCCCCGACGCGAAGCGCCGCATCGACTTCTACCCGCACGAGTTCTCAGGCGGCATGCGCCAGCGCGTGATGATCGCGATGGCGCTGCTGTGCGAGCCCGAGGTGCTGATCGCCGACGAGCCCACCACCGCGCTGGACGCCACGGTGCAGGCGCAGATCGTGCAGCTCCTGCGCGAGCTGCAGCGCGACCACGGCACCGCGATCGTGATGATCACGCACGACCTGGGCGTGGTGGCGGGTCTCTGCGACGACGTGCTGGTGATGTACGGCGGCCGCGTGATGGAGCACGCGTCGGCCGACGACATCTTCCACCGCCCGTCGCACCCGTACACGCGCGGCCTGCTCGCCGCGCTGCCGCGGCTGGACGCCGGCGCCGACACGCTCGTGAGCATCCCCGGCAACCCGCCCAACATGAACGCGCTGCCCCCCGGCTGCCCGTTCTCGGCGCGCTGCCGCTTCGTGCAGGAGCGCTGCGCCTCGACGATGCCGCTGCTGCAGCACCTGGCGCCCGGCGCGCGCACGCTGCGCGCCTGCCATCGCTCGGTGGCCGACCTCGACGCGATGGAGGCGGCCGATGTCTGAGGGCACGACGCCGCTGCTGTCGGTGCGCGACCTGAAGATGCACTTCAAGGTGCGCGACCGCAAGGCCTGGCCGTGGACGCCCGCCGCCACGCTCAAGGCCGTCGACGGCGTGTCGTTCGACCTGCGTCCGGGCGAGACGCTGGGCATCGTCGGCGAATCGGGCTGCGGCAAGTCGACGCTGGCGCGCGCCTGCCTGAACCTGATCCCCGCCACGGCCGGCGAGGTCGTCTGGCAGGGCAAGACGCTGCGGCCCGACGACCACGCGGCGTGGCTGGCGGCGCGGCGCGACATCCAGATCATCTTCCAGGACCCGCTCGCGTCGCTGAACCCGCGCATGACCGTGGCACGCATCATCGGCGAGCCGCTGCGCGTCCATCGGCCCGAGCTGGGCGACGACGAGGTGCACGCCAAGGTGCTCGCGGTGATGGCCGAGGTGGGCCTGACGCCGCAGCAGATCAACCGCTACCCGCACGAGTTCTCGGGCGGCCAGTGCCAGCGCATCGGCATCGCGCGGGCGCTGATCCTCGAGCCGAAGCTGATCATCTGCGACGAGCCGGTGTCGGCGCTCGACGTGTCGATCCGCGCACAGATCGTCAACCTGCTGCAGGAGCTGCAGCGGCGCAAGGGCCTGGCGCTGATCTTCATCGCGCACGACCTCGCGGTGGTCAAGCACATCAGCGACCGCGTGCTCGTGCTGTACCTGGGCAAGGCGATGGAGATCGCGCGCGGCGATGCGCTGTACGCGCGGCCGGGGCATCCGTACACCGAGGCGCTGCTGTCGGCGATCCCGATCCCTGACCCGCGCATCGAGCGCGGCAAGGTGCTGCAATTGCTGTCCGGCGACATGCCCTCGCCGATCGCGCCGCCCTCGGGCTGCGTGTTCCGCACGCGCTGCCCGAAGGCGGTGCCGCACTGCGCTCAGGACGTGCCGGCGCTGCGCGCGCTCGATCGCGAGACGTCGGCGGCGTGCATCCTGGCGGCCGCGCGCGAAGGCTGAGTGCGCGCGCGCTGACCAGTCATTGCAGCGGACAAGCCGGGGCGTCCGGCGCGCCCGTTGCTCTCAGGAAATGCACCCGTAACGTAGGGGGATGGCGCTCCAGGGTATCGCGCCTATAGTCGTTTTCCACGTCCGTGCGAGCCGGGGGGCTCGCGCCGTCCAAGGTTTCCGGTCTGGAGAATGACAGCATGCCCAAGCAACCGCGCTTCCGTTGGACCCTGGCCGCCACGGGGCTCATCGTCGCGGCGACGATCGTGTTCGTGACGGCGTGCCAGTCCGGTCCCAAGCCCGGCGAGGTGCAGGACGAGGCGATGCAGGTGGGCCGCACCGCCGAATCCTTCCCGCATGCCGACGAGGACTACTTCCACGACATGGACAACGGCGTCGCGCTGACGCCCGACGAGATCAAGGGCCGCAACATGTGGCTGGTGTGGAGCGGCGGCAACGACCGCTTCTGGGACGGCCTGACCACCACCACCTTCGGCGCGTTCGACCTGCTCAAGATCGTGTCGTCGCACCCCGAGTTGGGCTTCACGCGCGCGAACCGCTGGAACAGCCTCGGGCTGGTCAACGAGCCCTGCTTCCAGGCCGCCACCGCGCCCGACCCGAAGCGCTTTGGCCTCTGGCTGGACCAGCGCCGCGCCGACTGCGCGGCCGACCCGTTCGAGAACGAGACGAAGTACCCCGGCGTGAAGATCGGCGCCCGCGGCAGCGCGAAGATGCCGGACGGCAGCACGTTCCCGGTGGGCTCGTTCTACGGCTACGCCACCGGCATCGCCGGCCTGCGCCTGTTTCCGAACCCGAAGTTCGACGAGGCCGCCGCCGCGCGCTGGGATCCGAAGCGCTACTACACCGACCCGAGCTACTACAACGACAAGGACCTGGTGCGGCCGTACCGCGTGGGCATGTCCTGCGGCTTCTGCCACGTCGGCCCGAGTCCGATCCATCCGCCGGCCGACCCGGCCGCGCCCCAGTGGGCCAACCTCAGTTCGTCGGTGGGCGCGCAGTACATGTGGGTCGACCGCCTGTTCATCGTCAACTCCAACAAGCCCGAGGGCCAGCGCAACTTCATGTACCAGCTGGCGCACACATTCCGTCCGGGCAGCATGGACACCTCGCTGATCTCCACCGACGGCATCAACAACCCACGCACGATGAATGCGGTGTACGACTTCCCCTCGCGCATGGGCATGGCCGCGCGCATCGGCGACGAGAAGCTCGCCGGCGGCGGCCTGGACAACAAGCAGTTCAACCAGTACCCCGGCGCGCCCGATGCACTCAAGGGCTTCTTCACGGCGCCCGATGCGGTCAAGACGCCGCACGTGCTCAAGGACGGCGCGGACTCCGTCGGCCTGCTGGGCGCGCTCAACCGCGTCTACCTCAACATCGGCCTGTTCAGCGAGGAGTGGCTGCTGCACTTCAATGCGGTCGTCGGCGGCAAGCCCATCACCCCGATCACGATCGCCACCGCGGAAAAGAACTCGGCGTACTGGCGCGCCACCGAGGCCGGCACCTACGACACCGCGCTGTTCTTCCTGAAGGCCGCGCAGCCCGACCACCTGAAGGACGCCCCCGGCGGCGGCGACTACCTCAAGGCCGACGCCGCGTTGCTGTCGCACGGCAAGGACGTGTTCGCCAACACCTGCGCCCGCTGCCACTCGAGCAAGGCGCCGCCACTGCCGGCGTCGCTGAACCTGGACGCCAAGGCCTGCGCCGGCGCGAACTACCTCGGGTGCTTCAAGAAGTACTGGTCGTACACGCAGACCGACGAGTACAAGGCCGCGATGCGCGCCGTGGTGCAGGCGCCGGACTTCCTCGTCGGCAACTACCTGTCCACCGACGCGCGCATCCCGTCGACGCTGCTGCGCACCAACGCCTGCAGCCCGCTCGCCACGAACGCGATCGGCGGCAACATCTGGGACAACTTCTCGTCGCAGAGCTACAAGGAACTGCCTTCGGTCGGCACGATCACGATCACCAACCCGCTCACCGGCGAGCCCATGCCTTACGCGATGCCCGCGGGCGGGCGCGGGTACACGCGCGTGCCGTCGCTGATCAGCGTGTGGTCCACCGCGCCCTACCTGCTCAACAACAGCGTCGGCCCGTTCACGGCCGACCCGTCGGTGGCGGCGCGCATGAAGACGTTCGACGCGGCCATCCAGCAGATGCTGTGGCCCGAGAAGCGAGAGCACGACGCCGTCTTCGGCGACAAGATCATCGGCAGCATCGACCGCACCACGCAGCGCAGCCGCATCTTCATCCCCGCCGGCTACCTGCCCAAGGCGCTGCAGCCGCTGCAGGGGCTGCATCGCTTCATCCCGTCGTGGGTGGACACCGGTGGCGACGTCACGCTCGACAAGATCCCCAAGGGCGTGCCGGTGGGGCTGCTGTCCAACGTGATCCTGCCGTCCGAGACCGACACCAACCTCAGCGAGGGCCAGCGGCTGGAGAACATCGGCGCACTGGCGCTGGAACTGCAGGCCGACCTGCTCAAGGCGCCGGACAACGCGACCGACGAGCAGCTGATGGACACGTTCCGCAACCTCGGCCCGCGCCTGCTCAAGCTCAGCAAGTGCCCCGACCTCGTCGTCAACCGCGGCCACTATTTCGGCACCGCGCAGTTCAACAAGCAGGACGGCCTGTCCGCCGACGAACAGGCCTTCGGCCACGAACCCGAGCTGACGGACGACGACCGCCGTGCGCTGGTCGAGTTCCTCAAGACCTTCTGAAGACGGTCTGACAGGGGCATGAGCGCCGCCCGGCCGCCCGAAGGCGCTCGCACCGCAGTCCGCAGGACGGGGGTTGCCTCATGAGCGCCGCGCACGAGCAGGACTGGGACGTTGTCATCGTCGGTTCCGGCGCCGGCGGCGGCACGCTCGCCGCGCGGCTGGCCGAGCGCGGGCTGCGCGTGTTCCTGCTCGAGGCCGGCGGCGACGCGCCTGCCGAGGCCGTGCCCGGCATGCCCGAGGATCACGACGTCCCGGCGTTCCACCCGTTCGCATCGGAGAACCCGGCGATGCGTTGGGACTTCCGCGTGCGCCACTACGCCGACGCCGCGCAGCAGGCGCGCGACTGGAAGAGCGCCGACGGCAGCGTGCTGTACCCGCGCGCCGCCACGCTGGGCGGCTGCACCGCGCACAACGCGATGATCTTCATGCTGCCGCACGATTCCGACTGGAACGGCATCGCCACGCTCACCGGCGACGACAGCTGGCGCGCGAGTCGCATGCGCCGCTACGCGCGGCGCGTCGAGAACTGTCGCCACCGCCCGTTCTGGCGCGCGCTGGCCGCGATCGGCATCGATCCGCTGGGCCACGGCTGGCGCGGCTGGCTGCACGTCGAGCGCGCGATGCCGCTGGAGGCGTTCTTCGACTTCGCGATGCTGCGGCTGATCGTCGACACCACCGCCATCGTCACCCTGGGCGTGCGGCGGCCGCTGTCCAACCTGTGGCGCGCGTTGCGCGGCCGCGGTGATCCGAACGCGCGGCGCCTGGGCGGCAAGCCGTTCGAGGGTGCGTGCTACACGCCGCTGTCCACGTCGGGCCACCGGCGCACGGGCGCGCGGGAGCGGCTGCTGGCGGTGCGCGAGCGCCATCCCGACCGGCTGCACATCGAGCTCGACGCGCTGGCCACGCGTGTGCTGTTCGACGACCAGCAGCGCGCCGTCGGCGTCGAGTACCGCAAGGGACGACACCTGTATCGCGCGCATGCCGAGCCGCAGGACGCAGGCGAGCTGCGCCAGGTGCACGCGCGGCGCGAGGTCGTGCTTTGCGGCGGCGCGTTCAACACGCCGCAGCTGCTGATGCTGTCGGGCGTGGGGCCGGGCGACGAGTTGCGCCGGCACGGCATCGACGTGCGAGTCGACCTCGCCGGCGTCGGCCGCAACCTGCAGGATCGCTACGAGGTCGCGGTCACGCACGCGATGCCCGAGCGCTGGGACGGCCTGCGCGGTGCGCATTTCCGGCGCGGCGACGTCGCGTTCCGCGAATGGCAGGCGACGCCGCGCGGCGGCATGTACATCTCCAGCGGCGCCACGGTCGGCCTGGTGCAGCGCTTCGGCGCGACGCCCACCGGCGACCCCGACGTCTTCGCGATGGCGCTGCCCACGCGCTTCGAGGGCTACTTCCCGGGGTATTCGAAGTGGCTGCAGGAGCATCCGAAGTTCCTGAGCTGGGCGGTGCTCAAGGCCCACACGCGCAACCGCGCGGGCACGGTGCGCCTGCGCTCGGCCGACCCGCGCGACACGCCCACGATCGACTTCCACTACTTCGACGCCGGCGACGACCCGCAGGGCGCCGACCTGCGCGCCATCGTCGACGCCATCAAGTTCGTGCGCCGCGTGATGGGGCCGATGGTGCGCTCCGGCGCGGTCGAGGCGGAGCACTCGCCCGGCCCGGCCTGCGACACCGACGAGGCGCTGGCGCGCCACGTCCGCGACAACGCCTGGGGCCACCACGCGTCGTGCACCTGCGCGATCGGCCCGCGCGAGCACGGCGGGGTCGTCGACAGCCGCTTCCGCGTGCACGGCACGTCGGGGCTGCGCGTGGTCGATGCGTCGGTGTTCCCGCGCATTCCCGGCTTCTTCATCGCGAGCGCCGTCTACATCGTGGCGGAGAAGGCCGCCGACGTGCTGCTCGAAGACGCGGGATGACTCCCTAGAACGCGTGCCGCCGGTCGGCCCGCGTGCATTGACGCTGCGCAGCACCATGCCCACACTGCCAATCGACCGCTCCACCACCGCCCGGGAGAGACACGATGGCCTACACCGCGACGCAACTGCTCGAGATGACGCAGCCGCAGCTCGATGACCTGTTCCGTGCCAGCCCGGTGGGCCCCATCCCGACCGGCGAGGCGGCGGGCACGGCCATCATCGCGCCCGACACGAAGTACTCCGCGCCGATCGCGCAGCTCGTCAACCACTTCGCGTGGCAGGGCAAGGTGTTCGACCCGTCGACCAAGACGCTCAAGAACCGCATCAGCACCCTCGGCTTCGAGGCGATCATCGCCGAGGTCTACACCGGCCCGAGCTGGCTGGACGGCAAGGAGTGCATCGTGCTGGACTACTCCAAGACCTCGATCGTCGCGCACTGGATCCGCGACGAGATCCGCCTCGTCTCGCCGAATTTCTATCTCGGCAAGGTGTATTGGGGCAAGGATCGCCTGATCGACTTCTGCCTGCAGTTCTGAGGTCCGCTCGCACGCCGGCGCCATGATTCCGCAAGGCCACTTCATGGTCGTCGCGCAGGTGCGGGCCGGCCACGAGCCGGCGTTGCGCGAGGTGCTGGCGCGCATGAACGCGGGGCCCGGCCAGGCCGACCCCGACAATCGCCTGCTGCCTTTCGGCCGCTTCGACACCCTGCACTTCGCACGCTTCGCGATCCTGGTCGACGCGACGCACGGCGACCTCGCCGCGCACGGCGTCATGGCCGATACGCTGCCCACGTACCTGGCCTTCCTCGGTGATTGCGACGGCCCCGGCGCACGCCAGCTCGACGAGTTCGTGCGCGTCGCGCCCACCGGCCTGCGCGAAGTCTTCTCGCACTGCACGACGTTCCCGCCGGACGAGCGCGACCTCGGCCCGTGGCTGCACGCGCGCGACCTGCCCGTGGCCGCGGCCTACGTCAACTGGATCGGCCGCAGCGTGCGCCGCGTGCGCGAGGAGCGCGCGATCGCGCAGGCGCTCGCCGATCGCATGCGGCAGCTGCAATCGGCCGCGCCCGGGCAGCTTCAGCACGTGCGAAAGCAGCTCGTCGACTACGTTGCGGCGGAGCGCGAGCAGGGCCGCCTTGCCGTGACGCCCGAGCCGCCGACGCCGTTCGGCTGGTGGCTGGCCAACCTCGCGCACGCGATCGCCATCCCCATTCTGGGGCTCGTCGCGCTGCCGTTCCTGCTGCTGTATGCGCCGATCTTCCTGTGGCAGCTGCGCTCGCGCGAGCGCAGCGATCCGGAGATCGCGCCGCCGCCCGATCCGGCGCACGTCGCGGAGCTCGCCACGTTCGAGGATCGCTTCGTCACCAACGCGTTCACGGCGATGGGCACGGTCAAGCCGGGCGCGTTCCGCGGCGTGCTGGTCGTCGTGCTGGTGGCGCTGCTGGACTACGCGGCGCGCCACGTCTACGGCCGTGGCCACCTCACGCGCGTGCAGACGATCCACTTCGCGCGCTGGGTGTTCATCGACGACAGGAAGCGCCTGCTGTTCGCCAGCAACTACGACGGCATCCTGGAGAGCTACATGGACGACTTCATCAACAAGGTGGCCTGGGGCCTGAACCTCGTGTTCAGCAACGGGGTGGGGTATCCGCGCACCAATTGGCTGGTGCAGGGCGGCGCGCGCAATTCGCAGGCGTTCAAGAACTACCTGCGGCGCCACCAGATCGCCAACTCGGTCTGGTACAAGGCCGACGTCGGCCTGAGCGCGATGGATCTCGCGCGCCACACGCGCATCCGCGAGGGGCTGGAGCGCGCCTCGATGAGCGATCGCGAGATCCAGGACTGGCTGAGGCTGCTGTGAGCGACGCCGCGATCGACTTCGCCGACGTGCAGGGCCTGCTGCGCTTCGGCTACAAGCACCACACCGAGAGCGCGTTCGCGCTCCTGCGCGTGCGCAATCGCGCGGCCGCGCGCGCGTGGCTGGCCGCGGCGCCGGTGGGCTCGGCGGAGAAAGGGTCGCTGCCGCCGACCGTGCTGCAGATCGCGTTCGGTGCCGAGGGCCTGCGCGAGCTGGGCGTGCCGGCGCAGGTGGCCGAGGGCTTCGCGCCGGAGTTCGTCGGCGGGCTGGGCACCGACGCGAACCGCGCGCGTCGCCTCGGCGACCTCGGCGTCAGCGACCCCGGGCGCTGGGAGTGGGGCGGCCCGGCGGCCGAACGCTTGCCGCACGTGCTCGTGATGGTGTTTGCGCTGCCCGGCCGGCTTCAGGCGTGCTGCCACGATCTGGAGAGCCACTGGACGATCGCGTTCGACCTGATGCGCTGGCTGTCGACCACCGACATGGGCGGCGTCGAGCCCTTCGGCTTCGCCGACGGCCTCAGCCAGCCGGAGATCGACTGGTCGCGCGAGATCCCGCCCGAGGACCACGACCGCCTGACCTACGGCAACCTGTCCTGCCTGGGCGAGTTCGTGCTGGGCTATCCGAACGAGTACGGCCGGTACACGGCGCGTCCGCTGCTGGAGCCCGTCGGCGCGGCCGCGCACCTGCCGCGCGCCGAGGACGCGCCCGATCGTGCCGACCTCGGACGCAACGGCAGCTACCTCGTGCTGCGCACGCTGCGCCAGGACGTTCCCGGCTTCTGGCGCTACGTCGACGCGCAGTCCGGCAGCGACGCCGCGCAGCGCAAGCAGCTCGCCGAGGCGATGGTCGGCCGCCGCATGGACGGCCAGCCGCTGCTGCCGCCGTCCGATGAGGTCATCCCTGGCGTGGGCACCGACCCCACGGCGCGCGCGAAGAACGGCTTCACCTTCGACGACGACGCCGCCGGCGTGCGCTGCCCGGTGGGCGCGCACATCCGGCGCGCCAACCCACGCAACCCCGACCTGCCGGCCGGCACGACGGGGCTGATCTCGCGCGCCATCCGCATCCTCGGGTTCGACGCCGACGCGCTGCACGCCGACGCCGTCGCCTCGGCGCGATTCCACCGCGTGCTGCGGCGCGGGCGCGAGTACGGGGTGCGGCTGTCGATGGCCGAGGCCTTGTCGGGCCGCGCGCCGCAGGTGGAGACGGGCCTGCACTTCGTCTGCCTGTGCGCCGATCTCGCGCGCCAGTTCGAGTTCGTGCAGGGCGCGTGGATCGCGGGCAGCAAGTTCGCGGGCTTGCCGCACGAGACGGATCCGCTGCTGGGCAACCGGCTCGCGGCGCCCGACGAGCCCGCCACCGCGCGCTTCACGATCCCGCGCGAAGGCTGCCCCAGCCGCGTCGTCGACGGCCTGCCGACCTTCATCGAGGTAGTGGGCGGCGCCTACTTCTTCCTGCCCGGCGTGCGTGCGCTGCGCTACCTCGCGACCGTCTGACGCTACGGGAGCGGCGCGTCGAAGGTCTCGCTGCCATCGGGTTCGACGTGCGGCGTCGCGTTCATCTGCTGGCGCAGTTGCGACAGCGTCTGGTAGATCTTCAGCCGGCCGCGGTTCTGGTTGCCGAGCGGCCGATGCGCCGGCACGCAGTGCCACGGGTTGATGGACAGCCGGCTGGCGAAGGCGAGCTGCGCGTCGGTGTCGAAGCGCTGGCGCGGCAGCTCCAGCGTGGCGGCCACCACCGGCGACGCGCCGGGGCCGAACCAGCGCACCGACGCGTGCTCGATGGGCATGCGGCGCGGATCGGTCTGCACCTGCAGCAGCATCTCGAAGCGCGCGGCCTTGTCGGTCAGCGTGCGCGCCATCGCCTCGCGCAGGTAGTTGTCCGACGGCCGCCCCGGCAGTCCCGGGATGCGGCTGCGCCCCGCGTCGACCGGGCGGAACGCGTACTGCATCGCCTGGCCCTCGCCCAGCAGGTAGGGCACGCAACTCCAGTAGTCGGTCTCCAGCGGACTGGTCTGCGTGCGCGACCACAGGCCCTGCATCAGCGCGTCCAGGAAGTGGCCGCCGGGGCCGATGAAGTAGAACAGCGGCAGCCCGCGGCCGATGGCGGCCTGCAGCTTCGCGTTGGCCTGCAGGTCGGGCGTGGTGAACACGGGGGTGCTGATGCCGGTGAAGTCCTGCGTGAAGCGCTCGTCGTCCATCAGCTTGGGCCCGGGCACGCCCATCACCTTGACGCCGATGCTCAGCACCCCGACGTCGTCGATGTCCGGCGGCAGCGCGGGCCCGGGGCCGCCGAAGCGCACCCACGCCGGATAGCGCGCCGGTTGCGCGAACAGGCCCTGGCGCAGGTTCGCGGGCAGGCCGTCATGGATCACGAGCTCGCCGCGCACCACGCCGTGCGTCTTCGTGTTGCCTCCGCGCTGCGCGTTGCCGGCGGTGTAGTTCGTGCGCAGGTAGCGCGACATGTCGGCGACGATGCTGGCCACCAGCGCGTCCTCGCCGTCGATGGTCTTTTCCTGCGCCAGCGCGAGGCCGTCGTCGGGCAGGCGGGCCCGGATCAGCGCCTGCACCAGCCGCGTCAGCGGCTCGCGCGTGAGGGCGTCCACCAGTGTTCGGAAGAACGGATCGACGCGGCGCTCGACGCGCATCGTGCCGACCAGGAAATCGTGCAGGGCCTTCAGCGCGGACATGATCAATTGACGGCCGGGCGCCGGATCAGGAACCACACGAAGCCGAGGCAGAACGCGCCGTCGATGGCCGCGGGCACCACGACGATCGGGTGCGCGAGCCCTTCGAGCCAGCGCATCGGCAGCACGATCATGTCGAACAGCTTGGCGACGATGCCCAGCCAGACGATGCCGCGGTTGCGGTCGATGTCGCGCGCGATGATCGCGTAGCCCAGGCCGATGAGCAGCACCGCGTAGCCGAAGTCGCCCCAGAAGCGGATGGCGGCGGGGTCGGGCGGACCGAGGTAGGCCACCGAGTAGCTCCACGCCGAGGCGAAGAAGATCGGCCCGCCCATGCTGAAGTTGAAGGCGGCGGCCAGGTAGAAGAACACGGTCCAACGCAGGCGGGTGTTGTCCATGACGGCCCTTGCGCGCGGCGGCGCTGTTGCCCGGTGGCGAGCGTGGGTAGTCTAAGTCGCTGCGGCGCGCACGCGCCGGCACCCCCCACGTCCGTGCGCGCCTGCGCGTTGACGCCCGCGGGCCGCGGCGGCAATGTGGCAGTCCAGGTTCGGCAAGGGGGCGGCATGCGCAGGATCGGACGAGGCGATTTCGCGGCGTGGCCGCTGGCGGCTGCGATCGCCGCCGCGGCGTGCGGCTGCGCCGGCGTCGTGGCGCCCACCACGCGCACCGCCGTCGACACGAGCCTCGGCACGCTGGCCGAGCCGCAGAACCGCCAGGAGATCGAGAAGATCCTGCGCTCCGACGAGGTCACGCGCGCCACGCGCGGCCTGGCGCGCGCCGTGATCGACGAGGCGCTGTCCGGCGGCGGTCCCGGCTCCGACGCGCGCCTGACCCAGGCCGCCAACGACTTCGCACGCGACATCGCCCCTGCGCTCGGTTCGACGATCGACGACGTCGTGATGCCGCGCGTGCAGGCCGCGATCGCCGCCAACGTGCGCTCGTCGCTCGACCAGCTGCTGGCCGACGAGAACCGGCAGCGCGTGGCCAACTTCACCGCCGGCGTGGCGAGCAGGACGGTCGCGGCCGTGTCGCCGCAGATCGAGGCGTCGATCACGCGCGGCATCACGAGCGCCGTCGAGCGCATCTTGCAGCACGACCTCAGCCCGGCCATCGGCAAGGCGCTGGAGGACAACACGCCCGCGTTGGCGCGCGCCACCCGGGCGATGACGGCAGCCGTGCTGGACGGCGTCAACGACGCGATGGCCGGCCCGTTCGGCGAAATGTTCCGCAAGGAGCGCGCGGCCACGATCGACCTGGTGCAGGCCGCCGAGGAAAAGCAGCAGAAGCGGCTGAGCGACGACATCAAGGGCCAGATCGCGCAGGCGCGGGACTGGCTGATCGGGCTGGCGGTCGCGGTGGGCCTCGCCACGCTCGTGATCGGCGCGGTGCTGTGGCACCTGCTGGCCGAGCACCGCCGCCTGCGCGAGCGCCTGGCGGCCTGACCTGCCGGGTCGAGTGGCGGTTGCGAGTGTCGTCGAATTCGATGGCGCGCCCGAGACGGTTCGAACGTCCGACCCCTGCCTTCGGAGGGCAGTACTCTATCCAGCTGAGCTACGGGCGCGCAGACCACCAGTTTAGCCGATGACTTCGCGGGCCCTGTCATGCGGGCGCCGTAGACTGCGCCGATGACGCAACAGACTTGGGCCGCGATCGGGTTGGCGCGGGCGTGCGACGGGCCGGCGCGCGTGCCGTTCGTGTTGATGGACGAGGGCGGCGCCATGCTGGGTTCGGTGGCGGTCGATCACCTGGATGCGCTGCGCCAGTGGCCCGATGCCTTCCACCGCATCGACGACGCCGGCGGCGCGCCGCGCGCGCTCGCGCTGCGCCTGCCTGCGCCCGCGCGTGACGCGCGCCTCGCGCACGTCCACGAGCGCCTGCGCGCGCAGGGGCTGATCGTGGCGTGGCGCGACGAGCCGTATCCGCTGCGCGATCGCGCGGGCGGCGAGCACGGCACGATCGAGCGCGCGGCCAGTCGCTTCTGGGGCACGTTGACGCTGGGCGCGCACTGCAACGGCTTCGTCGCCGATGCGTCGGGCTGGCCGACGCACCTGTGGATCGCGCGGCGTTCGCTGACGAAGGCGACCGATCCGGGGCGGCTCGACAACATGATCGGCTGCGGCGTCGCGCTGGGGCAGACGCCGCGCGAGGCGGTCATCCGCGAGGGCTGGGAGGAGGCCGGGCTCGTGCCGGCGCAGATGGCGGGACTGGCCACGGGCGGCCTGGTCGACCTCGAATGCGACATCGCCGAGGGCCGGCAGCACGAGCGCCTGCACGTGTTCGACCTCGCGCTGCCCGCCGGCCTTGCGCCGCGCAACATCGACGGCGAGGTGGCCGAGCATCGGCTGATGCCCGTGGCCGAGGCCCTGGCTCGCGCCGCCGCGGGCGAGCTCACCACCGACGCGACGCTCGCGACACTGGACTTCGCGCTGCGCCATGGACTGATTGAACCGGACTCGCCGGGCGCGGGATCCACCTTGACGTGCTCGCAGCGACAGGCCTTCGAGGCCTTGCGGCCCTGAGCGGCGAGCGACGGAACCGGAGCGCGATCGTCGACTCGATGCATGGGTTCCCATGCGATTCGAGCGGATGCAGGGACTGGCCAGGCTGAATTACCATTCAAACCAACTGAAGTGCGGCGTCAATCATCCTCAACCGAGACGCCGCGCCGGGCCGGGACACTGGCGTCCAGGATGCAATGCCGCTGATCCTTCCGCCCCGTCGCATCCACCACGAGAACCACAACGCCATGAATCAGCCCGCTTCGCGCTACTCCGGAACCGCCATCGCCCTGCACTGGGTCATGGCGCTGGCGATCCTCGGCAACTTCTGCCTGGGGCTGTACATGTCCGACCTGCCGATGTCGATGGCGCGGCTCAAGCTCTTCAACTATCACAAGTGGACGGGCGCGACGATCCTCGCGCTCGCCGCGCTGCGCCTGCTGTGGCGCCTGACGCATCGCCCGCCGGCCGAGCTGCCGGCGCCCAAGTGGCAGCACACGGCGGCGTCCGTCACGCACTGGGCGCTGTACGCGCTGTTCTTCGCGGTGCCGCTGGTGGGCTGGGCCTACAGCTCGGCCTCGGGCTTCCCGATCGTCGTGTACGGCGTGCTGCCGCTGCCCGACTTCGTGCCCAAGGACCACGCCCTGGCCGAGGCCATCAAGCCCTGGCACGGCGGCCTCGCCTGGGTGCTGTTCGGCCTCGTGTGCCTGCACCTGGCCGCCGTCGGCAAGCACATGGTGATCGACCGCGACGGGCTGATCCGCCGCATGATCCCCGGCCGCGCCTGATTTCCCCGGAACCTTCACGAAAGACAACGCCATGAACAAGATCCGCACCGCCTTCGTCCTCGCCGCCTCGCTCGCGCTGACCGGCGTCGCCTTCGCCCAGGCCAAGGTCGTTCCCGCGCAGAGCCAGATCACGTTCGCCATCAAGGAGATGGGCGTGCCCGTCGAAGGCAAGTTCGGCCAGTGGACGGCCGATATCGCGTTCGATCCGAAGAAGCCGGAGACGGGCAAGGTGGCGCTGACGATCGCCACGGCGAGCGCGTCGCTCGGCTCGCCCGAGACGGACGCCGAGGTGCCCAAGGCCACGTGGTTCAACGTCGCGAAGTTCCCCAACGCCACGTTCGCGTCGACGTCCATCAAGGCCAAGGGCGCGGGCAAGTTCGACGTCGCGGGCAAGCTGACGGTCAAGGGCACCAGCAAGGACGTCGTCGTGCCCATCGCGCTGGCCCAGGCGGGCGCCAACACCACCGCCACCGGCGCGTTCAACATCAAGCGCAACGACTTCCACATCGGTGAAGGCGAGTGGACCGACACCTCGCAGCTGGCCGACGAGGTGGCCGTCAAGTTCAAGATCGTGCTGACCGGCGTCGCGCCGCTCTGATCGTTCCTCACTGATTTCCCCCAGCCCCTGCACGGGGCGGCAGCCGGCGGTGCGGGTCAGCGCCGGGACGCTTTCATCCAACGAATCCTGACCCCTGGAGCCCTCCCATGTTCAAGACCACCCTGCTGGCCCTCGTGGCCGCCATCGGCGTCACCGCCGCCCACGCCGAGTCGGCCACCTACGCGCTCGACCCGAGCCACAGCTTCGCCACGTTCGAGATCGGCCACTTCGGCACCTCGACGAACCGCGGCCGCTTCAACAAGACCAGCGGCACCGTCACGCTGGACAAGGCGGCCAAGACCGGCTCGCTGGACGTCACCGTCGACACCACGTCGCTGGACACCGGCACCGCCGCGTTCACCAAGCACATCTCCAGCGAGGAGATCCTGAACGTCGCCGCGAACCCGACCGCCAAGCTCGTGGCCAGCAAGTTCGTCTTCAACGGCGACAAGGTTGCCGAGATCGACGGCAACCTGACGCTGAACGGCAAGACCAACCCGGTCGTGCTGAAGGCGCAGAACTTCAACTGCTACATGAACCCGATGGTCAAGCGCGAAGTCTGCGGCGGCGACTTCGACGCCACGATCGTGCGCAGCCAGTACGGCGTGTCGTACGGCCTGAACTACGGCTTCCCCGACAACGTGCACCTGGTCATCCAGGTTGAAGCCGTCAAGCAGTAAGACGCGACGCGCCGCCGTCCTGGCGGCGTTCGCGATGTGCGCCAGCGCCGGCCCCGTGCCCGCGCTGGCGCAGCCCGTTGCGGGGCCGGTCACCTACCAGCTCGATCCGAACCACACCTTCGTCACGTTCGAGGTGATGCACTTCGGCACGTCGACGCTGCGCGGGCGCATCGGGCCGGTGACGGGCGAGGTGACGATCGACCCCGCCGCGAAGATGGGCGACGTGCGGCTGCGCATCCCGGTCACGACGCTGTCGACGGGCTCGCGCCTGCTCGACGCGCGCCTGGAGCAGCCCGACCTGCTGGCCACGGTCGAATACCCCGAGGCCTATTTCGTCGCGACGAAGTTCCAGTTCGACGCCGCGGGCGGCGTCAAGGAAGTGCGCGGCGAGTTCACGCTGCGCGGCGTCGGCGAGCCGCTGTCGCTGGTGGCGCGCTCGTTCGCGTGCCGGCAGGACGCGATGCTCAAGCGCCGCGTCTGCGGCGGCGATTTCGACGCCGACCTGAAGCGCAGCCGCTTCGGCGCGACGCTGGGGTTGCCGTTCGTCAGCGACGACGTGCACCTGGTGATCCAGGTCGAGGCGATCGCCCCCTGACGCCCGGCCGAAGCCCCCTGACGCTCGGCCGCAACACGGGTGCCCGATAATTGAGCGCCCGTCCCGTTTGGCGGCCTGAAATCCCCGAAAGCAAGGCATGACTCTCCCTGACGATTGGCGGCACGACCGCGAGATCGGCGTGCAACCCGGCACGACGCTGGACACCACGCGTGTCGACGACGTGCGCATCGGCGCCGTGCGCCCGCTCATCTCCCCGGCACTGCTGCTGGACGACATGCCCGCCCCCGACAGCGCGGTGACGCTGGTGGAGAAGGCGCGCGTGGAGCTGGCCAAGGTGCTCAGCGGTGCGGACGACCGCCTCATCGTCGTCGTCGGTCCGTGCTCGATCCACGACCACGACCAGGCGCTGGAATACGCGCGCCACCTGAAGGTCGTGGCGGACGCGCTCAAGGACGACCTGCTCGTCGTGATGCGCGTGTATTTCGAGAAGCCGCGCACCACCGTCGGCTGGAAGGGCTACATCAACGACCCGCGTCTGGACGGAAGTTTCCGGATAAACGAAGGGTTGCGCAGGGCGCGCGAACTGCTGCTCGATATCGCCGCAGTGGGCCTGCCCGCGGGCACCGAGTTCCTGGACCTGCTGAGCCCGCAGTACATCGCCGACCTGGTTTCCTGGGGCGCGATCGGCGCGCGCACCACCGAGAGCCAGAGCCACCGCCAGCTGGCGTCGGGCCTGTCGTGCCCGGTGGGCTTCAAGAACGGCACCGACGGCGGCATCAAGGTGGCGGCCGACGCCATCCTCGCGGCCAACGCGTCGCACGCCTTCATGGGCATGACCAAGATGGGACAGGCGGCGATCTTCGAGACGCGCGGCAACGCGGACTGCCACGTCATCCTGCGCGGCGGCAAGGCGCCCAACTACAAGGCGCCCGACGTCGCGGCCGCCTGCGCGGCGCTGTCCGAGCGCGGCCTGCGCGAGCAGGTGATGATCGACTTCTCGCACGCCAATTCCGAGAAGAAGCACCAGCGCCAGATCGATGTCGGCGCCGACGTCGCCGGCCAGATCGGCGGCGGCGACGCGCGCATCACCGGCGTGATGATCGAGAGCCACCTTGCCGACGGCCGCCAGGACCTCAAGCCGGGCGTCACGCCGGCCTGGGGCGTGTCCATCACCGACGCATGCATCGGCTGGGCCGACACCGAGCCGCTGCTGGGCCGCCTCGCGCAGGCCGTGCGCGAGCGCCGCGCCGCGCGCCGATGAACGGCCAGGCGTGGGACGGCGTCGAGTACGTCGGCTTCTGGGCACGGCTGGCCGCCACGCTGATCGACCTGGTCGGCGTGATGTTCGTCGTGGTGCCGGTGACGGTGTTCCTGATCGGCGACGGCTGGGCCTACGCGCAGGGCGGCGCGGCCTTCTTCGTCAACTGGGTCGTGCCGGGCGCGGGCTACGTCGCGTTCTGGGTGCTCAAGGGTGCCACGCCGGGCAAGATGGCGATCAAGGCCGAGGTGGTGGACGCCGGGACGCGCGCCACGCCCGACTTCTGGCAGGCGCTGACGCGCTACGTCGGCTTCTTCGTGTCGGTCACGCCGCTGCTGCTGGGCTTCATCTGGGTGGCGTTCGACGGCCGCAAGCAGGCCTGGCATGACAAGATGGCGCGCACCGTGGTGATCTACCGCCGGCGCTGACATCGCGTCGGCGCGGCATCGACGACAGGAGCGGGAGCGATGCAACGAGTGACCGGGATCGGCGGCGTGTTCTTCAAGGCGCGCGACGCCGAGGGCCTGCGCGCCTGGTACAAGCGCCACCTGGGGCTGGACATCCAGGATTGGGGCGGCCTCGCGCTGCCGCCCGCGCCCACGCAGCCCGGCGGCAGCCGCACGCCGCTGGCGTCGCACACGACGTGGTGCATCTTCCCCGCCGACAGCGACTACTTCGGCGGCACGCGCGGCGCGCCGTTCATGATCAACTACCGCGTCGCCGACCTCGACGCGCTGCTGGCCGTGCTCAAGCGCGAGGGCTGCGCCGTCGACGACAAGACCGAGGTCTCGGAATACGGCAAGTTCGGCTGGGTGACCGACCCGGAGGGCAACCGGGTCGAGCTCTGGCAGCCGCCGGCCGCGGCCTGATCAGACGCGCTCGACGACCAGCGCGATGCCCTGGCCGACGCCGATGCACATCGTGCACAGCGCGTAGCGCCCGCCCGTGGCGTGCAGCTGGTTGACGGCCGTCGTCACCAGGCGCGCGCCGCTG